>Ga0182024_10022323_pt1 | contig 11413 bp, 10 predicted proteins | sample P32metaG_FD_120480 | JGI IMG/M metagenome (GOLD analysis project Ga0182024, IMG submission 120480) | Permafrost microbial communities from Stordalen Mire, Sweden - P3-2 metaG (Illumina Assembly) | ecosystem: Environmental > Terrestrial > Soil > Wetlands > Permafrost | place: Sweden: Stordalen... | reverse complement strand
GCGCCACGACGATGATGATCCCCATCAGGTAGAAATCGTCGATATAGGCGATCATCTGCGCCTGGCGGGTTACCTCGGCATTGAGCGCGGCCACCCCCGATGGGATCGACAGGCTGTAGGGCCCGGCAAGAAACGGCGGCTGGGCCAGCGGGTTGTCGGGCCGCAAATGCTCGACCAAGCGCGAATGTATGATTTGGGTGTTCTCCGACAACAGCGCCACGACGATCGCCACCCCGCAGCTGCCGCCGATATTGCGGGTCAGGCTGAAAAGCGCGGTCCCCTGGGTTAAGAGGTGACGCGGCAGGGTCGAAAAGGTGATCGTGCTGAGCGGCGTGAACACAAAGCCGAGCCCGAAGCCCTGCAAGATGCCGGTCACCAGGATCAAATCCGGCCCCATGGTCAGCGAGAAGCCGGTCATCTGCCATTGCGACACGGCCACCACCACAAGGCCGATGAGGATGATGAGGCGCGTATCCACCCGGCCGACGAGCCGCGCCACCAGGAACATCGCGACCATCGTGCCGATGCCGCGCGGCGCGGTGATGAACCCGGCGGTGACGACCGGATAGTTCATGAGGGCCTGCATCATTGTCGGCAACAGCACCATCGTCCCGTTGAGGATGATCCCGACAAAGAACATCAGGATGACGCCGGCCACCAGATTGGGGTCCTTGAGCATTTCGCGGTCGAGGAACGATCGGGCGCCCGCCGTCACCGTATGAACGACGAACAGGTACAGCGCCAGCGCGGCGATGATCGCCTCGATCCAGATCTCGGTCGAGCCGAACCAATCCTTCAGCTCGCCGCGGTCGAGCAGCATCTGCACCGCGCCTATCGCCAAAGTCAGCATGGCAAAGCCGAAGAAGTCGAACCCCTCGCGTTGGGTCCGGCCGGTCTCGTGAATGAAGATGAGGATGCCGAGCGCGCATAAGAGCCCGACCGGCAGGTTGATATAGAACACCCAGCGCCAGGTCCAATTGTCGGTCAGCCAGCCGCCGAGCGCCGGTCCCATGATCGGGCCGAGCATCGTGCCGGTGCCCCACACCGCCATCGCCCTGGCGTGCCGCTCCGGCGGGTTGGTCTGGAATAAGACCGATTGCGACAACGGCACCAGCGCCGCGCCGCACACTCCTTGCAGCAGCCGGAAGAGGACGAGCTGGGTGAGGCTGGCGGCGGCCCCGCACAAGGCGGACGCCAGGGTGAACCCGATCACCGAGATCAGGAACACGTACTTGATGCCGAAGCGCCCGGCGAGCCAGCCGGTCAACGGCGTCATGATCGCCGCGGCGACGATGTAGGAGGTCACCACCCAGGCAACCTGGTCCTGCGACGCGGAAAGGCTCCCCTGGATATGCGGGAGCGCGACATTGGTGATCGTCGTGTCGACCCCCTGCATGATCGTCGCGCAGGTAATCGAGGCGGTAATCGCGGCGCGGTTGAGCTGGCGCCCGCCGGCGGGACCGCCGCCGGCAGCACCGCCGCCGCGTCCGCTCGCTGGTTCAGACGCCATCGCTACCCGCATCATCGCCGCAAGACCGGGGCGCCCCGTGCTCTATCGCCAGCGCGCTCCGGTCGGCCGCACGATACAGCCATGCCTGGTTCGAGCGATAGCGGGGCCGGGCATCGCTTCCCCAACCGGGTCGGCTCGTACTAGGATCGCGCCAGCCCCCGGTGGTGCATGCACCGGAGCAATGTGGAGGAAGGCTGATGGCGACAGGTAAGAAGATCGCGGTGGTGTGCACCGGAGCGGTCGGCGGCTATGCCGGCGCGCATATGGTTCAGGCCGGCGAAGACGTGACCTTTATCGATTTTTGGCCCGAGCATGTCGAGCATATGAAAGCGCACGGGCTGACGATCACGCATATCAGGGAGGTCGAGCCGTTTACCGTCCCGGTGCGCGCCCTCCATGTCACCGAATTGCAGCATCTCAGCAAGGAAAAGCCGTTCGACATCGCCTTCGTCTGCACCAAATCCTACGACACGGCGTGGGCGACGACGATGATCAAGCAATACCTCGCGCCCGACGGGTATTGCGTCTCCTTACAGAACTGCATGAACGAGGAGACGATCGCCGGGGTCGTCGGCTGGGGCAAGACGCTGGGCTCGATCGCCAGCTCGATCACCGTCGAGCTGCACGCCCCGGGTCAGATCCGCCGCGCCGCCGGCAAGTCCGGGACGAAGCACACGGTGTTTCGCGTCGGCGAGGTGCACGGCCGGATCACCGACCGGGCCAAGGAGGTGTGCGGCCTCCTCGCCAACGCCGACAGCGCCTTCGTCACCGAGAATATTTGGGGCGAGCGCTGGTCGAAGCTGGTCACCAATGTGATGGGCAACGGCCTTTCGGCCTGCACCGGCATGATCGGCCGCGACGTCGTCAAGAACGATGTGATCCGGCACTTCTCGAACCGGCTCGGCAGCGAGGCGATCCGCGTCGGCCAGGCGCTCGGCTATACCTTCGACGAGGTCAGCCACATGGACCCCGAGACCCTGGCCCGTGCGGGCGAGGGCGATGCGGCGGCACAGAAGGAAATCGACGAACATCGCCTGGCCGGGGCGAACAGCGGCGGCGGCGAGCATCGCCCCTCGACCGGTCAGGACATGGTCAAGGGCCGACGCACCGAGATCCCGTTCATCAACGGCTTTATCGTGCGCAAGGGCGAGGAGGTCGGCATCCCGGCCCCAACCAACGCGATCCTGACCGATATCGTGCTGCGGGTCGAAAAGGGCGAACTGAAGCCCGATCCAAAGCACATCACCGATCTCAGATTGAACTAGATTGGCATTGCGAGGAGCCCGCAAGGGCGACGAAGCAGTCTCCATACCGCGAGCCAACGCGGCGGGAGACTGCTTCCTTTCGCCCGCGATGACGGGCAGGGAGCGGTAGGCCGATGCTCGCCATCGTCAACACCCCTTCCGGGCCCGAGCCGGTCGCGATCCGCGAGGTGGCCGAGCCCGAGTTGCGGCCCGACGAGGCGCTTGTCGCGGTCCATGCCTTCTCGCTCAACCGCGGCGAATTGCGCCTCTTCCAGGTCCGTCCCGACGGCTGGCGCCCCGGCCAGGACATCGCCGGGGTGGTCCTGCGCGCCGCGGCGGACGGCAGCGGCCCCGCCGCCGGTGCCCGCATCGTCGCGCTTACCGACTGGGAGGGCTGGGCCGAGCGTGCCGCGGTGCCGACGCGGCGCATGGCACCGATTGCCGATAATGTCTCGTTTGCCGCGGCGGCTTCCCTGCCGGTCGCCGGGCTGACCGCGCTGCGCAGCCTGCGCCATGGCGCGCCCTTGTTGGGGAAGCGCGTGCTGGTCACCGGCGCCGCCGGCGGGGTCGGCAATCTCGCGGTCCAGCTCGCCGCGCGCTCGGGCGCGCGGGTCACGGCGATCGTCGGGAGCCCGGAGCGCGCCCGGGTGCTCGACGGGCTCGGCGCCGCCGAGATCGTCACCACGATCGAGGCGGCCGAGGGGCGCTTCGCCCTCATCCTCGAAGCCGCTGGCGGTGCCTCCTTAAAGGCTGCCCTCGAACGGGTCGAGCACCGCGGCACGGTCGTCGTATTCGGCAATTCCTCGGGCGAGCCGACTGCGATCAATTTTCGCGATTTTGCCGAGCACCAGAATGCGCGGATCCAAGCCTTCCACTACTTCACCTCGGAGCCCGAGGAGCGCTTCGGCCCGGATCTCGCGCTCCTGGCCGGGCTGATCGCGGACGGTTCTTTGCGGCCGCGCATCGTCGAGCACGATTGGCGCGATCTGGCCCGGATCGGACCCCTGCTGCGCGAGCGGCAGATCCCGGGCAAGGCGGTTTTTCACATCGAGCAGAGCTGAAAGAGGAGCAAGCGATGACGATCAAGGTTGGCGACAAGGTTCCCGCGGTGACGCTGCGCAATCTGACGGCCGAGGGGATCAAGGAAATCACCCCGGACGAATTGTTCGGGGGCAAGAAGGTCGTGCTGTTCGCGGTGCCCGGCGCCTATACCCGCACCTGCTCGCAGCGCCATCTGCCGAGCTATGTCGGCAACGCCGCCGCGCTCAAGGCCAAGGGTGTCGACACGATCGCCTGCCTCGCGGTCAACGACGCCTTCGTGATGGGCGCCTGGGGCAAGGAGCATCAGGCCGAGGGGAAGGTGATGATGCTCGGCGACGGCAGCGGCGATTTCACCCGCGCCATGGGCCTCGAGCTCGACCGCATCAAGGAAGGCATGGGCGTCCGCTCGCAACGCTACGCGATGCTGGTGGAGAACGGGGTCGTCAAGGCGCTCAATGTCGAGCAGCCCGGCGAATACGCGGTCTCCAGCGCCGAAGCGATGCTGGAGAAGCTGTAAGCCTTTCACGACGATTTCCCTCTCCGCCCCAGGGCCCCAGGGCGGAGAGGGAGTGGCGTTGCGCTGCCAACCGCGCTTCGTCAGGGCGCAGGATCAAAGCGTTACATCAGTTCTTTTCGAAAGTCCGTAACATTCGAGGGAAAATTGTTTTAGCGAATACTATGCAGTTAATGCTCGCTTAATGTATATCGCGTCGAATCGTCATAGGTGATGCACAACGCAGGACCTCGGGGGCCGGCATGCAACTAGAGCTCGACAGGCCCGTTGATTGGACGGTCCGGTTGGTCGGCGAGGCCCCGGCCGCCGTGGAATTCCCGGATCCGCTGACCGGGCTCGCCGATCGCCATCAATTTACCCGGCACCTCCAAGAAATTCTGTCCGATCCCGATCCCGACCGCCGCGCGGTCACCGTTTTTGCGCTCAATCTCGACGGCTTCCGTGCCCTCAACACGTTGCGTGGGTTCAGGGTCGGCGATGAGGCGCTCAAGATCATCGCGGCGCGGCTGGTTTCGAGCATCCGATCGCGCGATTCGGGCGAAGCGGGTCCGGCGGTGCGCGACCGAGACATGGTCGCCCGGCTGGGCGGCGACGAATTCGGCATCATTTGTGGCCCGCCGGCCCTGTCGCGGGCGGTGGCGGGAGCCTTTGCCGCCCGGCTCCCGCGCATCGTCGAAGCGCCGATCGCCATCGGCGGCCAGTCGCTATGCCTGACCGCCGGCACAGGCTTTGTCGTCACCATCCCGGCGCATCGCGAAGCAGACGATGTGTTGCGCGATCTCGACCTCGCCATGCGCCAGGCAAAGGCGCTCGGGCCGGGCAAGGTGGTGGCCTGGGAGCCGGCGCTGACCCGGGCGGCAATGCGGCGCTGCACGCTGGCCGAAGAGCTGCGCCGGGCGTTCGACAATCACGAATTGGTGCTGCACTACCAGCCGATCCTGCGACTCAGCGATGCGAGGATGGTCGGCGCGGAAGCTTTGTTGCGGTGGAACCATCCGAGCGAGGGGCTGGTCAGCTCGGCTTCCTTCCTGCCTCCCCTCGAAGAAACCGGGCTGATCGTCGAGGTCGGCAGCTGGGTCATCCGCGAGGCGGTCCGCCAGATCGAATCCTGGCGCCGCTTGTACGGCCGGGACATCGTCGACTGGGTCAGCGTCAACCTCTCGGCGCGGCAGTTCGATGACCCCTCGGCCCTGCTGGCGACGTTGCGCGGGATCTATGAAGGCGGGTTCTCGCTGCGGCGCCTTCGGCTCGAGATCACCGAAACCGGCTTCATGCGCAACCCGGAAATGACCCGCGCGGTTCTCGCGCAGCTCGACGCGCTGGGCATCCAGATCGCCATCGACGATTTCGGCACCGGATATTCCTCGCTCAACAGCCTGCGCAATTACCCGGTCGACACGATCAAGATCGACGCCGAATTCATCTCCGGGATCGGCACCGCCGACGGAGAGAAGCTGGCTCAGGCCTTGCTCAACATCGCCCGCACCTATGATGCTGCGATCGTCGCCAAGGGCGTCGAGACGGTCGCGCAACGCGACTTCCTCGCGGCCAGGGGCTGCGGCTTTGGGCAGGGCTATCTGTTCGCCGAGCCGATGGCCGGAGCGCTGCTCGGCGCCTATGCCCTGACCCGCGCGGTCGGCGCCGAGCCCGCGCCGGCGGGAAACCCGCTGCCGGGCGGGACGGTCAGTCGCCCCGCATCAGAAAATCGGTTACGGGCAGTGTGATGCGGTGCGGCAGGAAGCGGCCGGCCTGGGCCACCAGCCAGTTCATCGCTCCGGTGATCACCACGCCCCGCCCCGCGGCAAGGCCGCGATAACCGAGCCGCGCGACATCCTCGGCGGGCATCGTCCGGCGCAGGTGCCGGGCCATGATTGAATTGGCGGCCCCGGCGGCGGTGAAGAAATTGGTCGCGGTCGCGCCCGGGCACAGCACCGTCACGCTGACCCCGGTGCCGCGCAGCTCATAAGAGAGCGCTTCGCCGAGGCTCAATACATAGGCCTTGCTGGCGAAGTACGCCGCCATGTGCGGGCCCGGCTGAAACCCGGCGACCGAGGCCACCAGCATCACCCGGCCATGCCCGCGCGCGATCATGCCGGGCAACAGGAGCCGCGTCAGCTCGGTCAGCGCCACGATGTTGACCTGGAGGATTTCGCCGATCCGCGCCGGGTCGCAACGGTCGAAGCGCCCGGCCGCGCCGAGCCCGGCATTGTTGACCAGGATGTCGATCGCCAGGCCGCGTCGCGCGATCTCATCGGCCAGGCTCGCCGCCGCGCCGGGCTTGGCGAGATCGGCCGCGATCACCGTCGCCGCAGCGCCGCCCTGGCGCAATTCGCCGGCAAGCGCTTCCATCGCCGCCACGCCGCGCGCCGCAAGCACGAGGTCATGCCCATGCCGCGCCAGCTCGCGCGCCAGCGCCGCGCCAATGCCGCCCGACGCGCCGGTGACGAGGGCGAGGGGTCGGGGGGGAGTGTCCATGGCCCGCCCTTTGGCGCGCGTCCGCTACCGGCCCTTCAGCGCCGGTTTGCGGCGCTCGCGCCAGGCCTGGTGGGCCTCCTTTTTGTCCTCGGTCAGTTCGAGCGCCATGAAGCGGTAGAGGTCGGCGTTGGCCGCCTCGCGCAACGACCCGTCGAGGCCGAAGGCGACTGCCTCCTTGGCGAGGCGCGCCGCGAGCGGCGGCAGCGCGGCGAGGTGCTCGGCGACCTCCATCGCCTTTTCCATCAGCTCGTCGTGCGGCACCACCCATTGCGCGAGGCCGGCCCGATAGGCCTCCTCGGCCTTCAGCGGAAACCCTAGCGCGAGCTTCATCGCCTGGCCGCGGCCGACCCAGCGCGCCAGGCGCACCGTGCCGCCCTGCGCCGGCAATATGCCGAGCGAGACCTGGGTCAGCCGCCACTCGGCCCGCTCGGAGGCGACGATCAGGTCGCAGCAATAGGTCACGATGCAGCCGATCCCGATCGCATAGCCGTTGACCGCGGCAACCAGCGGCTTGGCGAAATCCGACAAGAGGTTCATCGCCTGAAAGCGCCGCCGCTTCGGCAATGCCTCGATCGCATCGGCGATCGAATCGCTGGTATGGGTCTTCGGGTCCTTGATGTTGGCCCCGGCGCTGAAGGAGCCCCCCGCCTCGTCGCCGGTCAGGATGACGCAGCGGATGGCGGGATCGTCCTCAAGCTGCGGCAACAATTCCTTCAGCGCCGCATTATAATCCTCGCCCCAGGCATTCCTCGCCTGCGGCCGCGATAGCGTCAGCACCGCGACGGCACCGTGTTTCTCGTACAGTAGGGGCATCGGGTGTTCCTCCCGGCTAAATCACGCCGTCCCGTTTCAGTTCGGCGATCTGCACCGCCGAGAGGCCGAGCCAGTTGCCGTAGATTTCGGCGTTGTGCTGGCCGAGCTTGGGGCTCGGCGTCGTTGCGACCTTGTCGGCGCCGTGGAAGCGCAAGGGCGAATTCGGCACGACGACGGGCCCCAATTCGTCATGCTCGATCCATTCGAGCATCCCGCGCTCGTGCATGTGGCGGTCGTTCATCACCTCGTCGACCTCGCGCACCGGCGCCAAGGGGATGCGATGGCGCTTGGCGATCGCGAAGATTTCCATCTTGCCCAGGGTCGCGGTCCAGGCCGCGATCGCCGCGTCGGTCTCCGCCATGTTTTTGACCCGGTCGGCATTGGTGAGAAAGCGCGGGTCGTCGCGCAGTTCCTCGCGGCCCATCGCCTTGAGGAGATTATGCCAATGCGCCTCGACCGCGACGTTGAGCGCGACATAGCCGTCATTGGTCGGGTAGACGCCGAGCGGGGAGCGGCCGTGGCTCGAATTGCCGGTGCGCGGCGGCACCTTGCCGGTCTCGAAATAGGCCTGCAGCGGCGACGTCAGCGTGGCATAGGCGGCCTCTTCCATCGCCACCTCGACGAGGCGCCCCACCCCGGTCCGCTCGCGCTCGAAGAGGGCGGTGACGGTCGCCGCATAAAGATGGATGCCGGAGAGGAAATCGACGATTGCCGGCCCCGCCTTTACCGGCGGCCCGTCGGGAAACCCGGTCGTGCTGATGAGGCCCGAGACCGCCTGGATCGTCAGGTCCATCGCCAGATTGTCGCGGTCGGGCCCCGAGAGCCCATAGCCCGAGCCCGAGGCATAGACGAGCCGCGGGTTGAGCTCGTGCAACACATCCCACCCGACCCCGAGCCGGTCCATCACCCCGGGCGCGAAATTCTCAAGCAGCACGTCGCCCTTCTCGGCCATCCGGAAGAGGAGGGCGCGGCCGCGCTCGTCTTTCAAATTGAGGGTGATCGCCCGCTTGTTGCCGTTGAGCATCGCGATCGGAAAGGTCGTGCTCTTGCCGGGCGGCGCACGCCGCCGCAACGGCTCCCCCTGCGGCGGCTCGATCTTGATCACATCGGCGCCGGCCTTGGCCATCAGCAACGTCGCGTAGGGGCCCTGATAGACCTGGCCGAAATCGAGCACGACGATCCCGGCGAGCGGCCGGTTGGCGAGCGGCCGGTTGGAGCAGGACATGCGGTGCTACCGCCCCTTGAATGCCCGCGGCGGGCGCTTTTCGGCGAAGGCGCGGGCGGCTTCCTGGAAATCCTCGGTCAGATAGAGCTGGAACGGTGCCGCGATGAATTGCGCCTCGCGGGTGATGCGCTCCAGATACCACCGCCTGGTGCGCACCGTGGTCCGCACGGAGAGGGGCGGGTTCTTGGCGACCGCCCGAGCGAGTTCGCGGGCGACCTCGAGATGTTGTCCGGCCGGCGCCACGCGGTTGAAGATCCCGGCGGCGAACCCTTCCTCGGCGGTGAAAAAACGCCCGGTCAAAGCGATCTCCTCGCCAAAGGCGGCGGCGTTGCGATAGTGGAAGAGCGCCCAGTAACGCGACGCGCCGAGGCCGCGCGAAGTTTCGGTCAGCTGAAACCGCGTGCCGGCCTCTGCGACGATCAGGTCGCATTCGAGCGTCAGGCCCAGCCCCAGCCCCAAGACATAGCCGTGCACCGCGGCGATGACCGGCTTCCAGTTGACCGCTTTTGTCAACAGATCGGCGGAATTGGTGCCCCAGCCCTGCGGGCCGCCGAGTTTCTCGAACTCGTCGCGGCTCCTGAGTTGGCGCTGGCGGACGTCGGCGCCGCTGCAAAACGCGCGACCCTTGCCATTGAGGATCGCGACTTCCGCCTCGGGGTCGAGATCGAAGCGGCGCAACGCCTCGGCCATCTGGCGCACGACCTCGTCGCTGACCGCGTTGAGCTTGTCCGGGCGGTTCAGCGTGATCGTCGCGATCTTGTCGGTGCAGGAATATTCGACGAAATTCTGCTCGTCCGTGTCCACCGGTCCCTCCCGCTAGCTGGCCTCAGATGGCCAGCTTGCGGGGGGAGGCGAGGGCTGTCAACGCCGGCCCCGTTTGGAAGCCCGGGACGAGGTTAACAGCCCAAGGAGTGGATGATCTCGCGGGAACAGAGTTTAGCGCCAGCGGCGATAGCCGTAATAGCCGCCGCCGCCAAAGAGAAACATAACTACGAGAATGATCAACAGGAGTTCCATAACATCCTCCAAAACATGAATTTCAGGGGCGTCAGTTGAATGTAGGTTTGCAATAACGATAACGCTAGTCTCGGAATATACCTAGATACCAATGTGGTGCGGGCAGCATCAGCCGGTCATCGCACGGCGTCTCCGGTCGTCATGTATGGGACTGACCGTGACCACGTTGCCAGCTGACCATCACCAGACCGGTTGCCGGATCAAGCACCTGCCGCGGACCGCGGTCGAGGCCGTTGCTCAAAAGCACTTTCTCCGGTGTCCGCGCGGGCACACCAGCGAAGACCGGCCGGCCGCCGGGCAGTCGCACATTGGGTGCCCGCGACAGGTAGAAGAAATCATAACGGTCGAGAAACAACCCGAAGGCGTCCGTACCGCCGATCACGCCAATCGTGTCGTTTGGCGTCCCGAGCGCAGCCAAGGCTGCGTCGAACGAGGCACCGGCCGGGTTCCACAACAGCGCCTTTTCATTCGACGGGTGGGCCGCGATGCCTGGGATTTGCCGGGTCAGGATCAATCGGCGGCGCAGAGATGACCGCGGCTGTTGCTCGTGAGAGTGGCTCCCATGCACCACCACATCGACCCCATCGAGCGCGCGTTCGAAGAACAGCCGGTCGGCCTCGAATTTGAGCGAGTCCGGCATGATCCCGGAATCATTGGCGAGCATGCCATCCTCGGAGACGATGGCATACCCTTCGATGCGGCGAGGACGGGGCACGCAATCCACCTTAAGGGTCAGGAGCGGCGTCAGTCCGGGTTACTCCAGCCATGACGACACCATTGCAACGACGGTGGCTGCCATCGTGGCCGTGGCCAGCCAGCCCAAGATCTGTAGGGTTAGAGGCAGCGTAAAGGCCGCCATGATCGACCGGCGCATGGTCAAAAGCATCATCGCGACCATCACCGGCACCGCCACGACGCCGTTCAGCACCGCGCTCCAATAGAGCGCCTTGATCGGATCGATGGGGGTGAAGTTCAGCACCGCGCCCAGCGCCATGCCCACCGCGATCGTTGCGTAGAACGCCTTCGCCCGCAGCGGCAGGCGCGCCAGGCCGACATGCCAGGAGAGCGTCTCGCCCAGCGCATAGGCCGCCGATCCGGCCAGCGCCGGCAGCGCGAGCATGCCGGTGCCGACGATGCCGGCAGCAAACACCGCGAAGGTGAACTCACCTGCAATCGGGCGCAGCGCCTCGGCAGCTTGGGACGAGGTCTGGATATCGGTGATCCCGTGCGCGTTCAGCGTCGCCGCGGTGGTGATTATGATGAACAGGGCGACGAGATTAGAGATTCCCATGCCGATATAGGTATCGATGCGGATGCGGGTGAATTCGCCCTGTGCCTGTTCCGGCGCGCGGATCAGCGGGCGGGCGCCGGCGCTCTCCTTGGTGTCTTCGACCTCCGCCCCTGCCTGCCAGAAAAACAGGTAAGGGCTGATCGTGGTGCCGAACACGGCAACGACCGCCATCAGATATTCCGCCTTGAACGACAGCGGCGGCCAGGCGATGGCCCAGGCCACCTCACCCCATTCCACATGTACGACAAAGGCGCAGATCACATAGCTGAACAGCGCCAGGCAT
>Ga0182024_10022322_pt1 | contig 11413 bp, 12 predicted proteins | sample P32metaG_FD_120480 | JGI IMG/M metagenome (GOLD analysis project Ga0182024, IMG submission 120480) | Permafrost microbial communities from Stordalen Mire, Sweden - P3-2 metaG (Illumina Assembly) | ecosystem: Environmental > Terrestrial > Soil > Wetlands > Permafrost | place: Sweden: Stordalen... | reverse complement strand
GGCCGCGACACGAGTAGTCATGAGCTCACTTCGTTCCAATTGAATCAGAAGACGGGCGGCCTTCAGCTTCCTGCGCTATCTGGGCCAGTGCCTTCTCGGTTGCGCCGGATATGTTGGCCTTCACGAATCCCAGCGCGAAGCTGGGGACGCCCTTCATCTCGAACTTCCAGTCGACGTCGATCTTCGTTTCATTCTCTCCAACCTTCGTAAGCCCTATCTTCCTAGTTCCCAGCATAGGTCCCTTCGTCATGTTGAGAGTGGTAGTCAGTCGGCCACGATCGGCGGTGAGCGTTTGGGTGCTCTTTGCTTCGCCCATCGGACCCCGTTGGATCTTTACCTCCCTCTCTAAGGTATCGTTGGTCTTGTTCAGAACCTTGACGCTTCTCAGCACGGACCAGGGTCTGTGTTCGTTGTCCAGGTCGGCGACGATGGCCCACACCCTTTCGACCGGTGCTTTTGCTTCTTTGCTCTTGATAATCTGTATCACCAACTCACTCACTATCTGACGCGCGCATTCCGAAGCCTAATAGTTCTGGTGTTACGGTCTGGGTAACATCTGTCCTTGAGCGAAAGGAAATGATGTATTTCGCGCCCTACCTCGCCTAGTTCTGTCGCGCTTGCTCCAAGTCTCCCCTCATCTGGTCGTATTGCTCTTTGTTGATCTCACCTCTGGCGTACCTCTGCCTCAGCGTCTCAAGCGCTGGGTCGTAGCCGCCGTAATGCCAGCCACGGCCCCACCACCACCCTCCCCAGATGTACCAGCGCACAGCGAAGAAGATGAGGAAGAATATCGGGATGAAGATGAACCAGCCGAAGGGGAACCACCAAAACCTAGGATAGGCGGTGCCGGGAGACGGAGCAGACCAAGCTCCCGAGTACAGCCAAAAACCCACGAGTATTGCGATTAGACCCGCGGCAAACAGCGGCGGGATCAGCGCCCATCTGCGGGATGGATGATGATTCGACCCTCTATACATATCTCCATATCACCTATAGAGCGCGCGGACTCCCAAAATCTAATATCTATGCTGTTACCTTAAGGGTAACATAGATATAACATGGCGTCGATGGAGCATCTCATCAAGCTCGGTCTGAATGTCAACGAGGCGAAGGCACTTGACGCGCTCATTGCGCTGGGCCCCTCGGGAGCTTCCGACGTTCACAGACAGGCGGGTATACCGCGCAACAAGGCATACGAGGTCCTTGAAAGACTCGCAAACAAGGGTCTCGTCGAGGTTCAGAACGGGCATCCCATTCTCTACAGGGCGGCTAGTGCCAAGGCCATAATCGGGTCCCTTACGGAGAGCTATGGAAGTGAAGCGAAAGAGGCCCTGTTAGCTCTCGAGAGGCAGGAGGAGCTTTCGGAGGTAGGGAAAGAAGAGGGAGAGGATGGCACTGCTTCAGCGTGGATAGTGAAGGGAGAGACGGGAGTCAGAAGGCGCCTGGCGGAACTGATCTATAGCGCCGATTCGGATATTTTCTGCGTGGGCGGCTACCCGCCGAAGTACCCTCTCCTAGTCAAGACGGCCCTCAAAGCAGCAATGAAGAGGGGAGTCAACACGAGGGCAGTATGCATGATCAGGCCGACGGAGGACCCGAGGGAGATTTCAGCTGACGACAGTGCGGTCATAGAGTTCAGGACTGTTAAGGCATCCGAGACACTCAAGGTGAAAATTCAGCCCTACGACGAGAAAATCGTGGGAGCATTCGCGGGCATGTCGGGGTCAGGAGGAATGGTGATAATCGACGAGTCGTTGGCATTCGATATCGTCGATGACGGTAGTAGCCCCAAGACCGTTACGGGTATTATCTTCAAAGCGCCGGGCATCCCTCGCATCCAAAAGGCGACAGCGGAAAGGGTTCTCGCTTTGTACACGAGGAAGCTCTGAGTGCTTCGGTGAAGTCAATCCCTGAACGATGCTCTCTTATCCCGGTTCAGTTGCTCTCTTGCCCATAGTCTAGTATAGTGGCACGTACATGCTAGCTTACCCCTGACACTGAAGTCAGTTGAGGCAATCCAGCAATCACGTTATGACTTCATGCGGATATCCGTTATGATGATCCTCGCCAGCCTTAGCACCGCATTTGGGACACTCAGTATACTCTGAAATGCGCGGTCCTTTTCTCTTAATTCCCTGTTAACAATATCTGAACTCACGCGGAGCACAAGGCTCACCGGCCCCACCACTATCGATTTCATTCAAGCAGGGAGCAGATTTTCCACGCGAATCGGCAACTCGCGCACCCGCTTCCCGGTCGCGTGGAAGACAGCGTTGGCTATTGCAGGCGCGACCCCCACAATCGCAATCTCGCCGAGGCCCTTGACTCCGAGCGGGTTAACGTGCAGGTCCTCCTCCTCGACGAAGTGTACCTCGAGGTCGGGCACATCCAAGTTCACGGGGACTAGGTAGTCGGCAAGGTGCGCGTTGACTGGCCTGCCGTCCCGCTGGTCGAGGACCGTCCGCTCCATCAGCGCCTTTCCAATCCCGCCCACCGTCCCGCCGATGCACTGGCTGGCCGCCAGTCGAGGATTGACATGCGAGAATCGATTTCGAGCCGTAAGAGCTGTCCGTTCACGTTGAGCGAGATTTCAACGGTCTTGGGAGGCCCACCCGGGCTTTCCCCCTCAGTCATGATCAGCCTTGCCTGACCGCACCTGATTTAACCCTTCGCCCGGGGATTCTTGTGAGCGCTCGGGAAATGTTCGAAGGCATTCGCTGCCCTTCAAGAAACTTACATCTTATTCTTAGATAATTCAGAATTAAATCCGTCCAACGAAAGTATACTCGTCGAAGCTCACCGGCCCATCCTATTTGCTGTTCAAAGCCGCATTCCGTTGTCTAGCAGTGACGTGGGAATTCGAAGCAGTACATCAGTTATGCCCGGAGTCTGCGCGGGATCTGGGTTCAGTGGCCCTCTTCAATACGCTTAGCAGATAGACCACGATTATCGCTAGGACGATCCCAATCGCTACCTCCAGGATCCTGTAGAATGCGAAGTACCACTCGCCCGGATAGAGGATGTTGACCAGGATTATGATGAACGCGGTAAAGAAGACCTGGACGATGCCGACGTTGACGCCTCTCGTCGCAAACATCAAGACAGCAAATACGAACAGCAACGGCAATAGCGTGGAGATGTCGTTCGTCTCAAGGGTTATCGCTGCGGCGAGAATCGCGCCGATGATCGTGCCCATGGCCATCGTCGCAGTGAAGCTGACAGTCAGGCTGAGTGTCGGACGAACTGAGATAAGTACCGTAAGGACTATCCAGTAATCTCTGGGGAGACCCAATCCTAGTCCGATTGAAAACCCGAGCGCGGAGACTATTCCCAGGAGAATGGCGCTTCTCACCGCCTCCCGCAATGAAATCTGCTGGCCAGGGAGGGACTTGATCGGACTTTCCGAATGTCTGCGCGACAGAAGATAGCGGTGTAACTCGGCCCCGCTGAGCGCAAGCAAGGCCCCTAGAAGCGAAAGTTCCAGCCTCGGCACCACCGCGCCCATGGATGCGCCAGGCAGACCGGCCCCGACCGCGAACATGATAGCGGTGAACGTGCTCGTCGTCGACCAACGTAGGCTTCCACGGGCAAGAAGTGTAACAGACACGAACAACGCAAGCAGCAGCGGGGAGATCCCCGTAGTGGCCGCAATCGTTCCCAGTGCAAAGGCAGCAGCTTCGGTGAAGCAAGCGACGAAGAGCACCCACCAGGGCAGGAGAGACGGCTGTCCCTCGGTGTTCGTAAGGAAGACTGCACCCAGAGTTGCATAGGTAAGCACCGGCTCGTTGATGGCAAAGCCCACGATCATCGGAGCCGTGACAAAGATGGCGGCTCTGACACCGATTGAAAGTCTGAACGCAGACTTCTCAAGGCGGGTGGCATCCTTGAAGATTGCACTCGTCTTGGAAATCACCTAAGAATACCGTTCAATGGCGCTATTACCTCAACCTAGGAACTCCGGTGAATGTAAATGACATCATAATGTGTCGATAGCGATTATATATTTGACACTACCGCTCCTCTCCTGCAATGAGCGCTCAAAATTTCACCGCTGCCTTTACGGTAGACCAAACCCCGGCAGAAGCCTTCGCTGCCATCAATAATGTTCGTGGATGGTGGTCAGGAAACATTGAAGGTAGCACCGACAAACTCGGTGATGAGTTTACGTATCGGTACGAAGACGTCCATTATTCGAAGCAGAAGATAACAGAGTTAATTCCTGGTAAGAGAGTCGTTTGGCTTGTTTTGGACAGTTACCTTAATTTTACCCAAGACAAAGCCGAATGGAAGGGCACAAAGATTACTTTCGAAGTCTCCAAAAAGGGGAATAAGACCGAAGTTCGCTTCACGCATGTGGGCTTAGTTCCCGATTTTGAATGTTTCGACAGCTGTTCAAACGCATGGGGTTTTTACATCAACGGCAGTCTACGGAGCTTGATTACTAAAGGTAAAGGGGAGCCCAACCAGAAAGAAGAAAGAAAAAAGGGGAAAAAGGCTTCTCTATGATTTAGAGACCGGTCGAAATCGAAATTCCCTGAACTTAGTCTCTTTCCCGCTCAGGGGCTAGATTGCCGTAATTCAAGATGGTTTCAATGAGCAGCTCAGGGGTCTCGATTTGGGGGACGTGGCCGGTTCCTGCGAGTAACTCGAACGTGGCGTTCGGGATGGCGGCGGCATAAGCTCGGCCGTACCCGGGATCGACGATGCGGTCGCTTTCGCCCGAGATAACGAGGACGGGCACAGCAATCTTGGCGAGCCGTCCCGCCAGAGTCGGGTCGGTATTCTGAGGAGCGTAGACCTGCAATGCGGCCCGGTTAGCACCCATGATAGCGCGCTGGTCGTCCGTCATGCTGGTCGGGTCGATCCGGAAGGGCTTGGGATTGTGGTAGGAGAGGCTCATTATCTCGTCGAGGGAGAGCTTCGAGACGTCAGGGATTGGGTGGCCGGGGGCCTCGATGCCGAGAGCGCCTACCAGGACGATACGGCTGACCCGAGGAGTTGCGAGCAGAGCCAGCTCGACAGCTATCCAACCACCCATTGAATTGCCAATCACGGTCACGCCGCTGACGCCGAGCTGGTCGAGCAACGCAGCATAGAGCTGCGCGAGTCCTTTGATGCTCTTCAGATCACCTGGTCGCTTCGTGCGAGCAAAACCGGGATGCGTTGGGGTAATGACCCGGACTTGTCGCTGGGCCAATAGGCCAGCGAAGCGAGTCATCGACGCGGGCCCCGCGCCGCCGTGTAGCAACAAGAACGGTTTTCCTTCGCCTCGGTCCTCTACAACCAGGTCCACCTTACCAGAGCCCGCGTAGGGAAGCTGGTACGTACTCTGAGTCACGCCGTCCCCTCTCTTCCTTTCCCCGTCGCCTTTTTCGATTTCTTTAGCCATCTTCTAGATCGCCTTATTTTCAGCAGAAAACTCCGACACGATATAGCATGTCCGAACGTCAGACTTCAAGAAATGTCCATCGCAGGGTCGGCCATGATGACTTCAGGCCCCCCGTTCTACGTTTTCAGACGAAGGATTTCCTCATCTATCCAAGATGTTAGCCTAGACGAAGAAAGGATTGCTCTTGCGTGAAATTTCACGCGAACGTCGCTTACGCCTGGCTCGCTCCTTAGTCTTCTCTCAGTCTCAAAAACTTCAGCTATCGTATCGGCCCAGCAGGAAAGTACGATTGCAGTGTGCTCCCATTGATTGATGAATGCTGATTTGGGAAGAGTTTGCTTTATGCGCAAGAGGACGGAATCGTCGTTCGAATGCACATGGACCTCGTACATGAGGATTCGGCTAGATTGAGCTGACTGAAAAATCGGTTGCACCTGCAAGAGTCCATGATCTAGTAGTTGTCTTCTGGTTTTCTTCGCGACCTTCTGAGACAATCCTGTGGATTCCGAAATCTCGTTGACCGGAACGCGCAAGTTCCGGACAAGCACTCGAAGCACTTTTAGTTCGGCCAGAGACACCGGCTTTGAGAGCTCTCTCTGTGGATAGGGGAACAGAGGGGTAACTTCCAACTCGATAGGACCAAGAAGAGCTATGAGCTCCTCCGGGAGTCCGGGTGAAGCGGCGTTATCATAAATGAGCACAGCCATGCCACGATTCACATCTATTGTCGCGAAGACCGCAGAGTCGATCTCTATCGCGGCATGGAGTTTCTCCAGTGAAGTGACGGGTTGCTTGAAAAAGAACAGTCGCGGATGTCTTCGAAAAACCTGAGCTGCCGGCATAGCCTGAAAGGAGGTCAGGATCTTCGCTTTTTCCAGGGCCTCAATCCTCGCCTTTACGGCGCTCCCAGACAACCCGATTCCCCGACCCAAAGTTTCGTAAGACGAGAACGGATATTTCCGAAGCTGGGACAGTATCAAAAAGTCGCGCTCATCGACCAACGGATTCTCTCACACCAGAGACGAAACGCCTCACTTCAAAGTTCCTAGTGCTCAGACCATATTATTTGTATCGAGCCGTAGCCGGATTTTCGTTGTCAATAATTCAAATGCATCCAACGAATGCATCCTGGTCTAAGCTCACCGCCCCCATCAAGCATGTTCGATACCTGGACCTTTGACCATGATTCTTCTGTCGTGGCCGCACGGTAGGCGCAAGACGTCGACAAGACTATCGGACACCCAATAGGCTTAATAGCTGACCCTGAAGGAGCCCGAACCTTGGCCGATTTAGCGAGCTCCGCAACGGGATCTTCTGGAGGCCCAGCCGTGAGCGCGTCTCCAGCACCTCCGAACGCGAGGTTTGAGCTACTGGTTACCATAGGGATTCTGTTGGGCCTCCTGATGGGTGCACTGGACAACTTCGTCGCGCTCACCGCACTCCCGACAATTCTGCTCCAGTTTGGACAGCCGAACAGCGGCACATTTGTTATCAGTGCATACGTCATCGCTTCCACCGCGAGTATCCCGATCTTTGCAAAGCTCTCTGACCTCTGGAGTCGGCGCAACGTGTTCCTGGGCGGTCTCGTCGTCTTCATCATAGGCTCTGTCCTCTCCGGGCTCAGCCAGAACCTGACGGAGCTCATCATATTCCGCTCCATCCAAGGATTCGGAAGCGGTGGCTTCTTCCCGGTCGGGATCGCGATAGTAGCAGTGGTCTTCCCTCCCAAGACGCGTGCGAGGGTCATAGGCGCTCTCTCGGGAGTCTTCGGTATTGCCGTGGTCGCAGGGCCGCTCATCGGCAGCGCGATCGTGCAGTACACCACCTGGCGTTGGGTGTTCTACGTGAACATCCCCGTCGGCGTCGTCGGTTTCGCTATCATAGCCTTGACGCTGGGACCGCTTCGTCCGGAGCGCGTCCGCAAGTTTGACCTGGTGGGCGCGGCACTGCTGATCGGATGGGTTGCCGCGGTGATGTTCCCACTCTATCAGATAGTGGACAGTGGATGGGCCTGGACCGACGCCCGCACTCTAGGTCTGTTCGGCCTCGGGGGCGCTCTGATAGTCATCTTTCTGATCTGGGAGCTTCGAAACAAGAATCCGTTGGTACCTCTTCGGCTCTTCAGGCATCGTGTCATCTCGGCCGGGGGCGGGTCCACCCTCTTCGTCGGCATGGTCTTCTATCCTGTCGCGACGTTCCTGTCCCTGGTGGTCGGAGTCGTTCTCTCACCCGGGTCAGGTTCCTCGGAGACCGTCCGGGATATCCTCTACTTCTTGGTCATACCTCTGGTGATCGGGGCCGCCCTGGGCGGACAGCTGCTGACCCGGCTCCCCTACCGGATAGTGACGGTGCTCGGGCTGATCATCGGGATCATCGGCATGGCAGGCCTGACCACACTCGCCGTGACGACCCCACTGTGGAAGTTCGTGTTCGGCATTATCCCGGTCGGCGGAGTCGTGCTACCCCTTATTCCTCTCGGCTTCGGGATAGGCCTCACCTTCCCGGTCTTCCTCCTGGCCGCCCAGAATCAGGTGGAGATGGTCGACGTCGGCGAAGCCGGGGGATTGATACAATTCCTTCAATCGCTGGGGGGTGCCGTTGGGTTGTCTGTGCTGGCTTCATTCCAGGCGACTCGGTTCGCGTCTCTCGACCCCTCGCCTAGCGCGGCTTGCTCGTCGACAAGCCCACCGGTCGCTCTCTGCGGGAACTACCTCGGTTCTCTCGAGAGCTCCCTGCTCAGCTCGTACGACCAGACGTTCACCGTCATGGTGGGATTACTCGTGGTCGCATTCCTCTTCGCGCTGTTCCTAAAGGGACGCCTTCCCAAGGGAACGCCCCAGAACGCGGCCGCGCCCGAAGTCAGCCCATCGAGCATAGAGCCGTCGCTGCAGGCGCCCCAGGTCTGATCTCTTAAGCGGAAAGATTCCGAGATTCGAGCCGTCGCCTCAGCGCCCGACGGCCTCGAGGAACGACCTAGCGCCAAGAGTGATGTACTTCATGTCTGACCCGAGCGCGATGAACCTGAAGCCTCTCTCCACGGCCAGCTTCGCTTCGTCGAGCGTGGTGGCCATGACCCCTGCCACTTTCCCGGCGTCGTCGCATGCCTTCACGACCTTCGCCATCGCTTCCACAACCTTAGGGTTCGTCCTATCGTCGAGCAGTCCGAGGGTCATAGTAAGGTCGGACGGTCCAACGAACGCCACGTCCACCCCTTCCACCGCGACGATCTTCGCGATGTTGTCCACCGCCAGAGGCGTCTCTATCTGCGCAATGACGGTGGTCTCGTCGTTGGCGCTCCTGATGTACTTGCCCAGGGACAGCCCGTATTCTGACGCCTTTGTCGCGGCGACACCTCTCACCCCCAGCGGCGGATACTTGCAGAATTTCACCGCCCGCTCTGCTTCCTCGACGGTGTTCACGAGCGGGACGATTATTCCTTGGGCGCCTGCGTCGAGGACGATCTTGAAGGCGGCCTGGTCGATCTGTCCGACCCTCACCAGGGGCGCGGCGCTGCTCCCGTTCAGGACCTGTACCATGTGCGCCACGGTCTCTATCGTGATGGCCGAGTGCTCCATGTCGAAGAGGAACCAGTCGAATGAGAAGTTCCGAAGCAGGTCCAGGCTGTTCGGGCTGCCCGAAGAAATCCAGGCCCCCATAACCTTCTCCCCTCTGCCGAGCTTCCTCTTCATGGCGTTCTCCAAATGCTATCGCACCCGCATGCAGACCCTGCATGATTTATAAGCAGACTGAGGCTCCTGCGACGAAGGTTGTTCTTCTCCGTCTGCACGGAGCTGATCTATCCACGCGTGAGGGTGGAGAGACGCACGGCGAAGGTCGCGGCTCACGGGTTCGACCGCATCGACATATGGGACTGGAAGAGCAAGGATCTGGCGGAACTCAAAAAAGGGCTAAAGGCCTCCGGTGTCGCGCTCAATTCAGCGGTTGCGCACACGCGCTCATCGACCTCGGTCGCAGCGGACAGGAAGAAGTTCCTCGCAGAGCTGCGAGGGAGCCTCGAGTTCGCGAGGAAGTTTGACTGCGACAAACTCATCGTCTTGAGCGAATATCTTACCGGGCCGAACCCTGGTGCGGTTCCGCCGGTCATGCCCGCCGCGCTGAACCCTGAACCGGGAAACGTCAGGGTGAGAAACATGGTCGACGCGCTGAACGAAGGCTGCGATATCGCGGAGGCGTCCGGGGTGGTGCTCCTCCTCGAGGCGCTGAACAATTACGACCATCCTTCCTACTACCTCAACAGCTCGTCGCGCGCCCTCGATGTGGTGCGAAAGGTCCGAAGGAGGAACCTGAAGATGCTCTACGACATCTACCACATGCAGGTCTCGGAGGGCAACGTCACAGAGACCCTGACCAGGAACTTGGACGCCATCGGCTGCCTCCACTTCGCCGATGTGCCTGGAAGACACGAGCCGGGGACGGGAGAGCTGAACCTTCCCTTCATTCTGGGTCGTCTCTCCTCGGCCGCCTACTCGGGAGGGATGGTCTTCGAGTACTCTCCGGCGCACACCGACGATTCGGCGCTCGAGAGGGTGCGCGAGGTGGTCGGGCCTTACCTCTGATGTTATACGTGGAGTCGTCTCGTGATTTCCCTGATGCCGCGGAGGTCCTCCAGCCCGTCCACCATCGATTCGACCTCTCCGGCCGCCTTCTCCCCTATCACCGGAACGGCGTTCTCGGAGTACTTCTTCCTGACGAGCTTCTCCGAGCTGGGCTCGAGGCTGTCCTGTTCCTCTCTCAGCACGACCCCGCTCTTCAACTTCACCTCGACCCAGTGACCCATATCGTCTAGAGAGTATGCGATCCGGTCCGATAGCTGAAGGACCTTCTTGTCCTTGAGCTTTGCCCGCAGGAGGTCTGCGTCGACGCTTCCGAACATCAGCGCCAAAGAGAGGATGAAGTAGTGGCTCGTCTTCGCGACGTAGATGGACGACGGCCTGCGCTTCTCCGCCTCCGGCTCCGAGAAGAGACCGATGTTTGCGGCGTTGTCTCCGAATCTGACCTCATCTATCTCCGAAGGATCGAGCTTCGAGCGCTGTCGCAGCCTCAGAGCGGCATCGAGCATCGAGGTGCATGCGTAGCTCGTCGGGTATCGCTTCAGGAAGATATCCCTCATCTCCCATCTCCTTCCCAGTCCGCTTGCGATGGGCTTCAGGTCGTAGTTCCCCGGGCCGGCGTGCGCTTCCAGGAACCCGAACCTGCCCTCCAGCGCGTCGCGGGCGATGCCAGATATCCCCTGATTTGCGAGAAGGGCCGCAAGCATCCCGCTCTCGGCCGCCCGCCCGGAATCTACCCCTCCGAAGTACGCCCCGACCCTGACGGAGAGGGAAGAGCCGAAAGCAAGCGTGCTGGCGAGACTCAGCGCCTCCGCCATCTCCCCTTGGGGGAGCCCGAGCATCCTTCCCGTCGCCAGCGCCGCGCCCACCACCCCGACTATCGACGTGGGTTGGAAGGCCCGCGCATGGAACTTTCCAGGGGCGGTCAGGCCGAGCCTGATCATGGCTTCGCAACCTATCACGTGCGACAGCAGGACCTCCCTCCCGCTCGACCCTTGCGCCTCCCCGTAGGCGACGACCGCGGGGAGTATCACGGAAGTGGGATGGAGACCGGCGCGGACGTGGATGTCGCTGTAGTCCAGCCCCTCCGTGAGCATGCCGTTGAGCAGGGCCGCCTCCAGCGGCGACGCTTTGAAACCCAGCCCCCAGGCCGTGCTCTTCCCTCCCGCTGAGAGGCCCTTGATGGCGCGTGCAGTCTGCTTGGATTTCTCCAGCGTGGACGACAGGAGGGCGGTCCCGAATCCGTCGAGCATGCTCAGCTTGGCCTTTCGGTAGACGGCGTCGGGGACCGACTCGGGCTTCAGATTTACCGCAAAATCGACTAGAGCCTCCGAAGGGCTGTCCACGGCTGACACTAGTCCAGCCCGAGCTTCTTCAGCGTCTTCCTGAGCACCGGGATCCCGACCCTCGACGCCTCTTCGGGCAGCGGATATCCCCACGTATCCAGCGATAT
>Ga0182024_10022321_pt1 | contig 11413 bp, 8 predicted proteins | sample P32metaG_FD_120480 | JGI IMG/M metagenome (GOLD analysis project Ga0182024, IMG submission 120480) | Permafrost microbial communities from Stordalen Mire, Sweden - P3-2 metaG (Illumina Assembly) | ecosystem: Environmental > Terrestrial > Soil > Wetlands > Permafrost | place: Sweden: Stordalen... | reverse complement strand
GTGCGTGCGCGTGCGGCGCAGCCGGACGCGCGACCCGGTCGGGGTCAGCGTGCACGAGGGGCCCTTGGGGCGCGGCGCCGTCCCGGCGTGCGTGCCCGGCGACGCCGGCGTGGTCGGTGGCCCCTGTCCCGGCGGCCCCGCGACGATCGCTGCCGGCAGCACGAACAGCGTCAGCGAGCGGGCGGGGTACGTCATCGTGAAGCCGGCTGTGCCGACGGGCTGGTCGGCCGTGCGCGTGATCGCGCCACCGGTCCATTCCCATACCTGGGCCGCAGGGGCAGCCGAGATCGAGCTGAGCGCGAGCGCGCTCGTCAGCGCCGTCGCGGTCTTGTTGACGACGAGGACCGTGTACGCGCCGTCGCTGGTGCGCTGGGCCCCATAGATCGCCAGCCGGCTCTGGTCGGCGCTTGTCGAGCTCAGGGAGACGTCGCCGAACTGCGAGTGGTTGCCGTCGTAGTCGCGGAACATCCGGAAGGCGTCGTCGATCAGGTCACCGTCGTTGCCCAGCGGCCAGCGTGTGGCCAGGTCGAGGCCCTCGCGGCCGAAGATGCCGAGCGTGTCCGCCTGGATGAGCGCGTTCGCGACCGCGTCGTTGCCCCCCGGCGGGTCGAGGTTGTACTCGCTGAGGGAGATCCTCGTTCCCGGGTAGTCGTCGGCGACCCACTGGTGCATGCGGGGGATCAGGTCGATCTGCTGCCCGATCCAGCTGGGATCGGTGTAGCTGGGATCCCACAGCGAGCGTGTGATGTCGGTGGGCACGCTGGGGTCGGCGCCCTGCGCGTAGTAGTGGACGTCGATGTCATCTATCAAGCGCTCGCCGTTTGTCTGCTCGTAGCCGTGCGCCTGTTGCAGTAGCCACTCGACGAGCGGGACGCCTCCATGCGCGGCGCGGTCCGGCGAGCTGGCGCTGCAGCCGTTGTCGATGTCGTCGGCGGCGCTGCAGAAGTAGTTCGGCCAGCCCCATTCCGCGAAGCCGAGAACCTCGGCGGTGGGGTCGGCGGCCTTCACCGCGATCGCCGTCTCACGCGTCTTCTGCCAGAGCTCGTCGTATGTCGTCGGCGCTGGATGCATGTCGGCGTGCGTGGAGTCCCACAGCGCGGGCTCGTTGCCGAGCTCGTAGATCGCGACGCCGCCGGCGGCTGCCGATCCGTAGCGGCTGATCAGGTCGCGCACGAAGGCGCCGTCGTAGGCCGGCGTGATCGGCGTGCCGTCGTTGGCCGGCGTGCCGGTCAGCTGCGCCCCGGCGCTCATGGCGTTGCCGCAGTTCGGGTCGTACGGATCGACGGAGTCCTGCGTCGGGTACGACGCCGTCTGCCCGGCGGCGGCCGCCTTCGGAAATCCGCACGTCAAGGGCTGGTGCAGCGGTGCGTCCTTTGCCACGTAGCCCATCATCGGCAGCGTCATCAGCGTGGCTGCGCCGATCGACGCGTCCTTGCTGACGAAGTCGCGATACGCGAACACGTTGTTGGTCGCGCCCTCGCCCGAGCAGTACGAGTCGGCCGACGTCCAGCAGTCGGCGACGTTCTCGAAGAAGTAGTCGCTGCCGGTGTTGTCGGAGCCCAGCTGCCAGTTGTAGGTGTCGGTGGCGTTGCCTCCCCAACGATCGACCGGCAGCTCCAGCTCCCGCCCGAGCGCCGGGTCGGCGAAGTTCAACCCGTAGATGTACGGGCTGATTGCGTGCCGCGGCGCGCCGCCGTCGACAGCCAGCGCCGGTCCCGCGGTAGCGCCTGCCACGCCGCCGCCGGGCAGCGTCGCGGCGGCGGCTGCCAGCGCAGCCAACCAGCCACGGTGAAACCGCTGCGGGCCCCCTGCCATGACGACAGCGTGGCACCCCCTGGTCGGGCCCGCAAGCCGCGCGGACGGATGTCGCGGCGCCGCGGGACGCCTACAACCCCAGGGTCTTGCCGAGGATCTCCTTCATGATCTCGTCGGTGCCGCCGCCGATCGGCCCGAGCCGTGCATCGCGCAGGTGGCGCTCGAGCGGGTGGCCGTAGAGCGCCGCGTCGAGCCCGACGATCTCCAGGCAGCGCGCGGCGGTCTCGCACGCCGCGCGCTGGGTGGCGAGCTTGGCCATCGTCACCTCGGCGAGGGCGTCGATACCGGCGTGGAAGAGCCGCAGCGCGTGGTAGGTGAGGGCGCGGCCGACCTCGATCTTCGTCGCCACCTCGGCGAGCGCGTGGCGCGTCGCCTGGCCGACGTTGCGGCCGTCGAGCAGCTGTAGCGTCAGCTCGAAGCCGGCCTGCATGCCGGCGAGCGAGCCGAGCGCCATCAGCAGACGCTCCCACTGGAAGTTGGCCATGATCAGATAGAAGCCGCGGTTGCGCTCGCCGAGCAGGTTCTCTGCCGGAACCTCGACGTCGTCGAACGCGATCTCGGCCGTGTCGGAGGCGTGCCAGCCGAGCTTGTCGAGCTTTCGCGCGCTGACCCCCGGACCGCGCTCGATGATCAGGAATGAGAGCCCGTGGTGGCCACCCTCCTCGCTCGTCTTGACCGCCGTGACGAGGAAGTCGGCGCGCACGCCATTGGTGATGTACAGCTTGGCGCCGTTGACGACGAAGCCTCCGTCGACCTCGCGCGCCAGCGTGCGGATCGAGGCGACGTCGGAGCCTGCGTCGGGCTCTGTGATCGCGAGCGCCCCGATGCGCTCGCCGCGGATCGCCGGCTCCAGGTAGCGACGCTTCTGATCCTCGGTGCCGAACTTCCAGATCGGCGGCGTCGCGATCCCGATGTGGGCGCCGATCCCGGCGGCGACGCCACCCGACCCGCAGCCGGCAAGCTCCTCGGTCAGGACGGCGTCGTCGAGGTAGTCACCGCCGCGACCGCCCAGCTCGCGCGGGTACTTGAGGCCGAGGTAGCCGCGCTCGGCGAACCAGCCGAACACCTCGTTCGGGAACCAGCACGCTCGCTCCCACTCCTCGGCGTGGGGACGAACCTGCGCGGCGATGAACTCACGGATCTCGGCGCGCAGGGGCTCATGCGCCGTCGTGAACGGCGGGATCGGCGCGCGCCGGGCGGCAGGCACCCCGGCTCGCGCGGCGAGTGTTGCGCAATCAACGGCCATGACAGACGTACATCGCGACTGATCTGTGCCGGCTATGTGCCCTGACGGGAGCCCGCCGCGGTGCCGGCCACCGCCCTACAGCCCATACGAACGCCCGATCACGTCGAGCATGATCTCGTCGGTGCCGGCACCGATGCGGTTGAGCCGCATGTCGCGCCACACGCGCTCGACGCCGTACTCCTTCATGTAGCCGGCACCGCCGTGGATCTGGATGCACTCGTCGGCGACCTCGACCGCGATCCGCGAGGCGTGCAGCTTGGCCATCGAGATCTCGCGGACGGGATACTCGCCGTTGTTGAAGCGCCACGCCGTCGTGTAGACCATCTGGCGCGCGGACTCGATCTTCGTCGCCATCTCGGCGAACTTGTGGCGGATCACCTGGAAGTGACCGATCGAGCGGCCGAACGCCTTGCGCTCCATCGCGTAGGTGAGCGTGCGATCGAAGCAGCGCTGCGCCCCGGCGACGCACCCCGCGGCGCCGATCAACCGCTCGCCCTGGAGCTCCCACATGATGTGGTAGAAGCCCTTGCCGACCTCGCCGAGCACGGCATCGGCTGCAACGCGCATGTCGTCGAACGCCAGCAGCGCCGTGTCGGACGCGTGCATCCCAAGCTTTTCGAGCTTCTTCTCGCGGATGAAGCCGGGCGTGTCGGTGTCGACGAGGAAGAGCGTGAAGCCGTCGTAGCCGGCGTCGGGATCGGTCTTTGTCACCAGCACGATGAAGTCGGCCCGGTGCCCGTTGGTGATGTAGGTCTTGGAGCCGTTGATCACGTACTCGTCGCCGTCGCGCACCGCGCGCGTGCGAATCCCGGCGACGTCGGAGCCCGCATCGGGCTCGGTGATGCCCAGACAGGAGATCTTCTCGCCACGGATCGCGGGCACCAGGTAGCGCTGCTTCTGCTCCTCGGAGCCGAACAGCTTGACCGGCGGCGTCGCCATGTCGGTGTGCACGGCGATGCCCATCGCCAGGCCGCCGGAGTTGGACTTCGTGATCTCCTCGGCGAGCACGAGGTTGCAGAAGTAGTCGCCGCCCTGACCGCCGTACTCCTCCGGCATCGAGAGGCCGAGGAAGCCCAGCTCGCCCATCCGCCTGAAGACGGAGTCCGGGAACGTCGTCTCCTCCCACTCCTCCGAGTGGGGCGCCAGCTCCTTCTCGACGAACCGCCCGATCGAGTCGCGCAGCTGATCGTGGTGCTCGTTGAAGATGAAGTGCTTGCGCTGGGCGCCGAAGTCCGGCTTGATGACAGATGCTGTTGTGTTCGCGCTGCTCATGCGGTGGCTCCTGTCCGAGAAGGGCGGCGGCTCCACGCTACCGCAGCTCGTGGGCAGAGTAAACAGTAGGACTTCCTACTTTCCACCGGCGACGAGCGGGCCGGCGGTCTGGGGCGGGCCGGGGCAGTCTGGCGTGGGCGGGGTCCGAGTCCGAGCGCTTGACTGGGTCCGGGCGTCTGCTCTACGTTCCCGTGGTGCTCCGGGGCTGGTCTGCGTCCGTCGCGCTGGCCGTGGCCCTTGTAGCGGCCGCCGCCGTGATGATGGCCGGCTGCGGCGGCCAGGCGCGCTCTCGTCTCCCTCCGCCGGCCGCCCAGCCGGCGCGATCGCCCGCGCCGCCCGCGGCGCCCGCCGGCACCGTCGTTCACGTCGGACGCGACGCCGAGGGCGTTGCCGCCGATTCGCTGACGGGGATCGTCGCGGTCGGCGTGCGCCACCCGGACGGCATCGTGCTGCTCAACGGGGCGACCGGCACGGTGACCGATCGCGTCGACGTGCCGGCTCCCCGCCACCTGGCCCTCGCCGCACCGGGCGGCCCGCTGCTCGACCCCGCCGAGCACGCCAACCGGCTGATCGAGATCGCGCTGACGACTGGCGACGTGCTCGCCCGTATTCACGTCGGCAAGTTCCCGCACGCCGCGCTGGCCGTGGGTGGGCACATCTACGTGGTCAACCAGATCAGCCACAGCCTCACAGTGCTCGCGGGGGTCCTCCCGGTCCAGACGATCCCGCTGCCGCTACAGCCCGACGACGTGACCGAGTCCGACGGACGGCTGGCGATCGTCGACGCACGCACGCGGGAGCTGCTGGTCTACGACCTCTCGACGCTCACGCTTGTCGCGACCCTGCCGGCCGGCGTCGGCCCGACGCACGAGGTCGCAGCGCCCAACGGGCTCGACTACGTGCTCGACACGACCGGCGGTCAGCTCGAGGCGTACAGCCTCGACAACCAGCCGGCGCTGCAGATGACGGTGCCGATCGGCGGCCGGCCCTACGGGATCGCGCTCGATGCGCGGCGCGGCGTCCTGTGGGTGACCGACACCGCGAGCGACCGGCTGCTCGGCTTTCACCTCAACGCGCTGTCGCCGCGCCCGTTCGTCAGCCTGCCGACGGTGCGCCAGCCGAACAGCGTGGCGGTCGACGAGGCGACCGGCCGCGTCTTCGTCGCCGGCCGCAGCGACGGCGAGCTCGAGCTGATCGACCCGCCCGATCGCACCCGCGCGCCTTGACGAGGAACCGCGCTGGCAGTACGTTCGTACGTGTCACACCCGTTCTGCACGGCCGCGGTCCCGCTTGCGGCGTCGCTACTCGCCTGTGCGGCGGGCTGCGGCGGATCGACCCACAGCTCGCCACCCATCTCCGATCAGCTCCAGCTCTCGAGCGCGACGCCACCCCCTGCAAGCGGATGCGGCTTCGACCAGATCCGCGCCAGCGCGGCGCCGGCGAGGGGCCGGACCGCCGGCGCGCCGGCCGCGGGCGTCTACCGCTATGCGACCAGCGGAACGCTCTCGCTGGCTGCCCAGAACCGGGGCGCGAGCAGGCTGCCCGCGACGACCGAGGCGCTGGCAACGCCGGTCAGCCGCGCCGGCGCGCTCGAGTGCTTTGGCACCGAGCACCGCTTCGGGTCGGGCACCTCGACCGTGGACGTCTACCTGCGCCGCGGTGGCGACGTCTACGCGGTCGCGCTCGGCTTCGACACGCCCAACGACGTCGAGACGGTGCTTCCGCGCCCCGCGATCCTCGCGCTGAGCGCGACGGCGACGCGCTGGACCGGGGTCTTCGGCGGGCCCACGTCGGGGAGCTACCAGTTCGAGATCCTCGGGCGGCGCGCGTTCCGCGTCGGCGGACGCATCGTCGAGGCGGTCGGGGTCTCCTCGAGCGCGTCCTATCGCGGCGAGGTGACGGGCTCGCGGCGGGCGACGACGTGGCTTTCGACCGACGGGTCCCTGATCGTCGCGGAGTCCGGCGTCATCACCGTCGACATCGGTGTCGCGGTCGACAGGCTCGCGTACAGCTTGCGGCTGCTGTCGCCGGCGGCGGTCGCCGGGGCGGGTTGAGATGGCGTCCCGGGACGTAGGGCGCGGCGCGGCGTCCGCGCAGCGCTCGAACGTGACGACGTGGGCGGCGATCCTCGCCGTCGTCGTGATCGTGCTGCTGATCTCCTCGAACGTGCTGCTGTTGGAGATCGCGGGCCAGCGCTCGTCGGGCGGGTCGGGTTCGCGTGGCGCCGCCACCGGATCGAACCAGCCGCTGCTGCCGCCCCCGTCGCTCGGTACGAGCAACCAGGCGACGGTCTCCGAGCTCAACCGGCTGACGCACGCGCTCGACGGTCAGTTTGCAGCGCTCAACGCGCAGCTCGCTCCGCTCGGCGCGTCGGCGGTCGATCTCGGCGGGCTGCCGGGGGTCTTCGGCGGGATCTCGCCGAGCCTGGCGGCGCTCGTCCGCGAGGGCGCTGCGCTGAGCAACGCGACAGGCGCGCTGTCGTCGGTCGCCGACCTGACGAATCGCCTGCGGGCGGTCGAGTCGGACCTGGCGGCGATTCGCACGAACATCGCCGCCGTCGACACCCACACCTCGAGCCTGTCGCTGTCGAGCAACGCGGCAAGCCAGAAGCTGACGGCGAGCAACACCGGGATCGCGACGACGAACACCACGATCGCTGCGACGAACCGCACGCTCGCCCTGCTCAGCCAGACGATGTCCGACGTCGACCAGAAGATCAGCGCGGTCAACCAGGGCACGCAGGGCGTCGCCTCGTCGGTGGGATCGACGAACTCGGCGCTGGCGACGGCCAATCAGAGCCTTCAAGAGACCGAGACCCAGATCGCCGACCTCAACTCCCTGTTCAGGTCGTTCGTCGCGATCGTCTGCCAGAGCACGATCGAGCAGCCGCCGCCGCAGCAGTGCAAGGCGTTCACGTCCGCGATTCGCTGAGGCGCGCTGCGAGCCGGGCGTGCGCGCGACGGACACGGCGGGGCGCCCACCAGTTCGCCTTCCCCAGGATCCGCATCAACGCCGGCACCAGGCACGCTCGCACGATGCTCGCGTCGATCAGGACGCCGAGCGCGAGCCCGATCACGAGCTCCTTGACGACGAACACGCGCGCCGACGCGGCGACCACCAGCACCATCGCCAACAGCAACGCGGCGTTGGTGATCACCCTTCCGCTGCGCTCCAGCCCGAGCGCGATCGCCAGCTCGTCGGGTTCGCCGTCATCGTGGGCCTCCTTGATGCGCGAGAGCAGCAGCACCGTGTAGTCGGTCGCCAGGCCGAGCGTCACCGCGACGATCACCACCGCGGTTGTCGTCTCGAGCGCGGACGGTCCGTCGAACGAGATCAACGACGCGATGCCCAGGACGCGGTCCTGGAAGATCGCCACCAGCAGCCCGAAGACCGCAAACAGGGTCAGGCTGTTCATCAGCAGCGCCTTGATCGGCAGCACGAACGACCCGGTCATCAGGAACAGCAGCAGGAGCGTCGCAAGCGCGACGAGCACGAGCGCCAGCGGCGCCACGGCGCGGATGTTGGCGGACAGGTCGACGAATTCGGCCACGCGGCCGCCGACGAGGATCGGCGCGCCGATCTGGCGCAGCTCGCGAATCAGCGCCTGGCTCTCGCCCGACAGCGGCGGCGCGCGCGGGATCAGCTGGAGCAGGCCGGTGCCGTCCGGCGCCCGCTGCGGGTTGGCGACGTAGCCGGCTCCGGGCAGCGTTGCGACGCGGGCTGCGAGCGCGCTGAGAGCGCCGCCATGGGCCGCGAACCGCGGCGCGATCGCGAGGCTGATCGGGTATTCGAGGAAGGGCACGAAGTCGGCTTGGATCTCGTTCGCGACGGTGCGCGAGGTCAGGCCCGACGGGAGCGCGTGGTAGTCGAGGAAGGTCCAGTTCACGTTGCGCGCGGGCAGGCCCGCGGCGACGACGACGACGGCGCTGACCAGGGCGACCGGCACCGCGTGACGCATCACGAAGCCCGCGAAGCGAAACCACCACCCGGACTGTGGAGCGGGTGGCGGCGCCGCTCTCGTCGGATGGCGCAGCTGACGCGGCTGCACGCGCTCGCCGAGGCGCTCCAGCAGCGGCGGGATCACGATCAGCGCGGACGCCGCGGCGAGCAGCGACGTGAGCAGGCCGCCGATGCCCATCGAGTAGAGGAACTGCTGCGGGAAGAGCAGCAGCGCGCAGCACGCGGCGGCGACGGTCGCCCCGCTGAAGATCACCGCGCGGCCGGCCGTGGACATCGTCGCGCGCAAGGCGTCGGGACCGGCGCCGTGGGTGCGAGCCTCCTCGCGGTAGCGGGAGACGAGAAACAGCGCGTAGTCGACGGCCAGGCCGAGCCCCAGCACGGTCGCGAGGTTGAGCGAGTAGATCGAGATGCTCACGACATGGCTGAGCAGACGCACGCCCGCGAACGTCCCGAGCACCGACAGGCCGCCGATCACTACGGGCAGCAGCGCCGCGGCGAGCCCGCGGAAGATCAGGATCTGGATCAGCGCGAGCAGCGGCAGCGCGATCAGCTGGATGCGCAGCAGATCTTCGCGCACGACCCGGTTGTCGTCGAGGAAGCCGACGTCGTAGCCGCCGACTTGGAGCTTCAGGCCCGGCGGTGCGCGCAGGCTGGAGCGGATGCGGTCGATCGCGGGGCCGGAGGCGTCCTCGCCGACCTGCTTGAAGTGGACGAGGACCAGCGCGCCGCGCTTGTCCTTGGAGACGAGCACCGCGGCGCCGTCGTGCCCGAACGGAGTCTGGACGAAGCCGACGGAGGGGTCCCGCCTGATCTGGGCGGCGACGGCCGCGAGCGCTCGACGCGGCTCCGTGGTCGTGTAGGGGGTCGCGGAGCGGGCAAGAACGACCATCCCCGGCTCGGGGTCGTAGCCGAACGACTTGTCGAGTTGCGTCGATGAGCGGTCGCTCTGTGACCCGGGCGTGACGAAGCCCGCCGACTTGAGGTTGTCCGGAAGCGCGATCGAGACGACGAACAGCCCCAGCACCATCGCGACGAAGGCCAGCGCGACGCCGCCGCGATGACGTTGGCGCCAGGCGGACACCGCGAGCGCGCGTCAGGCGGGCGCTAGCTGCCGTTCGGGATCACGAGCACGTAGCCGTGGTTGTCGGTGATCGCGGCGCCCACGAACGACCCGCCCGAGCCGGTGAAGCCGATCGTCAGCGTGTGGGTGCCCGGCCCGACGTTGTTGACGAAGCCATTGGCGGTCACCGGAAACGACGCGGCCGACATCCCCGCTGGCACCGTCTGCGGGAGCGGCGCGGAGTTGTTTGCGGCCACGTCGGTTCCCGGTACGCCCTGGCCATCGATGTAGGTGCCCGCGTCGGTGATAGTGCAACCCGAGCCGCCGCTGGCGCACTGGAGGTTCGCCAAGGCAGTCCCGCTGACGATCACCGTGGACGGACTCGAGACCGTGAAGGTTTGGATGTAGAGCGTCCCGGTGGGGCTTGGCGGCACAGCTCCAGCCGGCCCGAGGTTGAAAAGCGAACCGAGATCCTGCGGGTACGCGGTCCCGCCGCTGCCCGTGCCCGCGTTACCGGGGTCGCCCTTGACCCCTGGCGGGCCCTGGCTGCCCTGGGCCCCCTGGGGCCCGGGCGGCCCCGTCTGGCCCTTGAACAGCGAGATCACGTGGACGTTGAGCTTCGACGCGGTGACCGCGCCGTTCTTGAGCTGCTTGGTGCCGACGCTGTTGGCGGCCAGAGGCTTCGGCTTGGGCTTGCTCTTGGCGACTCCCGCCGTGTCCGCCGCCGGCCGCAGCGCGGCGTACGAGCTCCCGCCCAGCGCGACGAACAGCGCGAGGTAGGCGATCACGTTGGAGCGGGCGTGGTCGAGCGTCCGGCGCAGCAGGCTGGTGATCATCTTGATCAACCCCCGTGGTTGGAGACACATCGAAATGTATCGGCAATCAGCCCGCCCCGCGACGCTGTTAGCGGCCGTAGTACGTTCCCTGCGCGATGGCCGGCGCTCCCGACCTCACGACCGTTCGCTACGCGGTCTCCGACCACGTCGCGACGATCGCGATGGACCAGCCGGATACGCGCAACGCGCTGTCCGACGCGCTGCTGGGCGACCTGATCACGGCGTTCGAGGCGGCGCGCGACGATCAAGACGTGCGCTGTGTGGTGCTGACCTCGACGCACGAGACGGTCTTCTCGGCTGGCGGCAACCTCGGCGGCTTCGCGGCCGACGTGCCGGTCGTGCATAAGCACTTCGCAACCGAGCGCTTTCCCGGCCTCTTCCGCCTGATCGGCGAGCTCGGCAAGCCGACGCTGTGCCGGGCCAACGGCCACGTGCTGGCCGGTGCGCTGGGATTGGCGCTGGCCTGCGACCTGGTGATCGCCGCCGAGGAAGCCGGCTTCGGTACGCCGGAGATCAACGTCGGGGTCTTCCCGTTCATGATCATGGCGCTGATCTACCGCAACGTGCCCCGCAAGCTGGCGACCGAGATGCTGCTGCTCGGCGAGCGTCTGAGCGCTCAGCAGGCGCTCGACGCCGGGATCGTCAACCGCGTCGTGCCGCGCGCCGAGCTGGACGGCGCTGTCGCGGACTGGGCCGGCAAGCTGACGGCCAAGTCGCCGCTGCTGATGCGTATGGGCAAGGACGCGATCTGGCGTGCGCAGGACATGGCGCTGCTCGACGCGCTCGACTATCTGCGCGCACAGCTCTCGCTGGCGCTGTCGACCGAGGACATCGTCGAGGGCGTGAGCGCCTTCTTCGAGAAGCGCGAGCCGGTCTGGAAGGGACGATGAAGGAAATCCCGGACCGACCGACGAGCGCGACCGCGGCGACCGCGGCGAGCGAGCGCGTCCCCCCCAACATGGGCAGCCTCGGCCCCGCCGGTGCGATCGGGAGCGTCGGCACGGTCGCCAGCGCGGGCGTGCTGGGCAGCGCGGGTACGGTCGCCGGCGCCGGTGTGATCGGCAGCGCCGGCACGGTCGCCAGCGCCGGGGTGATTGGCAGCGCCGGCACACTCGCGAGCGGCGGTGTGATCGCCAGCGCGGGGGTCCTGTTGAGCGGTGGCATCGTCGGCAGCGTCGGCATCGTCGCGGGGCTCGGCAATGTCGGCTGCCTGGGCTGCGTCGG
>Ga0182024_10022320_pt1 | contig 11413 bp, 15 predicted proteins | sample P32metaG_FD_120480 | JGI IMG/M metagenome (GOLD analysis project Ga0182024, IMG submission 120480) | Permafrost microbial communities from Stordalen Mire, Sweden - P3-2 metaG (Illumina Assembly) | ecosystem: Environmental > Terrestrial > Soil > Wetlands > Permafrost | place: Sweden: Stordalen... | reverse complement strand
GAGAGGTGCCGGAGCGGTCGATCGGGGCGGTCTCGAAAACCGTTGTCCTCCTTGCGGGGGACCGAGGGTTCGAATCCCTCCCTCTCCGCCAACCCTGCATTTCAGGCTATCTCAGATCGTCTCGCTCCCGAGCCATAAGCCAAGATAATCCTTGCGTTTCTGTCTTCCCTCGTCTCCCCCGGTGTCCTACAATCTCAGCATTGATGGGGGAACGAAGTGGGGAACGGGATCGGCCTTCCCTCCCCCATTTCGATCCCGGCGGCGGAGGCGAAACGATGGCACGCACCGGCAAGCTCTCGGCGGTTGAGGTAACGAAGGCAAAGGGGCCGGCGGTGCTGCATGACGGCGGCGGGCTTTACCTCCGCGTATCGGCCACCGGGGCCAAATCCTGGGTGTTCCGGTTTCAGCTTGAGGGCAAGCGCCGCGACGTGGGGCTTGGACCTTTCCCCGATATCTCGCTCGCAGAAGCCCGTGCGAAGGCCACAGAACACCGGAAGCTGCGGCATGAGGGAATTGACCCGCTCGACGCAAAAGCGGCCCAGCGGCAAGCGCAGCGAGTTTCTGAGGCCAAGGGCCGGACCTTCCGCGAGTGTGCCATCGAATTCATCGAAAAGAACCGGGCGGGCTGGCGCAACGCGAAGCATGCAGCCCAATGGACGGCGACGCTCCAAACCTATGTTTACCCCACTTTGGGGGAATTGCCCGTCTCGGCGATCGATGCCGGGCTTGTCGTGCAAGTGCTCGATCCGATCTGGGCCGAGAAGCCCGAAACCGCGAGCCGAGTGCGAGGCCGGATCGAAGCGGTGCTCGACGCCGCGACGGTGCGGGGTTTCCGGCAGGGGCCGAACCCGGCGCAATGGCGCGGCAATCTCGCCCATGTCCTACCCACCCGCGCCAAGGTGTGGAAGGTCGAGCACCATGCCGCACTACCCTTTGATGATGTTCCCGTGTTCCTGGCCGCTCTGCGGGGCCGGGAGGGCATGTCGGCGCGGGCGCTGGAATTCGCGATCTTCACGGCGGCGCGCACCGGCGAGGTATTGGGCGCGCGATGGGGCGAGATTGACCTTGCCGCAAAGGTTTGGACGGTGCCGGGGGCACGCATGAAGGCGGGCCGCGAACATCGCGTGCCATTGTCTGATGCCGCGCTCGCGGTGCTCGACAGGGTGCGGCCGTTGGCGCTGACGCGCGATGGCGAGCCTGACCTGGTCGCGCCGGTATTCCCTGGCCCGCGGCGGGCGCTGCCGTTGTCCAACATGGTATTGCTGATGCTGTTGCGCCGGATGGGCCGCGGCGATCTCACTGCGCACGGCTTCCGCTCGACGTTCTCGGATTGGGCGGCGGAGCGCACCGCATACCCGCGCGAAACGGTCGAAATGGCCCTCGCGCATACCGTTGAAAACAAGGTTGAGCGGGCATACCGGCGCGGCGATTTGTTCGATAAGCGCCGCAAGCTGATGGTCGCATGGGCGGGCTTCTGTGCGGCATCGGCGGGCGGGCAGGTAGTGTCGCTGCGCTCCGGCACCTAGCTCGACAATGCAGAGCGACGATCCTGCTAGCCCCCTCTATTGGGTTGAGGTTGTCGGAAAGCGGGTGCTTAAACTCGCAGATGACTCCATAGCGTTCGGGTCTTTGACGAGCGCTGATGCCGAGCAGATGCGCCACTTGCGCCAAGAGACGGAGGCGCTATTAGGACCGCTCTTAGCCCACCTTCAAGGTCTTTCCCAAACCAATCCTGGCATCGCTTTGCCGTTGGCCCTCTGCATCAGCAAACTGTTGGAGGACGCGCTCGCGATTGGACTCATAGCGCCCGCGGTTTCGGAGAGCGCAAACGCGGCTATCGCAGCGGGTCGAGCAAGGGATGCAAGGGCGGGCAAGGCACAGACACCACGGGCGCGGGCGTTGGACAATGCTCTTCAACAGGCGGTTCCGGCCAGTTGGGGTGGCGAGCATTCATGGGCCTTGGCAGGAAAAATAAAGACGACAGTAGATGCGCTTATGCTGAAAGCCGGCTTCAAAGGTATCAGCCAGAAAGCGATATACGACCGACTTCGCAGGCGCCAAACTTCTAATAGAGGTTAGGGGAATCTTCCGACGCTCTTACAGTACTTAGGAAAATCTGGCTGTCCCCAACTGGAAGTTTGGGGCCATATGATTATAAGGGAGATCACCCGAAACTGAGGTGATCGAAAATGCCGCCCTCAACCGCTACGCTATCGCCCGACAGTAAGATCCCCGAGCGCCGCCTCTATTCCATCAAGGAACTCTGTCAGCTAACGCACATGAGCCACGCGACGGCTTGGCGTCGGATTGGCGAGTTCGATGTTCGCCGGATCGGACGGCGGGTTTTCGTCACGGCCGAAAGCATCGAGCAGTTTCTCGCCGAGCTGCCCAAGGCGGGCCGCGCGGCGTAGGATGCTCGACAAGGACAGCCCGCCCGCGGTCTTGCCCACCGCGGCACGGGCCGGTAATCGAGTAGCAGGACAGCCTCTCGATACCGCAAACCGCAGTCCGGCGCAACCGGCTGATCCAATTCTCGGAATCAGGCTGCGAGGTTTCCGGCCACTGGCAAAGGGCGCTCTGATCGGCTTCGCTAATATCGCGTCGCGGGGCGGGTTGTTGGTTCACGATTGCCCGGCCTTCCGCGCGAAGGATGGGGGCGCCTGGGCCAGCCTGCCGACCAAGCCGGTTGTTGACCGCGACTGCAAGCAAAAGGCCGATGTTAACGGCGAGCGACAGTTTGCGCCGATGCTCGAATGGCGCAGCCGTGAACTCGGCAACCGGTTTTCGGCCGCTGTCATCGCTCTTATCGAGTATCGAGCGAGCCTGCCCCGGTGCGCTCGGCGGGGCCGCGCCATGAACCTCGCCGAAGGCTGCAAGGAGCGCGGCCGGACGCTGAGGCTGGTCGACGCGCCCCGCGATGAAGAGCCGTAAGGGCGGTGGCCCGCCCGCCGGCCAGCCGTGGTGCTGGTACACGCACGAAATGTTGCTGTCGCCCGCGTTCCGCGAGCAATCGATCAACTGTCGCCGGTTTATCGCCGCGCTCGAATTCGAGAACATGAGCCACGCCGGAACCGAGAACGGCAATCTGGTCATGCCGTACAACCAGCTCGAACGGTGGTGGCGTATCCCGCGACGCTTGATCAGGCAGACAATCCACGAAGCTGTCGAGCGCGGTCTGATCGAGGAGCGGCACAGCGAATGGCGGCTGTCCTACGCGAAGGCGAACCCGACTAGGTTCCGGCTGACGTTCCGGGACACGCGCGAGGGAAGTCCGCCGCGGTGGAAAGCGGCGACGAATGAGTGGCGCCGCTACGCCTCGCCTGAAAACAAAAGCCGCTCTAAAGGCTCAGAAGTGGCACCGGGTAAGTGCCACAAAGTAAACCGTGCCCGGCGCTCATAAGTGCCACTTCGTGAACTCGCGTCGGTGCCAGATCGTACACCCCTATCTATATCTCGGGCGGAGGGCGGGGGCGCGGCGTGCGGCACGGGACGCCGCAGCAACGGCCAAGTTGTGCTACCCTCATGCGCGAAGCTTTCTGAGAACAGGCACCATCAGGTGGCGCGCGGTCGATTTCAGCCCGGCAAGAGCGGCAATCCCGGCGGCGGCTCGCTCCGCGATCTCCCCACCGGGGAATTGTTGACGGCAATTGCAACAGCAAACTGCCGTTGGAGTGCCGATGGCGGCGCCTAAGGGTACGCGCCCGCCTGGCGGCTCACGTAAGGGCCGGCCAAACAAGATCACGGCGGATGTTAAGGCGATGCTTCTCGGCGCGCTCGCGGCCAAGGGCGGGCAGGCGTATTTCGAGCAGCAAGCCGACAAGAACCCGGTCGCGTTCATGGCATTGCTCGGCAAGGTGCTACCGATGCAGATTGCGGGCGATCCTGCCGATCCGCTGCGAATATCGCTGGTCTGGTATAGCGAAGCTGAAGCAAACAAACGATGAGTTGCCGGCTTTGCAACCGGTGGTGGTGGGCCGGAATTATTCCGCTCAGTCGGGCGGCACGGAATAGAACACCCCTCGAAATGGTGTCGGGTCGCTCCCTGGCACCTGGGAAATACAGTGGGGCTTACGTTCCCGTGTTGCGCGCAGCCAACGACCCGGGACCAGCCCGAGCCCTCGACGGCATGCCCGGATCGCATGGCCTGTATCTCAATGTGCCATCCCGAGGCTGCAACGTGAGGCTCACCAGGAGCGGCCGAGCATGAGAATAGTCTGCGCCGTCCTGCTGGTCTTAGTTGTTGGTCTAGCTTGGCAACTCAAAACGTTGATCGACGCAAACCGTCAGCAGACCAGTGAGCTTGAGGGGTACCGAGTGGTCGGCTACGAAGCGGCAACCCACGAATGGACCATCCTTCGCAATGGCACATTTGACGGTAAGTATCTCAAAAAGCGTATCTCGGTTATTTGCGAGTCATACACGTGGGCAGGTCATCAATCCGTTTGGGGTCCTGAAGCTTGCCATCTTCAGGTTGGGCAGCTGATTAAGCCCAATCCGATGCCCGAAAACGCACGCGATTTTGTAGATGTTTTTGAAATGCCTGGAGAGATTTTGTCAATCACAGAGGGTCACAATGCCGAAGAGGTAATGCAGCAATTCAAGATATTGAAATACGAAGTTTTGGAAGGTCAGTGATTGAGCCTCTTGATGCAGAATAACCTATGAAATACGGCCTTTTTACTGTAGCAGCGATTGCGCTGATTACGATACTCGCACTCGCTGGTGCGTCGGGTGCCGGACCGCTTGATGACGCGCGTATGGCTGATCGGCGCGGCGATTACGCAACCAAGTTGCGCTTGGTTCGTCCGCTTGCCGAACAAGGTAACGCCGAAGCCCAGACTGCTTTTGGCTTCATGTACGACACGGGCCACGGCGTGCCGCAGGACTACGCCGAGGCGGCGAAGTGGTACCGCAGCGCTGCTGAGCAAGGCTTCACCGACGCCCAGGATGCTCTCGCGCGCATGTACTTCAACGGCTGGGGCGTTCCGAAGGATTATGTGCAGGCCCATATGTGGGCCAACTTGGCCGCTTCCCGCTTTTCCGGAACGGGTGTCAACGGAGAGGCCGGCTTGCGGGACAATATTGCCGCAGAAATGACCCCGGCGCAGATCGCGGATGCGCAGCGGCTTGCGCGGGAGTGGCGGTCGAAATGACAGCAACCTGTGTCGGTCTCGCGCCGGCAAACGGCCTTGCAATAGGCACGTCCGGATCGCATGGCTCGTCTCTAAATGCATCATGTCGTATCGGTCAAGCGCGACATGAACGGGGGATTGAATGGGGGATAATCGCTAAATACCGATATCGACACATTGATAAATAGTAGATTTTCGACAGTGTGTCGGACTCCCTCTCCGCCATCCGAAGCATTCGAACGATAAACCCCATGCCGGGGATGAATTTCGGGTAAGCTACCGGGGATTTTCGATGCCTTTCGCCGTTCTGGTTCATCAGAACCGTCGGTTATAGGGGAGAGGGTGATGCGAGCATTTCACGCGATCGGTGCCGCGTTCCTGATGGCCTGGGCGATCCCGGCAGCGAGCCATGCCGACGGCATGCCCGCCACCAGCACGGTTTCGGCGCCCGGGCCCGGGTGCCACTGCCCGCGGCCGCAGCGTCACGTCTGGCGCCGGCACGGGCGCGTTTATGCCTGGCATCGCCGGCACGGGTGGCCCGTCCGGGTAGGCTTGGCGCCACCCTGGCCGGCATACAATCCGCCGATCCCGAGCGCCTATGACAGCGCTTATGACCGGGTGATGACGCAGTACACGCGCGCCCGGGAACTCCGCGGCGAATACCTGATCGAACCGGGCTATGTGCCGCAGCCGCCGCTCCCCGGGCTTCCGCACTTCCGGGTAGCCGCCAGCGGCGCGGTCTACGAGTACGACATCATGGCCGACGGGTATGTTCAGCTCGCCCAACGCGACGCGCGGCGCGCCCTCGCCTCGGTGGCCCCGACGCCCTGATCGGGTCAGCCCGGGTCGCCGGTATCCGGGCTGAGGCCGGCGCTGCGGACCCCATGGACGGCGCAGGCCTCGTCCTTGTCCGAGGTGTCGCCGCTGATCCCCACCGAGCCGATGATCTCACCCGCCCCATCGCGGATCAGGACGCCGCCCGGCACCGGCACGATGCGCCCGCCCGAGGCCGCCATCAGGGCCTGGAGAAACACCGGATTGGCGGCGGCGCGGCGGGCGAACTCGCGCCCGCCAAAGCCCATGCCCAAGACCCCCCACGCCTTACCGCCAGCGATCTCGGGGCGCAAGAGGCTCGAGCCGTCCTCGCGCTTCAGCGCCTTCAGCTGGCCGCCGCCGTCGAGCACCACGACGGTCAGCGGCTGCAACTTCAATTCGCGGCCCTTGTCGAGCGCCTTGTCGACGATCGTCGAGGCTTGATCGAGGGTCAGTGCGGTCATGTGGGGCTACTCCTGACGGGTGGTTCGGCCGACCCATCATACCGCAACTCAATCGAGGCCCGGCCGGCGAATAGCCGGATGCGACCTCATCGCGCTTCTCAGCGCCCGCCGATGCTGGTCTAATGCCGTCGCGCTCGCTGCGGCGTCGCCGAGCGAGAATGGTCGAGGGGGGAACCCGGCATGGGGCCGATGCCTGCGCGCCGTTGGATCGCGCCACCGGCGGGGCTGCGCCTCCCAGCCGCGCGGTGCCGCTAACCCCCGATGATCGTTTCGCTCGATCTGCTGATCAATGCGATTGTCGCCGGCATCCTGCTCGGCGGCTTCTATGCGGCGGTGACGGTCGGCGTCACAATCTCCTTCGGGATGCTCGACATCGCCAATATCGCCCAGCCGGCCTTCATCCTGCTCGGCTCCTACGCGGCCTACATCGTCACCGCCTATGTCAGGATCGACCCGATCCTGGTTGGCTTCATCATGACCCCGGTTTTCTATGTGATCGGGATGGCGACCTACCGGCTGTATTACCACGCCTTCGAGAGCCGGGGCGAACAGGCGATCCAGGGCCTGGCCTTCTTCTTTGGCCTCCTGTTCGTCGGCGAGGTCTCGTTGGTCCTGACCTTCGGGGTCGATTATCGCTTTGTCGAGGCGCCCTATATCGGCCCGAGCATCCACCTCGGAATCTTCGATCTGCCGCTGCGCATGCTGGTCCCGTGCGTCGTCTCCTTGGTCATGGTCTGGGTGCTGCAGCTCTATCTGGCCCGCAGCTTTATCGGCCGAGCGATCCTCGCGGTGTCGCAGGATACGCTGGCCCTGCAGCTGATGGCGGCCAGCCCGGTCCGGATCAAGCAGATCGCGTTTGGCATATCGGTCGCGACCTGCGCGCTGGCCGGCACGTTTCTGATCATCATCCAGCCGGTCGAGCCGTCGATCGGGCGCGACTACATCGGCCGCATCTTCGCGATCTGCGTACTCGGCGGCATGACCAGCATCCCGGGCATGGTCGTGGCGGCGCTCTTGATCGGCATTGTCGAGAGCATCACCGCGACGTTCTACGGCCCCTCCTGGGCGCCTGCCGTCGCCTTCGGGTTCCTCTTGATAACCCTGGCCGTGCGTCCGGCCGGTTTGGCCGGACGCTAGCGATGCGGAACGGAGCCTTCTGGATCGCCGCCGCCGCGGTCGGCATCGCGTTCGTGGTGCTGACCCGCGTGTTTTTTACCAACGAATATTACTTCTTCGCCGCTTATGTCGTGCTGCAATACATCGTGCTGTCGACGGCCTGGAACATCCTCGGCGGCTACACCGGCTACATCAATTTCGGCACCGGCGCCTTTTTCGCGATCGGCGCCTACAGTTCGGCGGTGCTGCACAAGATGCCGGCGCTGACGCAATCCTGGTTCGGTGTGGCGACCCCGGCGATTCCGCTGCCGGCGATGATCCTGGTCGGCGGAATTGTCTCGGGGTTGCTCGGCCTCGGCACCGGCTATCTGACGTTACGGCTGCGCGGCGTCTTTTTCGCGATCGCGACCCTGGCCTTAACGGTCGTCGTGCAGACCTTGATCGTCAATTGGGACTATGTCGGCGGCTCGCGCGGCATCTATATCATCCGCCCCGCCGACGCGCCGCTCGGCGGCGGCTACATCCAGTACCTCTACACGCTGATGCTGGTGCTGGCGGTAATCTCGGTCGGCATCGCGCGAACCATCGAGCGCTCGACGCTCGGCCTCGGCTTTGCCGCGATCCGCGACGACGAGCTGGCGGCCGAAGCGGGCGGTGTCCCGACGCTTCGGCTGAAGCTGATCGCCACGACCTTGAGCGGGGCGTTGATGGGCATGGCCGGTGCGCCCCTGCCCTATTACGTCACCTATCTCGACCCGGCCTCGAGCTTCAACCTCGCGTATGCGGTCAACAGCGTGGCGATGCCGGTCATTGGCGGGATGACCAGCTGGATCGGCCCGGTGATCGGCTCGATCCTTTTGGGCACGATCCAGCAGCTCGCCACCGTGACCATTTCATCCGCGCTCAATCTGTTGATCGTCGGATTGTTGCTGATCGCCTTCGTCATCATCGCCCCGAACGGCATCGTCGGGCTGGTGCAGGCGCGGCGGCGCAAGCAGGCGAGCGTCGCCGAAGCCCTCGCTCCGCAGGCGTCGGCCGAGGCGGCCCAGCCGAAGGCGACGATATGACCCCGCACGTGGGTGAATACTCGACCGGCGTGCTATCCACACCCAAGTATCGAATGCAGCTAACCGGACTGTGACGACGCCAATGGACCGTGAACAAGTCATTTCTTCACTGCGTGCCCATGAGCCGGTGCTGCATCGGTACGGGGTGTTTCGGCTGTACCTCTTCGGCTCGGTCGCTCGCAAGCAGGCGCGACCCGACAGCGATGTCGATCTTTTCTTCGACACGGACAATCCGAGGTTCAGCCTTATCGATCTCGTGGACGTGCAGGAACGCATCACTGCCATCCTCGGCGTCGAATCTGATGTGATGACTCGCGCCAGCCTTCATCCGCTTCTGCGACCGCAGATCGAGGCGGAAGCAATGCGCGTATTTTGACATGCCTCGCAGCGTCCTTCTTCGCCTGACCGACATGCAGGAGGCAATTCAAGGCATTAGTGGGCTGACTGCAGGCGTTGAATACGAGCGGTTCGTGCAGAATTGGGGGATGCAGCGGGCAGTCGAACGCGGCCTTGAGATCATCTCGGAAGCCAGTCGCCAAATCCCTGATGATCGCAAGGCCTCGGAGCCTGAGATTCCTTGGCGGCAAATCGCAGCGATCGGCAATTTGTTGCGTCACGAGTATCAGCGTACCGACAGCCTGCTGATTTGGAACATAGTCATCGAAAATCTGCCGAGCCTGGGGGAGGCAGTGAACAGACTGATCCGAGCCGCGGAAGCCCAGCCTGAGCAATGAGCGGTCGCCCAATCCTTGAAGTCAATGGCCTCGGCAAGCGGTTCGGCGGGTTCGTCGCGCTCGACAACATCGAGCTCAGCGTCGCCACCGGCGAGCGGCTCGGCCTGATTGGCCCGAACGGCTCGGGCAAGTCGACGCTGGTCAACTGTCTGTGCGGGACCCTCCACAACGAGACCGGCAGCGTCGTCTTCGACGGGCAAAAGCTCGACGGCCTGATCGCGCATCAGCGGACCCGGTTGGGCCTCGCGCGCAGCTTTCAGCTGCCAAAGCCGTTCCACACCCTCACCCTCGTCGACAATCTGCGGGTGCCCCTCCTCTACACCGTCAACGCGCGCCCGGGCCATCATCTGTCGCTCGCCGAGGTTGAGACCCGCTGCCACGAGCTTTTGCGCCAGGTCGGGCTCGCCGACAAGGCGCGCCGCCTCCCGCGCGACCTGACCCAGGTCGAGATGCGAAAATTGGAGCTCGCCCGTGCCGTCGCCACCCAGCCGCGCCTCCTCTTCGCCGACGAGGCGATGGCGGGACTCTCGCCCGCCGAGGTCGAGGAGATCATCGCCGTCCTGTTGCGGCTCAACGAAGAGGGCATCACCATCGTCTTGATCGAACATATCATGCGGGCGGTGATGAGCTTTTCCACCCGGCTCGTCGTCCTCGTCGCCGGCCAGAAGATCGCCGACGGCCTGCCGCAGGAGGTGATCCGCGACCCCGAAGTGGAAAGGGCCTACCTTGGCGAATAGCCCGGGATCGAAGAACAGCTTGGCGATCACCCGGCTAAACGCCGGCTATGGCCTGGTGCGGGCGCTCGAGGATATTTCCGTGTCGGTATCGCATGCCGAGACGGTGGTGCTGCTCGGCACCAACGGCAACGGCAAGAGCACCCTGATGAAATGCGTCATGGGCATGCTGCGCCCGAGTTCGGGCACCATCATCGCCGAGATCGACGGCAAGCAGTATGACCTGATCGGCCGCAGCACCGAGGAGATCGTCGATCTCGGCATCACGCTGGTGCCAGAGGGGCGCCGCCTCTTCCCCAAGCTCACCGTCGAAGAAAACCTGCTGCTCGGCGCCTTCCGCCCGACCGCGCGCAGCGCCATCGCGGCCAACCTCGACTCCTCATACGAGACCTTCCCGGCGTTGCGCGAGCGTCGGCGTCAGCTCGCCGGGAGCCTCAGCGGTGGCGAGCAGCAGATGCTCGCGCTGGCCCGTGCGCTGATGTCGGCCCCGCGCATTCTGTTGATCGACGAGCCCTCGGTCGGGCTCGCCCCCATTCTGGTCAGCCGCACGATCGACAAGATCAAGGAGCTGAAGGAGCGCTTCGAGCTGACCGTGCTGATGGCCGAGCAGAACTTCAACCAGGCCGTCCGCATCGCCGACCGCGGCTACGTCATCGTCCACGGCCAGATCGCCTTCGAAGGCCGCAATACCGACGAACTCAACAACAATGAGCTGGTCCGCAAATTCTATTTGGGGCTGTGAGAGAAGGAGAGCGCGGTGAGAAACCTCAGCAGACGTACCGTCCTTCGTGGTTCGCTGAGCCTGGCGACGGCGGCGACGCTGGCGCGGCCCCACATCGCCAGGGCCGCGGCGAAAACCGCGGCGGTGTGGTGGGTCCAAGGCTTTGCCGAGGAAGAGGACATCGCCTTCAAGAAGCTCGTCGCCGATTATGAGAAGGCGAGCGGCAACGTCATCGACACCGCGATCATCCCCTACGCGCCGATGCGGCAGAAGATCGTTTCGGCGATCACCAGCGGTGAGGTGCCGGATCTGTTCCAGAACACCCCATTTGAGATCATCGCGCTCTTCGCCTGGGACGATAAGCTGCTCGATGTGAGCGACGTCGTCGCGACGCAACAGGAAGGATATGCCGAAACTGCGCTCCTGACCGTGCGCTGCTACAACAGTGTCGAGAAACGGCGGGGGGTCTATGGGGTTCCGTTCACGGTCGATGTCTTCACCAACCATATCTGGCGGCCGCTCGTTGAAAAGGCCGGCTACAAGATCGACGACATCCCGAAGACCTGGGCCGCCTTCTACGATTTCTTCAAGGATGTGCAAAAGAAGTTGCGCGCGCAGGGCGTCCGCAACGT
>Ga0182024_10022319_pt1 | contig 11414 bp, 10 predicted proteins | sample P32metaG_FD_120480 | JGI IMG/M metagenome (GOLD analysis project Ga0182024, IMG submission 120480) | Permafrost microbial communities from Stordalen Mire, Sweden - P3-2 metaG (Illumina Assembly) | ecosystem: Environmental > Terrestrial > Soil > Wetlands > Permafrost | place: Sweden: Stordalen... | reverse complement strand
TGCTGGCTGGCCTCCACGCTCACGCCGGTCTGGGCGCCTTCGGGGCCGGCTTGGCCGTGCGTCTGCGGCGTGACGGCGGTGCCGAGTAAAATGATGATGGCAGCGAGAAAAACTTGCGCTGAAAATTTCTGGGAACGCTTTGAGATGATGAAACTCCTCACCAATTTCGCCTGATTGGCTGCATATGATTCGGAAACTCGCACGCCGCCCCATGCAGTGCGCGTGTTCTTGTATAAAAGATGCAGAGAGACTCTAAATGGCAGCCTCAGTAGAGTCAAGCAGGCATGAGGCGGGCTGCGCGCTCGAGCACGGCAAGAGATTTGGCGTCGAGGGAGCAGAAAAAAGCGAGGTCAAAATCGCCCGTCCCGCAGAGCGGGACGGCCGTTACAACTTCAAACGCAGGAACCTGCTGGGCGACGCGCGGGATCAGCCGCGCACGCGCACTTCGCTGAAGCTCACCAGCACGCGCCCACCCGCTTGCGGACGCCCGAAACTGAATTGCGGGCGGAAGCGCGAGAACAGCATCACCTGATCGAGTTGGTGTTGCACGGCCTGATCATTGGGACCAGAGAGAATCTTGTAATAAACCACTTCGCCGGAAGCATTCAGCGTGGCCTCCAGCAGCAGTTCGCCGGATTCCGAATGCGCGGCGGAGCCGACCACGCCAGGGACCGGGAACGGCGCGAGACTCTCCAGTCGCGCGGGCTGCACCAGATTCAGCGGAAGATCGTTGGGCACAATGCCGCCCATCGGAACGCCAACCAAAATGTTCTGTACGATCAGCACGAACGCAACCAGCGCCGTCAAAATCCCGCCGGTAGCCGGCACGGCCAGAGGCTTCAGAATATTTTCAAACGTCACGGCTGCGCGCGACCACATGCGGCGAAAATCGGCCCACGGAGCGCCAGACTGCACCGCACGCATACGGATGCGCACAGCGAGATCGGCAGGCGGAGGAGCCGGCGCCACGGTTGCAAGGCAAACCGCCAAGCGACGGAAGCGCTCCAGCTGCACGTTGCAATCTTCGCAGCCGACCAGATGTTCACGGACCACGCTATGTTGCTGCGGCGAAATCGCACCGTCGAGATATCCCGGGAGGTAACGTTCAGCCTGGCGGCAATTCATCGGAGACCTCTCAACGACCGTGCGGAAACGTGAGCGGCCACGGAAGAGAGTGGCCGCGCGGATGGGGTGGCGGTTGGCAATGGATGCTGATGTGAATGCATTTCGGAAGACGCTGGATACGACAGGCTCGCATGCTCCGGAGTAACGGCAGGCGTCCGTTCAGGAGCGCGCACCAGCGGATCGAGAATTTCTTTCAGCAGCCGGCGGCCGCGCAGTATGCGGGATTTCACGGTGCCGACGGAAACTTCAAGCACTTCAGCCACCTCTTCGTAGGACAAGCCTTCCAGATCTCTTAAAATCACGGCGCTGCGGAACGCATCCGGCACTTGCGAGAGTGCGCGGCGAACCGTCGCTTGCATTTCGCGCGTCTCGCACTGCTCCAAAGGCGACGCTTCCGAATCTTTCAGATCCAGCGCGGGATTCTTGCCTTCTTCTTCCGCGTCAATCGAAACTTGCTGCCGGTGATGGCGCCAACACCAGCGGCGCTGATTCAGGGCCTGTCGCACCGAGATGCGATAAAGCCAAGTCTTCAGCGAACTGCCTTGCCGGAATCCTCGGATCCCGCGAAAGGCGCGCAAAAAAACTTCCTGCGTCACGTCGGCGGCGTCGGCTGAATCCGAAAGAATGCCGTAAACCAGGTTGTACACCCCTGCGTGATAATAGGTGACCAGCCAGTCGAATGCCGCGTCCGAGCCCGCTTGCAGCTCGGTGACTAATTCTGATTCGTCGCGGCCCCACGGCAGTGATTGCGCAAAGTCGGACATGCCGTTCTGTTTACCCTCCCGAAGCGCCGAGCTTCAGGGCGTGTCCTTCTGAATAGTTAGACACCACGTGCCCCGATTCGTTTCAAGCATAGCAGAAAATGCGGGGCCCGGCACGTGACGAAGGTACTGGCAGAACCGGTTCCGGTTTAGACGCGCAAATGGCTTAGATTCAGGATGGTAGGGGCGATATGGCAATCGGTGATGCCAGCACGTTTGACGGGCGCGTGGCCGGATGTTATAAGTGAGTTACGTCGTGCGACAGTGGGGCCGTAGCGCAGTTGGGAGCGCGCATCGATGGCATCGATGAGGTCACGGGTTCGAACCCCGTCGGCTCCACCACTAAACCCCTTCTGAACGCGGGTCACTGATCCGCTAGAGGCCGTAGCATCGGACCAGCTCGGCTCGCGCTCCAGCCATGTTCAAGAAAAAACTTATAACTCGAGAATTTACGCGCGAAAAGTCACACCCTGTTCGTCCGCTCGGGATGGACCGAGGTTCCGTAATAGTTTCGGATGATTTCGATGCGCCGCTGCCGCCCGAGATCATGGCGCATTTCCTCGAAGGGTCAGAAACTCCACAAGCTAAGTCGTCCAAGAAACCAACCGTATCCAAGCGTCAGCGAGTCAGCTCGCGAAAATGACGCGGAAAGTAGTTCATCTTTCTCCGCCTTTTCTCCGCCATTCCTCTGTGTTAAATCCTTTGACGCTGATTTTCCGCGCGGCGTTTTCAGCGGCCGCCTTTGTACCAACTGTAGCCGACGGTGAATATGAATGTCGCATTGTATCCGGGGTTGTGACGGCCAATGCTTGCATTGGACAAATGTCCGAAGGTGGCTTCAGCGGAAAACGCGCGGCGTGGCTTCACAAACATGTAGCTGCCGAAGGCCAGCCCCTCCGTGAAATTTACAGCCGCTGTGTTGCCCGGAGGAACATTGCTCGTAGTAAAGACAGTGCCGCCAACGATCGCAACGTAGGGCGCATATTTATTCCAACTGATGAAATTCCACTGCCAGATCGCCGGCCTGACGCTCGCGCCGTAAACTCCGCTGGCAGGCGGAAGCACGGCGTAGAGTGGCAGCACGTCCACCGCCCATTCGAAATTGCCGCGCAGGATCCCGGGCAGGTGGTTGCCGGTAAGAATCAAGCCAGCGCGCCCACCGCCGAACGCAAACTGGGTCCCATCGGATTTTCCAAGACCGGTACCCCCGCCCGCGACTACGCCCAATTCCCAAGTGTACTTTTTGAAGGACTGAGCAACCCAATCCTGCGCCACCGGAGCAGCGGCAGGCCCCACCGGCGCATCTTGGGCGGCCACAGCTGCCGCGAGAATCCAACTGCAAAGTAATGCGGCTATCCATTTCATATCAATGCCTACCTACTATAAATTTGTCCCGGCGACTTGGGTGCCTGACGGATGGGTGAGACTACGTGCGGACGGCGAGCGGGTCAAGCTGAAATCGCGGCATCACAATTCAAGAAATCCGAGCACACAAAGCACATGGCGTCGCGGCAGCGATGCGTCTAGAATGCTCGGGCCATGGCCAAAATTACATTTCTAGGCGCAGCCGGAACGGTAACGGGATCGAAGTATCTAATCGAAGCGACCGGCAAGCGTTTGCTGGTGGATTGCGGCCTCTTCCAAGGCTCGAAAGAACTCCAGCAAAGAAATTGGAATCAGCTCACGGTGGATCCCGCAACAATCGACTGGGTGCTGCTCACGCACGCGCACATCGATCACACGGGCTACCTGCCGCGTCTGGTGGCTGCTGGTTATCGCGGCCCAGTGTACGCCGATGCCGCGACGCGCGAGCTGTGCAACTTGCTGCTGCCGGATTCCGCGCACCTGCAGGAAGAAGACGCGCAATTCGCGGCGCGCAAAGCCTATAGCAGCCATAAACAGCCGCTGCCGCTTTACACCGTGGCGCTAGCGCAGCAGGCCCTGGCGCGATTCCAGGAAATTCCGCGCGAGGGCGATTTCACGATCAGCCCGGAATTTTCGGTGCGCACACACGATGCCGGGCACATCCTGGGCTCCACATGGATGGAATTGACGATCACCGAGAACGGCAAGAAAACGCTAGTGGTTTTTTCCGGCGACATCGGGCGCTACGATCAACCGATTCTGAACGACCCGGAACCACCCACGCGCGCGGATTTTCTGCTTTGCGAATCCACCTACGGCGATCGCGAGCACGGCACTGGTTCTGTGCCGGACGAACTGGCAGACGTGATCAACCGCGTGGCCAAGCGCGGCGGTGCGGCGGTGATTCCCGCTTTCGCCGTGGGACGCACGCAAGAGCTGATGTATTACTTGCGCGAACTGGACGACGCGCAACGCATTCCGAAGCTGCCGGTGTACGTGGACAGTCCCATGGCCATCCGCGTGACCGATATCTACGCGCGGCATCACGAGGACCACGATCTGGATTTTACGAACCTCGAGCAGCAAGGCGATCGCGACCCGCTGAATCTTCACGGTGTGCACATGACGCGCGCCGTGGAAGATTCCAAGGCAATCAACAACGTGACTTCGCCCTGCATCATTATTTCCGCGAGCGGCATGGCCACCGGCGGTCGAGTGCTGCATCATCTGGCGAAAAGGCTGCCGGATTCGCGCAGCGCCGTGCTGCTGGTGGGCTACGAAGCGGAGGGAACGCTGGGGCGCGCGCTGCAGGATGGCGCGCAGTACGTGCGCATCCACGGGCAGGAGGTGCCGGTGCGTGCTGAGGTCGTGACGCTGGATCAACTTTCCGCGCACGCCGGAAGAAGCGAGCTGTTGCGCTGGCTTTCCGGATTCGCCACGCCGCCGCGCCAGACATTCCTAGTGCACGGCGAACCAAGCGGCCTGGAAGGATTGCGCGCCGGGATCGCCAGCCGCTTTCACTGGCCCGTGGTTGTGCCGGAGTATTTGCAGAGCTTTGATTTGAATACCTAAGAGGTTGCGGCGCCCGACCAGCGTTTGCAGATGCGATTCAGCGCGCGGCGGTTTGCGCCGTAAATGCGGGGATTTCGCTCACTTGAAATCCCAGAACGAACATGGGATGCGGCGCGACGCGGCCCCAGCGGGCTAAATCGTATTTTGCGCGGATGAAACGAATTTCCGGCTTCAGCGAAAGATCCAGAACCTGGCGCGTCTCGCCCCGATAAAAGCGCTGCGGCATTTTCAGCAGCGGCATTTTTCCGAAGTCCTGGCCATCGGCAGATCCCCACACGGAAATATCCACGGATTCCTGTTCCATCTGATCGGTGATTTCCATGGAGCAGATGAACGTGCGCGTCTGGCTGGCGGAGATATCGAACGGCTGGCCTTCGCCGTTCGATGTGAGGCGCGTTCCCGGCGGTATCAAGACGAATTCCACGGCCATGCATGGGCCTCCAGAAGGAACTGGCGGATTCTAGCACAGGTTTCGCTGAGTGATTTCGAGCATCATCAAGAAAACGGAATCGGCTACAGCGATGATTAGGCGATTTTTTTGAGTTTGGCCAGGCGTTCGGCGGCGGCTTGGAATGTTTTTTCGGTTTTGCAGAATGTGAAGCGCAGGTGCGTGCGGCCATCGGCGGGGTCGCGATAGAAACTGGAGCCGGGGACGGCGGCGACTCCAATTTCGGTAACGAGATACTTCGCGAATGCCACGTCGTCCGGGAAACCAAACGTGGAAATGTCGGTCATGATGTAATACGCACCGCGCGGTTTGAAGCACTTAAAACCCGCGCCGGCGAGAATTCCGAGCAGCCTCTCGCGGCGTTGCGCGTATTCGCTGGCGAGCGCTGCGTAATATTCCGCCGGAAATTGCAACGCGACGGCTCCGGCTTCCTGCAGCGGGGCCGCAGCTCCCACTGTAAGAAAATCGTGAACCTTGCGTATGGCGGCAGTGACTTCCGCCGACGCAATCGCCCAGCCGATGCGCCAACCGGTGACGCTGTAGGTTTTCGAAAGCGCGTTGATGGTGATGGTGCGGTCGCGCATGCCCCCGAGCGTCGCCATGGAGATGTGCTGCGCGCCGTCGTAGAGCATGTGCTCGTAAATCTCGTCTGTGATGGCGTAAGCATTCCAGCGCACGCAAAGATCGCGAATTAGTTCCAACTCGGCACGCTCAAAAACCTTCCCGGTGGGATTATTCGGAGTATTCAGAATGATGGCGCGCGTCTTTGGTCCAAACGCAGCAGCCAGTTCCGCCGGATCAAAAGTCCAATCGGGCGCGCGGAGCCTGACGAATCGCGGCGAGGCGCCGGAAAGAATTGCGTCCGGCCCATAATTTTCATAAAACGGCTCGAACACCACCACTTCATCGCCGGGATTGATCACCGCCAGCAGGGAGGAAATCATGGCTTCGGTGGAACCACAGCAAACAGTGATTTCGCGCTCCGGATCAATGGCCATGCCATTAGTGCGCGAAAACTTGTCGGCGATGGCATTGCGCAGGGATTTCGCGCCCCAAGTGATCGCGTACTGATTGATGTCCGCGGCAATCGCATCCTGCGCAGCACTTTTAATCAGAGCAGGCGCGGGAAAATCGGGAAAACCCTGCGAGAGATTCACGGCCTTATGTTGCAATGCCAGGCGCGTCATTTCGCGAATGACGGATTCGGTGAACTGCGCGGCCTTCCAGGAAAGTTGCGGACTAGTGGCCGGGGCTGCTTGCGGCTTTACGGGATTCATTTTGCGCGCCTCGCACGGGTTGCGTCCCGTATAACTTACGATAAATATCGGCGTTGCGCGTAACGATTTCCACGTACTCGCGCGTTTCGGTGAACGGAATGGAGTCCACAAACTCGGCCGGCTCGCGATAGTTCTGACCGCTGGTCCAGAACGCCACGCGATCTTCGCCAGCGTTGTAAGCAGCCAGCGCCGATTCCACGCTACCGAAACTGCGTTGCAACCCGGCAAAATAAATCGTGCCGATATGAATATTGTAATCCGGCTCGAAGAGCATCGGCGTCGCGTAGCGCACCTTAGCCTGCTTGGCGAAGCGCTTCGCGGTCTTCGGCAGCAGCTGCATCAACCCGAACGCATTGGCATGCGAATGTGCTTCCGGATCGTAAGCCGACTCCTGGCGAATCAGCCCAGCGGTAAGCATGGGATCCACGCCTGCAGTAGTGGACCGCGCCACGATGGAAGATTCAAAAGGCATCGCGTACGCCGTGAGCCACACTTCGCGCGGCACCTGCGCGAACGGCCGCCATTCCAGCTGCGGATAGATCTGGCGCACAGTGGCGATCGCCGCGCCGACGTGCCCAGCGATCACCGCTTCCTGCGCGGCCTCGAGCAACAGCCGAGGCTCGCCGGTGGAAGCGAACGCCGCGCGCAATTCCAGTTCCGCCGAAGCGTCGAAACCAATCGAACGAAGCGCATCGGCGCGCGTCTGGCGGCTCGCAGCAGCTGCGGGAATGGAAGCGCCCAGCGGCAACGCGGGCGGCACGGCCGGAATCGTCGCAAGAATATCCGCATCGGCTCCCGCGCCGGGACCGAGCGCGCGCAGGCGTTTCGTTGCCGTGACCGCGAAATAATTCTGCGGGAAACGCTCCAGCAATTTCGCGTAGTAAGTGCGCGCCAGCGCGGAGTTCCCTGCTTCTTCCGACAAGCGGCCCAGCCAATACAGCGCGTCCGGCGAAAATTGCGAGCCGGGAAAGCGGCGCAGATGATCGGCAAGGTCCGCGGACGCGTCGGGCTGGCGCTTCAGAATCGCTGCCCAGGTGAGGCGCCACTGCGCGGGAAGCGCGTCACCAGCTGTCGGGAAATTGTCGGAGAGGCGTTTGTAATACGAAGCGGCGCGATCGCGATCCAGCTGCACCCAATAATAATTTCCCGCCAAGAAAAGTGCGGATTCGGACCAGCGGCTGTCTGGAGCGCGCGCCACGGCCGATTCCACCGCTGCGATCATCTGCGATTCCGACGGCCGGTCGCGATAATAATTTGCAATGGCGTAAAAACGCTCGGCGTCCACGTCGGGGTCGGCGACCGCTAGCGTAGAGATTCCCGATATGGCAGCGCCCAGCGCGACGCCACATTCCATAACGCGCAGCTGCGCGCGTTCGCGGTCCGCGCCGCTCAGTTGCGGCAGCAGGTGCGAATATTCGTTGCGCGCATCACCCCACTCGTGCGCCGTGAATATCGTGGAGGCGTGCTCGATCTGCTGCTCGATGGGAATCGCGGCGAGCTTGTCGCCGAGCGAGCTGCGCAGAAAGGAAAGCTTCTCGCCGGCTTCGCGGGCCTGATCGCTCAAGGGATAATGCAAATAAATCGTTTGATAATCGGCGGCCGCCAGCACGGGTTGCGCGGATTGTTCCCGCGCTTCGGCGCGCAGGAAAAGCAGCGCGGGCTTCTGCGCGGCTTGCGGATAGGAATCCAGAGCCGCCAGAATTTCCGCGGGCTGATTGAGTGCGAGCGCGGCAGCACCTAAAGACTGCAGCACTTGATCGGCGATGACGGAGTCGGGATAATCCTTGCGAAATTCCTGCAGTTGCGCCAGCGCTTCCGAATCGTGATTGAGCGCCAGCTCGGCCTGCGAACTCCAGTAGAGAGCGTAGTCGCGCAGCAGCAAATCGCTTCGCGCGGTCTGCAGCCATTTCGCTGCCTGCGCAAAATGCGCTTTGCCGTAATCGTAATATCCCAACGCCAGCGCGGCGCGATAGCCCAGCACGCCCGAGGATTTCTGCAGCGCGAAAGCGCTCAGTTTCGCGTAGGGCGCGGCCGAATTTTTCTGTTTCAGGGCGCGCGTCAATTGTTCGAGCTGTTTCGTCGCGGTTGCGGACGGTGCAGGTGCGGAACCGGAGCCTGCGGCGGATGCGGCTGCAGGTTTCTTCGCGTGATTCGAAGCCGGCGGATGAACCTGACTCTGCGAGGCATGCTGCGCGAACGCAACCGGCGCTAAACATACCGCCATCGAAAAGACGAATAGAGCTGCGACTGCGCGCATTGCAGGCCCGAAGAATTTCATTCTGACTATCTTAATGCCGCAGAACAGGCGAGGGATACGGATATTCGCCGAGGGCTTTGGCATCGCCGTCGGCGAGAATTTCCACCATCCAATCGTAAAAATAATCCACCGGATGATCCTGAATCGCGCGAAAGCGGCGGTCGTATTCCTTGCGTGCCTTATCGATGTCCACGCGCAGCCGGACACAGATGTCCTTGTGCTCGCGGCCCAGCCGAACTTCCTTCGGCTGCAGAAGTTTGATGTCTTGCATCGCGACTTTGGCGACGCGATTTGCGCGGCGATGCAGTTCCTGCTCTTCCCGGGGAAGATTGGCGAGTTCGAAAGCTTCTTCGGCAACCCCCACTTCCGGAGGCGGAGCGGCCGGAGGGACAGTCGCTACTTCGGGGGCGGCGTGCAGGACTTCTTCGGGCTCTTCCACCCATTCCAATTCAGCTTCGGGCGATGATTGGACGGCCCCCCGAGCGACGGCTGGTGCGCCGGGTTCTTCAAGTTCGACGGTTTCGCGCGCGGATTCCGGAGCGGCCTCGTCCTCTGCCACATCCTCAGCGGCTTCCGCAGCCTCTGCGACCGCTGCAGTTGAGGATGCACCGGCAAATTCGTTTTCCTCGTAGGATTGCTGATCGCGCGGATTCAGAGCTACTGCAACGAAGTTGGAAAGTACGGAAAGTCCGGCGGCCAGAGCAGCAGCCGCAGTTTGCGCGCGTAACAGCGCAGGCAAGGCGTTGCTAGGGCGGCTGGAACCGCACGCGGCAACCAGGTCTGCGTATGCATGATGCAACTCGTCCGCAGTGCGCTGCAGCGGAGCGAGGTTGTCGCGTAGAGCGCGCGAAACCGCCTCTTCCAGGGCCTGTTCAAGCGACGTTTTCCTTGGAGTCAAAGGAATATCTGCCTCTTTTGGATTATGGAAACGCTAACGGGGGGTGTCAACTGACATTACCAAACCGCGTGCCTGCCATGCAGCGGCACGCTGGCTACGTCCCAGGTTCCACCCTCTTTCAGTACTGTGCGAATTGGAACAGCGCGGTATGAGCGCTGTGAGTAACATTCTTGCCATGCGCAATCGTTTGCGGCGGCAGCGTCTTGCCCCGGCGACGCGATAAGGGAGAAGCAGAATGAAGAAATCGCTATTTACGGGCACGTTGTCACTACTGTTGCTGATCGGCGGGTGCTCCACCACCCCGGCAGCTGGCCCAGCGGGACCGCAGGGACCTCCAGGAGATCAAGGCGCGGCAGGCCAGGACAGGGATCGCGACAGAGATAAAGATCGCGAGCGCGAGAAAGACCGCGATCGAGACGCTGGCCGACCAGGCGAGGCTCCGTCATGTCCAGCAGGACAGCATCCTTCCACGGACCACGACGGAAGAACAAGCTGCGTCAGAGACTAAATATTTGCCTTGTCTTCGGTCAGCAGTCGGCTCACATCGCGAGTAACTGATCGCACGCTGATGGGCTGGAGTTCCCCACCGCTGCGAGCCGCGCTAAAGTTGCGCCCAAATCTCACCTGATACGACTGTCGCGAATTCGTCCGAATATTTGGCTGCTGAGTCGTCAACGAAATCGGTCGTCGGGCAATCGTTCTTGGGCGCAGCCCGTCTACCCGCGATTCCCTTTCAGCCTTAAGATGCGGTCCGGTGCTCATTGCCGTAGAGATGCGGCACCGGTTCTGTCAGAACCAGTTGACGATGGAGTGGGAGAAAACGAGAAATGGTGACGGCGGAGCAGATTCGAGAATTGTTGCAGATGCGGCCGCATCCGATCGAAGGCGGATATTTTGCGGAGACGTACCGCGGCGCGCCGGTCGTGCCGCAGAGCTTGCTGCCGGGCTATCCCAGCGACCGCGCGATTTCCACGGCGATTTATTATTTGCTGACGCCGGATACCTTTTCGGCGATGCACCGCGTGCGCGGCGATGAAATGTTTCATTTTTATCTGGGCGATCCCGTGGAGATGCTGCAGTTGAAAGCAGATGGCAGCGGCGAAGCGATTCTGCTGGGGCAGGATATCGCCGCAGGGATGCGCCTGCAGCACACGGTGCCGGGCGGAGTGTGGCAGGGTTCACGCGTTCGCGCCGGCGGGAAATACGCGCTGCTGGGGACGACCATGGCTCCAGGATTTGAGTACGAGGACTACGAAACCGGCCAGCGGCAAGATTTGATCGCGCGTTATCCTGATTTTTCACCCCGGATTACGGTGCTGACTCGCTAAACGGCCGAGACCGGGGACAAGCCTGACACCTTAAACCGAGCACATTCCTGACACTTTGCCCGCGGCGCACGCAAGCACAGCTAATCGTGCCGGTTTCGCGCAGGCTGCGGTTCACGCTGACATTTCGACGATCGTTTTGACCAACGATTTGGCGCGCTATTCGCTGAAGTGATATTCTAGTGGTGACCAACGGGGGCGCAACGGTTTCGACGGAAACTGCAGCGGCTCGAAGGCATGCCGGGACCCACCTCCCCGAAACATGGTGGAACAACACAACTGGCAACTCACAGTTGGCACTCGCAGCCTAACTTAAATTAGGCTACGCGCTCCCCCAGGCGTTACCTACGCGCGTGGGTCGGGGCGTCACACAGTAGGCTGGCTGT
>Ga0182024_10022318_pt1 | contig 11415 bp, 12 predicted proteins | sample P32metaG_FD_120480 | JGI IMG/M metagenome (GOLD analysis project Ga0182024, IMG submission 120480) | Permafrost microbial communities from Stordalen Mire, Sweden - P3-2 metaG (Illumina Assembly) | ecosystem: Environmental > Terrestrial > Soil > Wetlands > Permafrost | place: Sweden: Stordalen... | reverse complement strand
TTTGAAGAACACAAATCGGAGGACCGCGCTGTAGCGGCTTGGCGTCGCCAGCTAATTGCGTAGCGTTTGACACCCATTCGCGAGTGCGCCCAGGCTGGATCACGCCACACGGAAACTTCTAGCGCGGAGCGGCATTGTGGTCCCGAAACGGCGTCGGATCGGCCTCGTGCGACGTACATTTTCCGATAAGGGCAGAAAGACGACGGGGCGCGCTTCTACGGATTAGGGCGTTTTCTAACAAGTGTGCGGGGCGACGAGGTAATCGGACGAAGGCGGGTTCCGGGGAGTCCGGCAGGCTCACCATCGAGCTCGACCGCGAAGTTGACGGCCGCTCGATCGCCGAGGCGCCCGAATTAAACATCCTTGTATACGGGGACTCGAAGCAGGACCGATTCAACGAGCTCAGCCGGCTGCGCAGGAGATTGTTCTCGACCGCATCGCTCATGGTGAGTTGCCTCCCGATTCGATCCTGGCCTTCGCGAGGATTCGCCGCCTTGAAGCGGATCGGGTGGCGGCAGGACCGCAGCCGTGGGGCAAATTTTCACTGGGGCGGAAAGCGACAGGCCGGGAGGCCTGTCCTACATGCACGGTGGGATCCTAAGACCGTTCGACGGGTTTGGGCCTCTCTTCACCGCGGCGCGCCCCGAGCGATATAGCTCTTCTGCGCACTGCTCCAGCCGCGCACAACCTGCCGGTACCACGATGCCCGCGCCGCCTCACGCGCAGACGCGTCCGATGACTCCCGCGGATCCCGATCCAGGTCGAAAAGGCTTGCCCTGCCCGAGTCAATCTCATACACGAACTTCCAAGGCCCGTCGCGCAGACCGAGAAGTCCCAGCGAGTAATCCGCAAAGAAGAGCGCCATCCGCGGCGTTCCATCGAGCATCGTCCGGCCTTGATAACTCGCCGGCGCGGGAATGCCCACAAGATCGAGAATCGTCGGCGCGGCGTCCACCAGACTGACCACCTTGCGCACCCGCTCCTGAACGCGCATCAGGCTGGGCGCGGCAATGAGAAATGGCACGCGAATGTTTTCGTCATACAGAAAGAACGTGTGACCATAGTTACCCTCGTGCTGGTGGAAGGCTTCACCATGATCGCCATAAATCACCCAGATGGTGTTACTCTCCAAGCCTCGCGCGCGCAGACCTTCCACCAATACGCCAAGGGAGACATCCCCATAGTGCAGCGCGTTGCGGTATTGATCGATCTCCGCGGTTCCGCGGAAGGGGCCGGGCTCCGGAGTGGCATAGGGGTGATGGCCGGCAATGGGCAGGTAGGTGAGCAGAAAATGTTGCCCGCGCGGCAGAGCGTCGATCCAGGCCAGCATTCGCGCCACTGTCGCGGGCTCGTCCACGCCGAAGCTCGAGTTGTGGCTGCCGCCGATATCGCCGGCGTCTTCCAGCGTCTGATAACCGCGGTGACTGATGATCGACTCCATCCCCAGGTACCCGAAGCGTCCCGAATGGAACATAGCTGTGCGGTAACCCGCATCGGCGAGAACCGCGGCCACCGAACGGCATCCTAAGTTCTCATACTCCTCCGGCCGGCTGTCGAACGCGGGGAAGGTGGAACATAGCACCGAGTAAAGTCCCTTGATGCTCTCAGGGTAAACCGCATAGGCATTTTCGAATACTAACGCGCGCCGCGCCAGGGCGCTGAGATTGGGCATGACATCGTACTGGCCGCCGTAGAGTGCCCCATAGAGTGATAGATACTGAGCGGCGGTGGATTCCAGACTTACCATCACTACATTGAGTCCCCGGGCGGATCCCGCAAACCGCGAAAGATCCTCAGCGGCGCTTCCCGTCCGGAACCGCGATGCGCGCCAGTCATTTGGTGCTGCACCGGCGGTGAGGCGCGGCAGGCTGCTGCCGATCAGCGCCGCGATCACGTTGCGATCCATTCCACGCGCGTCTACGCGGCTGCTCGCCATCGGCCCCAGCAGGACGGCCGCAACCGCGCAAGCCACCGCCCATCTCCCCAACTGCCGCGGCACGCGCCGCAGCAGCACGTGCGTCAGCAGCCAGGGCAAGCCTGCCGCTGCCGCCAACACCGCCAAGATCAGCAGGACATTGGTTGCGGTGACGTAGAGCAGTATGGAATCGGCCAGCGGCCCTCGCGCGGCGCGCAGCATGGGCCGCGTCAGTGGAGTTGAAACCACGCGCCCGACTGGGATGTTGATTGCCGCATAGATCGCGGCCGCCCAGTAAGCTAGCCACGCAATCCATGCAGCCGCTCCGATTTTTCGCAAGCCGATGTCGAACGCCGCAAACACCAGGGCGGCCATCGCGTCCTGCCACACGTACGCCACCGGCCACCAACCTGTTACCGGCGCGGCTTGGCCCCATATCATGGCGGCCTTCGCGAGCACAAAGACCAGCAGCAGGCTGGCGCTCCTCATGGCCGCACCGGGTTGTGAGGCGCCAGGTTGTGTTGCACCGGGTTGTGTTGCATCAGGTTGTGTTGCAGAAGGTTGACACGTTTCAGCAGCACGGCGGATACGATGGCGCTCACTCCGCGGCGGCGCCAGATCCACTCGTGTACCAGCACCGCCGGCGAGGGCGGATGGCGATAGATCGCCTCGCGGTCGCCATCGAGACACAGGGGAATCACTGTAAGATCGCAATCGCGCGATTCACCAGCTACATAGCGCTCATTGAGATACTCTATGTTGCCGCCCAGGAACTTACGCGCAGTCTCCAGGTTGCGCGGGCTGGAATCGACGATGGTGAGTCTTGCCGCGGGCAGGAGCTCTTGCAGAAGCAGCGCCGTCCTTGGAAAGAGCCCACCGCCCACAATGGTGACGCGGCGAACGCCTCGTAACTGCGGGAGGAGTGATCGAAAGGCTTGGCGGTGACTCCGCAGGACGAAGCGCTGTAAGCGGGGCGAGCGCAGTACAAGGCGCTCGAGAGTCTCGAGCGGCGGCACGTCCAGCCAGCGCAGCAGCTCCAGCCAGCGCAATACCTCCAGCCAGCGCAGCAGGGGCGGCCACCGGCTGGTAGCTGCGCCAATATCGATGCGATACGGCAGCTTTGTCCAGTGAAGCGCTGCATCGCTGTGGTGCTCGGCGTGATAACCGTCGTTGAAACATAGAACGTTATAGATGCGCCCGTAGTGGCTGGTGGGCCGTCCCGCCGCGTGTTCCCAATGCCCCTGTATCGCGCACAACGCCAGCCCGGCTAAGTACCCCGGAAGATACGCCAGTAGAAAGAAGCGCGGGCGCAGAGAGACCAGAGCCGCCCACAGGCACAGGATGAGCGCTGTCTCGATACCCAAATGCCGCGAGACGCGCAATCGCCATGCGACGCCTGCGTGATGCGCCAAGTGACGGTGGCGCCAGAGCGTCTGCGGGATGCTCAGCAGAACACTCAAAGCGGCGGAGAACAGGCGGTTCATACCGGCCGACCGAAAAAAGGGCCGGTGTATGAAATTGTGGGCGATGGTGTTTGAGTTCCACCACACTCCCGCGGCGATCACTGGCGCCGCGGGCCATGCTACCAGGTCCACGGCCAGGACCATGGCCAGGACCAGCACCGCGCCGTGCAACGCAGCCAGCGCCACCAGAATGGCGTCGCGGCACGAGAACCGCCAGATTCCCGTGCGCGGATAATCCCATGCGACGGATGCCATGCGGGTTCAGCGATCCTTATAATCGAGCAGCGCCTTCGCCCGCGGCTGATCGGGGTTTACCCTGACCAAGCCGTTGCCCATAGGATAATCGTCCGCGGACTTAGCCTCCTCATCCGGCTTCCTGACCCGCACCTTCGCGAACCAACTGGATCCAAGCCCTACCACCTGACGCGAGCCGGCGATCGATTTCAGATCCGCCCATTCCCGGCGGGCGATTTCGGCATTCGATTTCGGCAACGCGAGGTACAGGTATCCCCGCTGCGGCGCCGAATACACGTCTGTGCGTTCCTCAGCCACAATGAAGACGCCTGAAATACGGACACGCTCGGGTTGGTCCGCGTTGGGTTCGAACGCCACCTTATCCACCAGGGCATAGACGGCGATCGGGCCGCTGGCGTTAACGATTCCGAGACAGGCCGCCATCGCGAGAACGGCTGTGATGGAGCATACAATTGCTTTCATTTCTCTCCTCCTAAAAAATTCGAATCTCGTAACGGTGGTTAAAGACGCGATGGGCGCCGCTTGTGTTAACCGGCTTTTTGTTAACCGGCTTTTGGGGTGCTCGCCCGACGCCCCCCGACGCCCGACGCCTCTTGCGTGGCTAACAAGTATGTAGTAGCATCACCTTGCGTTTCCGGCATCACCGGCGCCGATCTCAAACATCGCATCGAGAGCATCATGACCCCGCGCCTCGCGCGACAACTCGAACCGGGCAAGAAGCTCCTGCCGGCCCTGATCGCCATCGCCGCCGTCGCCGGCCCTATCGCCATCGGCGTGTTGCACCCGTCGCGTATCCACGCGCAGTCGCAGCAAGCGGCGGCGCCTCTCACATTCGACGTGGCCTCGGTCAAGCCGGTCGTCCAACCATGGCTCCAGGTCGCCCCGCAGCGTTCCGGCGGAAGGATTACCTGGACCACCGATCTCCATTATCTGGTGGGATACGCCTACCGCCTGCAGGACTGGCGCATCTCCGGCCCTCTCCCGGGCAGCGATTGCATCTATGCCGTGGACGCCACCGCGCCCCCTGCCGCTACCGAGGATCAGGTTCGCCTGATGTTTCAGTCACTGCTGGCGGACCGCTTTAAGATGGCCGCTCACCGAGTGACGAAAGAGGTCGAAGGCTACGCGCTGACCGTGGGGAAGAACGGCCTCAAAATCAAGGAAGCCAAGGCCGGAGATAACTCAGCGGCCTTACCGGAATGGTTCCAAAAACAGGGGGACATCGCGGCCCAGCTCGACGGTAAGGTGGTCGCTACTATCCCGAAAGCGGGCGTCGTCGCAATCACTGGACGCAGAGTCTCGATGCTTCAGTTGACAGAGACCCTGCAACGGGTGCTGCGCGTTTCCGTAATGGACCAGACCGGCCTCTCGGGAAACTATTACTTCGCCCTGGAATTCGCCCAGGAGGACCATCCCGCGGACGTCGATGTACCATCTCTCTTCGCTGCCATCCAAGAGAGTCTCGGTCTTAGATTGGAACAGCACAAAGGCCCGGTCGAAATGTTAGTGGTCGATCATATCGAAAAGACGCCTACGGAGAACTAACTCGAAGCCGCCGGCCCCGAGTCTCCTCCGCGGCCGACTCATTCGGATTCTGAATGCCAAGTCACAAATTGCAATGCATGTTACTCGCCGAGAGTCGTCTTGTGGCTGATGATCCCTCGCGTTGGCTTTCTCAGGCGCCGTTGACGGCCTACTTGCCCTTCGGCGTTACGTTCGGCGCGGGGCAGCGACTGTTTTTCACCAAGGCGATCGGTAAACGCTTCGGGGTCAGTTAGGATCTCAACCGCCCGAGAACGCACCCGACTCGGCGACCATAGGTGATCGGGTGAGTGCCTTCACTACCCTTGCTCGCTTGGATTCCTCCAGCAAGTACATTGGCAGGCGCCGAACCAACGTTGTGCTTCCCAAATGGTCCGTGGCCCCAACTTAGAGCCTGCTGCCCGGATGAGTCTTCTGGTTATAGCAGGCGAGGCAATCCCGTATCCGCTGAACGTTGAACGTTGAAGAAATGGAACGTGAACGAAGCGACACCGACCATCAGCACGTTCATGGGAACAAGCGCGGACGCGCGATGGTGGGCATCGGCATCGATATCTCCCAATAGTCTATCGGTGGGCCAGACTGCGCCGTGGGCGAGCCCCTTGGCAACTCAGAGCGGAAGGCTCTTGGGCGTGCCTGCTTCGCAAGCCTCAATCGCTTGATCTTCCGAAACCGCACGCGATGAGTAGCGCATCCCGCACTTCGGCCCATCGCGTTTCTAACAGCTCGCACAGGACTGGACCGATTCGACTCCGCTACGCCAGCGACAGGTGATCGAAATTGAGCGCGCACGCGGCAGGCATCCCGTCATCGACGGTCAAGACTACTTCAGTTGTCAATCCTCGGATTGTTCGCGTCGCCGGCGCCACGACGATCTCGTTCAGCCGATCGATGACATCGTTTCGGGTGAGAATTAGAACTGGCCGCCGCTTATCGGGAATCCGAAACGTATACCAGCGGATCTCACCACGCCTCACCCCACATCCTCCCAGCCCCCTGCATCCCAAGCAAGCGGCTCCTCGTCCGCCGCAAACTCGTCGTGTGAAGGTGGTACGGACCGGTAAACGGGCGCGTCCGCACCCGGCGGCAACGCAATCAACCGCAGCAGACGTACGCGTTCCCGAAGCGTCAACGACGCGACCAGCGGAAGAATGTCATCGGCCGTTAGAGGCTTAGCCATCGATTGCATTCTAGCAGGATCACCGAACCAGATCCTGTGATGGCAGCCCGGCAATCCGTCGGCCTCAAATAGCGGTCCACTTGATCGTAACGTCCCCGTCTCGGGCTTTACCCCGGCCGGCAAGAGAATCATGGCGGATGTAGAGCTTCCGTCAAGGAGCCGCAAATCGCCCCGAAGGCCCCGATCGGAAGGCCGCTCAGCGCGGGTCCCGAAAGACAATGGGAATCAGGCACGGGAGGCCGATAGAAACGTCAGCCAATGCCGGACGGATCACCCAGGCGATCGGTAACACAACCCGTTAATCGGATAAATCCGCCTTGAGGCTTGAGAGGGACCCGAAGGTCGACGGCCGGTCAACGGCCGTGCTGGCACAGATGGAAGCGGAGGTCCGCACACGTGAAGGGGCCGGGATCGGGGAGACCTTGGAGGATCTGGCTGGAAGTGAATCGGAGTTGTGGCTTCAGGTCGTCTGGGAGAGCGTCGGCGGCGGGGGCCGCTTCGAGGAAGCCTTCGGCGAGCATTTGTACTTGAGCGCGTGCGACCAGAGGGATCGCCATGGCGCGTTCACAGATGGCAGCCAGGATGCGATGGAAGACGACGGGCGCCGGGAGAATCCAGACGCGGCGATTCAGCGTGGCGGCTACACGGCGGACGGCTTCGCTGAGTAGTAGCGTTTCCGGGCCGAGCACGAAGACGGTTTGGCGCGAGAGGCGTCCTGCTGTGAGTGCGGCCGCGATAATGCGTGTCAGGTCGTCGATTGCTGCGGGGCGGATGGGCCGCTCGCGGAATCCGACCGTCGCGAAGAGGGATAGGGTGAAGAGCGTGTGGCTCAAGTGGTCGAGCATGTGGTCGCCACGACCGTAGATCATGCCCGCTTTAAGAATGGTGTGGTCCAGCCCGGAATGGCGCAATAGCTCCTCAGCCTGGAACTTCGATTCATGATAGGGCGAGCCGCAATCCGGACGGGCGCGGAGGAAGCTGAGCATGAGAAGGCGCGGGACGCCGGCCAGCCGGGCGGCTTCGATGATGTTGCGTGTGCCCTCGATATGGATGCGCCGATAGGTTTGCGAGCCGATTTCGCGATTGATGCCGGCGCAATGGGCGATGGCATCGCATCCGCGGATGGCTTCTGCGAGTAAGCCCGGGTCCGAGAGATCGGTGTGGATGAGAGGGGCGACGGGCGCGCGACGGAGGTCGCGTCCGCGGGCGAGGAGGATTGGCCGGTGACCGAGGGAAAGCAGGTGTTGGGCGAGGTGGCGTCCGACGAAACCAGTGCCGCCGGTAATGGCGATTTTCATTTCTTCCTCCGTTTTCTTTCCAGAATCTGCGTGGGACAAACGGCGCTGAGAAAGCCGTTCAGGGCGCTGGCCAGGCTTTCAGATTCGGCCTCGTAGATGAGGCGGTTGGCTTCGCGGCGATAGGAGACTAGTCCAGCGGCCTCGAGGAGCGACAGGTGGCGGGAAATGGTGGGCGCGGAGACCGGGAAGCGGCTGGCGATTTCGCCGGCGGGTAACGGGCCGTGCTTGAGCTCCTCCAGGATCTGACGGCGGGTGGGGTCGGCAAGAGCGCGGAAAATTCTGGCCGTGGCTTTCATTATTCCCAATTTAGCTATTTTGCTAAATTAAAGCAACAGAAAAATTCCGCGGCGAGCTTCGCTCGACCGCCGGGCAAGCTAAAGCATACCCTACCCTCCTACTGATAGCGCAGCGCTATCACCGGGTCGATGCCGCCGTTAGAAGATTAGACGAGGATATAAGTCGGAAGTTCCTACACAAAACGGAGTTATTCCGAGCGGATTGCATCCACCGGATTGGCGGCCGCCGCCCTTGCCGCAGGCCGCCAGCATCCAACCATCGCCGCGGACGGAATGACAATGATCGCCAGCGCATAGGTCAAGGGATCGGTCGAAGATATTCCAAAGACGAAGCTTTGCAGTTGACGCGAGACAGCCAGCGCGCCGGCAGTTCCGAGGATCATGCCCGCGGCAGTCAGTATCAGGCCTTCCCGAATCACCATTCGTAAGATATCGGGACCGGTAGCGCCAAGAGCCATGCGCACGCCCATCTCATGCATGCGCCGCGAGACGGAGTAATCGGTGACTCCATAGATTCCAATTGCCGCCAGAGCCAAGGCCAGCGCACCGAATACCGCGGCCAACATCGCAGTAAGTGCGACGGGCGCCTGCGCTTGCTCCACATACTCCTTCATGGGACGGATATTGCCCATGGCGGCGTGTGGCTGCATCCTATAAAGCAATTGCCGGATTGGGCCGGCGAGCGTCGACGGATCGACCCGCGTCCGCACCGTGTAACTATACGGCCTCAGCGGACTCTGCTCGAACGGAAGGTAGATCTCACCGCGCGGATTCTCGGAGAGAGAGTAGTTTCGGGTAGACTCGACCACGCCTACGACCTCGGCCCATAGCGGCTGGTAACCGTCGTTCGTAAGATGCTCCGATTCGATCTTCTTCCCGATGGCGCTCTGTCCGGGCCAAGCGGCGTTGGCGAGGGCATCGTCGACGATTACCACCGGTAGGCTGGCGGCTTGGTCGTGGTCATTGAAGTACCGGCCTTCGAGAAGCCGCGTCCCCATGGTTCGCAGGAATCCCGGAGTGATGCTGCGATAGTCGGCCATCATGGGTGCGCTCTCGGTCGTGGGCGCGCCTTCCGGCCGGTATGGTCTGTACCAATTCGGAGAGTCATCCAAAGGCGCCAGAGTGGTCTCGCCCACGGCAAGCACGCTGGGGAGCGCCTGAATCCCGGATTCCCAGTCTTTGATGAAGCTGAACAGAGCCCCTCCGCCGAGCCCGCCTGGGGTATTCAATTGGAAGGTCAGCAGATTTTGCGGCTCAAAACCCGGCCGGACGCGCTGAATCCGATCGAAAGTCCGGAGCATAAGCCCGGCGCCAACCACCAGCACAAAGCCGAGCATGACCTCGCACACAATTAACGCAGCCCGGACGCCGCGTCGTCTCGAAATAGACCCTGAAATAAACCTCGAGATAAACGAGGTTCGTCCGCCTTCGCGCAAAGCCCGGGCCAGCTCCACTTTGGCGAACTCGACGCTGGGCGCCAAGCCGAATAGAAGCACCGCGGCCAGCGACACCGCCGCTACGAACGCCAGCACCGGCCAGTTCAGACCAACGTCTCCCATGCGAGCCAGCGATTCGGGCCGGAATCGAAGGAACAGCCGAATACCAGCCCACCCGAGTGCCAGCCCCGCCGTTCCCGCCATGCAGCACAGCAGCAGGCTTTCGGTGAGCAACTGGCGAAGTATGCGCGCTTGCGACGCGCCCAGCGCAGAGCGGATCGCGACCTCTTTGCGGCGGCCGTTGGCGCGCGCCAGCAGCAGATTGGCGACGTTGACGCAGCAAATCAGCAGGACAAACGCGGCGCCGGCGAACAGCGCGATCAAGGCCGGCTTCAGATCGCGCACCGCTTCGCCCTGCATGGAGACGATGGTCAGCCTTCGGCCGCCCCCGAATTCTGCGTTGGATTCGGCGAACCTGGATGCTATCGCGTTCATTTCCTGTTGCGCCTGTGCGAAGGTTACGCCAGGCTTGAGGCGGGCCGCGAGATAGTTCGAGGCGTGGGAGAAATCGGGTGCAAGGTAGAAAAGCTGAACCTGCGAAAGTACGCCGGAATCGGGGGGAAAATAGACTCGGAAGTCTTCCGGCAGCACGCCGAGGACTTTGAAGATCTCTCCTCCCTGAAGATGTATATCTCTGCCGGCAACATTCGGATCGCCTCCAAGGCGGCTGCGCCAGAATCCGTTACTCAATACGACCATGTTGTACGCCCCCAATTCTTCGCCGGACGCAATGGTGCGTCCCCGGACGGCCCGGACGCCCAGCAGTTGGAAGAAATTGGAGCTGACGCCCGCGTTTTTGATCAATTCCGGGGCTTCCGCGGTGTCCAATCTGGCGTTGGTGACGGTAATTCCGGCGACGCCGGATAACAAGCTGGCGCGCTGCTGGATTTCGTTAAAGAGCGCACCAGGCATCGGGGCGCGGGAGGCGCCCGGTTTGTCGAAGGCCGACGAAATCAACGCGAGCTGCGCTGGCTGGTTGTAGGGAAGCGGACGCAGCAGCACGGCGTAGACAACGCTGAAAATGGCGGCATTGACGCCGATGCCCAGCGCCAGCGTCAGGACGGCAATTGCGGTGAAGGCGGGACTGCTCCGCAGCGCCCGAACAGCGTGGCGGAGATCTTGCAACATGGATTCCATCCGAGTGACGACGTTCTTAGAATGAGTGACGCCGCGCTCGACGAAGGCGTTGATTCGAATAAGCGGCGGTCCACTTGCAGCATTATACTTGGAAGAGAAAACGGTCCGAGAGAACGACGATGCCTCCTACGCTTGCGAACGGCAAGATCTGCTACATCGAGATTCCCGCCACTGACATTGCGCGCTCCGCCGAATTCTATAGACGGGTCTTCGGCTGGCGCATCAGGCAGCGCGGCGATGGCAGTACCGCCTTTGACGACGGCGTTGGCGAAGTGAGCGGCACATGGGTGCTCGGGCGTGCGCCGGCCACAGCGCCCGGCCTTCTGGTCTACGTCATGGTTGACAGCGTAGCGGCAACTGTGGAGGCGGTGGCCGCCAACGGTGGTGAGATTGTGCAGCCGATCGGCGGCGATGCTCCCGAGATCACTGCGAGGTTCCGCGACCCGGGTGGCAACGTGATGGGCCTCTACCAGGAACCATAGACGGGGCAGACGAAACCAGCCTGCTTTCAGCCGGCTCCGACAGGCCAGGAGGCCTGTCGTACGTGGGTATTAGCCGATGTTTAACTAAAGCTAGTCTTACTTGCGGCGTCTGGCGCTGCTACCTTTAACCCAACGTTCCTTGTATTAACTGGGCCTGGCGCAGCGATCCGCGCCGGGCCCTCCCGGATTTACTGCTAATCTCGAAGAATGTCGTCGCCTGTCGCCTCTCTGCGCACGCGCTTTCGCAGCCAGCGCATCGCCAACTTCACCGAGTCCGTGATTCGCGAGATGACGCGCCTGGCCATGCGCCACGGCGCCACCAACCTCGCGCAGGGTTTCCCGGATTTCCCC
>Ga0182024_10022317_pt1 | contig 11415 bp, 6 predicted proteins | sample P32metaG_FD_120480 | JGI IMG/M metagenome (GOLD analysis project Ga0182024, IMG submission 120480) | Permafrost microbial communities from Stordalen Mire, Sweden - P3-2 metaG (Illumina Assembly) | ecosystem: Environmental > Terrestrial > Soil > Wetlands > Permafrost | place: Sweden: Stordalen... | reverse complement strand
GTCGCGAACGCCGACAAAGGCGACAAAGCAAATGTCCACTGCCAGCATGGCGCTAATTTCAACGATTGTTCCACGCCAGAATATCCATCTCCGGGCCCGATTCATGATCCAAATCAAATTAGCCGTGTAGTTAAGACAAGCCGTCAAAACCACCCAACCAACAATGTTACTCAGGTTGCTGTATTTAGGCCCGATCAACCAGACAAACGGCGCAGGAAATGCAAATGCCAGGACCACGACCGACAAACAAAAGCCAGAGGCAAACAGGATCAATTGTAGGTAAGTGCGAAGCAACTTCTCGCGACTAAGCCTAGCAATCCTCGGCTCGAGAATGATTAGATTGAAAGTAGTCAGAACCACGAATAACTGCGAAAGCCTACCGAGGGCTGCCACCTGGGCGACGTTGGCAGTGTGACCAAAGGCATTGACAAGGAACAGAGCGATCTGTGACTGGAAGGCCGCAAAGATAAACGTCGGAATGGCTGGAAGTATATAGTTCAGGACCTCTCGATTTACCTCAGGCTCGTTGCTTCTTGGCCATTCAACGTAGAGACAACCGCGTCTTTGCAGAAGAATCGAATTCAGCAGAACGTTGAGTGAACTCAAACCAGCTGCGGTGCAGGCATTCAATCCACCGACAACCTCTAGCCCCAGGTAAACCAATAGCCGTACCAATGCCGAAAGAGTTTGCGGAATGTAGAACTCCCGTAAACGCCGATAGAGAAACAAGGGAGCCGAATAGTACGAGACCGGCCCACTCGAATAGAGAGTCAGGAGCACCGACAGTATAAGCACGGTCTGCGTGGCCCAACTCCAGTGATGCTTATGCATGATCGCTAGAAACGCGATCGCCGCGAATGGCCAAGAATCCAGAACGCCCTATCCCTGAGGTGTTTGGCCGCGCGCAAATAGCTGCCAACGAGCGCGCGATCGTCCACGCGGTCGCCCACCAAGGGGACGATGGTGCTCGCATATCCGAGGTCCATTAATAGGAGAGCGGTGGTCTGAAAGCCGAATGCAAGCCCGAATTGAGCATAGTGTTCCACGCTCAAGCCACGCACAAGAAAGAGCCCAACAAGAACGTTGATTGCTTGTAGTGTTCCCTGACCAAAAAAGAAGGTCGTCGCGACGTTGATTATACGACGCCATCGCACGTTCGCTGTCTCCATAGGCCTAGCGCTGCACGATGCGAAGCCTGCGGATCCTCTGCCGTGTCGCCAACCTCAAGAGTGCCCCGCATGTCCGAAACTCACTATATTGGGAAATGTTGGTACCGCTCCGAGTCCGGAGACGTGTATTGGATACTGGGGCTATGATACCATTTCGCGAAGACGCCATCACAGTTCCCGGGCTCGCCCAACATTAACGAGTGAAACATCTCCAGCGCTTGAAAGACTATGATCCGGCTTTGTGAATTCGAACAGTCCACAGGCTAGGTCGCTCGCAGGGACGGCCATCGGGTCCACATCTTCGCAAAGACGCCCGTCGTCCCCAACAAAGGAGAACGAAACCAATTCGAGAAGCGGGAAGCTGTTGAGAACTGTCAACGGAGCGAAAACTCGATGAGCATTGAACTCCACCCGCTCGCGTCCGACAGGGACGGAGAAATAGAGGCGGCCTCTTGGAGACAATACCCGTTGAAGAGCAAGCATGAAATTGAAGCAGGCTTGCGGGTCGATCGGATCCGAATACCGCCCCAAACCGAAATGCTCCGCTGCATGGAGGCTGGAGAGTGAAGCTATGCTATTTGCCTCCACCTGTCTTAATTCAGTGGCGTCATCTTGCAGAAAAGTGAGACCGCTAACGTTGCTTTTTAGCCGCCTTATATCGATAACCGTTACCGGCATGAAGACCAGCAAATGTGCCACGAAGCCGTCAACTCGTGAACCGATGTCGACATGAGTCACCGGACGCCGTGCGAAAATCTTTCTCGCCGCCCATAGGTCCTGGTGAAAATAGTGACCCTCAGCCAATCCCGCGCTATCCTCTCTGTCCGACAAGATCGGGAAGATATCTCCGAGCCGGAACCGAAAACTCTCAGAGGTATTCATAGTTCGGTATTTGCTCGCATCGCGCAGAAACGCGGGCAAACCCTTAAGACTCCAATACAAGATGCGGGGATGAAAACCGGTGAAATACGATTGTCTGTTCAAGAAGCGGATATTCATCGAAGCCCTTATTCACCATCTCCATCGGCAAACCGGCATTACAGAATAGTAGTCTTCATCGTAAGCCAGCCGAATGCCTTGTGCCAGTTTAATGTCGGCGCAGCCAAGCGAGCTCGTCGATTTCGCCTGAAAAGGTCCGGGGAATAGTCACCATTTTTCTACCTTGCGGGACCGGCCCCGAACTTGGCAACCCATGCTGCTTTACGTTGGAGGCAAAGTGACCCGCACCCATTCCCTCATCCATTCATAACCGGCGATTCTCGGTTCATATTGATTGGTGCCTCCTCCAACATTCTGAGCAGTGCCTGCGCCCAACAATTTCCATAATGCGTTCCGCAACAACCAACGCTATTATGCGAACCTTCGCGTGCTGGCGCATCGCTACGGCCATCCATACCCAATCGTTCATGCGCTGTGCTACTAACTGGCGGTGGGGATGACGATTGCCCGCTTGCGTTCTTCCTCTACAGACAAAGAATACTATAGCTCATTCGCTTTGCGTTCGTCTGTAGCAGGTCAATTGATAATGATTTGCTACCACGAACTCCAGCGCCTACCTTTTATTGGCAAGCATATCTTCTTCGCTCAAGGGTACCCACACCAGATTAGTGCTACCTTTGCGCTCTTTCTCGGTGTAATTGAAGTTGGCACCAGCTCTGTCTTACGGATCTTACCAATCTGGCTGGAGAGCGCATTGTAATCGTCATGGTCACGCAGACCAATTGCAGCACGCAGGTCGCGATACTCTGCGATGCGCAACAGCTCTTGGTGCGAGATGTCTTTTGCAACCCAGCGACCGTTGTTGCTGTTCTTCGCCAACCAGAGTTTGATGACCTGAATGAGGCTACTGCCACTAGTTTCTACAATCCGTTGCTGCTTGATAGTCGTGAACAACTCTGGCCACTCTGTTAGGTCTCCAGTGAGTTCAGCAGCGCCCAGCACCAAGTTAGTCCAGTCTTGCATTGCGGTAATCGCAACTATATTTGTTGCCCGCGCACGCCACAATATCCTGTAACCTGCGCACATTACTCGGCCAACAACCTGAGGCGATTTGATCTGGAGCTGGCGGGGTGGGTCGGCGGGTTGATTCTTGATTGCGGAGCAACATCAACCGTCGCCTCGCGACCCGTAGCTCGGGGGCGCGTCGGCGCTAGGGTACTCATTGGTTCTGCCTCTGCGATTCCGCCATGCTGTTCCTACCACGGCTCTCGCAAAGGGTTTGCGGACGTAGTGCCGGCCCGGCGAGGTCTTCGTATCCCTAGGAAGACACAATTTCGCACTTGATGCCGGCAATTAAGCGCTTGTTTCGCAAAATGCACCGATCAGCGTAAATCGTGAATTGGTCAGCAGTGATGTTGAAGATTACACGACCGCGTGGATGTTCGTCATACCCGAATTCGGGAACTATCCCTGCTCGCAGTTCCTTCGTTATTTATCGCGAGAGCGACCGCTTGACAGACCTCGCGGTGGCCGCCGTTTGCAGTGCCACGCCCCTGGGGCCGCTGAGAGGCCGATACTCAACTATTCCTGCCGCATTCCGTCGCGGCTTGCGAACCTTGGTCCCGGCCCTCCCCCACGCCCTCCCCCACGCACCGTCGCCCACCAAGATCGCCAAGTGCAAGAGTCGCAGCCGCGCGTTCGCTGTGCGGGTCCACACGCGTAAGTCGTCGGAAGAAGGGCTGAACAGCCTTTCAACTCCTGGAACCGCAACGCGGGCCAGCATCGCCTATATCCAAAATCGAAAGCACGAGGGCTGGTTCGGCGGCGAGGACTGTTACGATGATGGGGGTTTCTCCGAGGACACAATGGACCGCTCTGCTCTGAAACGTTCCTTGCTGACATCGTGGCCGGAAATCGAAACGATCGTCCGTTACGAAGTGATGTGATTGTAAATAGTTCGGTCTCGGTTAGCAGCAATTTGTTTTACAATTATATAGATGGTGCATAGCCTAGAGTTGGAATGGCTTAGAAATTCTAAGATCTTGCCAACCACGCGCGAAAGTCGTTTTGAAGACGCGACCGGTGCACGATCAGAAATCATCGGCGAATACCTTTCTAACATCCCTTGCAGCGAGGGTGCGCTAAAACGGCCGATAACATTAGCGGTGAGCGGAACCTGCCGCCGGGTGGTGGGAGAGGAATTGAGACGCGACTAATCACGACAATACGTGGCATGGATTCCGCGCGCTCGCGGGAGCTAGTGCCCAACCTCTTCCGTGCACGGGGCACAAACGTTCCAAGATTTAGCGCTATTTCCGGACCAATCGATTGCCGTCACAGTTCTAGTGAGGTTCAAGGAAGGATGAGGGCCATCTTCCCAATATATGCTCGACATTCCGACCGCCCCTAAAACCCCTCGGAGGCACTGGTGGATTTGGATCCTCGCTGTTGCTGTGATCCTTATCGTTGGCGGAGCTTTGGTTTGGCATCACCATGAAGCCGCGGAAGCAGCCGCGGCTGCGGCGAGTCATGCAGCACCCGCGGGAATCATTGTCACGACTGCGACCGCTCAAAAAGGCAATATCGGTGTGTACCTCGAAGAAATCGGTACGGTCACTCCGGTCTATACCGATTCCATAACCAGTCAGGTAAATGGGCTAGTGGTGGCCGTGTCATTTAACGAGGGTCAGCTCGTACACAAAGGCGATCCACTGATTGACATCGACCCGCGCCCATATCGCGCGACACTCTTACAAGCGCAAGGGATTCTGGAACGGGACGAGAACGTGCTCGGACAAGCGCAGCTGGATCTTGAACGCTACCGCGCCGCGTTGGCCCGCAAAGCTATCGCGGAACAAATGGAAGCCGATCAGGAGAAGCTTGTGCTGCAGGATCAGGGCACCGTGAAAAACGACCAGGGTACGGTGCAATATGATCAGCTGCAGGTCGACTACTGTCATATCGTTGCGCCTATCGACGGCCAGGTGGGGCTACGGCTGGTAGATCCTGGCAATGTTGTGCAGTCGACTGGAGCTGTGACCCTTGCAGTCATCACGCAATTGCAGCCCATCACCGTAATTTTCACAATACCAGAGGACAGTCTGGGCCCGGTCTTAGCCCGCCTGCGCAACAAAGCCAAACTCACAGTCGATGCTTTTGATCGCACTGCACAGAAGAAGATTGCCAGCGGTGTGCTGGAGGCGATCGACAACCAGATTGACACGACGACGGGAACGGTAAAAGGGCGATCGGTATTCGACAATAAGAATAGTGCGCTCTTCCCGAACCAGTTCGTGAACGCCCGGCTGTTGGTGAATACCTTGCAGGGAGTGACGCTGATTCCGGAATCAGCCATTCAACAAAATGGTCAAGCCTCGTTTGTATATGTGATCCAAAATAATGTTGCCCACATGCGCGCTATAAAGCCGGGAGTTACAGACGCGGGCGCAACGCAGGTAGAAGGCATCAACCCTGGCGACGTCGTCGCGAGCAGCGGATTCGATAAGCTGCAGGATAACGCTGCGGTCGTCGTTTCGAGCAACCCTGTCTCCGCGAGCACCGCGAGTGCCGCGCCGTGAATCCTTCCCGTCCGTTTATCTTGCGGCCCATAGCAACCGCTTTGCTGATGGCCGCAATCTTCCTCGTCGGAATTGTTGGCTATTCACAACTGCCAGTGTCCGCGTTGCCGGAGGTCGATTATCCGACCATTCAGGTGCTTACGTTCTATCCAGGAGCAAGCCCGGATGTGATGGCGACGACGGTGACAGCGCCCCTGGAGCGTCAATTCGGCGAATTGCAAGGCTTGAGCCAGATGACCTCCACCAGCTCTGGGAGCACTTCGGTAGTTGTACTGCAGTTCAATCTCAGTCTGAATATCGACGTAGCCGAGGAAGAAGTGCAGTCCGCCATAAACGCCTCGCAGAGCCTTTTGCCATCGAACCTGCCTTCACCGCCAATCTACAGTAAAACGAATCCAGCTGACGCTCCCGTGCTTACCTTGGCCATCACTTCAAGCTCCATGCCGCTTTCCCAGGTTGAGGATCTTGTGGACACGCGCCTTGCGCCCAAGATTGCGCAACTCAATGGAGTTGGCCTGGTAACTATCAGCGGCGGCCAAAAACCTGCAGTGCGAATTCAAGCCAACCCTGATGCCCTGTCAGCTTACGGCATCAATTTGGAAGACCTGCGCACCGCGCTGACCGAGGCCAGTGTGAATGCCGCCAAAGGGAACTTCGACGGGGAGCGCCAGGATTACCAGATTGATGCCAACGATCAGCTCGTCAGCAGCAAGGATTATAGAAACGTAGTCGTGGCGTACCGCAACGGCGCGCCGGTGATGCTGACCGACGTAGCGAAGATCGTGGATGGGATCGAGAATAACAATCAGGCAGCATGGATGAATCAGACCCCTGCCGTCATTTTGAATGTGCAGCGGCAGTCAGGGGCCAACACCATCAGCGTAGTCAAGAGCATCAAGCAACTGATGCCGCAGCTTGTGGTCAACCTGCCTAAGGGCATTCAGGTGACCACACTTACCGACCTCACAACCGCTATTGAAGCGTCCGTTTCAGACGTCGAGTTTGAATTGATGTTGACGATCGCACTCGTTGTGCTCGTTATCTTTCTCTTTTTGAGGAGTCTCTACGCCACCATTATCCCCAGCGTGGCTGTGCCGCTGTCCCTGGTTGGAACGCTCGCAGTGATGTACGTACTTGGTTATAGTCTCGATAACTTATCTCTGATGGCGCTAACCATCTCCACAGGGTTCGTTGTAGATGACGCCATCGTCATGATCGAAAACATCTCGCGATACATCGAACAGGGCGAAAAAACCCTGGAAGCAGCACTCAAGGGTGCGGAGCAAATTGGGTTCACCATTCTCTCGCTGACTGTTTCACTCATCGCCGTATTGATTCCGCTGTTATTCATGGGTGACGTGGTTGGGCGCCTGTTCCGCGAATTCGCCGTGACACTCGCCGTGACCATCGTCTTTTCGGCGGTGGTCTCCCTCACGCTCACGCCCATGATGAGCGCACGCATCTTGAGGCCCAATCCGAAGGAGCAGCAGGGGCGACTATACCAAGCCTCGGAACGCGTTTTCGAGAGGATGATCGCATTCTATGGCCGTACCCTGAAGTTCGTTCTTGGATACCAGGCGATCACCCTGGGCATCGCCATGATTACGCTGCTTCTCACGGTTTTCTTGTACATCATTATCCCCAAGGGTTTTTTTCCAGTGCAGGATACGGGGGTCATTCAGGGCATCTCGCAGGCACCTGCAGCCATCGGCTCAAAAGCCATGGCGGAGAAACAGCAGGAACTCGCCAAGGTGGTCCTCGCTGACCCCGCCGTGGAAAGCCTCTCATCGTTTATCGGAGCCGACGGGACTAATACGACGACAAACAGCGGCCGAATGTCGATCAATTTAAAGCCGCTGGCCCAGCGCAAGATCAGCGCTTCGGAAGTGATCCGCCGGCTCAAGTCGAAACTAGGTCAGGTTCAGGGAATCGAGCTGTTTATGGAGCCTGTGCAGAACATTACCGTGGATGACCGAGTAAGCCGCACGCAATATCAGTACACGCTCGAAGACCCCGACGTGAACGAACTGAATGAGTGGACGAATCGTTTCGTCGACCGGTTGAAGCAATTGCCGGAACTGGAAGACGTCGCCACCGATCAGCAATTGGGAGGTCTTGCCGTATCTCTCGTGATTGACCGGGTCAGCGCTTCGCGACTTGGCATCGCGCCATCAACGATTGATAACACACTGTATGACGCCTTCGGTCAGCGGCAGATCAACACGATGTATACCCAAGTGAATCAGTACCACGTTGTTCTCGAGAGTGAGCCGCAGTTTCAGGAAGACCCCAACAAGCTGAACCGTCTATACATTCAATCGAATGCGTCATCCGGCACAACGGGAGCAGGAGCTGCTTCCTCATTCGCATCCTCGGGATCGTCCGCGGCGGGCTCAAATGCGCTGACGACCTCAGCATTGTACACTCCAACGACGAATGCCCTCATTCCACCCGCAAGCGCTCTTGCGGGGAGCACCTCAACGTCGAAGTCCAGCAAGGGAGCAACCTCGGCGGGCACTCCCAGTTCGGCAATAAGCAGTGCTGTGCCTCTGAGCGCTTTCTCTCACTTTGAAAAGACGACCGAGCCGCTCTCCATTACCCATCAAGGTCAATTTCCGGCAATCACAGTATCGTTCAATCTCGCGCGGAATGCCGCGCTGGGCAACGCCATTACGGCGGTCGACAAAGTTCAGAAAAACCTGCACATGCCGCCCAGTCTTCAGGCGAGTTTTCAAGGCACCGCGGCATCGTTCACAAGCTCGCTGTCCAATGAGCCTTTACTCATTCTTGCTGCTCTGGTGGCTGTGTACATCGTGCTGGGGGTCCTTTATGAGAGTTTTGTTCACCCAATCACGATTCTGTCCACCTTGCCGTCCGCCGGCGTTGGCGCTTTGCTCGCACTGATTCTCTTTCATCAGGATTTAAGCGTGGTCGCCCTCATCGGAATCATTCTGCTGATCGGTATTGTGAAAAAGAACGGCATCATGATGGTCGACTTCGCGCTAGACGGCGAGCGGAATCACGGAAAGAATTCGACAGATGCAATTTACGAGGCCTGTCTGCTTCGCTTCCGGCCCATTATGATGACCACAATGGCTGCGTTGCTGGCGGGCCTGCCGCTGGCGTTGGGAACCGGCATTGGCTCCGAATTACGCAAGCCCCTGGGCATCGCCATGGTCGGTGGACTACTGCTGAGCCAGGCCCTTACGCTTTACACCACGCCCGTCATATACATTTTTTTTGACAATCTGGCGCAGCGCTTGGGGCACAAATCGAATCAGCTTGAAGCCGGAAATGATCCAGAACCAGCGGGACCAGCATGAATATCTCCGCGGCTTTCATTCACCGCCCGGTGGCGACAACCCTCCTCACGGTGGGTGTGGCTATTGCTGGTGGGATCGCGTTCGAAGCGCTCCCGGTCTCGCCCCTGCCACAGGTGGACTTCCCAACGATTTCCGTCAGTGCGAGCTTGCCCGGAGCCAGCGCGGACATTATGGCTTCGTCGGTCGCCACTCCTCTGGAGCGTCAATTTGGCCATATCGCGGGTGTGACGGAGATGACCTCCGCCAGCTCGCTGGGCAGCACATCTGTCACGATTCAGTTTGACCTCAGCCGTGACATTGACGGTGCTGCGCGCGATGTTGAAGCCGCCATCAACGGTGCGCGATCCTATTTGCCCGCCAACCTGCCGGGCAATCCGACCTACCGCAAGGTCAATCCCGCCGATGCGCCGATCATGATTCTGGGCCTTACGTCGGAGAAATACGGCCCGGATAAGTTGTATGACGAAGCCTCCACCGTCATGGAGCAGAAGTTGTCTCAGATACAGGGCGTAGGGCAGGTCAGCGCTGGTGGGGGCGCGCTGCCATCCGTACGCGTTGATGCAAACCCAACACAATTGGCCAGCTATGGACTAACCCTGGCAAACCTGCAATCCGTGCTGAGCCTGCAGAACGCAGATATACCCAAGGGCCAGATCTCGGATGGCGATGTGACCGCCGATATCCTTGCCAACGACCAGATCTCACACGCAGACGATTACAAACCGCTAGTCGTTGGTTACAACAACGGCGCGGCCATCCGCCTCTCCGATGTCGCCCAGGTGACAGACTCGGTGCAGAACATCCGCGCCGCGGGGTATTTGAACAGCAAGCGTGCGGTTACACTCATCGTATTCCGCCAGCCGGGTGCCAACATTATTGACACGGTCGATAACATACGAGCGCAGCTTCCGTTCATCAAGGCCTCCATTCCGCTCGGCATTGATATAACCATTGTTCTTGATCGCACCACGACAATCCGCGCATCCATCACTGACGTTGAAACCACACTGATTATTTCTATCCTGCTCGTTATCGCCGTGGTGTTTGTGTTTTTGCGCAATGGCCGCGCGACACTCATTCCCGGTGTCGCTGTCCCGGTTTCGCTACTCGGCACTTTTGCAGTGATGTATCTCTTCGGATATAGCCTTGACAATCTCTCGCTAATGGCTCTGACCATATCCACCGGATTTGTGGTGGATGATGCCATTGTCGTGATGGAAAATGTCGCTCGTCATCTGGAAAACGGAATGAAGCCCTTTGCCGCGGCACTGAAAGGCGCGGAAGAGATCGGTTTTACGGTCTTTTCCATCAGCATCTCGCTCGTGGCAGTTTTTATCCCTCTTCTGTTGATGGGTGGGATTGTTGGCCGCCTCTTCCGCGAGTTCGCCGTTACGCTCTCGACGGCCATCGTTGTATCCATGATCATCTCGCTGACCACGACGCCGATGATGTGCGCCTACCTCTTAAGGAACCCGCACACGGAAAAGCATGGCCGCATTTACCAGACGAGCGAAAAGGTCTTTGACTGGCTCTTGTCTTTGTATCGGGGCAGTCTGCGCTGGGTACTGGACAATCCGGCCCTGACGCTCATCGTCCTATTGCTCACGATCGCCCTCAATGTGGCGCTGGTCATCAAAATACCGAAGGGGTTTTTCCCAACGCAGGATACCGGAGCGATTACAGGCGGAGTACAAGGGCCGCAGGATTCGTCGTTCCCGGCGATGGATAGCTCTATTCGGCAGATCGTGGGCGTGATCAAGGATGACCCTGCCGTTGCGAATGTAATTGCGTTTACCGGCGGCAACGGGGCGACCAACACCGGTTCCATTTATATCGCGCTCAAGCCGCTTGCCGAACGTAAGGTCAGCGCCACTCTGATTATTGACCGGCTGCGATCGCAATTGAACCGTTTACCCGTGGCCTCCACATTCCTGCAGGCCGCGCAAGATCTGCGCATTGGCGGCAGGGGTGGCAACGCGATGTATCAATACACGATCGAATCCGACAGTGTAGCGGATCTTACCAAGTGGGGACCTGTTCTGCTCAAGGCGATGAAGGCTCTGCCCGGCTTTCAAGACGTGAGCTCCGATCAGCAGAATGGCGGGCGCGATGTGATGATGAATTATGATCGCGTTACCGCGGCAAAACTCGGCCTTACCGCACAATCGCTGGACTCCGCGCTGTATGGCGCGTTCGGCCAATCGGAAGTGTCGATCATCTACACCCAGTTGAACCAGTATTACGTTGTGCTGGAAGTCGCTCCCCCGTATTGGCAAAGCCCGGAAGGATTGAAGGACATCTACCTTCATACATCGGGTAACGGCATCATTCCGCTTCTGACTGTGGCTAAGGGGCAAGCCAACACAACACCGCTCGCCATCAATCATACGGGCTTGTTTCCTTCGG
>Ga0182024_10022316_pt1 | contig 11416 bp, 13 predicted proteins | sample P32metaG_FD_120480 | JGI IMG/M metagenome (GOLD analysis project Ga0182024, IMG submission 120480) | Permafrost microbial communities from Stordalen Mire, Sweden - P3-2 metaG (Illumina Assembly) | ecosystem: Environmental > Terrestrial > Soil > Wetlands > Permafrost | place: Sweden: Stordalen... | reverse complement strand
GTCACTTCGACGGGCCTGGCTCGTCAAAACTGAACCTTCCCAGAACCGGACTTCTTGCTCGCCTCGACCAATCTCACTTTCCGGTTTGGCGGTTATACATCTATGTGAACTGGCGCTTGGCGACCAAATCGCTTTTAGTAAACCCTTGGCGACTAGGCATCTGCGGGCTTATCACGCAACGCGCAGCCCCGGTCTGGAGAGCCGCCGACCGCGACCGCTTAGATCAATGGACCGCGAGTGTGACTGGCGGGCTGGGCGGCAGGGAGCTGCCAACCGAGATGCTAACGTTTACTGCGTCTCCGGTAACTCCGAATGGAATCCTGGCATTAATTTGGACGCCACCATTGATCAGACCGGGCGCGGAGCCGGCATACATGACCACCGCAGGTTGGCCGCCGATCATCACCGCGAGAGTGTTGGCGAGCGGAGCCTGCGAGGTCGCTACCGCGCCGTCGATGCCTGGAGGCATTGTCACACCGCACCCGCTGCAAAACAGCGAAACCACGGATCCCGGAGCGGCTGGATTCGAAACGGAATTCACGCTTTCTTCCTGATTCAAAATCGCGCCTTGACCGCGCCCGCTAGCATCGGCCGTGAATAATCCCGGAATGGCAGGGAGCAGCGTCGTGTTAGACGGCGGAGAAAGCGCTCCAAAATAGGACACCACAACCGCCGAGCCCGGAAGTGAAGCAGGTGCAATCACGGCGACCTGAGAAGCGCTGGTGTAGAGCAGCGATACGGGCTGGCCCGCGATCAGTACACTGGTCCCCGCCAGAGTAGTGGGAAGCAATCCATTGGCATCGAACGTTGCGTTCACGAGTTGCGCGGGTCCTAGCTCTCTAACAGGCCGATGCTGCGCGTGGATGTCTGGCGCATGGTCCGCCGCCGTGCTTCCGATGCGGGGATTGAAACCGCGATAGGCTGCCACACCTTCCGCGCCACGGGGATAACGGACTACCTCACGAATGGCGGGCGCATCGAGGTCGCGCAACGCATGGCCGGGCACTCGAACGCGAAAACCACCGGCCTCTACGACCGGCGCAACGATGATGTGAGCGTTGGGGAAGTTGAGCGGATTGGGATTTGAAGAAACGGAGGAGCTTTGACTATGGCCGGTGAAGGCCTTGGTGATGGTTTTCCCCAAACAGACTACGAAGCGTATCTAGACGAGCGTAAGCAGCTCGTCGATGCTGCGAGAGAGAGCGCACGGACGTTCGACCAGGCTGTGCTGGCGTTTGGATCGGTAGTTTTCGGGTTCTCCATCGCATTCCTAAAAGACATCGCCCCAAAACCCGCGCCGGAAACTCTGAAATGGTTGGGGGCATCATGGGTATTATTCTCGTGTGGATTACTGGCAATTTTGCTGTCGTTCCTCTTCAGCCACCGGGCTTGTATGTTTCAAATTGGGGTCGCCGAGAAGGCACTGGGGAATAAGAATTATAAGCCGAGGAAGAATCCATGGAGCACGGCCACGGACTTGTGTAACATTGTGTGCGTCACACTACTATTCTTGGGTCTATTGAGCTGGTCAATGTTTGCATTTGATAACCTTAGCCATGGAGACGAGATGAACAAAGTTCAGATCCCCAGTTTAGAGAAGAAGGGTTACGTGCCGCCGCGGCCCCCTGCAAAAGCACCCGCGCAGCAACAAGCACCGTCCTCGCCATCTCCCGCGCAAGCACCCTCGCAGCAACAAGCGCCGTCCTCACCACCAACTCAAAAATGAGGAATAGAAATGGCAACCACAAAAGATACCGGCAAGCGGCCAGTCAGAGAGGGTTACGTGCCGCCAGCACCACCGCCAAAGGCACCGCCCCCGCCACCACCGCCGCCACCTAAGAAAAAATAGCGGCCCGCGTGCGCTTCACGCGACGGCGGTGGCGCTCTCATTTCGAGACTGAGATTTGAAACGTCGGAAGGCCCAGTTCTATTGGCGTCCGCGCACGTGTCAAAACTTACCCATTTTGCGACAGTTTCGTTAACGGTCGAGGACTGCCCAAACCTCGTAAGACGTCTGCGCGCGTTGGGGCAGGAGTTCCGCTATTCGTTTGTTTTCCCCGGATGATAAAACAGCAGAGAGAAGGCCGGTTGAAGCATCTCGCCCCCACCTGCCAGCAAAGCTAAACCGAAGCTCGCCCAAAACATCTTGGAGAAGATGCCAGCGTTGTCCTCTCCAAAGAGCAATGCAAACGCGAACGTCATGGGGCTATACTTCCACAACCATCTGACCGGTATCTGCCCATACACGTAGTACAAGTACCAGACGCCGCAAACGGCAACTATCATGAGAACGCAACCAAGGCGCTCTAGGGTCGTCAGAGGCGGTTCGCGAAAACGTTCCATCAAATTTTACGATACACCCATCACGACTAGGCCGCCAGATATGGCGGAGGGGGGCGCAAGGAAGCGCCCCGAGGCGTGATCCCGAAACGGACCCTATGTGAAACAACGAAAAGAAACCACACCGCTTTTTCGCCATCATCAGCATCGGTCGTGCCGGAGGTGTTTGAGTAATTCCAACCCGCAGGCCGTTTCCGAAGGCGAGAGATGCCGCTCAAGAATCATATTGATGACGTCCATCGCAAACCCCGTGGCTGCATCGCCACCTTTTTCATCCAGTTAGTGAGCGCCTACAACAGCCTCGATACGTTCCGGGGTTAGTCCACCAGTCGCCATGCATCAATTGTAGGCCCAAGCTCGGTTGCCAGTTAATGCCGGTCTTGAAGGTGGCTTTGCCGAAGCAGTGAATGATAACGTCCTTTATCATTCACAACCTGGGTTGGCGAGCGGCTAGAGGTTTTTGGGCTTTCCCGCCATGGCGACTGTACGGCCATGTGAATCCCGAACTTCCCAGATCCGGACTTCTTACAATTAGACAAACTAGAGATCTAGAAACGGGGCGAAGATTTACCTTCCGAACGGTGCTACATCCACTCCTTTTCAACCCTCCAGTGAAACAGAGTTCGAACGATGCTAAGGAGCCAGAGTTCGTTCGGCCACAACAGCCCAGGTTCACGCGCACTAGGATGCGCCGCGTATTGATGGGTTTTCCAGCCTATCCGAGATTGACGATATTGACGCCGAGACCAAGATCGTAGAGAGTAGGACGAAGATGCGCATTCTTCAGACCTCAGCCGCGGTACTCGCCGGTTTGACCACCAGCGCGACGCTGATATTCGCGCAGTGGCCTACTTATCCAACACCTGGCCCGAGAGCCAAGGACGGCAAGATCGATCTTGCAGCGCCGCCGCCCCGGACAGCAGAGGGCAAGCCCGACTTTTCCGGGTTATGGGAACCGGCGCGCGGCACGGGAGACCGTGGCGGCGAGTCGATGAATGGCACGCTCCCCCTGCCTTTTCCGATTCCGTCTTCGCCGGACGATCCTCCCATCGCGCAATTCTTCAATATCGGAGCAGGCTTCAAAGAGGGTCTTCCCTTCACTCCTTGGGCGGCACAGATGCGGGCCGAAAGAAAAGGGAATAACAACAAAGAGAATCCGGATGCGAAGTGCCTGCCGCTTGGCTTGACCCAGCTTCACATGCATCCGCAGCCCCGAAAAATCGTGCAGACTCCGCGCGAGATCGTGATCATGTACGAGGCAAACGGCAATACGCGGCAGATCCTCACCGACGGCCGGCCCCTGCCGGGGGGCGATGTCACGCCCTGGTGGTATGGGTATTCGGCCGGACACTGGGATGGCGACACATTGGTGGTGGAAACCACCGGCTTTCGCGATGACGTGTGGCTCGATGTAGAAGGTAGTCCGCTGACCAACTCCGGCAAGATGACCGAGCGTTGGCGTCGAGTGAAATTCGGCTTGATGCAGATCGACATCACGATTGAAGATCCCAAGGCATACACCAAACCGTTCACCGTGCGGGTGAACCATCAACTCATGCCGGACACTGCGCTGATGGAGTTCGTTTGCGAAGAGAGGGACGCCGTACACTATGTTGGCAAGGACAGGAAATAAGATTGAGACAGTGTATGGGCCGGGGGCAGGATGGAATGCGCGTCATACATCTGTCTGGACGACAAACTGATCCATCGCCTGAAGGATTCTGCCATCCGCAATAGGTATGCATTCCGGCGGGTAATCTTGTGTCACGTCCACATCCTCATCGCGCAGCACGCGAAGAAAACGCTCCAGGTGGATCATCGCCCCGGTCGGTAGGTCGTGAAGCACGACCAGGCTCCATTCTCGAGTGTGGCAATCCGAGAGCGCACGCTCGACCCAGCCGTCCGGGTCACGCCAGTCTCCCGATACGGAGTTCCAGAGTACGCACCAATAGCGTCCGGCGCGCAACTTCTCCACGACCGCCGGATGAAAGAGGTGGCGGCCTAGCTTTCCGCCCCGTCCATAAGGGCGAAAGAGGCGCTTCGGTTGCTTAAGCCATGCCAAAGCCCGTTCGCCCTGTTCGAACTCGCGCAATGCAGCGTCTCGCTCAAGCTCGCCTAGCGGCGTGGTGTGCGTGAACGTGTGATTTCCGATGCAATGGCCTTCCTCGCTCGCTCGTTGAAGTATGGCAATCCCTTCGGGGGTCGACGCCTTGCGACCCACTACAAAGAAGGTGGCCGGCACGTCATTTCTCGCGAGGCAGTCGAGCACGTACGGAGTCACTTCCGGCATCGGTCCATTGTCGAAAGTAATCGTAACCCGGCGCCGCATTTAAATCCATGATCGCAAGTATCGCCTGACTCAAGCCTAATACGGAATTGATAGAATTCATCTGCAACGATAGCGCCCTCAATCGCGGAGGCGAGGCCTCCGCGCGACAGAAAGGAATGGATTCTATGTCGAAATGCCTGCTCGGAGCCCTGCTACTCGGCCATTTGCTTTCGTTTAGCTTAAAACTCGAGGCGCAGCAAGGAAAGACTCCCGGGCATGGATTTGTGGGGAGTTGGCGGCTGCGCAAGGCGGAGCGAATCGACGGCGCCACCCCGGTGGCAATTTCTAATTCACAGGGCTTGATCGTTTTTGACTCGGCTGGTCACACGGTGGAGATCATTACGCAGCTCGGCCGCAAACCTTTCGCTTCGAATCGTCCCACGGCCGAGGAGGCTCTGGAAGCATTCAACATGTTCTCTGGATTCTGGGGTTCTTTTCGCGCTGACGAGAAGACGAAGATCATCACCTATCATCCACAGGGCGCGGTCAATCCAAGCCTAATGGGTCAGGATCTTAAGCGAGGGTATGAGCTCGACGGGGATCGGCTGGTGATTACATCAGAACCGGGGGAATCGAATATCCAAGGCGTGATGCGATGGACGTGGCAGCGCGTCCCGCCAATAGAAAATCTCGACGCGGAGTATCGGAAGGTTATTGGTTTCTGGGAATGGGTCAGCGATAGAGTCGTCAATCCGGCGACGGGAGACATTCTCACCGAAGCGCATCGGGCGCCGACGATTATCGTCTATGCGCCGACCGGTTACATTGGCGTGCACTTCGTACCCAGTAACCGAAAGCCGCTGGCGGGTCCCATGGCAACGGCCGAAGAAGCGAAGGCAGATATCGCCGGGTATATCGGATACATGGCTGTCTTAACGTTGCACCCCGGATGGGTTGTCCATCACGTACTTTTTTCCCTCGTACCTTTTGGTTCGCTCGATCGAATGTACGAAATGGTGGGCAATGAACTGCATTTGACCTTTCCGCCAATCACGGTCCAAGGCCAACAACGACAAACATTGGTGACGATGCGACGGCTCAGCGGTGAGCGAGAGATGATGGGAGAGTAATCCGAACTGAATTTTACTTTTGCTGAGCGGCCTTCTTTTCATCGGTGCGCGCGGAAGAAAGGATGCCGGTCATTCCCAAATTCCCCTCGTGGCAAGCATACTCGTACAGAGGGCCGGGGCTTTTAACGAAAGGCAGTTCGACTGTCCACGATTTGGTGAACGCAGTGGGATCGTCGATTGTGAAGCGGTACATGATCGTATCGGCATCGACACGAGTGAATCGCTCGACTAAATGCAGGTTGCGATCGGAACCACGGAACGATACCTGGTCATTGAAATTCGTTGTATCGACAACTAACGTGTCCCCTTCCCAATGGGCGCGGGAATCGCCGGCCCACTGGCGGACATTGGCAGGCAGATGCGGACTGCCGTCGGCCGGAATCCAGCGCACTTGATGAACCATTTCAACATCGATGGCCACGAAGCCATCTGTCTGCGCGATTTCATAATTGTTGTTGTAGGCGCTGGGCATCAGCGGCGCAGCCGTTCCAAACCAAAGGCAGCGCTCCATGAGCGGCCGATCCTCGGGGCCATCCGCCGGCCCGAGTTGCCCGCTGTTTTCCGGTTCGCATCCCGGGTGTTGGCAACGCACCCGCCGAGCTTCCGCCATCGCCCGGAGTTCCCTTTGTCGCTCCTCAGTCAAAGCGGGAATTCGGCCGTCTGGAGGATCCACGATCATGGAAGTTCGCAGTGTTTTCACTACGTGGGTGCCCGAGTCCCACCAGACGTCGTTGTAAGCGAGCAAGACATCGTTAACCGTCCCCTTTATTTCGGTTCGGTTGTCGCGATTCCGAATGTGCGTCTTCTCGTATTGCGCTGCTTCCGCGGGTGTGAAAAACTCCTTACCAGCCAGCTCGCGAGGACGCTCCAAGGGAGTGATCGTCACGTTCGTCCAGATTCCCGATAAATCCGGATGTCCATCCGCTAAGCGCGGCACGCTGTTGTCGGCCGCGGAAACGACCAACGGCATAAGAACGGTCAGGCAGATAATTCCTCGCCTCATTTGGAATCTCCTTTCTCATGGCGCAAGTGGCCATACAGGATATCTTCGGCGTAGGGAATACATTGGTATTCCATAAGATGAGCATCCTTCTCCACGTGACGGTAGAGAGGCATGCTGATTTTCCACGGACGGGAGAACACGTTCGGGTCCTCGATGGTGGCCTCGTAATTCATGATGTCAGGACTGCGCAGAGTGTAGCGCTCCACAACGTGCAAGGCGTCACTATGAAAATCACCAGCGCGATCGAACCATGTTTGATCATTAAAGCTGGTCACATCGACGACGAGCGTATCCCCGTCCCAGTGCCCCACCGACCAGCCCATCCAACTGTCCGAGGGGCTCTGACCCGGGTTCCCCATGCGAATCGTGCGCACGGCGCCGGCATACTCATAAGTCATTAAGATCGTGTTCGTCCCCTGCACGATTTGGAACGGGTAGGGCAAGTAGTTGGCGCGCGGTACCCCAGGCATAAAACACTTGAGCTCCGGATCATCGATCCAGCGGCGCTTGTAGTTCTCTTTCTGCTTTGAAGCGGCGGCAGGAAGGTAAGGGATGGTGCCACCTTCGACAACGCTCTCACCCGGTGGAACTCCGCCGATCGCGCCGAGCGAAGCCACGGCGCCGGGCGCTGACGCATGCGCCTGAAGGTCCCAATTCGCTGTGTTCAGAGCTTGCCAAATGCCGCTCAGATCGGGCTTTCCGTCGGATGTCCGTGCCGGTTTTAAGCCCGGCGATTGGCTGAATGAGCGCATCTGCAGGCACATCATTGCCAAGGCCGCGAAAATTCCGTTGGACACCAAGCGTCCCCAACTTCGCATCGAGTTGCTCCAGCGATTTACTTTATCAGAAACGCCATATCGTCATAAATGAATTTGGTGAAGCGCACACTCGTGGATTCTTCATTTGAATCGTGGACCGAAGCTCGATAGAATTGATTGGCTCGAAGCAAAACTTTTTGAACTGGAGACGAACCATGAAGTACAATGTTAGGGGCATCCACCACATCACCGCTTGTGCCGGCCGGGCCCAGGAAGATATCGACTTCTTCACGAAAGTAGTGGGCTTGCGAATGGTCAAGCAGACCGTGCTCATGGATGGAACTATTCCGGTTTACCATCTGTATTACGCCAACGCCAAGGCGGAACCGGGTTCGGTGATGACAACGTTCCCGTATGCTCGTAAGTCGGGACGTTCTGGATCGGGACAAATCTCCGCGACCGCGTATTCGGCTCCACGAGGCTCGCTGCCGTTCTGGAAAGAACATTTTGAGAAGCACGATATTTCTAACAACGGTATTCAGGAACGCTTCGGGCAGAAATATATTCGATTTCAGCACCCCGCCGGATTAGCGTTTGAAATTCTCGAAGAGCCGAACGATGATCGCCAAGGTTGGACCACGGATGCGATCCGTGCCGGCGAAAGCGTGCGCGGCTTCTACGCTACGGTGCTTTGTATGCGCGAAATCGCCGAGAGTGAGCGTTTCTTCGTCGATGCGCTTGGTTTCCGTAGAACCGGCCAGGAAGGTAAATACCATCGCTTCGAAGTCGGCGCCGGGGGGCCCGGAAGGACCCTGATCTTCGAGCATGATCCCGAGCGTCCCGCCGGAAGCTGGACTTTCGGCGCGGGCACAGTTCATCACGTTGCGCTTGCCGTGAACAGCCAGGAGGAACTCGCAGAGCAGAAGGCGATCTATGAAGAGTTAGGCTATACCGACGCCTCCGAAATTAAGGACCGATACTACTTTTATTCGATGTACGTGCGGTCGCCAGGCGGCATCCTCGTCGAATGTTCTTGTAGTCAAGCCGAGGGATTCTTTCGCGACGAAGACGAGGATCACTTGGGGTCAAAGCTTCATCTTCCGCCTTGGTGGGAGCATCGAACGCAGGAGATGCTCAAGCATTTGGAGCCCATTCAGGCGCCCGAGACGGTGCGCTCGGTCGGCACCCAGTAAACCTTAAGAATGGCGATTACTTGATTCATCTCAGGTGCTGGAAAGACCGCTCATTCTCTAAACAGATTTCGTCGATCAACTCTGCGTCGACCACGATTCGCTGCTTTAGAGTGACACTCCATGCCTTCGTATAAGCTTTCGGATCATCGACGGTGACGCGGATTTCGAGGTGCCCGAAATCCGGGCGCCGCATTTCCTCTCGGACCTTGGCCTGCTCGGTGATCACGCTGCCGTTCCAGTCGATCCACGTGTCATCCCTCAGTCCGATCGTGTCGACCACCAGGGTGTCGCCGGACCATTTCCCCGATGAGTAACCTTGCCAGCTGGGGGTCGGATCCCGGGGCAACGGGCGTCCGTCCGTGAATACCTGGCGGTATCCCGCGTTCATTTCATTCAACATCACTAAAAGACCGGGGTTCTGTACAAACTTCAGCGCGTGCGGCAACTCATAAGCGCGAAGAAAGTTGTCGGGCAGGCACCGTACGTGAGGATCGTTTATCGCCCTGTTCGCCCTGCGCTGCTTCACGAGCGGCACAAGCCAAGGCTGATACGGGAGCCCTCCGGGCCGATCGATGCCGATATCCGACATCTGGCGCCCCCCGTTGATCTCACCAGGGTCGACCGGCTTATCGTCGTCGGAATTCGCCGTGTGCCGGAGAGCTGCCGTCCGCTGAGGAGTCAATTGGTGCTGGTCTGGGACATACGGTTCTCCTGCGGCCCAGATTCCGGAAAAGTCGGGTTTGCCATTCGCCAATCGAGGCGCAGGAGCCGACATGTTTACGCTGCCATCCGCCTTCCGTGGCACACCCGCGGTCGGATACTTCACCCATTGAGCGGCCAGATCAGCGGTTGTGAAGAGTGTGCCGAGCAGAACGCAAGCAACGGTGACGAGGCTGCAGCCCCGGGGAATGCCCAGTTCCGGGCCGCGGCATCGAAAAGGATGCAGAAATCGCATTGGCCAAGCATAAACCAATGCAGCAGTCTGCGACTCGCCAGGCGACAGCGACATAGGTTTCTCTTGATTTTATACCAGAAATTGATGAATCTGTTCGCTTGGTTATAACTGGGAGTAATCCATATAAGCAAAATCGCCGTCGCGGACCTCGGCCCGTCAGGGTCCAGATAGGGCGATATGGGAAGTGTTACGACCGAAGTCGCCATGACGCTGACTCGAAACGAAGCGCCCGGTCAAGTGCCCAAAACCTCTTTCGGCTTGCCAACCCAAACAGTGAATGATAAAGGACGCTATCGCCAACATCCCCGAAGCGGCCCGCCTGCCACTTTTCAGGCAGTATCGCTTGCGACCGAAATTCCAAGTCGATCATTCACGGCATCCTGAAGCTTCTGCTTGCTTCCGATGTATCGTTCCGTTGTTTGCACGGAAGCGTGACCAAGCAGAAACTGAATCTGCTCCAGTTCGCCTCCGCAGCCATGGCAGAGCCGGGCGCATGTGCGGCGAAGATCGTGGGGCGCCAGATTGCTTATGCCCGCCTGTCCGGCGCATCGCTTCACCGCGTACCAGACGACGTTGACTGTCACGCCAGCTCCGTCCAGAACTCCGCCCTTCAACACTCGCCTGAATACTTTTCCGCCGCTCACTCCTGAATGCCGGAGCCAGGCATCGATAAGTTCCTTGCACCAGGACGGCACAGGTACCGTTCGCAGCCGTGCTCCCTTGCCGACCAAATTGGCAATGACCCAGTGACCCTCCCTCGACTGCAACTGGTCTAAATTCAAACCCACGACTTCGGAGCGTCGCAATCCACATCCCAACAGCAATCCAAGCATTGCTCCATCTCTCCACCCGCGTAGGGTGTTCTTCGAGGCGGCGTTAACTAACTCTTGGGCCTGATTGCGAGTGAGCCAGTTGCCCATTTTCGGTCCGAGGCGCTTCACTCCCTTTACTCGCCGGATTCCAATCGCCAGTTCCGGGTTCAGCCAGCCGCTCTCAGCAGATTCATCGGCCAGCCTCCGGATCGCTGAAAGATGTAGGTTGATCGTTGCCGCAGACAGGGAGAGGCGTTCCAGGAATGAGCGGTACCTCACCACCACAGAGCGGTTGAACGTTAATCTAGGCTCGCTGCAGTACCAGGCGATAAACCTGTCGATGGCGTATTCATAGCTCCGCCGTGAGTGCTCAGAAGCGAGCGTATTCAGCACGGCCGTCTTCGACTGTTCAAGTTCAGGTATGGTGACGGATGCGGGGCGAGTTGTGGACTCGGGCTTCGTTTTAGGGGACATAGGAAACGGCTCCTTTCAGCCGTCTCCGGAGTTTCGCCCTCGCGGAAGCTCAGCACCAATCAGCCGTGTCGTGCTCCGAATTCCATCCTATCGGCAGAAAGGTACCTAGGGTTGTTGACGTGAACGTCCTTTATCATTCACTATCTCGGTTGGTAAGCTGAAACTGATCTGGGCGCCTAGCGCTGCGCTGGCGGCGACTTGAGCACGCAATCAATTCGGTAATCCGACTCTTTTGCGCAGAGCGTTAATACGCGGATCGTCTCGAACGAACGCAAACTCGGGAAATGCGAGCTCTCGGCCGACACGCACCGGGCCAAGTATGGCCATACGGTCGAGCGCCTCAAGCGTGCGTTCCTTGTCATCCAAACCCGCGTAAACCAATGCCTCATTGAACGGGTTTGGCGCAAGCTGAGCAAGTAATTTCCGGGCCTCCTCGATACGGCCCGCGCGCGCGTATGCATAGCCGAGATAGCCCCGATTTC
>Ga0182024_10022315_pt1 | contig 11417 bp, 8 predicted proteins | sample P32metaG_FD_120480 | JGI IMG/M metagenome (GOLD analysis project Ga0182024, IMG submission 120480) | Permafrost microbial communities from Stordalen Mire, Sweden - P3-2 metaG (Illumina Assembly) | ecosystem: Environmental > Terrestrial > Soil > Wetlands > Permafrost | place: Sweden: Stordalen... | reverse complement strand
GAGCCCGCAAAGTTCGTAAGCGGCGTGTTTGCTTAATTTGCCATCCAATGTCGGCGTCGGCGTCGGGAGAGCGGTAAACACGAACCCTCGATAGGGTGGGGCGATGGTATCGCCGTGCGCGACAGATCCATCGAGAGTCGTGCTTACGAAGTTGAACCAATAGCCTGGCGATTCCGGCGGCTTGATCCCGGCGAGCTCAATGGGGCCGTGGGTCGTCGTCTCCATATTGTCGATGAGCGTGTAGACGTAGACGGGCGCATCGCTGGCGTCGCCTCCGTCCGACTCGCCGGCATCATGGCTCGAGAGGGCGCCGTCGCTCGCGTCCTCCGCCGAAGCGGAGTCGGCCGGGTTGCCCGCGTCTGTCCCGCCCGTGCCCCCGCTGGAGCACCCCACGGTCCAACCGAACGCAAGCGTCCCAAGGATCCATACACCGAAGGCGTAACGAAGCGTCTTAGACATTTCTTCACCAGAGCCCCTTAACGAACGCCCCCCGTCATGCCACAAGTTACGGCTCAAGTCTTGCTCGAACGCGGGCGACTCGAAGCGAAGCGAGCCGCCCGCATTGCGTGACGCGCGAAGAGCTCGCCGGCGGCTAATGAATGCTGATGCTGTAGGAACTCGTCGTCCACGTCCCTTGGTTATAGAGCTCAAATCCCGCCTGCACCCCAAGAAGGATGGTGCTCGTACCAAATCCTGACCCGTACCGGTTGTTATTGGCTGCGTCTTTGAAGAACGGCAAAAGATTAAAGCCCGTCACGGAGTTCACACCGGAAGTGCTCACGTAGGAGACGACCGGCTGGCCGGTGCCGTTGGTTCCCGTACTCAGCGTCCAGCTCCCGGTCGCCCCCGTGACCGTCACCGGCGTGTTTTGCCCGCCGATGGGGTTCACGTTACTGTGGTTGAGCCAAACCATAAGCTCGAAGCCCGGGTTGATCGGAGTCGGATTTCCCGCGAACCAGCAGTCGTATGCAGCATCCCAATTGCCGGTACCCGGAGTGAACGTCCAACTCGAGGTCGCAGACGTAAGCGCGCTGATCGCCTTGTCCCCCGCATAGCCCCCTTCCGACGCGCTCACCACGTTTCCGCCATGGATCCAGCCGTATACAATCGAAGGAAACGCGCCGGGGGTATTCCCTGTATTGCCGAAGCTCGGCGTCGCGGAGAAGCCCGCCTCCCCGCCGCCGTAAGAGGCTTGCATCGACATGGGGTCGCCGCCCACGTTGAACGGGTCGTTTTGAATCCCGTAAGGACCTAGCCCTTCGAGAACGATCTGCTTGCCTTCGTTGAAGCTGGCGCCGTAGGTCGCCAGGGTGCCCGGCGCCGCAACTGCCGCCGTAAGCGGAACGATCTTCGTGACGCAATAGTTGTACGCGTGGGCGACGCCGTCCGCCCCAGGGATCGTCACTTGCACGGCCGAAAGATCCGTCGCGCTGATCTTGGGAACGGGCGCTGTCGCGTTGTCCGACACGAGCGCGTCGGCGATCATCACGTTGTAGGTAACCGTGGTGCCGCTGATCCCCGGCACTGTGACCGCCGCGGCCTCGCCGGACGAAGTAAGTTGGGGTAGCTGCGGGAAGCTGATGTTGAAGACCGAACCGCCGCTCGTGCCCGAAATCGTGATCGCAAAGCCCACGATGGGCGCGGGCTTCGCGGTCGTCATGTTGAACGCGACGGCATCCGCCCCGTGCTCGGGTTGGTCAAAATTGAGTCCGAGGCCTGCGCCGAAGGCCGTGGCGCCGGCGGTCGACGTGCTCGTCGTCCCGCGGATGCACATCGCATCCGACGTCGCAACATACGGCGGGACACCTTTCACACAATCGCTCGTCCCGACGGCGTCGGCGTAGCAATACCATGCGCCCTGGAACCCCCACTGGTTGTTGCAAACCCACCCTGTCGAATCGATGTTGATTACGGACATGTTGGTGTTGTCGCACGTGAGTGCGCTGTCTGCGGCGTCGGCTCCCCCATCCTTCGTCCCGGTGGTTGTGCCAGTGGTCGTCCCCGTCGTGGTGGCTGTGGTGCTGCCGGTACTCGTGCTCGTCGTCCCGCCGGTGCTCGTGCCCGTGGTGCTCCCGGTGGTCGTACCGCTCGTGGTCGAGCCGGTCGTGCTCCCCGCGGTCGTGGCGCTTGTGCTCCCCGTGGTCGTGGCGCTCGTGCTCCCCGTGGTCGTGGCGCTCGTGCTCCCCGTGGTCGTGGCGCTTGTGCTCCCCGTGGTCGTGCCACTCGTGCCGCCGTCCTCGCCGAAGCCATTCCCCGACTTGCTGCCGCACGACCAGAGGAGCGACATCGCCAGGATTCCCAGGAGGGTGACGCGAATCAAAGGGCGACCCATGTTCTTGGGCGATCTCATTGGCGATCGAAGAGAAGCTCGTCGCCGGTGTGCATTGGAATCGCGAGTGGACATGGAAGCCTCCTAGAGACGACGCGATCCGCGGTCTCGCCGCGGAGTGACGCGCAAGGGGTTGGGTCCAGGGCGCCGCGCCCCGTCGCTGAGATACGCGGACGCCCCTAAGTGTGGGGCACCGGAGGAGATAGCGCGATTGTTCGCGCAGAGCGCGCGAAAAGGTCTACCGCATCGTTCGATATTCCTAGGCAGGAAAATTCCGCTTTCGGAGATCGCGTAGCCCGGGCAGTCGCCCATCCAGTGCCTCCACGGTCCGGAGGTTTCCCGCATCCGGCTCTTCAAGACACGGCTTCGTCTACGTCTTGGTCGTCTCGTTGGCCATGGCGTCTTCCCTTTTCTGCCCGAGCCAGTGAAGCCGTTCGCAGCCCCTTGCTGCCGCGGAAGGCCTGTTCGATTCGCGAGCCGGATCCGGAAACCCCGACGGCGATACGGCAGGCCGACCAAACGGCGCGTGCAGTCGCGCACGGCGTCCGCCGTCGCGTCGATGCCGTGCGCCTCATGAAGGAGAGGAACTACGAGAACGCGCTCGCGCGCCTCAAGCAGGCAGCGACGCTGTGACGCGTCAGCCCGTCTTGCCGGCGCGCAGTACGTCCTCGACATTCGCAGACAAGCCGGCGGCAATGCGCGCCTCGGCGACACGTGCGAGGTCAGCGGGTGTCAGCGGCTTCGACACGGTTGTTTCCGTAACGATTTCACGCAGTATGCCGCACAAATGCCCCGACAATAAGCACCGCGCCCCCACCTCGTTGACTCCCGCCACTTGGCTCCTTCTCGCTCAATGAACCTCGCAAAAGCCGAAGTTGCACGCGGGCCGAGACGCTGGACACATGCTGTCCTTCGAGCACGACGTGCACTCTGCCGGGGGTGTAGACATCGTCTGCGAAAGAAAGTAGCAGGCGCACGACGACACCGACGTCGGATCCACGGGCGCGAGCGCGCCGAGCTCCTCATTTCCAGGGCGAAAGACAGCCATGGCGCAGTTCGGAACGAGACTAGCGGAGATGAACGCGTCGAGGAGACCGGCGCTCGTGGGTTCTTCGGCAAAAAAGCCCACGAACTGGAGCGCAGCTGTGCTGTTGTTATTATTGGTCGACGTAAAAAAGTGCAGCGGTCCCCAAATGGGATAATGCCCGTCGCGCACGTTTTGCTTGTCGAAAGAAGCCGAGGTCGAGTCCGGCAGGTAACCGCATTCTTGTCCCGCCGCCTTGAACGCCAGGACCTTTAGGTTCGTTCGATCGCTGTCGTACACGTCGACCGAAATGATACCGATAGCCTGCTCGGCCTCGTCCGGCGCCAAGCTCGCGAGCTGGTCGTGGACGTTCTGCGCACTCCCCTGGTCGACCCCCCAAAACTGAGCGGCGGGCACGTTGATCTGCAAGGCGATCATCTGTTGCGTTCCGGTATTCTTGTTCCGGATATAGTAACGGTTGGGGTTGGTCCACGGGGACGCCCGCCCATCGTCGCCTCCTAGACCCAACACTTCGACCGCCGCCGATTGGCTTATCGAAAACTGGGACGACGCGGCGTTAACGACGAAGGCCATCCCCTGTGCGGGTCCAGTATGATCGTTGTAGACACCGCTCGACGTGCTGTACTGGCTGTTGCAGGTGGTCGAATAGACATCCGACTCGCCCACGTCCACCGAATGCCCACCGGGCCCGAGCAGGCAGGTCTCGGGCGTCCCGCTCGAATTATAATACTCGGCGTAATTCTTGCCACCGTCGGGTGGGTCGGAGATCGTCCCCGCATCCGAGAATATCCTTGCGGCGCCCGTGCACGAGTTGGTCGTTTGGTAGATCACCGCGGGACCCGCGCCAGCGAGGATGTAAGGCGCTACCTTTTTCAATAAAGTAGGAAAGTTACTCGAGCCGGTGACGTAGACGAGCCCGCCCGGGCCCATCGGCTCGCTCGCACAATTCGGGATGGTCCCTGCCTCCGCCAGCGGGGTCGATACGGCTGGCTGGCTGGGGGGCGCAATGGGAGGGGGCGGCGCGGCGCCATCGCAAAGGTCGAGGCGCTGGCAGTCATTGAAAGAGAAGCACGTGGCGGTCGTGCACTGATTCAGAAAATTCCCCGCGTCGCCAGGGGTCCCGAGGAAGCACGGGGGAAGCGTTTTCACGCACGCCCCGGCCTGGCAAAACGGTTGAACGGCGAATCGAAGACAGTCCGCGTTCGTGGTGCACTCTGTAGTGTTGCGGTCGAGCAGGAGAGAACACGCCCCCAACGCCAAAAGCGCCGCGATCGCCGCCGCGGCCCCCCACCTCCCAAGAAGATTTACTCGTTGCGACCTCGCGACACGCATATGAAAAGCTCCCCTACGCTCAAAAGCTGGTCTCGAAGGACGCGGAAGCGGGACCGATCGTAAGGTGGGCCGCGTCCGCCATCGCGCGCGGGTGTTCTCCCGACACGGCCAGCGTCCAGTAGAGCGTGACGCCCCCCGTCAGCACGGCGGCAGCACCAAAGGAATCCGCGAGGATCGAGAACGTCCTCACGAGATTGCTGTGCTGATTGAGTATCGCGCTGGTGGTCAGCTCGTTGCGCGCTTGAGAAAGGGTATTCGCCTGCGAAATGGCGATGGCGCCGAAGGTGAGTGCGCCGACCGCAAAGGCAGTCGTGGTGACCCAGCCTACGGTTCGCACCGTCGGCGTATTTACCGTATGGACCACGACGTGGTGCTCGGCAGACTGGCGGCTCTCCTTGGCCGTCAAGACGGGGGTCGCTTCGGGCGGCGCGGCAAGCTCGAGGGACACGGCGACGTCATCGCCCGTCGCAACTTCGACGTATTGCGTGGCCGGCGGCCGACCCGGCAGGGACGCGACCAGCTTCCGACGGCCTACGCTAACGAGCAGCGGCTCACCGAGCGGCGTCTTCCCGACCGGCTCGTCGTCGAGGGCGATGTTTGCGCCGTTGGGGTTGGTCGTCACGCGGAGGAGTCCGACACGAGAAGCGAGAACCTGAATGCTGCTATCAACGCTTGCTCGATGGCTGTCGTTCGGGCCGTAACTGGCGACAAATTGGCGAAACGTTTTCAAAGCCTCGGCGTAGAGTTGAAGTTGGAATTCAGTCTCGCCGATGTTGTAAAGGGCAGTAGAGGTGGGAGCGAGAGCGCAGGCTCGCTTGAATTCGACAAGCGCACCTGAATAATTGGCTTCGGCGTAGAGCTCGACTCCACGCCGAAAGTGCTTCCCCGCGTCCATCTCCGGCGGGCCTTGTTGTTGGGCGTTCGCATCGACGGCGCCAAGCGAACCGAGAAGGATCAGCGCCGCCGTCGTCACAAGGCGTTTCGCTCTCATTGCGCTCCGTACGGGCTCTTCGTCTCGATCGGGCGGAGCGGCGTGCGACCGCCCGATGGGTCCACTTCACGTGCCGTCGAGCCCACGGACGGACGGCTGCCCGACCCGTCGGCAGAGAGGGGTTCCCCCGCGCGCTTCGGCTGGTCGGATGCGGGCACCGCCGAGGCGCTCGCTTGTGGCAAGCGGCGGTTGAGCCCGAAGTCGAGGATGGCATCCGCCGTGAAAACCATCTCCTCCGACTTGGAGTCGAAACCCCACGCACGGGCGATGATCCTGTGGAACTTCCCGTCTTTCGGATACGTCGCGACGAACGGGTTTTCCACTACGCGGTCATCGACCACGATCTGCGCGTAGGGCGGCGACGCGCGGACGACGATCTTCACGCTCGATTCGGCGGCGGCGGACGATGCAACCGGTGGCGTCGGACGCGTCGCCTCCGGCTGGGGCGGTGGCGTCACCGACGCGGGCGCTTGAAGGTTGGTATCGGGGGCTTTGCCGCCGCGCTCGCGCATCAGGAGAAAGAGAAGGAGAGCCGCCACCGCGGAGGCCATCGACACCCGCACCCACGGCCGAGTGAGCAGCGATCCCCGCGCGCCTGTTTTCCGCTCCGCGCCCTCCTCGTCCATCATGACCTGAGCCAGGGGCGTTGTTGCGAGTTCGTGACTCGGTGGCGGCGACTCTTCGCTCGCCCGCGGCACATCGTTCCACGACGACGGGAACCTCAGAGAGGTTTTGTTGAGCGAGGAGGGTGGCACGGAGATCCGCGCCGGCGGACGCTCCGATACTTGATCGCCACTTCGAAACCGAGGCTTTACCGATGCCGCCATCTCCGCGGCGAGGCGAGCGCGTGGCGGCGCGAACGGCAGCAGCGCCAACGCGAGGTCGCCCGCACTTTCGAAGCGGGCCTCGCGGTCGTTGGCCAGACATCGCGCTACGATGGCGGAGAGCTCGGCTGGCACCTCCGGTCGTACCTCGTGAATTTCGGGCATGGGCTCGTGCAGAATGGCGGTAATGAGCTCCGGAAGCGTTTGCAACGCGTCGAAGGCGGCCCGTCCGGCCAAGAGCTCGTAAAGCGTCGCTCCCACGGACCAGATGTCCGTCCGATGATCGACTGTCGCGGTCGACCGGAGCTGCTCGGGAGACATGTAACAAGGCGAACCCATAATGATACTGGTGGCGATATTACCCGCCTCGGCGAAAGCAAACTTCGAAATCCCGAAATCCAGAATCTTTACCGTGCTCCAACCGGGGAGACGTTCTACGAGAAAGAGATTGTGGGGCTTAATGTCGCGATGGATGATGCCGCGAGAGTGGGCTTCCGCCAGACCCTCGCAAACCTGAATCATGTATTCGACGGCCCGAGGCAACTCCAGGGCACCTTCGGCGTCGAGCGACTGCGCCAAGCTTTGCCCTTCGAGGTACTCCATTGCGATGTAGGGCGTTCCATCGCTGGTCACTCCGGCATCGAGCACCCGAGCGACGTGCTCGCTCCGGAGCTGAGCGGCGGCCTGGGCTTCTCGAGTGAAGCGCGCGCGCACATCGTACTCCGTGCCCACATCCGCCCGAAGGAATTTCAATGCCACGACCTGGTTAAGGTGAGTATGAGTCGCTGCAAATACGACTCCCATCCCGCCTTCGGCCAGTGCTCGGTCAATACGATACTTGTCGGCAACCACACTGCCGACTTCGAACTTGTCCCGCAAGTTAACATTGACCATGCGATTCATCGTTAGCGTCGCAGCTCCTCGCGTACGGCAATGAGCTTGCTTCCGCCCGGTGGCTCGCATGGGACACGATGAGAGGCGACCGCTCCGCCGAATACCCCAAGCCCTCCACGCTGCTGCCCGCGGAAACGGTCCGGAAACGAAGCAGAAACGAAGATTTTCCCGTGACTGCAAGGATTCGGCCGCAAGCCTTCGGAGCGCTGTTTGAAGGGGTCCACGGCCACCTGGAGGTCAACCACTTAGGTTCATCATTGCGGCCGGGCGATTCTACAATAACGCGGTCGACACGCAAGCGCCTTTCCTGACTCCCCGGACCTTTCGATTCGGCCCGAGCGAAGCGCTTTTTAGTCAATTGCATCCGATTGCATAGGCCCCCGCGACCATGCAGGGCCCGCAAAATTCCCAGTCATTAGGCACTTCTCGTCGGCGTTACCCCTCGACTTTTCACGAGTGCTCGGCGTTTGGCGCGCTCGTCCCCGGTACCGCACGACCGAAAGCGCTGCGGCTCCGCGCGCGACGTTCGCCTCGCTTGAAATGCCATTTGCACGGAGACGGTTAAACCGCCGCAGGTGCCCCAATTGGCCACAATTCGCGGCAGACGGGAGCCCATGCGAGCAGGGGCGAGCCGGAAGCGCGCCGGAAGCGCGCCGGAAGCGCGGACGATAGATGATAAAAAAAGGAGTTCTTATCCAACGTAATGGAACTGGATCCATGACCATTGCGCCTCTCGCGATAGAGGAGTAAGGACCTTAACCATGGCAGGAGGCGGCGAGATCTCGCGGGTCGGCGCAGCACGCAGCGAGCGCGGCACTGCTCTATTGAGTACGCCAGGAAGATGCACGAGTCGGGAAAAGTCGAGGCGGAATGCTACTCGGGATGTAAGGGGGTTCTGGAGACATTGCAAATGGTTAGGATGTTTGGCGAAGTCAGTGATCGACAGGATGCAGACTCGCGATTCTCGGTCGAGGCGGCGTGATGCGCTCCATTAACGGCATGGCCGAGCGGCTTCGCGAGTTGCTCGATTCGCCACAATTCATCGAGCTGCCTGGTTGCCACGATGTGTTGAGCGCGATGATCCTCGATCGCGTCGGATTTCCGGCCATCTTCTTGAGCGGCTACGGGATCGCGGCCAGCCTCCTCGGTAATCCTGACATCGGGCTGACGAGCTTGGTGGAGACGGCCACCGTCGCACGCAACATTACGCGGGCAATCCACGTTCCGTTGGTCGTCGATGCCGACAATGGCTACGGCAACGAAGACAACGTCGTCCGAACGGTCCACGAGCTGGAGCACGCGGGCGCTGCCGCGATGATCCTGGAAGACCAGGTCTTTCCGAAGCGCTGCGGCCATGCCGCGAGCAAATCCGTACTGCCGATCGACCAGTACATGCGCAAGCTCCAGTGCGCGCTCGCCGCGAGACAAACGCCAATGGTCGTCGTGGCACGCACGGATGCCCTCGAGATCGACGAAGGCATCGCGCGAGCCAAGCGTTTTCATGCCGCCGGTGCCGACGTCGTCCTGATCGACGGCCTCCCGTCGCTCGAGGCCCTCCAGCGCGTCGGAAGCGAGGTGCCAGGGCACAAGGTCATCAATCTCATTCATGGCGGCAAGACGCCCTTGCTCCCGTCCGATCAGCTGCATCAGCTCGGATTCAAGATCGTTCTGTATTCGACGCCTGCGCTCTACGCCGCGACGCTCGCCATGCTCAACGCCATGACCCTCCTTCGCGAGACGCGCCAGTTGTCGTCGATATCTACCGACTCAGTCTCCTTCGGTGACTTCCAGCAGTTCATCGAAAGTCGGTACTTTCGTCGCCCCGGCAGCCACGGATTGGCGGAAGGCCGGCCGGCCGTGCCGGACATCTCGGCCTTGGCCAAACCTCCCGCCGAGGCGCTTCCGACGCGTTGACCACGCCGCTCAGTTCGCGGCGAGCGCACGAGTTTGGAACTGGCCTTGGAAAGGATGACGTTTGCGATCGGGGGGCTACTCTTTGGAGCCGCGGTAGTCGGCGGCGCCGAAGACCGTCCTCGGCGGGACCAAGGGATGCCTCACCGTCGACGGCTACACGGGCTACAACAACGTAACCGACGTCGACGGCCGCGATCGAACATCACCCACGCGATGCACCAAGCCGCGCCCCTTCCAGCTTCGAGATGTTACGGCAGGACCTCGCCCGGCGAGGGTGTCCGATACAAGAACGCGGTAGACGTAAGGAGCGCAGTCAGCGAGTCCCTGAGGGAGAAGGCCGGCGTGGCCGCACCTGCTTGGTACGCGACCTGAAGCGAGCCCGACTCGGCCACCGTCTCGAGACGAGCGGCCGCGTAGCGGTACCACTGCCTCTCCGCGCACCACCTCGCCTCGGGTAGCGCGGCCAACTGCGTGGAGAGGTCGACGGCGTTATGGAACGTGATGTTCGTTCCGCAGGGATCGCCCGACTTGCAGCCTCCCGGCGTGATGAACGAGCCCATCGAGTCGACCGGGGAGCCGTTGTCTGTCGTTCGGTAAGCGCCCACGGCATCGTAGTTCTCGAAGGCGAACCCCGGCGGGTTGAAGATTGCGTGGCAAGATGCGCAGGTGGGTCCGAGATCGGCGTTGGCCTGGAACAGGTCTCGTGTCGTGGTCCCCGCGGCGGCCGTCGTGGGTATGGGCGGCATGACGGCCGGCGGCGAATCGACCGCGCCGCAGAGCATGTTCTCGTAGACGCCGAGGCCGCGACGAACCGGGTCATCACGGCCCGGATCCGCCTGCGAAGCGAGGAACGCGGCTTGCGTCAGAATGCCCGCGCGCTGCGCCGGATTGAGCTGCACCTGCTGAAACCCCGTTCCGGAAGGGGCCGGCACCCCGTAAATCGGCGCGAGGGTCGAGTTGATGAACGCGTACGGCGCGGTCATCAGGGTCTCGTACGTCCCGTCCCCCGTATACACCGCGGTCACGAAGGTCTGAAACTCCCCTTGCAGCGAGTCCGCCGCTGCCGTGCTCCAGAGCGGCGAGGTGTGCGCGATCTGGCTCAAGACGGTGATGTTCGCCGCAGGCTGCAGGATCCATTGCAGGTTCAAGTCGTAAAGCGCCTGAGAGAACTTGGGATCGGCGTACATCCTTGCAATCTGAGCCTGAATGCCGACCGTCGTGCTCAAGCCTCCGTTCTGGGCGGCCTGAAGCAGGGGAGCGTCTGGCATATCGGCCCAAAGCGTCATCGACAGCCGCGCAGCGAGCTGCCACGGCGTTAGCGGCACGAGGCCGGCGATGGCTCCGCCGGGACCCGCGGAGCCCACCGTCGGCTCGGTGGGTCCGATTTCCCAGTGATAGAGAAAGTTCGGGGAGTTCAGCATGGCCGCCGCGACATACCCGATCGCGTTGCTGAAGCTATCGCCCGCGGCGATGGACGGGTCGAATACGATGCTGAGCAGATCGCTCAGCTCCTCGGCGGCGACCGGCCGTCGATACGCGAGGAGGCCGAACGAGTTGATGAACTGCGTCGCGCCCGCAACCCCCGTCGTCGCCGGAATGACCAACTGATCTCCCGCAGCAGTCGGGTTCGCGATCGCGGTCTGTACGAGCGGAAAGGAGGCTTCATAATAGGACAGCACGTTCTGTTCGGCGACGCTGTTCGGAGCGTCGTATCCGCTGGGCGTGATGGGATCGATCGTGAAGCTCGCCGCGGGCTGCGTCGTGTCACCCACGAGGTGACTCACAATGTTGTCGTATTCGGAGTTGGTCAGGCGCCGCATGACCATCGTCCCCGAACTTTGGGCCTCGGGCGTCGCTCCAACTGCGGGGGGGAGGCCGTTCGGCAAAACCATACCCGAAACAATGCCGGAGTCACCGCCGCCGCCCTCCCTTTCGGGCGGACGGGATCCCTCGGAACTGCCACCATCCCCTTCGGAGGCTTCGAACACGGCGACCCTCCCGCATGCGGCGCATGCTGCTGCGGCCACGAGGCTTCCGACCACCACGGCCGAATCAAAAGCACGACTCAATCTCATGAATGCCTCCGGT
>Ga0182024_10022314_pt1 | contig 11417 bp, 9 predicted proteins | sample P32metaG_FD_120480 | JGI IMG/M metagenome (GOLD analysis project Ga0182024, IMG submission 120480) | Permafrost microbial communities from Stordalen Mire, Sweden - P3-2 metaG (Illumina Assembly) | ecosystem: Environmental > Terrestrial > Soil > Wetlands > Permafrost | place: Sweden: Stordalen... | reverse complement strand
GCAGATACGATGCACCCAAAGGTAATAAGGATGCGTGTATCTACCCTTGAAACTAATAGGCCCACTACAGGCATCATGCACATGATCACCGCGCCGCCCGGCGAAAGGGCCTTTCCCGCCGACTTCGCCGTATAGCCCAGCAACTGCTGTAAAAGCTGTGGAATCAACACAGTACTCGAGTACAAAACAAATCCCAGAAAGAACATCGCCAGCGTCGCGATGGCAAAGTTGCGGTCTTTCAACATGCGCAGATCGACCACCGGCTCTTTTTCACGTAACTCCCAGATAATGGCCGAGATAATCCCCACCAGCATCAGGCCGAAAAATATCCGGATGAAGTTGGACGACAACCAATCATCGCGCTGGCCCTTGTCCAGAATGATCTGCATGCTGCCCAAACCCAAGCTGATCAGCCCGATACCGATGTAATCGATACGGAATCCGATCTTCAGGCTGGCGCGTTTCATGTGCGGCGGGTCGCTGACCAGCAGATTTGTCAGGATCAGCGAAATGATGCCCACTGGCACGTTGATGTAGAAAATCCAGCGCCATGAAAAACTGTCGGTGATCCAGCCGCCCAGCCAGGGACCGATGGTTGGCGCGACGACAACCGCCAAGCCGTACACCGCGAACGCCATGCCTCGTTTTTCGTAGGAAAATGTGTCGTTCAAGATGGCTTGTTCGCTGGGCTGCAATCCGCCACCGCCCGCGCCCTGCAAAATTCTGAAAAATACCAGCATGCCGAGGCTTGGCGCTAACCCGCACAAAAACGAACTAACCGTAAACACCGCCACGCAGGACATGTAAAAATGCTTGCGCCCTATCAAACTGGAAAACCATCCGGACAACGGCAGCACAATAGCGTTCGATACCAGGTACGACGTCAGCACCCAGGTGGATTCATCCGAGCCGGCGGACAAGCCCCCAGCGATGTGCGGCAGCGCCACGTTGGCGATCGAGGTGTCGAGAACTTCCATGAAAGTTGCGAGCGTCACCGTGACCGCGATCACCCAAGGGTTGATCGAGCCGTCCGGCATTCGCAATTTCGATAGAATTCTGTGACGCATCGCGTTTCGCTGCTTCTTTCTTTGCAACTGCCCAACAAATTCATCGTTCTGCTTGCTACTCAGTGATCACCGTGACATCCGCATTCATTCCTGGCCGTAGCACTGCCTGCTGCTCCGGAATCGGATCGACGATGATCTTCACCGGTATGCGTTGGACCACTTTCACGTAATTTCCCGTGGCGTTTTCGGGCGGCAGCAAACTCAACACCGCGCCAGTGGCCCCGGCTATGGAATCCACATGCCCGCTGAACGTTTTTCCGTAGGTGTCCACTTTCACTTCAGCTTTTTGTCCGGGCCGCATCTTCTTCAACTGTGTCTCTTTAAAATTTGCCGTAACCCACACGTCCTGCAGCGGCACGACTACCAGCAAACCCTGGCCCGGCTGCACAATCTGCCCGTTCTCCACTTGCTTGTGCGTCGCTACTCCATCCACGGGCGCGATGATTTCCGTGTAGCTCAAATTCAGTTGCGCCGCTTCTACCATCGCGCGGGCTTGCTCCACTTTCGCCAACTTGCCCTGCACGTCCGCTGTTCTCATGCTTACTTGTTGAACATCGGCCCGCGCCGACGAAACGCCCGCACGTGCCTGCTCTACTTTTGCGCGTGCGGCGTTCAACTGCGCTTTGGCGATATCAATGCTGCTGGTCGCCTGCGCAATCTTTTCTTGCTCCGCTTTTAGCGCGCTGGCCGTCGCGTCCGCATTGGCCTTCGCCGCGTCATATTGCTGCTTAGAAATTTCACCCTTCTCCATTAACGGCTTGTAGCGTTCCAGATCCGCTTGCGCGAGTTGCGCATTCGCTTGGGCTTTGGCCACGTTGGCCTGCGCATAAGCCAGATCGGAATTCTGCGCTTGCGCATAAGCAGCCTGAGCCCGTGCCAAGTCCGCTTCGGCAGCCAGCAATCCCGCACTCGCATTGGAGGTTCCGCTCGTCACTGTTTCACGCGTCCGTGGGACGTCTACTGTCGCCGACTGCGCCTCACTCTGCGCCAACGCCAGCGCTGCATTGGCGTTATCCAACGCCGCCTGGTAATCGCGCGGATCGATCTTCACTAACACCCGGCCGGCCTTGACCTGTTCGTTGTCGTGCACCAGCACTTCCTGCACGCGTCCGGAAATTTTCGCCGCAATCGGAGTGATGTGTCCGTCGACCTGCGCATCGTCCGTCGATTCACGATTGCGGTAATACAGAAAAAGTCCGATCGCCACGGCCACGAGCACAATCGCGCCCAGAATCAGAAACCGTTGGACTTTCGGATTCTTCAATCCCTTAGGAGGCTCTGCAACCACAGGCTCTTCGAGCTCCAAGGAAACTCCCGCTCCGTTTTCCACCTGATCTTCGATTTCCACACTCATTTTTCAGCACCCGGCCCCTTACTTCGCGTACACCCGTTCCATCTGCCCCACGGACCGCGCCAAATCCGCGCGGGCCTGGTTAAATCGGTAAAGCGCGGCAATCTGGTTGTCGTTCGCGCGCGCCAGCGAATCCTGCGCCTGGATCACTTCGATATTGTTGGCCACGCCCGCGCGAAAGCGATCACGCGCTTGATCCACTTCTTCATTCGACAATTGCACACCAAGATTTGCCACTTGTACCTGGCTCCTCGCGGAAGTCAGGGTGATCAGCGCATTCTTCACATCGAGTCCAATTTGATTACGCAGGTCAGACTGCTGTTGTTGCAATCTTTGTATTTCCAAATCCGCGCGGGTGGTCTCGGCGCGGATTCGACCGCCGGTAAAAAGCGGCATGCTCATGGCCAATTCGTAGTTGTAGGTTGGGATCCCGTTATTCAGCCGCGTACCCTGGTATTGCCAGTCGCCGTCGACTTTTAAGGAAGGGAGTCGCGCATCCGACGCCTGTTTCTTCTGCCACTGCGTCGCTTTAATCTGGTCGTTCAGTGATTTCCATTCATAACGCGCCGAAAGCGCCTGTTCGATGCTCTGTTCCACTTCGGGCTGTGGAGTTTCGAAATAGCTCAGAGAGTCGGCCAGCTCAATCGTCTGTCGCGGGTCCAGATTTAAAAGCCGACTCAGCGCAAAAAGGGAAGTTTCGCGGTCCGCTTGGGCTTCGAGCAATCGTTGTTTCTCATTTTGCAACTCCACGTTTGCTCGAAGTGTATCGATTCCGGTGCCCACGCCCTCATGCTGTAAATCCGCTGCCTGGTTATAGAGGGCTTGAGCCAGGTCTACGCGGGAGCTTGCGGCTTGCACGGTCGCAACCGCGCGCAATGTCCCGATGTATTGCGAAACCACTAACAGAACCACTTGCTCGCGCGTGGACAGGCTGTTGGCCTTTTGTGCGCTGGCGATAGACCGCTCGGCTTGATAACGACGCCACAGAGTCAGGTCAAAAACCGGCGCCGAAAACGAAGGGCCTGCCTGAAAAACTTGAATCGGGCCGATGTGCTCAGGAAATCCGGGGATCGGCTTCCCGAATTGAGCTTCGATATTTACGCGGCGGACAGCATCGCTGGAGTCCAGTTGCGCCTGCGGCAATAAGGCTGCGCGCGCCACGTTCTTATCCTGCACGGCTTCGGCCGCTTGAATGACGGCAATCTGTGCGGTGGTATTTTGCTTCAAAGCCAACGCCACAGCCTGATCCAGCGTCAGTCGCAATATCTCTGTTGGGGCGTTGGCGGGAAGCCCATTGCGAGCAGCGCTGGTTTGCGCCTTGGCGGAATTCGCGCTGGCTAGGGACAGACCCAGGAACAAAACATAGAAAATAATGGGCGTGCGCTTGGGGCCTTTGGCCGCCTTTTCATTTTTCTCGTCATTTTGTTGTTTGGCGGCGATTTCTCGGACTATTGCCTGGTTTAAACAACCTTCCGCCACCAGCTTGCCGCCTTGTTGGTGGATCTCGGCCAGCAACGCTCTGCCCGATGCATCGATGAAGCTGACGCCGCAAAGATTGATGCTGAGACTTTCCCCCGACGAGCTATCGCGTAAGTCTCTCCAGCTCTGCTCCAACGCAGAGACCCAAGGGCCGGCGAGTTTGCCCTCAACGGTTAAGCTGGCCTTGCCCGGTTTTTTTTCAATCGTGATACGTAGCATGGTGTGTTCGCCCGCTAATCAATTGCATGGCGCACACCATCAGAGATTAAAGTTTGTAAATAAGTATCTGTAACTAATTAAAAGATTTAAGTGGTTTAAGCAGAAAATACCAATTTCGAATTAGGCGTGATTTGGGCATTTGCCATTTTATGGGCACATAAGTAAGTGCCCATATATTGGCTACCGTCTGACTGCTATCGACTGCACTTCGAAATGCCCGCCCCTCAGCAAAGACGCAACACCGATAAACTCCCTTGCCGGGAACTCTTTAGTTGTGAAGTAACTTCGGTAAGCGGCATTGAATTTGTCGTATAACGTCAAATCTGTGCACGCCACCTGCACGTAGACCAGGTCATCCATCGTCATGCCTGCCGCGGTCAATGTAGCCTTCATGTGGTCCAATAATAGTTTAATTTCGTCGTCGATTTCCGCGGGTGCTTTTCCTGTCTTGGAATCGAGTCCGATGCGTCCGGAAAGGTACAGAGTGTTGCCCGCCAAAATTCCTCCGCTGAAGGGCAGTTGCGCGTTATCGTCCGGCAGATTGATAACACGCCGCGTGGCTGATGTGGTGGACTGTGAGAACGCACCACGCGCCACAAAAAATCCTCCCGCCGCCAGTACCGCAACAAATGACAGTACACGCCCGTTCATAAAGTCCTCCTCCTAAGAAACGATCGAATGTACATGCTTTGCGCCCCAGAGTGTAGGCTTCGCCATGTCTCTGCGCAAGCTGGCGAATAAAATCACATTAGTTTTCAGGTCGGGAGGCCGATCCAGGCCGCCGTTAGAACAAAATAATTTGCATGCGGATTAGATAAAGCGTCACTGTCGCAACCATAATCCACAAGAGCACACCTTGGAGAAGCGGCCGCCATCCGACGCTCTTCACTGTTGCGAGGGAAATTCCCGTACCAATTAAAAACAGCGTTGCAGTTAGTCCCAAGCGCCCCGCACTGAAGGCCCTCCTGTCGAAATTTACAAATGCCGGAATGTAGGTGTTAACCACCGCAGCCAGGCAAAAAAACAATATGAACCATGGCAGCGGCACACGAGTCTTGCTGCGCTTCACTGCGGCAGTTACCAACGCCAATGGCACAATCCACAACGCACGGGCCAGTTTTACCGTCGTGCCCACCACCAGCGCCTGCGCGCCGTACTTGGCCGCCGCACCCACCACCGAACTGGTGTCATGAATTGCCAGTGCGGCCCACAACCCGAACTGCGATTGTGTTAAGTGCAAAACATTTCCAATAGGTGGAAATGCTAAAAGCGCGATGGAGTTGAGAATGAAAACCGTGCCTAACGACACCGCCATTTCTTCATCGTCCGCGTGCAATATCGGACCGATCGCGGCAATGGCGCTGCCTCCGCAAATCGCTGTGCCCGCAGTAATCAGATAGGAGGCATTGCCACCGATCCGCAGAAACTTGCCGAGCGCCAATCCAACTATCAGGGAAAAAGAAATTCCCAGCGCAGTGTAAATAAATCCGCTGCGCCCAGCCTTGACAATCTCGTGCAGGTTCATTCCGAACCCTAACGCCACCACGGACACTTGAAGCAAGATCCTTGCCGCGCTTCTGCTGAAATGTGGATAAGGATGACGCACGCTGAGGCCGAAAATAATTCCCAAGCTTAGCGCCACGGGCGGAGAGATGCGGCCGCTCAAACATAAAATCAGCGCCAGGATGAAAATGATTTTAGCGGCGAAGGCCATCGATTAGGGATGGGAAGCAGGTGGAGCGCCTTGTGCAGGCACCGCGTTTTGGTTAGGCGAATTTTGGTTAGGTGTAGACGCGCCGCTGGCGCACTCCGCCACGATTTTGGCGGTGCGCTCTCTGCTGACGCGACAGGCCGAATCGTATATCCGGCATTGCGCCAAAGTATATTGGCACCCGCATGTGCAGGCGTCTTCATTCATGCGATGTAAAGCTACCGTCTTTTGCGCGGGTGTAAGCCGCGTCATATCCACACCGGGGAGCTCGCTGGCGCGGTTCGCGTGTTTCAAAAATATTTCACCCGTATCTTCAAACGTCTCCACCCTTGCGCTGATGGGCAGCCCCAGGAGCGCGCGTACTTCCATTTCATAGAGCTCCGGATCGCGCAGCCCGATATGCTTTTGAACCACGCGGCTCTGCGCATCAATAATAAAAGACGTGGGCAGTGCCGGTACGCCGCCAAACTGAAACCGCATTTCATCAGTGGCCATAGCCACGGGATAATTTATAGAGTAGCGCTTTGCGAATTTACGGACTGCATCTTCATCCGTGTCATCAATCACCAGGCCAATCACTTGCAGCCGGTCTTGATATTTCTTCTGCAGCTCAACCAGATCCGGCACCTCCATTCGGCACGGCCCGCACCAGGTAGCCCAAAAATTCAGCAGCACCACTTTCCCACGCATCGCTGCTAAATTCACGGTGCTCCCGTCGATGCCCTTGACCGCAAACTCCGGCGCCGGGTCCGGATCGCGTATAAATCGAATTACCGCCTCACCTCGCTGCTGTTGCTCTTGTCCGCCCGGCAACGCACGCGGTAACAAAACAGCAATGAAAAGGAACAGTCCAAATCTGTAAATCGCCATTTTCATACACGTTAAGAATATCTCACTCATTGCGGGCCTGGATTTGTTAAATCGCCAACGTGCCCTTTCATGATGTCAACTTTAGCCATGGCCAAGAGCAACTTTTTCGCGCTAACTATCTTATTCTAAAATCAGTAGCTAATAATTTCCTAAATGGAATCTGGTAAAGTACCCATACTTGGCGTCCCAGCTTAAGATTCGAGATCGGAAGAACAGTGTTCTCAAATTTAATTTCGCGTGTTGTCGCGGGAGGCGCTGACGAACGCAACGGCTCTGACGCGACCTTTTGGGCCATCCCAAGCGGATAGATGCAGGAACAGAATCAATATGGAAATTGCTTCACCATGCTGACGCTAAATTGGGCGGAAGGTGGACAGTACGAGGTATCTCCGAGGCTTATTAGTCCGCGATTACTTGGGTCTGATTACTAAGCTCATGATAAGAGTTAGGCCAACGCCACAGCTCACAAGAACTAGAGTCGACGGCTCAGGGACTGATGAAGGTTGTGAATCAACTGAAATACTGACCCCTACCTCCTGATCCCTGTCGACATTGTCGCCATACAAGCTGTCGATCACACTGAGGAAGAGGAAACTAGCCCCAGCCGGTATCGTAATTTCCGTAGAGCCAGGAATCTGGGGAATAAGAAAATCTTGAGGTATGTCCGTAGGCAAATTACCGTAATAAGTAGGCCACGAGAACGCTGGCGTGCCTACTCCCCCCGATAGCCCCTGGTACCCGATTCAAGAGTGAAGAAGACAATAGTGTGCTGCTTGTACTGAAGAGTCCTAATATCGGACTGGGGGAAACAATAAACTTAAAACAATTAGGCGCGAAATAACAAAAATCACCAAAAGCCTGCATACTTATTTCATCTCCTGGCTGAAGGCCCAATGAACTGAGCGAAACGGGAATGGTGTTCTGAGCATAAGGGTCATCAGATGTCCGCAGGTAAGTTGAGGCTACGTTGACCACAATAATAGAGTCTGCCTTAGTGCTCTGAGCCGTAAGGATTAGCAACCCTAATACCAAACCATCTAAATAACGCATCCACATTTTTGCCGTCCTCATAAAACTCATCTTTCATCTATCCTCCATAACGCATGCAGATCAAAGCCCATTTCGCAAACACCTGCAAATTCAGGCAATTGAGTGAAATGCTAGTTCCAATATAGGATCGGGATTTCAAACTAGGAAAGCTGACCACCACCACTCAGAACTATGCGGAGGAACGAAGTAATCAATGCCTGTCGGTGTCATCCAGTTCCGAAAGGAATGTTGGTTGGTGCTGCAACAATGCCGCAGAGATTCGCGGACCAGCTTTCTTCGGTCATTCAAAGAAGTTAATAACGCCGTCATTGCATGACAGTCGAAGACATACCATTCGGGCGGGATAAGGTCGGCAAGATGCCTCTAATTCAGCAGTCCAGTTTCAGCGGGGAGCACTACATCCTCACATCAAGATCGTTGTCGAGTACTTTGAGCCACGATTCGAAGGCTTCCATTCCCTTTATGGAGTTATATACAAACCATTCCACAAACACTCCTACTAACCGGTTATCGTGAAATCTCCAATTGCAGGCATGGAAGCAATATCCGAAGTCAATCATAACCACCCTGTCCGAATTCGGATCTCCATCCCGAGTAAAGATCACCTGCCGCGGATCGGTGTTACATGTCCATTTGTCAAAGACAAGCATGCCTGCAAAATCTTTCAAATTGGCGAGTTTCAATAGATAGCCTCTATTCAAGAGGCCTGGGTCGACAGTGTTAGACCGATGGCTACCGGGCATGCGGGGAAGCACATACCTCTAAGAACCAAAGCATCGGCTCTGATGTCCTAACTTTGCCCCAGGATCATATCTGAGCATGGGATGCGCGAATTTCCGGACGGCATCTTCGTCCGCGTCATCAACCACCAGGCCGATCACTTCCAGCCGGTCCGGATATTTTTTCTGCAGCTCAACAATATCCGGAACTTCCATGCGGCACGGACCGCACCACGTGGCCCAGAAGTTAAGCAGCACCACTTTTCCATGCGCCCCCGCCAAACTCACCGTCCCTACGCACGTTGCTGTGATTGTGGGGAAAACTAAAACACCGCTCACCCAGACCTCACACGTTAAATTGTTCATAATCCGATGGGTTGGGATTGCCGACGGCCGCGGTGTGGCTCGATGGAAACTGGTTGGTTGATGACTGTGCTTAACGCCACATTGCTGTAAATGGCTACCGAAGATGGGCAGGGATAGCCATTGTCAGGCGACGACAGATCAGCGCGTTGGGTGCTGGGGGTACTCTGATAGAGCATTGCGCCTTAACTCCGCTGGCACACAGTAGAATAAGAATCGGCAGAAGTAGTCTCTGCGCAGTCCCTCTCTAGTTACACACCCAAACGCCGTTCAATCTTTTCGCCAAAGCGCCTGTGCCGCCACCCGCACAAGGATTGGCTACCGTGCAATCGTTGCAGAAATAAAACGTTCCATCGGCAGGAGTGCCGAGATTGGCGAATGCTGTGGGGACGATGCTTAACTGGTTGGTAGTGACTACTGCCCCACTGACGCCACTTCCACCGATGTAAGCTTTCCCGGCAGTGGTGATGGCGTTGAAAGGATTACCGCAATTAAAATTTCCCGTCTGCACCCAAGTGGTGGTAGCGAGAGGGATTGGCGTACAGGACTGATAACCACTGCCGCCTCCGGGTGGAAACCAAGTTACGTTCCACGCAGTTGCGTTGGCTGGTAGCGTTGGCCTGGTGATCGTTACTGTCCGATTTCCACTAGTGGTCGTCGCACAGGTTTTTGCAGTACTGTTTTGTGTCCAGCCCCCATCCTTGTCATAGGCAAATATGGCATAGCAGTTGGAGCCAACCGCTACAGCGCCGCCCCCTCTCACTACCACGCTTGCTGGCGCGGCAGGTAACTCCATATCGTAGTAGGCTTTTCCCGTGCCCTTCAGTTCCAGCAAGGTGCTCTGATACGTGCTGCTGGTGGAACCCAGGGTGCCGCCAGCCAGGTTATGATTGATGGAGCCAAACGTGCCCGTCATGGAGCAGCCAGCTGTTGATCCTTGGGTGATTTCCACTCCGCCAGTGATGTTGCCCTCAAAGAGAGGCTGATAACTGTTGGCGCAAGTCGAGAATTCAGATACCAGGCCGCCGATGCGCACGTTTGGAGAGAAGGCGATAAATGGAGTAGCGAAACCGCTCAGGAAATCCGCGTAACCAGCGTTGATTAGTTTCACTTCCGTGAAGCTGCTGTTCGCTCCGGTAAGGTATACGTTTAGCCATGGAGTAAAAGGGCTTTCGATAAGCGGCTCAATGAACGTTGCATGACCGACAATACCGCTTAAATGCGGATTACCCCAATCGTTGTACTCGATGCCGTGTCCGGTAAAGATGGTTTTGTTGAACTCTAGGATACCGGACATAGTCCAACCATTGCCGCCTATTGCATCGGTTCCGCCAAGTGGATTCGGAATGGTAATCTGCAAGGCTTCCGGAACTCCCCAAGCTCCGCTGTTCACCTGGAACTGCCCACGGTTGAACCAGAAATTGAATCCACCGGAACGCATGATGAAGGGCATTGCTCCCGCGCTTCCGGTGAAAGTGTCGTTATCGTAAGAAATATTGGCTACCCCACCGCCGCCCTGGTCCTGGTCTTGCACCACACAACTTTGGTAGGCATTCCCGCAATTCATAGACAGGTTGGTGATGGTGTTTGGCCCGAAACTTCCAGGCACAAAGTAGAAAAATGGATACGCAGTACCGTTTACACTGGTTGATGAATAGTATTGGAACTGATTACCCGCCTGCCGCCCGCCCGGAGAAGAGTTAATTGTTTGCCCTGAAACCTTCATGATTATCGGATCAGTTAAATAAACCGCTGAGGCCAGTGTCAAAGTTATTTGTAGTGATGGACATCCGTCATAGAGATCAAGCGGAGAGGTAAATAGGACACTGGCAATGGGAGAGGTTGCGGGAATCAGGAGTGTTCCACCGCCATTTGTAGGTAATGCCGCGCATCCGGCCAGCACGATGGGAGTATTGTCGTGCTGCGCGGTTTGGCTCGTGACCGTGTTGGATGCGTTACCCGCTAGCGTTAGCGTGGTGCCACTGATGTTCGTAATGGTGGTCGCTAAAATTCCGTTGGTTGTTGAGCCTGGAGGGGTACTCGGAACGTTGGCAGGAACTGCCGGCGCAGCCAAACCCCAATCGACAAACGCCCCATCCATACCTTCCACGATGCCCGCAACGGAATACGCTCCGCCGTTTGTTGAGCGATACACAATGGATTGCAGGACGGTGTAGGGCACCATGTCCCACTGCACCATGTTCTTTGCCACCACTTTTGCCGTGCCGCCAGTATCGGTGCCAGAGTCATTTGGTTGACTAGCTTGGTAAAAAGTGAATATCGTGCTGGTGGGCGTCGAAGCGATAATGTGGGTGCCGTTGTACTGGTTGGCGGTGCTAGAAAATTGCGTAGAACCTTCGAAGTCTACAGCCACGCCAACTTGGAAATTATGCGTTGCGCCCGTAGTGCAAGTCACTAACCCAGAGGTCCGCGAGCAGGAGGTGACGTTTACGGTATTCACGCCCAGTGTAGCTGCCCCGGTAGTAGTCCTTCCAGCAGGACTGGCTACGCTCAATTCGCCGTGGTAGCCGCGCATCACAATTTTGTAAGCGTAAGTTGTCGAGCCATTCAGAATGCCTACTGGGGTG
>Ga0182024_10022313_pt1 | contig 11417 bp, 12 predicted proteins | sample P32metaG_FD_120480 | JGI IMG/M metagenome (GOLD analysis project Ga0182024, IMG submission 120480) | Permafrost microbial communities from Stordalen Mire, Sweden - P3-2 metaG (Illumina Assembly) | ecosystem: Environmental > Terrestrial > Soil > Wetlands > Permafrost | place: Sweden: Stordalen... | reverse complement strand
GTAGCCGACACCACGACAAACCGAGGGCCTTGCTGGCGGCCACAACTCCCCGACCCTTCGGTAGTCGAGCTTGTCCAGGCAGGACGCGGCGTGCTCACCTGCTGGGAATCGGGCGACCTTGCCGCTGCTGTGCGGGCACTTGCAGAGGCACTCCAAGCGTTCGCAGAGGTGCCTGGTCGTTAAAGGAGGTCATTCTTATGTTCTGTGATTTTTGCAGTGCAACCCAGCCGTGCTGGAGGTTCGACGCGCAACCGTTCGCCACAGTCGTTGGCAATGTCGTAGCAACCAGCGATAGCGGCTGGGCGGCTTGCGACGCGTGTTGTGCGCTGATCGTAACCGGCAATCGGGCCGGCTTGTTGGAGCGCGGCGCTCAGTTGATTCCGGAGATCCCGGAATTACGGCACTGGCTGCAGGTAGCACATCAGGCATTCTTCGATCACCAACTGCCAGGCCCGCCGGTGCGCATCGAGGCAACGCCTGTCGGTCAGGAATGACTCTCTGCGCCGCTTCTCGCTGACCACAAACTCTCTTAGACCAAAGCCGTGAGGAGGCCCATGCCGACGATACTTTCCTATGGGATGGGCGTGGAATCGTCCGCGATCCTCGTTCGATGGATCATGAGCCCGGAAGCCAGACCCTGCCCTCTTAATGAATTAATCGTAGTCACCGCCCAAGTGGGCGACGAATACCGCGACACCGGTAGAGACGTGGAGACACACATCCTTCCGCTGATGCGCTCCAATCGAATTCGTTACGTGCAAGTGGCGCGCCGCGGGCATCTTGAGGCCTCCGGTATCACCATACTCAACGATTCGCGCCTCCCGGAAAAAGTGTTTCTCGACGGAGACTACAAGCTCTCGGACGAATTGAGGCTCAATGGGACAGTCCCTCAGTATGGTGGCGTCCACCGTTGCGCGCTGAAGTTTAAGGCTTGGGTGATCGAGCAATGGATTAAGGCTAACGTGCGTGGACATGCCCGGCACGCCATCGGCTACCACGCCGAAGAGAGCCAAAGAATCGCCAAGAGTGAGTATTCGTTCAGTGAGCGGATAGCATTTGGCTTCAATGCCGATGAAACGCACAGGATCAATCGCGGCTCGGAATACAACACGCTGGAACGGGAAGCATTCTATCCACTGTTGGAATGGGGGTGGAACCGCGACGCCTGCATCGAGTACCTGAGGTCCGTACTCGGCGTTTCGTGGAAAAAGTCTGCGTGTGTGTACTGTCCATTTAATGCACTGCGCCCCGAGGCGATGGCGCGCCACCTGGAACACCCGGAACAGGTCGCGGATGCCATGGCGCTGGAGCATTTATCGTTGGCGCTGAATCCCCGCAGCGCGCTCTATAAGGCCGGTTCACTGATCCAGATCACAATTAGAGCCCAAAACCAGGCTGCCGTGGAGGCATACCGGAGGAAGATCGAATCGGAGAAATGGGCGCTCTACCGTGTGCGCCGTATCTATTCCGCAAGAGGCAAGGCAGATCGGGCCGTGGAAAAGATTAATGTGTTCGATCGCGGAGCAGAGGCGCGGTTGGAATTGAACCGGTTATCGGCTGAACTCGGCATTGAGGTAGAGGAGTCAGATGGGTTTTCCTATGCCTGGCGGGAACGCCGCGCCGACGAATACCCCACCAGAGAGGACTTTTTGACTATTGCGCCAGCGCTCGTTGAAACCAAAGCCCGGTATGGTTTGCCTTGGTTTGAGCAGCGTTGGGCGGCCCTTCAACTACGGCTCTTCTAACGAGTGACAAACAGCAGATCAAGCATCTCCTTTCAGGCGGTCGGCGCGACTTCACTGCCGTAAAGAGGACGGAGCAACCGCCGTGAGCTACTTCAATCTTGAATTCAATCCGCAGATGGCAACTTCCCTTGTCCACTGCCTTAACCGGAAATACAGAGGCGCTCGAAAATTTCCCGTAACGGCTCCCGATGCGCAAGGCACTCTGTATGTCTGGGCGCGCAATCCCGAGGAGTGTCGCGAGCATCTGCTGAACGCCTTGTTTGATCTTCTCTTTGCCAGGAATCGTGTCGTAGCCGCCGTAGGCAACCCGGCATGTATCTTCTGCGGAGGAAAAACGCAAAGCCGAGGACGGAACAGCTCTGGCACAAGGGGATGGCGGTGTATGAATCCGGATTGCCAGCGAAGCTTTGTGATCGACCGGAGCTTCCGAGGCGGCATCAACCATCCGACGCAATCGAGGAAGCCCGAGTTCCATCGCCTGGTGTTCGTTGAAGGCAAAACGATCCGGGAGGCCTGTGACGCGCTCAGGCTATCCATGAGCGCCGGCGACAACTGGTTCAAGAAGATGGTGGCTGTTGGAGGGCCGATCGATCATAAGTGTCCTTGCGGACGGGATCTGCGCCATCGCGGATCGTGCGAGTTTCGGCAAAGCTATCAGGTGACAAAAGTTGAACCGAGTGTCGAAAATCGGACGGCGGAACGTTTGACCACCGCGGAATAACAGAGGCCAAACTAAGGGAATTATATACATGAGTACAGGCTGGACAACAGAATGACTGACTTAGTGAAAATTGCGTCAGCGAGCCCGAAGAGGTTAATCCGTGTTTTCCCTCGCCGTACCAAAGCTACCCCACTGGATGATCTCGCCCGGTCGCCATCGAAAGGCGCTATCCTTCCGTTTCCCGGTTTTCTGGACGAAGCCGATGAGATTCATATCGACGTGACGTTTACTCAGGACACGCCAAAAGCTGAGATGCTTGCGGAGCAATGGAAGCACGTCGCGCCCGTCAAGGTCGGCGGGGTTGCTTACGGTGACAACTCTCTGGATTTCACGCCAGGTCTTTACATTAAGCCGGGTTACACCTTCACGTCGCGCGGTTGCCCGCGCCGATGTTGGTTCTGTTCGGTCTGGAAGCGCAACGGCGAAACTACGCCGATTCCGATCACTGACGGGTGGAATATTCTTGACGACAATCTATTGGCGTGCCCTGAGCCTCACGTTAGGGCCGTGTTCGCGATGCTCGCGCGTCAAGGTCGGCAGATTGAGTTCACCGGAGGTCTTGAGGCTCTTGCACTTCAGGATTACCAAGTCGGACTGTTGGCGGACTTGCGACCGCGCCCGAATTGCTTTTTTGCTTATGATCCCGGCGATCCGTTTGAAACGCTTGAAAGTGCGGCATCGCGTATGTTGGCGTCTGGTTTCACGGAGTGCTCCCACCGACTGCGGGTTTACGTTTTGATCGGCTATCCGAAGGACACTTTTACAGCGGCGACAAAGCGCCTTGAGCAAATGATTTCCATCGGATTCACACCCCACGCTATGCTCTGGCAGCCGGAAACTCCATCAGCAGAGAAATGGCGACCGTCCTCGGAGTGGGGAAAGTTTCAGCGTAGATGGGCGCGGCCTGCGATTATTCACGCGACGCGCCATGGAGTTGCCGCATGAGCGGCTGTACTCATGTATATAGTTCCCCAAACTAAAACGTCGCGATCGACGAGAGTACAATATTGTAGACAGCGTGCATTAGCGCGGCTGCCGCCGTGGACCCAGACTGTGCGCGCATCCAACCAAATGAAACGCCGGTCACGATAGTCGCGAATAGGCGTGGCACATTCCGGTCATTGTGAGACAGCGCGAAAAGAATTGCGGTAAGGACTACTGTTGCGCAGACGGCCGCGAGCCGCCGCGCACCTCGCCGCCTTAAGAATTCAAGGATCAGCCAGAAGAGGATGCCGCGGAAAAGCATCTCCTCGATCATCGGTCCTGAAGCGCTGGCCAGAAGGACCCGATGCGGTGGAGGAACACGCCCGAGGGGCTGGTGGAGGATCGTGGCATACGACCAAATACCGGCGGCAACCGCAGCGCCGGCAAGGAAGCTGTAAATCCAGAATCCTCGACGCGGCGCCACCCAGCCTATACGGCAAATCCATTTGGTTTTTCCCAGCACCCGATAGCCGTACGCGAACAGGAGCAGAGTCAACAGCAGCGCCAGCCCGAGCGCCGCCGGCTTCACCGCGGTGGCCGTGACTTGCCATACAAACAGGCAGGCGATGGGGAAGAATAGCTCTGGACTCGCGGCGATTATTCGCGGGAGACTTTGCGCGAAACGAGCCAATGCGGTGTTGAACCCGCCGCCGTACCAGCGCTTTTCCCGTAGGGCGCTCACGCCAGACTCCCCCACTCGGCCTTCATCCTCATTGTGATCGAAGTGGGGACGTTTGGCTGGCGTCCCTATCCGATGGTTTTCCGACCCTCTTCCAGGGAGTGCTGCAGCAGGGCAAACAGGTACAGGAGGTTTCAGTGTCTCGACTTGCCGCAAGAATTCGTTGTAATTACTACCCTCTGCCGCTCAGAGAAACAGAACGGATCCGAAATCTGCTACAGTTCCCGAGCGAGCCGTTCTCCGCTTTGGATCCGTGCGTCGGGGAAGGTATAGCGTTCTCCACTATCACCAGAGCTTCCAGCGCCCGCCGTTACGGAATAGAGCTGGACGCGTACAGGGCTGAGCAAGCTGCCCCGTTGCTGACCAGGATCATACAGGGGAACAGTCTGGAAACCCATTGTCCGGTTGAGTCCTTCTCGCTGATTTACGAGAATCCACCCTACGACTGGACACTTTCTGGAAGCGCGAGGGAACGGCTTGAGGCGGTATTCCTGAATCACACTTTCCGGTGGCTGGTTCCCGGCGGCGTTCTTGTACTCGTCATTCCGGCAGAGCGAGCCGCGGAGTGCGCTCAAATTCTTGCTTCCCACTTTAAGTGCACCCGGATCTTTCGCCTGGGCGACCCGGAGTCCGTTCGCTACCGCCAGGTCGTCATTGTCGGCGTGCGGCGCACGCGCCGCGAGCGTGACCAACTTCGTGATCGCGAGATCAGCGAGGGTCGTTTCCTCTTCAGCACGCTTGGGCGCGAATACGAGCATCTGGCTGAATTGCCTGAATCGGCCAGCGATCCGTATCCCGTGCCGGCAACGGGTCCGGCCGCACTCACATTCAAAGGCCTGCCGCTGGATGAATTGGAGGATGCGATTCCGAGTTCGCCGGCGTCCCGGCAGGCGGCGCGAATTCTGGCGCCGGAGCCCACCGTAATCGGAGGGCGGCCGCTCACACCGTTACACGCGGGCCAAGTTGGCCTGGTCGCGTGTTCTGGTCTGATCAACGGCATTTTTGGCACAGGCGAAGAACGCCACATCGCCGCCTGGAAGAGCAAAAAAATCACAACGAAATTGACGGAGGAAGAGGCGGACGGGACAACCATCATCCGCGAGCGGGAACGCTTCGTTCAGGAACTGTCCGTTGTGTTCGCCACTGGGGAGACGGGCATGCTCGAATAACCGGCGCCTCCATCGCGGATAAGAGCGCAAAAGTGAATCGGGAGCAAAAACTACGCTGCGGAGGGTGAATATCGATGAAGAACGCACATGAGCGTTTTGGCTGGCTGGAGTTTGACAAGCCGCTCAAAGACACGAAAACCAGGATTCGCGTAGCGCTGGACCGGTTCATCGGCGAGAACTCCGAAGACAAGGAGGCGTCCGGAGTTGCTCACGTGATATCGGTCTTCGGAAGCGACGTCGATATCGGCGCCATCTGGGCGGCGATCGCGGGACAGGAATTGTTGACGGTCTCCGGTCCTGGTCTTCAGCAGAGGCGAGTTTCGCTGGGAAAAGATCCCCGAGTATTCCGCGGGACCATTGCCGTCGCTGGCCGCAGCCGAAGCGTCCGCCATCTGATGGCCCTGTCCGCCCAGATGGCTGACGATACCGATGTCGGGAGGGTCATCGTGAGCCGGGGCGATCCGGAGTTCGTGCTGTACCGGATTTCGCAACGGCTCGGACTCCCGGTTCATCCTTCCTGGGCGAAGTGGTTTTGGGCCGTGCTGAAGCAGCACAAACGCACGAAGCCGCTCGACGGCCTCGGATATGAGCCGGTCGCCGTAGCCGGCACAAAGCAGGAATTCCTTGAGTGGATCGGATACGCGGTGAAGGAGAAGGAAATCGAGATCCCCGACGAGAACGACTCGATCCGTTGGTTCAAAGCGGCGAAACCTGTCTGCCTGAACTCGCAGGCCAGGGAATTGCTGGGTAGCAGACGCTGCTGACTCGCCGCAAGCCGGTCTGCAAGCTCGGTGTTCCCCCGCAAACAGTGTGGCGTGGGCTGCGGGGCGCGATTTCGCGTATCCGTCTCCAACAAGACCCCACTGGGGCACACCGTTATGATTGAGTCAATGGAGCTTCCGGAACCGATAAACCTGACGGCGAAGCTTTACAGGCTCAAGGACTGTCTGGACAAGCTTGACGCCGATGACCAACAATTTGTGAATGCAATGGTCGATTGCCTTGAAGGGGGCCAGACACCCTATCTGCCTCAATTGATGAGAATTAAGGATATGCAGGTTCCGGGAGACGCCCCCCTCGTGGACCCGATCCTGAGAAAAGGCACGGTGACCGCCTTACGCAAGGATCTGGATCACATGATTTGGCGCTACATGCCGTTGGAGCAACTGTTCTTCCTGCTCTCGACAAGGAGCCTGCATTTTTCTCCTCTGTGCTGCATGAAGGACGTAAGCGAGGGGCAATTGCCCAAGCGTGCGTTCGAGCAAACAAAAGCGATGCTGCCGCCGCATTTCTCTCAACCGGGAGCCATCATTGACGCAGAAACGATGACGAACCTTTCAGTAGCTTACAGGAGGAGAGATGCCTGTATCAGCTGTTGGTATATGGACGACTCAGACAACATCGCCATGTGGGACGAATACGCGCCAAGAAATGGCGCCGCGATTCGAACCACCGTTGGCCGGTTACATTCCTCTCTTGACGGATGTTACGACACAAATATCCATATGGCTGGGGTTGCGTACTACGAACCCCATGAGGAGGAACGATACATCGACGACGCCTATTTTGGATCGCTCTTCATAAAACACGCCGAAGGATTCCGTCATGAAAAAGAACTCCGCGCCGTGGCGTATCGGACAAACGACGGACGTGGAGTGAACATTCCGATCGCATCAAACGTACTGATCGAATCCTTGGTAATGTCTCCCGACCTGCCGGATTGGGCATTGCCCTATATCACTCAACTAATCACCTCTCTCGGCTTCTCTGGTCAGGTGGAGCGCTCTTCGGCAAAGTCGCCCAGAACCGCTAGTCTGGACGCTAAAAGTCTTATCGCAGGACTCCGGCAAGGGCAAATGATTTCTTCCGGGTGGTACGAGGTTAATTGCTTGGCCAAAGTTCGAGACGCGATCGAAACCGTTATCAGGAAGATTCAGAAATCGGATACGATCCCAGCGTGAAGCTGGCCGTCCGCACAACGTGGACGTCGCAGGAGGTAAGGAGAATAAAAGGCGAATATGTTATTCTGCCGTCCGTGGGCACCCGAAAGATATGCACCGTTTCTTTTCGCGATTCGGATGGCGTTCAGCACTCCGTCGAGGTCGGAGCGGAGACGCTCTATGAGGCCGCTGTACTCGCCCTGAAATCTTTCCGCGACCACGAATGTGCACCGGGACCGGCCGCCCATCTTGTGGTGGAAGTAAAGAGTCCGAGCGTTACACATACCGTAGTGGCGCATAAGATCGAGGAGTGGCTGGATGGCGGTGCACGGAGTCCGAAAGAGGCGATTGAGAAGCGGCGCTTGCGCCAACTTCTCGATGGCTGACATCGTTTTAGAACGGTTTCGTTGAAGATCAGGGCAGCGAGCTGACAACGCCGAGTGCGCGCGTGAGCAGGCGCTCGGATGATTGTGACGTGACAGTCACGCGCTGCCGCGCATCGCGACGGGCTCCACGTCCCACGTCATTCTCACGACGCCTTCGCGGATATCGTGCAGCTCCCAGTGCCACACACTGCCGCGCCCCACGCCGGCTGTGGTCGCTCCGATGTGATTGTTGCTGGCTGATACGTCGTACCGGTTGTCGATGGACAGCTCCGGCTGTCGAGTGAGCTTGTACCCGCCGGCAAGATAGCGCGTCAGATCCAGACGGACGCTGATGGTCTGGTAGTAGGCGGGCCGATGCAATCGCCGTGCGATGTTCCGGTGATCCCGATCGAACCCTTTGTAGATCTCCAACTCGAATTTGTACGTATTGCCAGGCTCTGGCGTGAATCGGGAGATGATCGATCGTCCGAAGTCGACATACGGAGCGCGGATGTCAGCCGGGGCCTCCTCCACGTACGACGTCGTCGCCTTGATGAGGCCTTCCTGCTTCGTAATGTAGCTGAACTCGTATTGAGACCGGCAGCGGTTCTTCCTGGAAAACGTTACGGTCTGAATCAGCCGGCCCCAGTTGTCGCACGCGATCTCCTGCACGCGACCGGCGTCGTACAACACGCGGTAGGCCCTCGGTGCTCGCGGTTCCACGGTCAGATCAATGTCGCAGCTCTCGACTTCGAACACGCTCGGGTGGCCGACTGGCTCAAGTATCGCCTCGACGATCCCCACATATCGCGGGTCCGTCCGGCCGGGCGGTCGAATGACGCTGGAGTGATCGCCGGGAAGGGGCGTCACCTGGGGGAATGTGCCGCGAGCCGACGCCTCGGGAACGATGGCATCGCTCAGGCCGCTGAACAACCGGATCGGAATCGGGCAGGTTGATGCGCTGATCTCGCGCGCGCCCACGATTTGCCCCTGGACTCGCGACACGACCGCGGACATGTTGGGATTGAGGACGCGCAGCTCGTGCTCCTGGGGGTTGTCAATCACACGCGAGAGCAGAACCCGCACCAGCTCGAAGAAATTGGACCCGAGGAGCGGCGTTGCAATCAGGATCGCCTGGCGAATCGTCGACAACTCGATGCCCCGCCCTGACGACACCATCTCAGATAGATAGCTCAGGATGACCAGACCGCCCTGGCTGTGCCCGACCAACGTGACCTGGCGGCCGCGCAGTTCGGCTGAATCTAGAAACCCGCTGAGCGCCCGCCCGACTTCCTCGAGCTGCGGAATCCGAAGGCGGGGATCAACCTTGAACGAGGACGCGTCGTACCCGAAGCGCCTGAGGATGAAGCGGCCGTTGATCCGGGGATCGTCCCTGAGGAGGCTGACCAGCTCGTCCCAAGACTTCTCCGAGCTCCTGATGCCGTGAATGAATACGACGACGGCGGATCCCTGCGCGTCCTCCTGCTGCTCGGACAGTGAAACCTCGACCACCGCGCGCCCGCGCCTGACCAGCACGACCAGCGCGAGGCTCTGTAGAAGCGACAGCAGCGCCAAGCTCACGACGGCGAACCGGGTGTAGTAGGCGATCCGGAGCTGCGCCAGTACGCGAGCCACGCTCTCTTTCGTCCAGAACAGATACGCGTCGCCGTGCGCGTCAAAGAGCATCTCCGAGGGGGACTCGTTGCGGTGCTGCGCGAACCAGCCGGCACCGACGGCCGTGGGCTCGCTCCCGATGACAACGGCAGCGCCTTGATACGTCGCCACGTACGCGTCGGTGAGAGCGCGATAGTACAGGCTCGACGCGACCGATCCCGCGACGAACACACCGGCGGCAATGCACCACGCGACGAGGTAATCCCGGTCGTCGAACAAGCGCATCGCCAGATAGGTCACGACCGCCGCGAGCCCGGCGATCAGCGCCGCGAGTTCACCGGCGAGGCGTGCGGACTCAAACGGTAGGGGATCGATCACAGCGATGAGCGCGGCCGCGGCGGCGACTGCGACGGGAGCCGACGTGCGGACCCGGTGACCGATCGCGTGAGATGTGTTCATCGTAGCGACTTCGGCACGAGGACATCAACACTGACGGGTGTCAACGAAACGGCGCCGCCTGCGACCGTGCCAAGAATCACCGGCTTCATCGAACCGCGTACGGTGAGGTCGGCGGGATTGACCGCCCAGATGACGTACGGCCCGGGAGGCAGCAGGCGGCTGGTGGGGGAGCTGAAGGGACCGAATGCCTCACCCGGAGCCCTGGAGTACGTGGCGAGCGGAGTCGGCAGATCCAAGACCTGCCATCCGTTCGTCTCGCTCCCCGTGCTCAATACCGTGCGGACGTTCACGGTAATAAGCGTTGCTAGGCCCATCGGACTGTTCTTGTAGGCTGCGTCCTTCGTCGTGAGGTCGGTCTCGACTGCTCGGGTGACGTCCGGCGCTTTGACTTGAGGATCGTTTCGGCTGCGCAACGCCGCCTCGTCCTGCTGGAAGGAGCGCACCGTCGGAAGCGGAATGGGAACCTCCCCGCCGCGGCCGGCAATGGGTTTGGCCGCCAGCGCCAGGAGGGACGCCACCGCCTCGCCCGCCGGCGTCGAGATCGTGTCGCCAAAGAGCGATCGGATCGAAGTGAGCGCGCGAATCACTTCGGTGCGGCGGCCCTCCGGCGGTGCCGGCTGCTGCGCCAGGACCGTGCTTCCAGCTAGAAAAACTCCGGTGAACCCAACGAGAAGACGCCTGCATCGGCGGAACCGCAGCATCATGGTTCTCCCTTTTCTGCCAATAACTGTTGGGTCGGTGAGGGATCTTATTCTAGGATTCCATTTTGGACGCCCCAGCGCACGCGAGTATAGCATCGTACCGGGACACTCTTCTGCTCTTCCAGCCTAGCGATGATGTCGGTCAATCCGCCGGCCATCTCGGCTCCCTGATGGGGAGTTACCGGACTCGTTGTGCTGAAGAACCTTTCGATTCTTCTTCCACTTCGAACACTGCCTCGGATGTGAGAGACCAGCCCAGTACCTCGTGACGATGTCGTCGGGCAATAAGGGCATTGCAAATCCTGTTTCGTCATTTTTCAACAGTAGGTTATCAGGCTGGCTCAATCTACCAACCGCCTCCTGCCCTCCCCCTCGCCGACTGAAATCCTTGGCGCTCCTGTAGCAACTCAACCCCTGAAAGAACAAATCATGTCCATACCGTCAACGATTGCCGAATATCTACGCCGCTCCTCACAGGAACTGGGTGAACGGATTTTGAAAATCTATCCCGCTCTCCAGGCGCCGGACGACTCTGTCTCCGAGCGATTCAACAGCTTGCTTCGAAGCCCCTTTGCGGCACAGCGTCTGGCGGTAATGGGAATCGTGAAGCGGTGGGAACAAGCCAGGGCCGCGGCCGTTATTGCGGAGTGCGGCACTGGCAAGACGCTCATGGCTCTTTCCGCGCTCCACGTCCATTCTGCAGGTCGGCCCTACGCGGCCCTCGTGATGGCGCCTCCGAACATCGTTGGGAAATGGTGCCGAGAGATTCTGATTACGATCCCGGGCGCGCGCGTCTTCATGATTGATGGTTTGCGGACTCCGACGCGATCGGGCGCTGGCCCATACGGCGTCAATGAGGTGCGCTACCGGAACGGGCGAATCGTGCGCGAAGGACTGCACACGACCTTAACAGATCTGCGCCTTCGGAAGAGCTCTAAATCGGCGCGCGATCGCTGGCAGAAGCTTTGCCCCGGCCCGTCGTTCTGGGTCGTTGGCCGTGATCGAGCGAAACTATCCTATTTTTGGAGACATGCGTACTC
>Ga0182024_10022312_pt1 | contig 11418 bp, 3 predicted proteins | sample P32metaG_FD_120480 | JGI IMG/M metagenome (GOLD analysis project Ga0182024, IMG submission 120480) | Permafrost microbial communities from Stordalen Mire, Sweden - P3-2 metaG (Illumina Assembly) | ecosystem: Environmental > Terrestrial > Soil > Wetlands > Permafrost | place: Sweden: Stordalen... | reverse complement strand
GTCACGGCCGGACCTCCTTCGTATGGGGTCAGCCGGAGCCACTCTCCGGCCAGACAAACCCCCGCAAATGCGATGAGGTCCGGCCTTCAACGTCCCGGCGACTGATCCTCCATAGTGTCTAGGCAATAGGCTGGTCAGAACCCCAGCTCAGGACGCGGCGAACGCCATCTCACGTACGCGGAGCACCCCCTACCATGCGCAGCTGGACCGGTTGCTCAATGACCGCAACGTCGGTCACCGCTGCTTCAGCGCGCGGTCGCTAGCCGATAAGTTTGAGCATCCGCGCGCGCAGAAGCCGACAACGACGCTCGGCGCTATCCACAAAGCGCTGTTTCGTGCGTGGGGCGCGGGCAAGGTCATCTCGTTCATCGACGCCAACGGGAACGTGCTCCGCGAGACGGTTTTCGGCGCGCCCGGCTCGGCGGCAGTCGAGCACCCACAAATCTTCGCGACGATCGGCAGCCCCGCCCCGGAGGATGGGTATTCCACGGTCAGCTACCAGCAGTACTCGGCGTTTAGTCCCGAGAGCGCGGCAGCCGCCGAGATCGACGCAGCCGTGGACACGGACATCGATGACGAGGACGCCGACACAGAGGCCGACAACTCCCTGACCCGTGACCGACTGGTTGACGCAATCGGTGCCGACGCGGCCGAGGCGTTCGGCGACAAGCTCCTGGAGGGCCTCACCATCGACGACCTGGAGGCAGTCGAGCTCGCTAGCCGGATCCGCACGTGGACGCCGGAGACCCCGGCGCCCGAATGGGTGCCCGACCCGGTGTTGCGCCGCTGGGTGACGCTCGCGCCCGTCACGCAGCATTGGAAGACCGGCCTTGACCGTGGATCACCCGCGGAACGCATTCGGCTCGTGCGGTTGGGCGTCCGTCGTAAGGGCGGGATCGCCGCCGATTCGCTTGCCGCTCGAGGGCTTGCACAGTTCGTCCGCGCCGACCTGCAGCACTGGATGGTCGTTGCCGACCTTGCGCTCGAGCACTACCGCGCCGCCGGCGAGCTCGTGCCACTCGACGAGCTGCCGGATCTGGCCAACGACCCGGTCGACTACTACCTCGCCGGCGACGTGTCAGCTGAGGTGGTGCTGCTCACCGGCCTGGCGCTCGGCCTCGACGAAGGGTCTTTGCGGGAGATCGCCGGCGACGCCATGGACCACAGCGGCGTACGCGAGCCGTCGCCTGAAGAGGCACTGCGCTTCCAACTGTCAAGTCGGGACGCGGAGATCACCGAGCTGCGAAGCCAGCTCCGCGACGCGCAGACTGAGGTGAACGCCGCACAGAAGGAACAGCAGACGCTCGTCGACGAGCTCGATCGGCTGCGCGACGCCCATCAGCGGGCAGGGACCGCCGACGACATGCTCACCGCCGAGCGGGCACGTGCCCGCGAAGCTCTCGCCCGCGTCGCTGAGGTCGAAGCCAAGGTCGACACTCTCACCGAAGACGCGGCTCGCGCGGAGGAACTCGACGCGCAAGTCCGTGCGCTCGAAGAGCTCCGCGACGAGCTGCTCGCCGAAGCGCCGAGCGTGGAACGCGAGCGCGGCCTGCGCGAACAGGCCGAGGAGGAAGTGCAGGCGCAGCTGCGCCGCGTCCGTGAGCTCACACAGGCGTTGCACGACGCTACAGCGCACCGGATTGAGATCCCCGTCGAGGATGGACCGTCGTTGATCACGACGCTCGCCGGCCCGGTCGCCGCCGCCGCACAGCATGCTGCCGCGCGCATGGCCGCGCGAACGCCGGCCGTCGGTGACGCGCAGCTGCTGCGGTTCGCCGGCGTATTCGCGCAGCTGTCAGACGAGATGCCGGCTGTGCCAACGGACATCCCGTTGATGTCCGGGGAGCCGGCGGCGGCCAAATTCGCCGCCGAGTCGACACCCCAGGTCATACCGGAGCTTGTTGTTACCCCTGCGGCACCGGCCGCAGAGCCCGTGCCGACGTCGGCGGCGACCCCGGAGTCTGCGCGGGACCTCCAGGAGGAGCCGGAGCCCGCAATCGCCGAGGGCGAGCCGGCCGCAGACGAGGTCACGACCAGCGGGCGCCGCCGGACCCGTCGCCGTGCGATGCCGTTCACGGTACGTCCGATCGGCGGGGCGAGCGAGGTCGGTGGCTCCGCCATTCTTGTCCAGACGCGCGCAGGTGCGAGCCTGCTCCTCGACGCCGGCCAGCGGGTTAAGGGCGAGTTCGGTGCGGAGTCCGTCAACCAGTTCCACTACGGCGTGCCCGGGACCGACCGCCTGGACGCGATCCTCATCAGCCACGCCCACATCGACCACATCGGATCGCTACCGCTCGTGCATCAGCATCACTCCGAGCTGCAGAGCGAGGCCTTGCCGGTGGTCATGACCGAGCCGACGAAGGTCCTCGGCGAGATCATGCTCAGAGACTCCGCAAAGATCCAACACGCGCGTGAACACGCCCTGTCCGATCTCGCTGAATCCGATTACGGCTTGGGCGCGATGGAGGCGGCGTACTCGTTTCCGTACGTCACCGCGTGCCTGGACTCCGCGCATCTCATCCTCGCCGAACAGCACAAACCGATCCCGATCCACGGCACGAGTCTCGTGGCTCGATTCCTGCCCGTCAGCCATGTGCTCGGCAGCTGCGCAATCCATGTCAAGGACACCGAGACTGGCGCGACGCTTCTGTACTCCGGTGATCTAGGCCCGATCTCCGAGCCTCAGCTAACTTTGCCGGATTTCGGTGGCACGAGCATGATCGAGGGCGCCGACGTACTCATCATGGAGAGCACTTACGGACTGCTGCGCCCCGAGGAGCGCGAGGGCCGCCGGCGTGCCGGCCACGGCCGCGAGCGCGCCACGAAGATCCTCGCAGACGTCGCCACCAAGACCCTCGGGGACGGCGGGCACATGCTGCTGCCCGCGTTCAGTCTCGGACGCACGCAAGAACTCGCGATGCTCATCGATCGTGAGCGCGGCCGTTCGCTACCCGACGGCAAGATCTTCGTCGCCGGGATGGGCGAGGCGATCACAACGGTCTACGATGACTTCGACCGTCCCCGCGGCGGCTGGCGCCGGTCCGGCGATTTTCCCGCGATCACCAGCGTGCGTAAATGGCTGGATCGGGGCAACACTTTCGAGGACGTCGTCGCCGAGGTCCTGGAAAGCCCGCCGAGCTACATCATCGCCAGCCCGGCAATGGTGTCTAGTGGTTGGTCGCGTGCGTTCTTGCACGCGATGCTCGGCGATCCGCGTCACGCGATCGTGTTTACCGGCTACCTGCCCCGGCACGCTGGAAACATTCAGAACCTCCGCGAGATGCACCAAGGTGCCACCATGCGCTTAGACGGGGAGAACCGCACGATCACCTGCCGCTGGGAGAAGGTCGGGCTTTCCGCGCACGCGCCGTCCTCGGACCTGGAGCTGTTTGCCCGCGACGTCACTCAGGGTCGCGACACGGTGCACATCGGGCTCGTACACGGCCAGCCCGAAGCTCAGCGCGAGCTCGCCGAGCGGCTCACCGACCAGCTGGACACCGCGACCGTGCGCAGCCTGCGCAACGGTGAGCCGTGGGTGCCAGGCCGCAGCTGACACTCAGTGACTGGCACGTCGCACTGCTGGACGTGCTCCTCCCCGCCGGCGTCAACGCCGGCCGGCCGGTGCTGCTCGCCTGCGACGACGAAGCCGTCCGCGCCGCCGCTGCCCAGCTCGGCCTACGCGTCCTGGACCCCGCACAAGCGCTCGTCGACTGTCTGCAAGCCGAGCAGCCAGTAAATACCACCGGGGGCTTCCGCGACGCGCTCGCGGCCGCCCGTGCGTTTGTCGGTGAGCCGCGGCCACGACTGGGGCCGCCGCCCCACCTGGCCGCCTTGTGCGTGTGTGTGCTCGCAGCTAGCCGCATGGACTACACCGAGGAGCACACGGCCGGCCTGTACTACCCGCTGCTCGGCGAGCTGCTCGGCGTCTCGCTGCAACCAGACTGGCCGCACCTGCCCGGCATTGACACCCTGGCCGCCAGCCTCAACGAGCTCGGCGTGTGGCTGGTCGAGGACCAGGATGGGATCCGCGGACGGCTGCGGCTCCCCGCAGAGCCGACTCGGCGCGTGGTCGGCCGTCTAGTCTCCCAGACGCTGCTTCGCGGCCGAGACCGTGGCCTGCTCGGCGACTTCTTCTGGCGCTACCGCCGCGCTCTAGAGGCCGGCTGGAACCCAGCGCGGCTCGCGCGCCGGTGGGGTGGACGGCATCACCTCACCCAACCGGCGCAGGACCGTGTCGCCGACCGACGCCTAGACCGACTGCTCTCCGGCGCGCTGCGCGCCGCCTACCGCGCATGGGATGGAACGCGCGTCGACGAACAAGGCAGACGTGTCTGGCCGGTGCGGCTACGTCTCGGCGTCAGCCCGAGGATCGCGGCCCTACACGCGAGCGTGCCCGCGATCGCCGGACCGGTGATGATCACCGCGCCTGACGGCAGCGCATTCGAGTTCGCCGCCCATCCGCAGGAGACGGTGCTGCCGACCACATGGCTCGCACACGCTGCCGCGGGGCCGTTGCGCTGCCCGGCCGCGGCCGGACTTGTCGAGGTCCTCGACGGTCCGACGATGCTGTTTGAGCTCTCGGACGTCGGCCTGGAACGAGTCGCGCTCGCCGGCGAGCAACCGGTGTGGGCGCTCACCTGCGACCCCCGGCTGACCGGCCTGCCACTCCCAGCGCCTCGCCGGCACCGCGCGACGCTGCCTGGTAGCTGGACGCTCTTGGTTAACCTCACGGCGGACGAGCTGCCCGACGATCTGCGCGCTCCCGAGCCTGACCCCGACCCGGTGTCCGAGCGCGACGTAGATCTCATCGGCGGCCTGCCCCTGGGACTGCGGACGTGGCTGGTCGACCACCCGCCGGCGCTGCGCAGCAACCTGCCCGAACCGGCTCTGCTGCGCATCGATGGCCGCGAACACGGCGACCTCGACCCTGGCGAGGTCCGTTATCTCGATGCGATCGCCGCCGTCCCCGCCACCCGCCGCCTCGACGTCGGCGATGTGTGGGAGCAGGACATCGAGCTCGCCGAACGCGGCCGCCGCGAAAACATCGGCGTGCTGCACTGGGATCTCGGCCATCCGTCGCTCGCTCGTCATGGCGCGCAAGACGGCAGCCACCCACTCGCTAGAGGTGAGGTCACCGTCTGTGGCGCCGCTGTCGACGGCACGGACATCGCCTGGCGTCCGCCGCTGCTGGTTCGCGCGCAGGCCACGGTGCACACGATCCACATCGACGGCAGCGTCCGTGTCCATGCGCCACCCGCAGCTCCCGCGTGGGCACGCGCCGCGGGCCTGTTGCCGGACGCACCCAGCCGCGGTAACGGCGAGCCGTGGGAGATCGTCGATGACGGCAGCATCGTGTGGATGTGCATCGAACATGCGCGCCACCCGCGCACGATCGCCGTCCGCGCCTGCTCGGTTCCCGATACGGACGCGGCACTCGACCTCGCCGACCAGTTCGCTGACGCGATCGTTGTCGACCGTGACGTCGGGGACGCTGACACGCGCTGGGCGGCGCTCGTTGCCCTTGCCGCGGAGGAACTGGTCGATGACTGAACGCCGCGCTGCCTACGACGCACTGCTGTGGTGGTGCAGCGAAGCCGGCTCCGGTACCTGGCCACAGTTTCGGGAGGCCTGCACGCACCTGCGCCTGCCACCGACCGGCGCGATGCGAACTCTCGGGATCCTCGGTCACGTGGAAGTGGACTGGCGCGCGCGACGGTGGGCGGCGACGCCGACAACCCTGACCACGATCCCGCAGCTGCCAGGCCGGCTGCTGATGTGCGGCGCTCGGCCGAGCCATCTCACCGAGCATCTGCGCCAAGTCGCCGAAGGCGGCGGCTATGACGTGCTCGTCGATGACGAGCCGATCGCCCAACAGTCCGCGGGACCAGCGACAGTACTCATCGACGCCGACCCAACGGACGCCCCCGACTTCGCGACCGCCGCCGGCGTCCGCTTCCAGCCGGCTGCGCACCGTGCGATCGCCTCGGTCCTGGCACCGGTACGCCTAGAGGACGTGGGGGAGCCCGCGACCCCAGATGACCGGTTCCCGCATTGCCTGATCGATCCCTCGACGCTGGGAGAGCGCTGGGATCTCGACACCCCAGAAGGCAGCGAAGGACTGTGGGCTTGGCAGACCTGGGGTAGGCGTGCGGCCCGCTACCTGCGGGCCGATGGGCAGTGGTGGTATCTGCCGCAGGCCGAGCATGGTCCGTATCTGCTCGCGCCGCGGCCGATCGGGGAGGAGCACTGCCGGTACGAGCCCGCGCACCGCATCCTGATCGTCCACGCTTATGCGCCGCTGCCGACGCTGCACGCCCGCGCTGCGGTGCTGTGCTCCGGCCGGCTGCCGCTACGCCAGCATCTCGCCGAGGACACGGCCGAAGACCACTACGTCAACATCGACGAGGAGACCGCCGGGATGCTCCTCGCCTCCCTGCAAGGAGCACTGCCGTGAGCACCACCGCCGACCCCGCCACCGAGCTGCCGATGCCCGCGAACCCGACCGTGCTCGGGCGGGAGCTGCTGGAGGTCTACCGGCGCTTCTACCGCTCTGCGTACGCGGTCGCCAACCCCGGGATCGCCGAGGAGCGCTTCGCGCTGCTCGCCGCCGGCGCGCAGCTTGCCGCCGAGACCCTGATCGAACCGGTCTCCTCCTACCGGTCGTCCGGGCTGCGAGTCGCCGACGCTGCGCAGCGCCTTAACCTCGACGAGCACCGGGCCGCAGACGTCGCCGCGTTCGTCGACGCGCTGATGGACGGCCACGAGCTCTACGAGCACCAGTGGCAGGCGCTGGAAGCAGCCCACTCGGGCATCGACGTCGTCGTCAGCGGCGGCACCGGCTCAGGCAAGACCGAGGCGTTCTGGCTGCCTGTCCTCACCCGACTGGTGATCGAGTCCGCCGGCTGGGGTCCTCAGGGCGCCCGCCCGCAGCGCTGGTGGGAGGCAGGGTCACGGCTGATGCCAGCGCGCGACGGCGAGACCGGCCGCATGCCGGGGATGCGAGCGCTGGTGATGTACCCAATGAATGCGCTCGTCGAGGACCAGATCGTCCGCCTGCGCCGCACCCTCGACGAGGCGCAACAGCTAGCGTGGCTAGACACCCACCGTCACGGCCACCGGTTCACCTTCGGCCGCTACACCGGGCAGACCCCAAGCGCCCGCAACAACCTGCGCCGGCTGTACGCCGACCTCGATCGGCGCGCGCAGGCCGCGGCCGCCCGTGACACGCGCGCTGCCGCACGCGAGCAGGCCGAAGGACTGGCGGCCGGAACGTTGCGCCGCTACCGGCCCTACGTGCCGCGACCGCTCGGCGCCGAGCAACTGTGCCGTGAGGAGATGGTCACGCGCGCACCGGACATCCTGATCACGAACTTCTCGATGCTGAACATCATGCTGATGCGCGACAACGAGGCAGAGATCTTCAACCAGACCCGAACATGGCTTGCCGCCGACCGCACCCAGCATCGCTTCCATCTGATCGTCGACGAACTCCACCCATACCGTGGCACCGCCGGCACCGAAGTCGCGCTGCTGCTGCGAAAGCTCATCCACCGCCTCGAGCTCACCCCCGAACAGCTCGTCGTAATCGGCGCGTCAGCGTCGCTCGGCGACGACGAGGACCGGGTGCGCGACTACCTCCAACAATTCTTTGGCCGAGACGGACGCCAGTTCGCCCTGATCTCCGACGCGCAGCAGCTCCCCGATCCCGGTGCCCCAACTGAGTTCACCGATGCTGACGCCGAAGTGCTCGCTTCGCTCGGCGCAGCCGTCGAGAACAGCGACGAACACGCCCGAGCGCTCGCTACCGCTGCCGCCGACCGCGTCGACCCGGCCACCGCCGGCGCCGTCCTCGTCGCTGCGTGCCGTCCCGATCCGTACGGCCGCGTGCTCGCCCGTCCCGCATCCGAGCTGGCCGCACGGATCGACCCGCATGATCCCGACCGCGCGGAAGCAACACTGACCGGGCTGCTCTCACTCGTGGGGGCCGCCGGCACCCAGCCCGTCCGCGCCCACTACTTCTTCCGTGCCACCAGCGGCTGGTGGGCGTGCGCTGACCCTCTCTGCTCGGCACTCGATCCGCGGTTTCATGATCCGCGCCGGCGGATCGGCAAGCTGTACCCGCAGAGCCGAATCCGCTGTGACTGCGGGGCGCGTTGCCTGGACCTGCTGTGCTGCCAGACCTGCGGTGAGGTCCTGCTCGGCGGCTATCACTCCGACACCCCGGCCGGCGGCAGCTACCTCCTACCGGACCTGCCGAACCTCGAACAAGCCCCGGACCGTACCTTCGCCGACCAGACCTATGGCAACTACAAGATCTACTGGCCGTCCGGGCTCACCCAGCCGCTCGTCAGCGACTGGAACTACCAGAGCTATGAGTTCCGCTTCACGCCCCGCGTGCTGCGCCCCGGCACCGGCGAGCTCGCGGCGCCGGTGAACGAACCGGCAACCGGCTACCAGTACATGATTCGCCGTGTCGGTGGAGGCCAGGACGCCGCCGGCAGGATCCCAGCGATCCCTACACGCTGCCCAAACTGCAACGACCACTGGGAGAGGACGGGTGTTCGCTTCAATCAGACCCAGGCGCTGCCCGTCACCAGCCCCCGTCGGATGCGCACGCCAATCTGGCACATGCGCACTGCTGCCGATCGCGTCAGCCAAGTGCTCGCCGAAGAGCTATTGCACCGCCTGTACGGCGATCCGTCGCAGCAGCGGCTGATCGCGTTCTCCGACAGCCGCCAGGAAGCCGCGAAGCTCGCTGGCGGCCTCGACGCCGCCCACTACAAAGACACGGTCCGTCAGCTCGTCGTCCAAGAGACCCAGCGATCTGCGGCCAGCGCGCAGCGGCTTGCCCGGGTGCGCATGTGGGCAGCCGACCCGGCCGGGCAACAGGCACTTACGGAGGAGGTGCGCGACGCGGTCCGTACGAGTGAGCTCGCCCGCGACATCGTGCGGCTGGTCCAGACCCCGATGCTGCTCGATGACTCGGAGCGCGACCAGATCCAGGGACGTCTTGATCAAGCGCTCGCTGGGCAGGCCGCGCTCGGGGACATTGCCGAGCGGATCTTCGCCGACTTGGTGGCGATCGGCCGCGACCCCGCCGGGCCTGCGGGCAAGCTTCTCGCCGGCCGCTCGCAGTGGTGGGAAGCCTACGACTGGCCCGCCGATCACGAGCAGCATCCGCCACGACCACGCACCGACGACCCCGCGGCGGCCGCCTACATCGGACAGGTCCGCGACCAGGTACGCACCCAGCTCGCCGAGGCCCTGTACTCAGGCGCCGGCCGCGACATCGAGTCGCTGGGCATCGGATTCTCGGTTCCCGCCGCCAGCCATCCGGTGACCGCGCCCGAGCATCTGCTGCCGGCCGCGGTCGCCGAGCAAGTCGTGTGGGGCGCTCTCCGTAAGCTTGGCACCCAGCGCTACTACCAGGGAGGCCGTCAGGACCGCGACCCGCTCGACACGGCGCCGCGGGCTCTCACCCGTTGGCTGGACCGGATCGCCGTGGAACACGGCCTAGCCCCCGCGGATCTACGCGCGTGGGCGGCGGCCGAGCTGCCGCACAACGATCAGCCGGCCCCACGCTGGGTGCTCGACTTGCGGCGGCTGGTGATCCGAACCGGCGAAGTGCAGGTGTGGCGCTGCGAGCGCTGTTCCTGGCCGCACCTGCATCCCGACGCCGGCGTCTGCCAGCACTGCCTGCAGCCGCTGGTAGCAGCCGCGAACAGCACCGTTGATTCGCTGGATGCCGACTACTACGCGCAGCTGGCCGCTGCCGAGCGGCCGGTGACCCGGCTCGCCTGCGAGGAGCTCACCGCGCAGACCGGCCGCACCCGCGGGCAGCGCCGCCAGGCCTTGTTCCAGGACATCTTTATCGCCGGTGAGCCACCACTGCCCAACGGCATCGACGTACTGTCGGTGACGACGACCATGGAAGCGGGCGTGGACATCGGGTCGCTGCTCGCGGTCCTGCTCGGGAATGTGCCGCCGCAGCGGCTCAACTACCAGCAGCGCGTTGGCCGCGCTGGCCGGCGCGGCGACCCGCTCTCGGTCGCGCTCACCGTCTGCCGTGACCGCACCCACGACGGCTACTACTTCGGGCATCCCCAAGGCATGACCACAGCCGCGCCGCCAGCGCCTTATCTCACCTCCGATCGAGAACAGATCTTCCTGCGGGTGATTCGCGCCGAAGCGCTGCGGATCGCGTTCGCGCGGCTCGTCGCTGACGACCCGGCGTTCACGCCGGGCACAAACGTACACGGCCACTTCGGCGACGCCGCCGCGTGGCTACACGTGCGCGGGCGGATCGAGCAGTACCTCGCCGACGCACGCTTTGATATCGAAGCGTTCACGGCCGCGATCCGCGAACACACCCGCGTGACCGCGGATGCCACGACCCTCGCGGAACTCGCGCTGCGAGACCTTTCCACGGTCATCACCGCCCTCGCCGACCTGCCCGACGAGCAACCTGATCTCTCCCAACGCCTGGCCGAACATGGACTGCTGCCGATGTTCGGATTTCCCACCCAGCCCCGCGACCTATATCTCCACGAACCGCGGCGATCGCATCCATGGCCACCGGAGGAGTCCGTAGACCGCGACCTGCGCCTGGCGATCTCCGAGTTCGCGCCTGGGAACGAGATCGTCCGCGAGAAGATCGTCCTCACCCCAGTCGGGCTCGCCGCCTTCCGACCCACCGGCGCCAGACCATTGTCGGTCCCGGCGCTCGGGCCGGTGACCCCGGTCGGGCTGTGTGAGATCTGCGGCGCGATCGACCCCACGCCCGGTCAGGCGTGCGGCGAATGCGGTGCCCAGGCGCCAGACTTCCGCATCGAACAGCTGTCGCGCCCCGCCGGGTTCCGCACCTCCTGGTCCCCGGCTGACCGCGAGCCGTATGAAGGTGTCAGCCAACGGCTGTCCCGCGCATCCACGCCCAAACTCGCCACCGCCGGGGTGCACTGGGACCGTGAGCATGAGACCAGCGGGCTCCGCGTCCGCGGGGCGCACACGCAGATCTGGCAGGTCAACGACAACGGCGGCCGTGGGTTCGACCTCGCGCCGTCCAACCACGCCAACGGCGGCTACCTCGTCCCCGACCTCGTCGCGCCCGGCTGGACCGCCGGCCCGGCCGTTCCGTACGTGCTCGGCGCGATGTACACCACCGACGTCCTCGTCGCCGGACCCACCGTCGAATCGAGCGCCGAGCACTCACATCTTCTCTACCCGCAGCAGGGCGGCCGCGCGCAGCTTCTGTCTACCGCCCGCCGCGCCGCGTGGGCAAGTCTCGCGTTTGCGATCCGCGCCCGAGCCGCGATCACCGTCGACGTCGAACCCCGCGAGCTCGAAGCGGGCGTGCGCCTCGCGGCGGCGACCGGCGGAGCGTTCGCGCCGCAGCTGTTCCTCGCGGACGCGATCGAGAAT
>Ga0182024_10022311_pt1 | contig 11418 bp, 8 predicted proteins | sample P32metaG_FD_120480 | JGI IMG/M metagenome (GOLD analysis project Ga0182024, IMG submission 120480) | Permafrost microbial communities from Stordalen Mire, Sweden - P3-2 metaG (Illumina Assembly) | ecosystem: Environmental > Terrestrial > Soil > Wetlands > Permafrost | place: Sweden: Stordalen... | reverse complement strand
TCGACACCGGCTGGACGTTTTACACCCCGCTCAGCAGCGTGTATTCAAATTCTGCGGTCACCCCTGCCGTCTTGGGCATTTTCATCAACGGCTTTTCTACCATCCTTACTGGACTCAATTTCGTCGTAACCATTCACACCATGCGTGCGCCGGGCATGACCTGGTTCCGCTTACCTTTATTTGTCTGGGCGCAATACGCCACCAGCATCATCTTTATTTTGGGCACCCCGGTGATCGCCATCACCTTGTTACTCGTCGGCCTCGAGCGCATGTTTCATCTGGGCTTTTTTAATCCCGCGCTCGGCGGCGACCCCATCCTTTTCCAGCACCTCTTTTGGTTCTACTCGCACCCTGCCGTCTACATCATGATTCTTCCCGCCATGGGTGTGATCAGCGAAATCATTCCTACCTTCGCGCGCAAACCGATCTTCGGTTATTCCTTCATCGCCGGATCCAGTATCGCCATCGCAGTAATCGGATTTTTCGTCTGGGCCCACCACATGTTTCTTACCGGCGAATCCGTCTACGCCGCGCTGGCTTTCTCGTTCCTGAGCTATCTCGTGGCCATCCCCTCGGCCGTCAAGGTTTTTAACTGGACCTCCACGCTATACAAGGGCTCCATTTCATGGGACACCCCCATGCTCTATGCCCTGGGTTTCATTGGACTATTCCTGGTCGGCGGCCTCACCGGACTTTTCCTCGCGTGCCTCGGCCTGGACATTCACATCCACGATACTTACTTCGTGGTGGCCCATTTCCACTACATCATGGTTGGCGGCGCGGTCATGGGTTATCTCGGCGGCATTCATTTCTGGTGGCCCAAGATCAGCGGCAGGCTCTATCCCGAATTCCTCGCGCGCGTTTCCGCGATCATTTTGTTTACCGGCTTCAATCTGACGTTCTTCCCGCAATTTATTCTCGGCTATCTCGGTATGCCGCGCCGCTACCATTCCTACCCGCCGGAATTTCAGGTGCTCAACGTGATGTCCACCGCGGGCGCATCCATTCTGGCCTTGGGATATTTGCTGCCGATGATCTATCTGGTGTGGTCCTTGAAGTACGGTGTTGTCGCGGGGCCGAACCCCTGGCCCGCCACCGGCCTCGAGTGGAAAACGGATTCTCCACCGCTTACCGAAAATTTCCTGGTCACCCCGGAAGTCACTTGGGAGGCATACGATTTCGAGACTCGCCCCGATCTGGAGCTGGATCACATCGTAGCCGGGAAGTTGCCGGCCCCAGCTCACGGAGACGATTAGCCGCTTTTAGATCTTGTGCCGGCTGGGGCTGAGACGAACGCATCGCCGGCGAGTTTTATAACCGAGTTCTATAACAAGGAGACCGCGTGCATCGCACCGGCGAACTGTACGGACAATTCGAAACGCTTGAGCAGCAGAAGGAATCCGCAGCCCTGGGCATGTGGGTATTTCTGTCCACCGAAGTTTTATTCTTCGGCGGCCTGTTCATGACCTATACCCTCAACCGCCACTATTACGGCACAGCTTTTGGAGTTGGCAGCAATACTCTTGACCTGAAGCTCGGCGGCGCGAACACCGTCATCCTGATTCTCAGCAGCTTGACTATGGCCATGTCCGTGTGGGCTTCCCACGCCGGCAAACGAAAAGCCACCACCGGGTTTCTGGTAGCCACTCTGGTTCTGGGCACCGCGTTTCTGGGCGTCAAAGTCATCGAGTACAAACAGAAATTCGATCACCATCTGGTTCCTGGTTATCACTTTCAAATCGATTATCGCGCACAGCATCCCGCGCCCAACGATGATCCCAAGGAAATCGAAGCCGAAAAAGAAGAGCTCAGCAAGGCCTTCGCAAAAGATCCTGACCTGAACGCCCACGCGCAGCTATATTTCTCTCTCTATTTCGGTATGACCGGATTGCACGCCTTGCACATGATCGTCGGCGCCGGAATGTTGGTGTGGCTGATCCGCCAATCCCTGAAAGGCCGCTTCACGCCCACTTATAACACTCCGGTGGAAATGATCGGTTTGTACTGGCACTTCGTGGATATCGTCTGGATTTATCTATTTCCGTTGTTGTATTTGATCGACCGGCACCGGTAGGAGCCATAGGAGACCGAACGTGTCCGAGCACATTGTTCCGCCCAAAGTTTATGTAGGCATTTTTCTTTCCCTGATGGTTTTGACCGCGGCCACTGTTGCCGCTGCCTATGTAAATCTGGGGCCATTTAATATCGTCATCGCCCTGGCCATCGCCACGCTCAAAGCCACTCTGGTGGTGCTCTTCTTCATGCACGCACGCTACAGCCCCGGACGCACGCACATGGTCATTATCGCCGCCGTATTTTGGCTGGCCATCATGCTGGCGCTGACCCTCAGCGATTACGTCACCCGCGACCATGACGTCGCCGTCAACATTTCCGTACTACAAATATTAGAAAGCTAGGCCTGCCAGTTTTCGTAGTTTTTGGGTTTTTATAGCGGCGGGGAAAAAAATAGGGGGGAATGTGAACCGGCCCAGCCCTCAATCCCCTAAAGGGATCCTCGGTTCACTTCCCCCACCGCCCTTTATTGGTGCAACCGGCGCGCCATCCATAAGACCTTTAGTTACAACAATGTAAAGGATTCCACAGGGTAAAAAAGCAGTCCTGGTCCCAATTTTTACCAATGTAAATAATGGTCTACAGTGATTACGGTATGCCCGGGAACCTGAACCGCATCTGGAAGCATTCGAGTCAGCGAGAGGAGTTATGGATCCCCGCCTGGACAAGCTGAGAGGGTCTCTGGAGTCGGCCGTGGACGGCATGTCTAGCGACCAATGGACCTGGCATCTCCCGGGCAAATGGTGCGCCGCGGAGCTGTTGGAGCACCTGTATCTCACCTATACCGGAACGATTAAAGGCTTCGAGCGAGTAATGGCCGCCGGGAAGCCGCTGGGCTCGCGGCCATCCATGGAGAATCGCCTACGGGCCTTCGTCGTCGTGGGATTGGGTCACATGCCCGGCGGAGTCAAAGCGCCCGCGGTGACGGTCCCGAAAGGCTTGCCTGCGGCGCAGGTGCGTGAAGAGTTCGGGGCCAAAATCGTCGAGATGGATGCGATCATAACGCAGTGCGAAGCCCGCTTTGGAGGCCGCGTCCACGTGCTCGACCACCCCATCCTGGGCCCGTTGACCGCGCCACAGTGGAGAAAGCTCCATGTGGTGCATGGACGGCATCACCACAAGCAGCTTCTACAGCTCCGCGAAAACGCAACGAAGCAAATCCGCTGAACGCGGACGCGCGTCGATTCAGATCGCTTTTTAGCCTTACGGACGGGTCGGCGCTTGCCGTACCACGTTGGCAGTCGGGGCAGCCGTCGGTTTCGGAGTTTGCTTCTTCGGCTTCTTTTTTTCGCGTCTTCCTGAGTCTTTATTTCCCATGCGCTGATAATGCCACAGTATTGCAGAGATGCAATAGCTTGCAACGTCAGATTTGTACTACGCAACCGCCGACGATAGGGCTGCGGCGTTCTGCGGCTGCACTTTGGAGCCCTTGATCACCAGCCACAGCATAAAGGCCAGTTCCCCAAAGAGCGCCGGCTGAGACATCATAAAAGCCTGGTTTGAATATTGCGGAAACAATTCGCCCGTCAAGCACAGGATCACGTAGGCGATCCCGTTAATCACCAGCCAGACGCCCAGAAAGCGCGGCAGGAAACGCGACCTGTACGCCAGGATCGCCAACGGGATAAGCCATAGCCCCCACAGCATCTCCGCGGCAGTGTTTTGCGCGTCGTGTAGACGCAGCAGCAGCACCACCAGCGCGTCCCGCTGAGGTTTATCGAATACCGACAAGAAATCGGCGCCCCGCGCGATCATCAGCGCGCCTGAGTCGCTCACCACGTTAACGAAGTAGAGCAGCGCTGGCATCACCCCGCCGAGGATGACCACCAGCATTGCCAAGTACTGGTCGACGTCCTTGAACAACCGGTAAAAGGCCAGCGCCAGGAAAATCAGAACGACCGCGCCAAACAAGTCGCCCACGATGCCGAAACGAAAGAGCCACTCGTGCGCAGCAATGTTGTTGACCGTCGCGGCCGCGTCCCCGTGCACGAACAGTTTGGTGGGAATATAAACAAGCCGCAGCGGGCAACGACGCAGAGTAGCAAGTACCAGAGTCCCGCGACTCTCCCTGGGTTGTGGGTTGAGCTCATGTTCCCTCCCGTGTTGTAGTTGTAAGGGACGTACTGTAAGGCGCTACTGTAGTTAACGGCGAACGCCCATCAAATGTTTCGCTATAGGACTCAATTTGCCGGCTAGGAATCGATGAGGTTGACAATCCATTGTTTATGGTTGACAATATAAACCTTATGATTGACAATATAAGCCTTAAGGTTGCCAATTAGAACAGTTCGAGTTGACAAGTTTTCGGAGCAAGGTTGACAATGAGCAGAATACGTACACGAGGGGAAGAAATTCGACATTTCATTATCGAAAATGTTGAAAAGCATCCCAACGAGATAAGTAAAGTTACGGCTAAACATTTCGGCATAACAAGGCAGGCGGTGAGCAAGCACCTGCAACGACTAACAAAGGAGCTTGCGCTCGCCGAAGTGGGGAATACACGAAGCCGATCTTATAAGTTATCCCCGCTGCTGGAGTGGAGAAGACCCTATGAAATAACTCCAAGTCTCGCGGAAGATTTAGTGTGGACAAACGATATCAGTCCCGTGATCGGAAAATTACCTGAAAACGTATTAGATATTTGGCGGTATGGCTTTACCGAGATGTTTAACAACGCGATTGACCATTCAGGAGGAAAGACGATTTCTGTGCAAGTCAGGAGGACGGCCAAAGACACAGAAATGATGATTGGTGACGATGGAATTGGAATTTTCAAGAAAATTCAAATAGCACTGAATCTCCTAGATGAACGACATGCAATTTTAGAATTGTCCAAGGGGAAATTGACAACAGATCCCAAGAAACATACAGGAGAGGGAATTTTTTTCACATCTAGAATGGTGGATTCTTTTGACATCATGTCGGGCGGAGTTTATTTCTCCCACCTATTCGGCGATGCTGAAGACTGGATTTCTGAAAGGCCACAATTTGAGCACGGCACAGCGGTTTGGATGAAACTGGACAACCACACGGCCCGAAGGGAAGAGCAAATATTTAATAAATACACCATCGGAGATGATTACGGATTCAACAAAACGGTTGTGCCAGTGAAACTTGCACAATACGGAACAGACAAGCTTGTCTCCCGTTCTCCAGCTAAACGGTTGCTCGCTCGGGTGGAATTATTTAAGGTCGTAGTGTTCAATTTTAAGGAAGTACCGAATATAGGCCAGGCCTTCGCAGATGAGATTTTTAGGGTTTTTGCTACTGCGCATCCTGACATAGAACTTATCAGTGTTAATGCTAGTTCACAAGTAAAACGGATGATTGATCGAGCCAAATCTGCGAACGTTGAGATAGAAGTACCAGAACCGACCGATTCTGGATCGCCTGCTTAACAATTTGCGCTGTAAGGTAGTTCAATCATGCCCCGGCGTAGTTTCGTTTTTATATGGCTTTTTCTTTACTTCGTTCTTCGCGACGCTCGCACGATAATATCAACCCCAAATTATTCAATGGGCTTGAACAGTAGGCCCGTTTGACCGCTTCAAATCTCCCTGCTATGGTGAAGAGTTATTGTGCCCCTAATTTTCTTCACTGGGGCCACGGGCTCCTGTGGAGGGAGCAGATCGCGACATGGGCCTCACGAAACTGGTCATCCGCGGCGCTCGCCAGCATAATCTCAAGAATATTGACGTTGAGATTCCGCGCAACTCCCTTACCGTCATTACCGGACTGTCCGGCTCCGGCAAGTCCTCCCTGGCCTTTGACACCATCTACGCCGAGGGCCAGCGCCGCTACGTGGAGTCTTTGTCCGCCTACGCCCGCCAGTTCCTGGACCAGATGGAGCGCCCCGAGGTAGACGTGATCGAGGGGCTGTCGCCATCCATCGCCATCGAACAGAAGACCACCACGCGCTCGCCGCGTTCCACAGTAGGCACCATCACCGAGATTTACGACTACCTGCGCGTGATCTATGCATCGGTGGGCACCCCGCATTGCCCCAATTGCGGCAAGCCCATCACCCGGCAATCCAGCGAACAGATCGTCCAGTCCATCCTCCATGGCGAAATCTGCCAGCCCGATGATCGCGTGATGATCCTCGCCCCCATCGTGCGCGGGCGAAAAGGCGCCTACCGCAAGGAACTAGAGAAATTTGCGCAAGACGGCTATGTCCGCGTGCGCATCAACGGCGAACTCTTCCCCCTCGACGAGCTTCCCGTCATCGACAAACGCAAAAATCACACCATCGAAATTGTCATCGACCGCCTGTTAGTGAAGCCCGGCATCGCCGCCCGCCTTGAGCAGTCCATCGCCACCGCGCTGAAGCTAGCGTCCGGCCTCGTAACCGTGGTCGTAGTGGGCGGCAAGGAATATGTTTTTTCCGAAAAGCTGGCCTGCCCCGATTGTGGCATCTCCGTTCCGCAACTCGAGCCGCGCTCCTTCAGCTTCAATTCTCCCTACGGCGCATGCCCGGCCTGCAACGGCCTCGGTTCGAAATATGACTTCGATCCCGCGAAAATCATCACCGATTGGTCCCGCTCATTATTCGAAGGCGGTCTGGGTCCGGGTTCGGCCTCCGCGCCATTGAAGCGCACCATGGAGCTGGCCGCGTACGCCCACGGATTTTCGCTGGCCACCCCGTTCGAAAAGTTTCCGCCGCGTATTCAAAACATGCTGCTCTACGGCTACCCGCCTTCCAACACTCGCGTCTCCAAAGACGAAGCTGCTTCCGACAGCAAAAAGGCGCGCAGCGAAAAAGGTTTCCATTTCCAGGGCATCCTTAAATTTCTGGACAACAATTTTGAAGAATCCAGCTCCGACTCCTACCGCGAGTGGATGACCCGCTACATGTCCGCAACGCAATGCGCCGTGTGTCACGGCAAGCGTCTGCGTCCGGGTTCGCTGGCCGTAAAGCTTGGCGGCTTATCGATAGCCGACTTCACCGGGCTCTCGCTTACGCAAGCGCGCGCCGCCGTGGACAAAATTCTGGCGCAGCTGACCGATCGCCAGAAAGAAATTGCCGCCCGGCCGCTCGGAGAAGTCGCCGAGCGCCTCGATTTTCTGCTGGCGGTCGGCCTGAATTACCTCAGCCTCGATCGTTCCGCCGCCACGCTTTCCGGCGGCGAAGCTCAACGCATTCGCCTGGCCACGCAAATTGGTTCACGTTTGCGCGGCGTCCTCTATGTACTCGATGAACCCTCCATCGGTTTGCACGCCCGCGACAATGACCGCCTGCTTGGCTCTCTCGAGCAATTGCGCAATCTTGGCAACACCGTGCTGGTCGTCGAGCATGACGAAGAAACCATTCGCCGCGCCGATTTTGTGGTGGACCTCGGCCCCGGCGCCGGCGAAGCCGGCGGCTATCTGGTCGCGCAAGGGAAGCCCGAGCTCATCGAAGCCACCAGCGCATCTTTAACCGGCCAATATCTTTCTGGCGCCGCACGCATTCCCGTTCCGGAAAAGCGCCGCAGCCCCAATGGCAAAGCCATCCAGGTCCTCGGCGCGACCGCCAATAATTTGAAAGACGTCGACGTCAGCATTCCTCTCGGTCTGCTAACCGTGGTCACCGGAGTCTCTGGCTCCGGAAAGTCCACGCTCATCAATGACATTCTTTATCGCGCGCTGGCCCAAAAACTTTATCGTTCCATGGAGCCGGTCGCCCCGCATCGCGAAATCCTTGGCGCAGAACAGATTGACAAAGTAATTGAAATCGATCAAGCGCCCATCGGCAGAACTCCCCGTTCGAATCCCGCAACCTACACCGGAGTTTTCGCGCCCATCCGCGATCTTTTTTCTATGCTTCCGGAATCGCGCGAGCGCGGCTATAAACCGGGACGTTTCAGTTTTAACGTGAAGGGCGGCCGCTGCGAAGCCTGCCAGGGCGACGGCCTGCGGCGCATCGAAATGAATTTTCTACCCGACGTATATGTCATGTGCGAAGTGTGCCGCGGCCGCCGCTACAATTCGGAAACGCTGGCGATGCGCTACAAAGGACATTCCATCAGCGATGTGCTAAATCTGCCCGCCTCAGAAGCGCTCAAATTGCTGGAAAATATCCCGCAGATTCAGCAGAAGCTTGCCACCCTCGTGGAAGTTGGCCTCGGTTACGTGACCCTCGGCCAATCGGCCACCACCTTATCGGGAGGCGAGGCCCAGCGCATCAAGCTGGCCCGTGAGCTTTCCAAGCGCCAGACCGGCCGCACGTTATATATTCTCGACGAGCCCACGACCGGCTTGCATTTTGACGACGTGCGAAAACTTCTAGCGGTGTTGCAGCGTCTGGTCAGTCTCGGAAACACCGTGCTGATCATCGAGCATCATCTCGACGTCATAAAACAGGCCGACTGGATTATAGATTTAGGTCCCGAAGGCGGCGAAGGTGGAGGACGTATCGTGGCGCAAGGCCCGCCGGAATTAGTGGCGCGCACCAAAAAGTCTTACACCGGCCAGGCGCTCGCTCGCGTTCTGAACACCAACGGGTATCCTCCCGGCTCCGGTTCGAACGGCCATGAGCGATAATCGAATCTCAGCGACAGCTAGGAATTTGCGCAATCAGCAGGGAAGCAGAATCATGAAAGTTTCCATGCATGCAGAGGGCTTTCTAAAGTGAAGTTGCCCCAATGAGCATTTATTCCACCGCGCCGTTGCCGCTAGGCGCCGTGCGCACCTATCCGCTTGCTTCACGCAAAAGTAAAGTCAACGTTGCGGACTTTGCAAAGCCACTCGCCAAAAATGTCTCCATCTCAAAATTCCTCGATTCGCTGCCCAATTTTCTCGCCGCCGAAGATCTCCGTCAATTGCTCGCTGCCGTCCAGCGCGCGCGCGCCAACAAAAAAGCAATTTTGTGGGGCATCGGCGGTCACGTCATCAAAGTCGGCCTCGGCCCTATCCTCATCGATCTGATGGAACGCGGATTTGTATCCGCCATCGCTATGAACGGCGCCGCATTAATCCACGATTTCGAAATCGCCATCGCGGGAAACACTTCCGAGGACGTCGACGCCGGCATCAACGCAGGGCAATTCGGCATGGCACGCGAAACCGGCGAGCAGCTCAACGAAATCGCCAAAAATGCCGCGCGTTCCGGCATCGGTTATGGCGAAGCTGCGGGCCAATTCCTGACCAGCACCGCCGCGAAAGCGCGATACGCCTCGGGCAGCGTTGTCGACGCAGCCTATCGCCGCCACATTCCCGTCACCGTTCATCTGGCCATCGGCGCTGATATTCCCCACATGCATCCGGCCGCCGACGGCGCTGCCTTGGGCGCCGCTACTTACCACGACTTCCGCCTCTTCTGCGCGCTGGTGAAATCAATGCATCCCGGCGGCGTATATATGAATTGGGGCTCAGCCGTACTTCTCCCTGAGATTTTCTTGAAAGCGGTCTCCGTGGTGCGCAACTTGGGCGTGCCATTGCGCCCGATGACTACCGCCAATTTTGACTTCATCCAGCATTATCGCCCGCTGCAAAATGTAGTGAGGCGCCCTACATTATTCGCCGGCAAACGTCACGGAGTAGCATCTAAGGGGTACGCCATCACCGGACATCACGAATTACTCATGCCATTGGTAGCTGCGGCGCTGGCTTCCGGCTGGCCAAAGCGCAGCCCAAAGAAAAATAGAAAATGAACGATCACGACGAACTCCCGGACAACGGAACGCCAGATCATTCCGTGAACCCTTCGCTGGAGCCTCCGGCCGAGCCTGCAGCTGACATGGTTCCGCCCGCGATCCAACTAGTTGGTGAATCTCAACCCGCCACGCAAGTTCTGGCAGGCGATCCCATGGCCGCCGCAATCCCCGCCTTCCAGGCCAAGCGCATTCTGCCCGAAGATTTGCGCGTCTCCTGGTCTTGGCCGCACTTAATCATTTTTATTTTTTTCGGATTTGCCAGCTTGTTGGTCGTGCAGCTCGGATTCGTCTTTTACGTCTCCGCGCATCGTCACTTAAGCGCCGTTCAAGTGCAGCGCGTGTTCGAAAATAGCCCGCAACTGCTCGTTGAAAGCAATGTGCTGTGGTACGCCCTGCTTTTCCTCTTCCTATACGTTACCCTGGCGGTCTTGCGCGACGTGCCCTTCTGGCGCTCGCTGGGCTGGCGAAAATTGAATGCCAATCCCGCCGCCGGTACCGCTAGTGGCTGGATGTATTTCTTCTCCGGCTGCGGGCTGGCCATTTTTGTGGCCCTGGCCAGCTATAACATGAAAAATACCGATCACCTGCCCATCCAGGAAATTTTTAAAAATCGTTCCGGCGCGTTCCTGCTGATGACCATGGCCGTTTTCGTCGCGCCCCTCGTGGAAGAAACCGTCTTTCGTGGCTACCTCTATCCACTCTTCGCCAAATCCCTCGGCGTGCTGCCGGGAATTTTAATCACCGGCGTTTTATTTGGCTTGATGCACGGATCCCAGCTTGGCTGGACTTTTCGGCTGGTCGCACTTCTTACTTTGGTCGGCGTGATTTTTACTTTCGCGCGGGCTCGAACAGGTACAGTCCTCGCCAGTTTCCTGCTGCACCTTGGCTACAACTCGATGATTGCACTGACCTCGATCGTCGCCACCAGGGGTTTTCAGCACATGCCTATGTCACCTTGATGCCATCTTCGCTGTGCATGGCAATTCGTTTTGTTCAAAGGCATTCGCTACAATTTAATTAGCGCGAGTAAGCGGGGAGAACTTAGAGAACTATGTACGTAGCACAACCCATTGAATGGACTGACAAAGGCGTTGTCATGCTGGACCAGCGCCGTTTGCCCACCGAAGAAATCAGCTACACCTATACCGATTATCGCGAGGTAGCCAAAGCCATCCGCGAAATGATTATTCGCGGAGCCCCGGCAATTGGAGTTGCAGCCGCTATGGGCGTTGCTCTCGGAGTTTTGCATTCGACCGCGACAACCGTGGACGTATTGAAATCTGAATTCCCGGAAATCTGCGACACTCTCGCGAAAACGCGCCCCACCGCCGTCGATCTTTTCTGGGCTCTCGAGCGCATGAAGCGCAGGTTTGCTGAACTTTGCGCCACAACCAAGCCGCTCCCTGAAATCAAACGCTCCATGGTGGAAGAAGCAAAATTGGTGCACCTCGAAAAAAAGGCTACCGATCAGGCCATCGGCGAATACGGCGCGGAATTCATGCCCGCACAAGGCCAGGTAATGACCCAATGTAACGCCGGCGCATTGGCTACCGGCGGAATCGGAACGGCCTTGGGCGTGATTCGCGTCGCCTATCAGCAAGGCAAAAAGCTGCATGTCCTGGTTCCAGAAACGCGTCCGTATCTTCAAGGCTCGCGTCTCACCGCCTGGGAACTGCACAAGGGCGGCATTCCACTCACGCTAATTACCGAC
>Ga0182024_10022310_pt1 | contig 11418 bp, 11 predicted proteins | sample P32metaG_FD_120480 | JGI IMG/M metagenome (GOLD analysis project Ga0182024, IMG submission 120480) | Permafrost microbial communities from Stordalen Mire, Sweden - P3-2 metaG (Illumina Assembly) | ecosystem: Environmental > Terrestrial > Soil > Wetlands > Permafrost | place: Sweden: Stordalen... | reverse complement strand
GGGCGGTTCGGTCATCTGGCCGTAGATCAACGCCGCGCGCGATTTCTGCGAATTGCCGGCGACCACCACACCCGACTCCTGCATCTCGAGCCACAAGTCATTGCCCTCGCGCGTGCGCTCGCCAACACCCGCAAACACCGAAACACCGCCGTGTTTCATAGCCACGTTATGGATCAACTCCTGAATGAGCACCGTCTTGCCCACGCCCGCGCCCCCGAACAGGCCAATCTTGCCGCCCTTCAGGTACGGCTCCATCAAGTCCACCACCTTGATGCCCGTTTCGAACATCTCGAGTTGCGTCGATTGATCTTCGAGCGATGGCGCGGCGCGGTGGATGGGGTAGCGTTTCTCTGATTTCACTTCACCGAGGTTATCGACCGGTTCGCCAAGCACATTCAGCACGCGGCCCAGTGTGGCGCGCCCTACCGGCACAGTAATCGGCCCGCCTGTGTCGATCGCCTTCATCCCGCGAACCACCCCTTCGGTGGGCTTCATGGCCACGGCTCGCACGCGTCCCTCGCCCAGGTGTTGCTGCACCTCGGCGATGATGTCGATCGGCATCGGCACGTCGAAACCTTCGCCAATAATTCGGATGGCGTTATAGATCTCAGGCAGATGATGTTCTTCGAAGAGCACGTCCAGGACCGGGCCGATCACCTGCACCACGTGGCCCACGGTCCCCGCACTTCCGTGTTCACTGCCTTGTTCATGCTCGGACATCGATTACTCCTTGGTACTCCTTGGTACTCCTTGGTACTCCTTGGCGCCTCAAACGCGATATTTCTGATTAAGCACGTCATGTCTGACAACTTGTGGTCAACCACCAGGGCCGGCTGGCCCGAATTAGCCGGGCCATTTATCCCAGCCCACTTAGCCCGGTGCTGCCGGTGCTTATCCAGCTTAGCTATCCAGCTTACCTATCCAGGCTACCTATCCAGGCTACCTATCCGGCGGATGCCGCGCCGCTCACCACCTCAATGATTTCCTTGGTGATCGCAGCCTGGCGGACTTTGTTCATGTAGAGCGTGAGCTTGTCAATCAACTCTCCCGCATTGTTGGTGGCGGAATCCATCGCCGTCATGCGCGCGGCATGCTCGGAGGCGGCCGACTCGGCGAGCGCGCGAAATATTTGCACTTCCACGTAACGCGGCAGCAGCCGTCCGAAGATTTCCGCCGGCGGCTGCTCGTAGAGATATTCAACCGGGGCGCCGCCTTCCGGGTTTTCACCTGCGGGACTGTGGCCGCCCACCGCTTCCTCCTTCGGCAACTCCGCGCCGGCCGCCGCGGCTTCCGGCTCGATCGGCAACAGTTTTTCAATCACCAGATTTTGCGCGAGCACCGATTTGAACTCATTGAAGATGATGTATACGGCGTCGACTTCATCCGCTTCGTAAAGCGCCGTCACCCGCTGCGCGATCTCGGCGGCGCGTGCGGGTTCGGCGCGCGTGGTAATGTCCACGTACTCGGCCACAATCTTCCACGGCTGCTTGCGCAACGCGTCGCGGCTCTTGCGTCCCAGGGCCATCACCTCGAGTGTCTGCTGCGACCGGCCGCGCATGAATTCAACGGTGCGCCGAATGACGTTGGCGTTGAACGCGCCCGCGAGTCCCCGTTCGCCGCTGACCACCAGCAACAGCACGCGGTTCTCCGGCCGGTGCAGCAAAAGCGGATGCCCGACTTCCGGCGCACGGACCACGGCCGAATGCACGACGCGCGCGAGCGCGCGCGCGTACGGGCGGGCCGCAAACGCCTTCTCCTGCGCGCGGCGCAGCCGCGCCGCGGCCACAAATTTCATCGCGCGCGTGATCTGCTGGGTATTTTTCACCGAGCGGATGCGGCGCTTGAGATCGAGTTGCGTGGGCATGGTGTGTGAACGTTTCTCTAAACGACGACTCTAACCCGGCCATTCCAACCGGCGATTCCAAACATCGACCCTAACCGGCGGTCGGAACGCTACTTTGCCGCCGGCTCCGCTTTCCCGGCGAATTGTTCCTTGAACTCGTTCAGCGTCTTCTTTAATTCCTCGCGGATTTCGTCGTCGAGCGCCTTTTTGGTCGCGATCTTCGCGAGCAGCGTGCCGCTGTGCGCCTCCACAAACACCAGCAGATCGTGTTCGAAGCGGGGCACATCGTTGACCGGTACGTCGTCGATATAACCGCTGCTCCCGGCGAAAAGCACCACGACCTGTTTCTCGACGCTCATCGGGACGAATTGATCCTGCTTCAGCAATTGCACCAGGCGCTGGCCGCGCGCGAGTTGCGCCTGCGTGGCCTTGTCCAGCTCCGAGCCGAATTGCGCGAAGGCCGCCAGTTCGCGATATTGCGCCAGGTCCAGCCGCAGCGTGCCGGAAACTTGCCGCATCGCTTTGATCTGCGCGTTGCCTCCTACGCGGCTCACCGACAAGCCCACGTTGATGGCGGGACGTATGCCGCTGTTGAACAGGTCCGCCTCGAGGTAAATCTGCCCGTCGGTAATCGAGATCACGTTGGTGGGGATGTAGGCCGAGACGTCGCCCGCCTGCGTTTCGATTACCGGCAGCGCCGTCAGCGACCCGCCACCCTTTTCATCATTCAGCTTGGCCGCGCGCTCGAGCAACCGGGAGTGCAGGTAGAACACGTCGCCGGGAAACGCTTCGCGGCCTGGCGGGCGCCGCAACAGCAGCGAAATTTCGCGGTACGCCTGCGCATGCTTTGACAGGTCGTCGTAAAAGCACACGGCATGGCGGCTGGAGTCCCGGAAAAATTCACCAATCGCGCAGGCCGCATAGGGCGCGATGTACTGCATGGTCGCGGGCTCGGTGGCCGACGCCGCCACCACGATGGTGTAATCCATGGCTCCGGCGTCGGTCAGTATCTTCACCACCTGCGCGATGGTCGAGCGTTTTTGCCCGATCGCGCAGTAGATGCAGATCATGTCCCCACCCTTCTGGTTGATGATCGTGTCCAGAATGATGGCGGTCTTGCCGGTCTGCCGGTCGCCGATGATCAATTCGCGCTGCCCGCGGCCAATCGGGATCATCGAGTCGATGGCCTTGATGCCGGTCTGCAGTGGTTCACGCACCGGCTGACGATCCACGACGCCCGGCGCGATGCGCTCAATAGGAATACGCTGATCGGTCACGATCGGGCCCTTGCCATCGAGCGCCACGCCCAGCGGGTTCACCACGCGGCCCACCAGCGCATCACCCACTGGCGCCGACATAATCGCGCGCGAGCGCTTGACCGTGTCTCCTTCTTCGATCGCCGTGTATTCGCCCAGCAGCACGGTGCCGACCTGGTCCTCCTCGAGGTTGAGCGCGATGCCCACCACGTCGTGCGGGAACTCGAGCATCTCGCCGGCCATCACTTTTTCCAGGCCATGCACGCGCGCGATGCCGTCTCCCACCGAGATTACCGTGCCGACTTCGTCCACCTCAATCGACTGATCGTAGTTGGCAATCTGCTCGCGCAGTATCTTCGTAATTTCGTCCGCTTTAATGGATGCCATTCCTGCTCCTATTGGGAAGCGAGTCGCACGCGCAGCCGTGCCAGCTGCGTGCGTACGGAGCCGTCATAAATGATCGAGCCCACACGCACGACGGTGCCTGCGATCAGCGCGGGATCAAGCCCGTATTGGGCCTCGACGCGCCCGCCGGAAATGTGTTCGAGCACGCCGCGAAGCTGCGCTTTCTCCCCGTCGTCGAGTTCTCGCGCCGAAGTAACGCTCGCGCGCGTAATGCCTTGCCGTGCATCCAGCTGCGCGTCAAAGGCCTGCTGAATTTCCTGCAGCAGCGTCACGCGCTCACGATCCAGCACCACAAACAGAAAATTGCGCAGTGTCTTGCTCGCTCCCATGCGCCCCACCAGCGCTTCCAGCACGGCGTGCTTGCTCTTTCGCGGAACCGCCGGGGTGCCCAGCAACGCGATTAGTTCCGCCGATTCCCGCAACAACCCGGCGAAGTCCGTCAATTCCTGCCGAATCTGCGCCGCGGCGTTTTGCGCAATGGCCACGTCCGCGAGTGCGGATGCGTACCGATCGGCCAGCGTGCTCATGACGCGCTCTTCCCCAGTTCGCTGATAAAGGTCCGAAACAGCTCCGCATCCTGCTCGCGATTGACCCGCTCGCCGATCAGCTCCGCCGCGCGTTCGGTAGCCACCCGCGCCGCGATCGCACGCAATTCCTGCATCCCCGCACGCTCCACGGCCACGATTTCGGCCCGCGCCGCGGCGTGGATTCTTTCCACCTCGGCGCGCGCCAGTTCGCGCACCCGCTCCGCACCCGCACTCGACTCGTGCACGGCTTTTCGGCGCAGGTCCTGGACGGTGAGGTTCAACGCTGCGACCCGTTCGTCGACTTCGCGAAGCTCTCGCTCCGCCGCGGCACGAGCCTCGCTGGCCTCGCGCGTCGCATTCGCAATCGATCGCGCGTGGCCGCGAAAATACGGCGCGCCAAATTTGCCGATCAGGTAAGCGATCCCACCCATCACCAGCACGAAGTTCAGCCAGCGAAAGATTGTTCCTGCGGGCGTGTTTGCAGGATCGGGTGCGTTGTCCTCGGCTGCCAGTGCCGGTAAAGCCGCGAAAAACAGCACCAGGCACCCGGTCCATATCCGGTCAACCAGCGCGCCGGCGAGCGCCCTTAACAGCCTTGACAGCCGGAGTTTCCCGCCCCATGGCGTCGCGTGCAGCCGCAGGCTTCGGTCCACGGGGCTTGTCAGTGGGGCTACCGGCGGGGTTATCAGCTGGCTCATCGCGACTCGCCCGCGGGCTGCGGGTTCAGCGGTTGCCGCTCCAGAATCATGCCCACGATCTGCTCGGCAAGCTGCTGCCCGGAAGCGCCGATTTCACCGCGCGCTGCCTCGATTTCTACCGCCACGCGTTTTCTAGCTGTTTGAATCTCATCGTTGGCATGGCTGCGCGCCTTCTGCACCATCGCGCTGCGCTCTTCGAGCACCGTGCGGCGCGCCGCTTCCTGTTCGGCGAAAATTTCCGCGCGCGTTTTGCGCAGCGTTTCCTGGTAAGCGCGTGATTTCTCTCTCGCGGCGGCTTGCACCGATTCGGCATAGTGCCGCGCCCCTGCAATATTGGCGTGCCGCTGCGCCATCACGCGCGTAATCGGGACAAAAAAGCTCCAGCGAAGGAAAAAATAAAACAGGAAAACGAATAGGACCGTGGGCACCGCGGCCAGGAACAGATCGCCAAGCTGATGGACAATTTCCATGCTTCGTTTGCGGTCGTTTAAGGCTAGCCCGATCCGGTCCTACGGACACACTCGCGGCGAACACACCCAGCCAGCATGATACGCGGCTGAACAGAGACAAAATTTATAGCATCCGGAGTGGCTTCCGTCAACGCCGCCGTCGCTAAACGACCTTCGCAGGAAACGAAACTCGGCTGGTCCCGAGCCCTTGTTAGCTCAGCCCTTGTTAGAATGCATCTGCACTTTTAAAAGGAGATCTTCATGCCCAGCTTCCCAGGAGTCGATTTCCTCGATTTCGATTCGCTCTTGAGTGATGAGGACCGGCTGGCCCGCCAAACCGCGCGTCAGTTCGTCGACGACGAAGTCCTGCCCATCATCGAGCAGCATAATCGTGCCGCCACCTTCCCCCTGCACCTGGTGCCCCAGCTGGCCGACCTGGGGTTTTTCGGAGCGAACCTCTCGGGCTATGGCTGCGCCGGCATGTCCAACGTCGCTTACGGGCAGGTCATGCAGGAGCTTGAGCGCGGCGATTCCGGCCTGCGAAGTTTCGTTTCCGTGCAGAGCGCGCTCGTGATGTATCCCATTTATCAATTCGGATCCGCCGCGCAAAAAGAAAAATGGCTTCCGCGCCTGCAAAGCGGCCAGGCCATCGGCTGCTTTGGCCTGACCGAGCCGCAGTTCGGGTCGAATCCAGGCGGGATGCTGACGCGCGCGACGCGCAGCACCGGCCGTTACGTGCTGAATGGCGAAAAGATGTGGATCACCAACGGTTCGATCGCCGATGTCGCGCTTATCTGGGCCAAAGCGGACGAAGACGGCCGCATACGCGGTTTTTTGGTGGAGAAGGGCACGCCCGGTTTCAAGACCTCGGACATTCACGGCAAATTATCGCTGCGCGCGTCCATCACCTCGGCTCTGGTGCTGGCCGATTGCGAAATCCCCGAGGAAAACGTGCTTCCCGGCGTTGCGGGACTGCGCGGCCCGCTTTCCTGTCTTACGCAAGCGCGCTACGGCATCGGATGGGGCGCCATTGGCGCCGCCATGGCCTGCTATCACACGGCACTCGAGTACGCAAAAAGTCGCCGCCAATTTCAAAACAAGCCCATTGCCTCGCACCAGCTTGTGCAGGACAAGCTGGTCTCCATGATCACCGAAATCAGCAAGGCGCAATTGCTCGCCCTGCACGTCGGCCGGCTGAAGGACCAGGATCGCGCCGAGCCCGCCCACGTTTCGATGCTCAAGATGAACAACGTCTGGATGGCGCTTGAAGCCGCCCGCAAGGCGCGCGACATTCTTGGCGCGAACGGCATTGTCGACGACTACTGCGTGATGCGCCACATGAACAACCTTGAATCCGTGTACACCTACGAAGGCACGCACGACATTCATCGTCTGGCCATTGGTGAGCGCATCACCGGCATCGCCGCTTATGTTTAGCACGCCAGCACGCTTGCCGGCGGGCGCCTCACCGCACGGCGCGAATTGCGCGGCGCATAGCCGCCATCCACCTTCCACCGCCTTGGTAAAAACCCTTTGTAAAAGCAACGTGGCGGCGCGCTCTTTCCGCCCCTCGAGGCAGAAGCAGCACGCCGCCATCACAACTTGGTAAACCTCGCCTTAGCGCCGGCCCATAACCGCCGATTGAATGAACCGCCGCGCAACCGGCGAAGCGCCCACCGGCATCGGAGGCGGCATCGTCCGCATCTGCCCGCTGGTCGAAACGTGGTCGCTGATCGCCTGCAGCCTCTTCAATATGGATTGCCACTGCTCCCAGTCCAGTTGCCGCAGGAATGGCCGCAGCCCCTGGATGAATGGATCTTCGAGCAGAGATTCGCCATTCGATTCGGGGATGAAGAAGCGGTTCAGTCCCACGCCCAGCGCCTCGGAAATCTTTTCGAGCGTGCCGAGGCTTGGCGTCATCTGTCCACTTTCAATGCGCGAAAGGTACGAACGCGAAACGCGCGAGCGGGCCTGCAGCTGGCTCTGCGTCATCGTGCGTGATTCACGCAGCTGCCGGATCCGCTGCCCGATGTTTTCCACCGTTTCGCGGTTTGGCCACTTTTCAAGCGATTGGCGCGCGTCCGCCGGAGCTTCCTGCGGTACCGGCGGCGGAATCAGGAATTCCACCTTCGGAGGCATCAGGCGCAGGCAACGCCGGCAATTCCCCGCACGCGTGCGGTATTGCACGAGGCCGCACATCTTACAACGTATTACTTCGCGATCGAGTTCGGCCGTGTCTCTGTTACCGTTGCTGTTGGTGCCGTTGTGTTCCGCCACCGGGTGCTCCTCATTAGGCTGGTTCCGGCTACGGATAGGAGAATCGAGTCGTGCGGAGGGGAAGGCAGAACGGGCGCAGACGGATACTGCCTGCCCGGGTCGCCCCTGTCAAGCGGTATTTGCGATATTTTCGCGCCGCTCGGCTGCCGCACCGTGCGCTTGCATGCGCGCGCCGCTCGTCGCAGAATCAAAGCATCGCGCCATGCGGTCCAACCCTACAGGAGCTGCTTGACCTTGGTGCCACCAGCGGAGGGCAAAGTCGTCATTGTCGGCGTCACCGGAGCGTCGGGCGCCATCCTCGCCCAGACGGCGCTCCGTCTTCTTGCCGCGGACTCGCGCGTGGCCCGTGTCCACCTGGTTGTCAGCGATGCGGGCCTGCGCCTGCTCGATCATGAGCTCGGCATCGTGGCACCACTGACGGATTTGCCTGCACGCCTCTTGGCGGGATGGGGAGATTCGCACCTGGAGTCTGTCGGCAAAATTGAAGTATTGCCCAATGCCGATATCGGAGCTTCGATTGCCTCGGGTAGCTATTCCGCCGACGCGATGTGCGTTATCCCTTGCTCGATGGGCATGCTTTCCTCTGTTGCCGCGGGCGCCAGCACGGATCTGATATCGCGCGCCGCCGACGTTTCGCTCAAGGAAGGCCGCCGCTTGATCCTGTGCATTCGCGACACGCCTTTCAGCCGCATCCACATCGAAAACATGCTGCGCGTGCAGCAGGCTGGAGCGCTCGTGATGCCGGCGATTCCGTCTTTCTACCATCGCCCAAAAACGATTGACGATCTTGTGACGCAGTACGTCTGCCGCGTTCTCGCGCAGCTGGGCTTGCCGCAACCCCGCCAATTTGCCTGGCAGGGTCAGCACCCGAATTCAAATCAGAACACAAAGCGCAACCCGCCAACCCCAACGCGCGATGAAGATGTGCCCGGCGAACAGGTGCCCGAAGACCGCATGCCCAACCAACGCCTGCCAGACGAACGCATGCCCAACGCTCGCACGCCCAGCGCTCGCATGCCCAATGAAGACCCGCTTCTCGAAACTGTGCAGAACCCAGGTCCCGGCCGCGTGCGCAAGGCTCGGCCCGCGTAGCCGCCATGCATACCGTAACGACACCTGCGCGCCCTACCAGCTATGCGGGCCGCATTCGCACCGTACTCGAAATGATTAAGTTCGAGCACTCCATCTTTGCGCTGCCCTTCGCGCTTACCGGCGCGCTGCTCGCGGCGCGCTTCGCCGCTCCGGGCGCGGGCCCCGGCGGAGCCTGGCCCAGCGCTCGCCAGATATTCTGGATCGTGGTCGCCATGGTTGGCGCGCGCTCGGCGGCCATGACGGTGAACCGCATCGTCGACTTGCGTTACGACCGCGCCAACCCGCGCACCAGCAGCCGCGCGCTCCCGACCGGAGCGCTCACCACCGGTTTTGCCTGGATGTTTGCCGCCGCTAGCGCGGCGCTGCTGATGGTTGCCGCCTGGCAGCTGAATCGCCTAGCGCTCGAACTGTCGCCGCTGGCGCTCGCCATCCTGTTCCTCTATTCCTACACCAAGCGCTTTACCGTGTGGTCGCACCTGGTTCTCGGTTTCTGCCTGGGAATGTCGCCGGCCGCCGCCTGGATCGCCATTGCCGGCTCGCTCGATAAACGCATGCTGATCCTCTGTGCGGCGGTCACACTTTGGGTGGGCGGGTTCGATGTGCTCTACGCCTGCCAGGACGTCGACTTCGACCGCGCCGCAGGCCTGTATTCCGTTCCCAGGCGTTTTGGCATTGCGCGCTCACTCTTGATCGCCCGGGCCATGCACGTGGTAATGACTGCGCTGCTGCTTTGGCTCGCGGCAAGTTTCCGGTTGCCGTGGCCAGCCTGGATGGGAATTACCGTGGTCGCGGCGCTGCTGGCCTATGAGCACACACTCGTCCGCGCCAACGATCTGCGGCGCCTCAATGCTGCGTTTTTTACAGTGAACGGCTATATTAGTCTTCTGTTCCTGCTATTCTGGAGCGCGGCCGTGGCGGTTGCGCGGCGCTAGCGATTCGCCACATCCGCTGTTGCGCCAGCATGGCTCTCGCGGTGCCACAGGGCGCCTGCCGGCCTAAAGCGGTTGCGTTTCGTCAATTTGCCGCATCACGCGATGAACTGAACCGGAGAGATCCGTGCCCGACCTTATCTCGAACGATGTCTCGAACGATATCTCGAACAGCGCGCCAGGCTTGTCGACAACGACAACGCCAACTGCAACGCCAACTGCCACAGCCACCGGCTCCTTGGCTGAATTGGTGATCGACGACGCGCGCCTCGCCCCCATCGCCGCCAAAGTACTGGCGGGCGAGCGACTCGATTTCGACGATGGCGTCACCCTTTACCGCACGCCGGATTTGCTCGCCGTCGGATGGCTCGCCAACTACGTGCGCGAACGGCGTCACGGCAGCGTCTGCTACTTCAACGTCAACCGGCACATCAATCCCACCAATGTTTGTGTGGCGCATTGCAAATTGTGCGCGTTTGGCCGCAGCCCCAACGCGCCGGGCGCCTATACCTTTGCACTAGAGGAAATTTGGCAGCGCGCCGAGGAGGGTATGCGCGAAGGCGCCACGGAATTCCACATGGTGGGCGGCCTGCATCCCGACTTGCCCTTCGAGTATTTTCTCGATGTGATGCGCGGCCTCAAGCAGCGCTGCCCCACCGTGCACCTCAAGGCCTTCACCATGGTCGAGGTCGGATACTTCGCGCGCATTGCCAGGCTATCCATCCGCGATACGCTGCTTGCGTTGAAGGACGCCGGCGTCGATTCGCTTCCCGGTGGCGGCGCCGAAATTTTCGACCCGCGTGTGCGCAAGGTGATTTGCGACCACAAAGTCAGCGGCCAGCAGTGGCTCAATATCGCGCGCACCGCGCACCAGATCGGCCTGCGCTCGAACGCCACGATGCTCTATGGCCACGTCGAGACCGAACAGGAGCGCGTCGCGCATCTTCTCGCACTTCGCGAGCTGCAGGACGAGACCTGCGGATTCGTGGCCTTCATTCCCCTGGCGTTCCACCCGGAAAATACCGGCCTCGCGCACCTGCCCAAGCCCACGGGTTTCGCCGATCTGAAATCGATTGCCGTGTCGCGCCTGCTGCTCGACAATTTCGAGCACATCAAAGCCTATTGGATCATGCTCACCCCGCGGATCGCCCAGATCGCGCTGCGCTTTGGCGCCGACGATCTCGACGGCACCGTCGTGGAGGAAAAGATCTATCACGACGCCGGCGCAACCACCGAGCAATTCACCTCGCGCGCACAGCTTGAGCGCCTGATCCGCGCCGCCGGCCGCGTCCCGGTCGAGCGCGACACCCTCTACCGCCCCGTCGACCGCGCAAAGATGCCGCCACCCCCGCCGCGCCCTGCAGCCACGCTCTCCATTATTGTTTAGCGTATCGTCATGGTTGGTTAGCGTTGTTGGTTAGCGTATCGTTTAGCGCCGATAAATTCTCTGCCGCCACCCGATATCGGCATCGCGTGCGATTTTGCCGGCACAATTTTTTGGAATCCGCGCCAGGACGGTCACTACGGCAGTGGACAAATCATCTCCGCATAGCACCGGCGAGCCAGCCGCAACCCTGCACGCCGCGGTTCGTGGAAAAGTCTGCGCGCCAGTATGCGAGCCGGTGCGCGCGGCAGTACGTGAGCTAGTGCGTGAGCCGCTACGTGAGCCAGTACGCGAGCCAGGACGTGACAAAGTGTGCGCGCAACAGTGCGCTTAACCGCACCCGCATCGGCGTCTGGACCGGGCTCGCCATCAGGCTCGTCGTCATCAGGCTCGTCATCATCAACGTCGTCGTCTCCGCCGTCGCCGTCGCCGACCTCGGCGCGAACGCAGGCGCTTGCCGTTCCGCTCATCATCGCCGCCGTCTCACTTGGCGTGGCGATTCACGTCCGCGACGGTGAATACGCCCCTCTCGCTATCGCTCTGGTCACCCTTTGCATC
>Ga0182024_10022309_pt1 | contig 11418 bp, 17 predicted proteins | sample P32metaG_FD_120480 | JGI IMG/M metagenome (GOLD analysis project Ga0182024, IMG submission 120480) | Permafrost microbial communities from Stordalen Mire, Sweden - P3-2 metaG (Illumina Assembly) | ecosystem: Environmental > Terrestrial > Soil > Wetlands > Permafrost | place: Sweden: Stordalen... | reverse complement strand
GGGCCGTGTTGGTGGAAGGCAAGAGCGAGCGTGCGGTGGCGCAGGAGTTTGGGATCGCACGCGAGACCGTACGCAAGATCCTGCGGTATGCGGTGCCGCCGGGCTACCGGCGGGAGCGGCCGGTAAGACGGCCCAAGCCGGGGCCGTGGATCGGAGTGATCCACGCCATTCTGGAAGAAGACAAAAACAACCCAAGTAAAGCAGCGGCATACGGCGAAGCGAATCTTCGATCGGTAGCCGCAGAGTACGCCTACACGAAACGCAGGAGATGTTCGTGCCACTGACCCACGCTCCAGGGAGCGTGGCCGTGGCATTACATGTGTAAGCGCGGAATGGAACTTGAGTCAATCAGTGTCACTTTGCAAAATATCCAGCGTAGAAGTTTATCACGCTATTTGGCAGAAGCCCGCGCCAACAGCCGGGAGACGGTGGCGGGATGGATTTTGAATAGCCGCCGCCGGCTGCGACTCGTCAGCCTCCCTTTGAGACCATCTTCTTGATCTCGGCCAACTGCTGAGGCGATAGCTTTGGCCGGGCGCGGCAAGAATGTGATAGACTACGCTCGAAATGGAGGGGTGATGTCATCGCCAAGTTTTTCTCCCTGCCAAGCAGGGTCGCGGAAGGCGCTGGCTGACCACATTGTCAACCGTCTCAGCGGCCATCACGATGCCGCTCAACTGGAGTTCCGGCGACCCGGACGCATCCCCAGCTTTGTCGTTGAAGACCTCTTGCCAGTCGAAGCCGCGCTCACAATTCACCAGGCTTTTCCCACCGCTGACCGCCTCGTCTTGAAAAAGACTCTCGGGCAACTCAAGTATGTCGGTTACCAGATGAATTTATACGACCCCCTGCTAGAGCACGTGATCTACGCCTTCCAGGACCCGCGCGTCGTTCAGCTCATCAGTTCCATCACGGGCCTCCAACAGATGCTTCCCGATGAGCATCTCTACGCGGGCGGCATCAGCCTGATGACGGAGGGCCAGTCCCTCAACCCACATCTCGATAACTCGCACGACAAAGAACGAAACAATTACCGCGTGCTGAACCTCCTTTATTACGTCACTCCGGAATGGCGCGACGAATACGGCGGCCATTTCGAGCTCTGGGATCAGGGACCCAGTAGGCCGCAGCGCACGGTGCATAGCCGCTTCAATCGCCTGATCGTCATGCAAACGGACGAGCGCTCCTGGCACTCGGTCAGCAAGATCACGCACCCTGGTCAGCGGTGCTGCGTCTCTAATTACTACTTTTCTGCGAAACCCGCGGGCGCTGACCCTTCCTATCACGTCACCTCGTTTCGCGGCTGGCCCGATCAAAAGGCGGCGGATCTGCTGATGCGCGTCGACAGCACGGCGCGGCTCCTGGTACGCAAGATTGGCGGCGGCCGGTTATTCAAGAATCCGCACGTATATAAAAAGTGACCTCTAGTGCGCGGGAGCAGCTCACTAGCCTTCATGGCATGGCCCGGCGTGGACGATGCAGTTAGGAGGTCGCCGACTTCGACGGGCGTATGTTCCGCGTCAACTTTGCAATACACCTTTCCAACCAACCCCACCGGCGTCCGGCCGGTGCCCGACGCTCGTCTACCCAGCACAATGCCAGGCTTATACTCACCGGCGCCGGAGACAACCCCTGCCACTTTCCGATCATAGGCGTCGCAACTTTCTCGCCGGGTACCTTCCTGATCGATCACGACAACCCTTCCAAGCTCGAGCTGCTGCGCGTCTGTTATGTCAAGCTGCTCGGCGCAGTCCTCTCCTGCTGAGACGATATCGAGGTTTGCGGTCAGGGTGCCAGTCACCAAAACATTGCCATCGAATTCACCAGCATTTCCGCTCTTACTCGAACCGAATACGCCTGTACCGCTCACACTGCTCCCAGCTACGCCGACTCGCGCGCCCGTGTTCTCACCCCAGACGCCACTGTCTGTCGTGGTCGCCGATTGCCCATGGAGTCCGTTCTTGCCAATCCCCATGACTCCATCCGAAGCAGGCGTGACATCGGCGCACGGGCCGCCGATGCACGTTCCCACAACATAGAAGTGGACGGGCCTAGTTTCCTTGCCGGACTGGGCCTATGTTCATCCGATGAGAAATGACGGGACTCAATGCTTCACAAAAACACATGAATTCCTGGAGAAGAAGTTTCCGAATCGAGACGCAAAGCATACTACTTAATGGCGATCCATGAGCATCTGCCACGAATTCTGAAATCTGATCTCAAGTTAGTGGGATGGAAAAAAGCGACAGAACTAGTGAGGGTGGCGCGGAAGGATGGGGAGGGGTTCGACTGTGCACTCTGGGTGCACAAAGCTAGGGAAATGCCCAAAGAGGAACTAGAGAGAGTGTGAAGTCGACCGCCATTTAACGGGGAAGGATATGGAACGAGGAGAGATTATCTATTTCAAGCTCTATAAAAGCCAGATACCGGTGCTGGAGCGCGCCCTGGAAATGGCGGGATTGATGTTAGGTACGGACAGATCCAGGGGCTACTGCTTGGAGATGATCTGCGCCGACTTCCTTGCTGGAGCCAACCTGGACGGCGGTGATGCGAATGCATTGCTTCTTGCGCTCGACCGACTATTCAAACTTCTCCCAGATCTTCAACGGGAGCAATTCGTCGACAGTCTACAACGAGCCTCATGAGCCTGTTCCGGCCAAAACGTCCGAGATTTCGCGTGGATACCAAATCGTATCGTCAGTGACGGCATTCGGTTTTGCAGCGGGATCGCTGGTCCTGCCAGGTCTGTGGCTGTAAAGCCGGGCTAGAAGTTCACCACATACACGCCCGCGGCCGCTTGGGTGATGATGCCGAGCACAACCTGATCACGTTATGTTGGAGCTGCCACCGCCAAATTCATAATCGCAGATCGACAGTGGCTCGGAATTCCTGCCCATTGTGAATAGCAACGTGGTCGGTCTTGTCACTCTTGATGATGGTTAAGGCTCGTCCTTTGAGGCGTGGTGCACATAGCCTTTGAACGTGCTGGCAATCCGCTAGTTCGGTGACGGCATATGCGCTCCATCTCTCGCATGTCCGACGGGCCAAAACTTCGATAGAACTTCGGTACAGGGTGGGGCTAGATTTCGGGGGAGAGAGCCACCAACGCGCTGGTAGCACAGTTGGATAGTGCATTTGCCTTCTAAGCACGACGCTCGATTCTACACCTTCTATTTGTTCCTTATCCCGCTCGGCTCACCTGCGCCAGCAGACACATTCGCTCGATGCTCAAGTTGCCTTGCAACCGCGTCTCGGATTTCATCGTAGACGCCTTCTCGCCAGAGACATCGTTCTGCTGGCGTCGAGCCCTTACTTTTTGCAAGGCACCTCTGAAAAAATCAATCGCAACCGTTTTGTCCGCCAGTAACCGCTTAAGCTTACTGATTTCTTTGCGAAGGGTGGATTCCCGGGGAATTTTGAAGGGGCAGCTCACCTTCAGCCTCAGCATCCGTTGATTCCCGTTGATCCCGCCATTTGTACACCGGCGTGACGAGAGAAGAAATGAAGTCGGGAAACTTTGGTGAAGTTTTTCGTCCGGAGGATTTCGAGAAAGTGCACGACGAACGCGCTGCGGCGCTCTCGCGAGGAGGCCCATTCGAGCACGAACTACGAGTGCGTCGCAGCAGGGACGGCCAGTATCGTTGGTTCCTTGTCCAATACAGCCCGCTACGGGACGAACGAGGAGAGATTATCCGCTGGTATGCGACGGGCACTGACATTGACGATCGCAAACATGCAGACGAAAGAACGCAGCAAGAGAACTTCGTGTTGCGAGAGCAAATCGATCAGGTCTTCATGTTTGAAGAGATCGTGGGCTCCTCCCCGGCGTTGAAGACTGTCCTTTCCAGCATCGTGAAAGTTGCTCCCACCGACTCTACGGTCCTGATTACGGGCGAAACAGGTACCGGGAAGGAACTCATTGCGCGCGCGATACATAAGAATTCGCAACGCGCTAACCAGGCTTTTATTAGCGAAAATCGCGCCTCGATTCCTTCTTCGCTCATTGCCTCAGAATTGTTGATCTGTAATCCTCTGTACCGGGGATACGCTTTGGATCGATGAGACCTAGCTTTCGAGTCAGATTACACGGCCCTTGGAGTCGTCAGGTCCTCTCACACAGATGGTCCAAAACTATGAGAAGGAACACATCGAAGAAGCTCTTGCGAAAAGTAACGGCAAAGTTGCTGGGCCAAACGGGTGCGGCAGCTAAACTCGGAATTCCGCGCTCTACGCTACATTTGAAAATCAAACAGTTCAATATAAAGAACAACACCATCCTGTAAGCCCCTCGTCAGCTGGCAGAATCCTGCCACTTTCTAAGATTCTGTCACTGCGATTTTCTCTTCGAGCCATGTTTTCAGTGAAATCCAGTTGGTTATTTGATTGCACTACTAGCGATCGGTGCTGGGACGGAAACAATACACTGCGACGCGACCTCGACCGCAATGTCCGTCCAATAGCCGGAATCGATGACTTTCAGGATTGAGACTGCGGCACGATGGAAATTCACGGTGTTCATCCTGAGTGGCCGGATCGAGAAGCAGTCGATAGCCGAGTTGAGGAAAGTTTGTGAAACGCGCCTTTTTCAATATCACACGGACTACCGCGACATCGTTTTAGATCTGAAAGACGTTGGCGTAATCGATCGCGACATAATCAGCTTTCTCGCGCGTTGCGAAGCGGATGGCATGAAGCTTGAGAATTGCACTCCATATATTCGCGAATGATGAAAAGAGAAAAAGATTGAGGAAACCTCTCTACATGCAAGAGATCACGGTTTCTCGCGAGCACCCACGAAACATCTATTCACCGGGAGGTCGAGAATCGCTCGATTCGCTTGCTTGCGCTTGGTCACGAAGTTGCTGTTCTCCGATCGTAGCAAGGAGAAAACACTACATGGCTCGTAACCGAATCAACGTTCACATGCACCTCTTGCCCCCATTTGATATGTCGCGCCGCAACGTTCTCGTTGGCGGTGCGGCCATGGTGGGTGCTTTCGGTTGCCAATGAGGTTACTTGCCGATCAACCAGGCCCTGCGAGCGCTCAAGCACCACATGCCAATAGCCAAGGAGAAAATCATCTAGGCACGATCACTACTAAAGACGGAACGCAGATTTACTACAAGGATTGGGGCACCAGGCAGCCAGTGGTCTTCAGCCACGGCTGGCCGCTCTCCGCGGACGCCTTTGAAGATCAGATGTTCCTTCTGGCTTCGCGCGGATACCGCTGCATCGCCCATGACCGCCGCGGCCACGGGCGTTCGAGCCAACCGTGAAACGGCAACGACATGCACACGTACGCCGCCGACCTCGCAGAGCTCGTTCAGAAACTTGATCTCCAGAATGCCGTCCATGCCGTCCATTCCACAGGCGGTGGCGAGGTCGCGCGCTATATAGCCCACTACGGCACGAAGCGTGTCGCGAAGGCGGTGCTGATCGCTTCGGTACCACCACTCATGGTTAAGACGGCCGCCAATCTCGGTGGAACGCCGATCTCTGTCTTTGACGAAAATCGCGCCGGTGTCGTCGCGGACCGCGCCCAGTTCTTCAAGGATTTCAGCTTGCCGTTCTCCGAGACGGATCAAACCGAGGACTTGAAGAAGTTCAACGTACTGACGCTCATCATACAGGGTGACGACGACCAGGTTGTTCCTTTCGCCCATGCCGGACTGCTCCAGTCCAAGCTCATTAAGGGCGCGACCCTGAAGGTTTACAAGGGCGCCCCGCATGGCTTGTGCACGACCCAGAAAGAAAACGTGAACGCCGACCTGCTCGCTTTCTTGAAGACCTAAATGCGAAAGGAGAGTAATCGTGAGTTCCGTCAGCGTGAGTTCGAAAGCAACGGCAAGCAACACCGCCGCTCCCACAGAATACGTCACAGTAGGAGATAACACATACGCTTATCGTCAGTTTGGCTCCGGCCCCGGACTTCCGCTGTTGTTCCTGCAGCATTTCACCGGCACGCTCGACAACTGGGATTCTGCCGTCACCGATCCTCTCGCGCTAGGCCGCTCAGTCATCCTGTTCGAGAGCACCGGCATCGGGCGCTCCACCGGAAATGTGCCAAAGACGGTCGCTGGCATGGCGGACCACGCCCTGCAGTTTCTTGACGCGCTCGGGTTGAGTCAAGTTGATGTGCTTGGTTTCTCACTAGGCGGGATGCTAGCCCAGGTGATGGTTTTAGAGCGGCCTAGGCTGTTTCGAAGAATCATTCTGAGTGGCACGGGCCCTGAGGGTGGCGTTGGCGTTGCGATGGACAGGCCCGAGCTTCTGAAAATCTTTGCGGATCAGAAGATGCCGTCAAGTGAAAAGCTGCTCAAGCTGTTTTTTACAACCACGGAGACGAGCCAATCGGCTGGGCACCAATTTGTGCAACGGCTTGCACTGCGGACAGAAGACAAAGACACGCTGACCACTGCAGAGGCCGCCGGAGCCCAGCTCGCAGCGATGGCCGCCTGGGAGAAGTCCGGAGGCGAGCCGTACGCTGATTTGAAAAAGGTCACGCAGCCGGTACTTGTCACCAACGGGAATAATGACATCATGATTCCCACCGTCAATTCGTTCACTCTCAGTACGCATCTGGCCGATGCACAGCTCATCACCCCGCACAGCAGTTCCTCGCTATGGAATCGAAGAAGCAGACGCAGACAAGCAAGATCCAGGCGACCCACGAAATCGAACGCTTGAAGTTGGTTTTCCTCGACGCTATAACGCATGATTTCAAAACTCATCTTACTTCCATCAAAGCATCGGGGAACGGTTTGCTTGACGACCTGGAAACTGACCGTGAACAGCGGAAAGAGCTTCTGACCATCATCGACGAGGAGTGCGACCGAATCAACCAGCTGGTAAGCGAAGCATCTGAAATAGCTCAGCTGGAATCCGGTGAGATGAAGCTTGATCTGTCGTCACATCCGATCGAGGAATTACTTTCAGGCGCGCTCGCGGATTGCAGAAGTGCCACGTCAAACAGAGAGATCTGCCCTGATGTTTATGTGGGCCTTTGATCTGAATTCCACCGGGCTAATAGGCACCGCCTCAAGCGGACGGCAGGAGGAGAAAAACATGACGGAAGCATTTGGAGCTACTTCTACCACAGAAGATGTTCTCTCCAGCATCGATCTACGCGGTAAGCGAATCCTGGTGACCGGCGTTTCGGCTGGGCTCGGCGTAGAGACGGCTCGGTCACTCGCCGCCCATGGCGCGAACGTAATTGGCACCGCGCGCGACTCGGCCAAGGCCGAAGCGGCGACAGCTCAAATACAAAAGGACGCGGCGGCGAAGGGTAGAAGCTTCGACCTCGTCGAGCTCGATCTGGCCAGTCTCGCGAGCGTCCGCAACTGCGCCGATCAACTGCTCCGAAAGGGCGAGCCGCTTGATGTGATCATTGCGAATGCCGGTGTCATGGCAACACCCTTTGGACATACCGTTGACGGATTCGAAACTCAGTTCGGGACCAATCATCTCGGTCACTTCGTCCTGGTAAACCGGATTGCAAATCTTCTTCGTGCAGGCGCACGGCCCGTGAACGTGGCCTCTTCAGGCCACCGCTTCTCGAATGTGAACCTTGACAATCCCAATTTTGAGAGAACTCTGTATGATCGCTTTTTGGCATACGGCAGATCGAAGACCGTAAACATCCTTTTTGCAGTTGCCTTTGACAGGCGCTATCGCGGACGCGACATTCGTGCCGCAGCTGTCCATCCTGGGGTAATACAGACGCAGTTGAGCCGCCACATTGATCCGGCTGTGGTAAAGGCGATGATGGCCCAATTGGAAAAACAGCTTGCAGAGGGTAAGAGTTCTTTTTCGTAGAAGACAATTACTCAGGGAGCAGCAACTTCGATCTGGGCAGCGGTTGTTGCTCCGGCCGAGGAGATTGGTGGGAAATACTGTGAGAACTGTCACGTAGGTCAGGTGGTCCCAGACGATGTTGCGATTAGCCCCACAAGCGAAGGAGTTCGTGCTTACGCACTTGATCCCAACGCTGCCGAAGCGCTTTGAAGAAGAGCGAAGAAATGGTCGGAGAATCTTTTTCGCGTTAGGAAGAAGGAAAGCAGCCATGCGAGCGATTCAGATCAAAGCATTCAGCAATCCCAGAGGTGAACGAATTTCGTTTCGGGTATCCCACCATGGAACGCGAGTTCGCGGTATAAATCGGTTACGCTCTCCCACGGGACTATGGCATCCAGGTGTGGCGGCTTGAGGGCTGCCACGCCCCATTGCGACATGGCGAGATAGGAAACGCCCATGAGGCCGACTCGCCCGGTGCACCAGGGCTGAGACGCCGCCCATTCGATTAGGTCGTAGTTGTCTTCCGCGTCCTGTTGTCTGAGGATTCCCGCCTCGCCCTCGGACTTGTGCATGCCTCGAACGCCGGCCTGAAGAACCGCGTAGCCCTGCTGCACCCAATAGACTGGATCAGCCGACTCGAAACCCGTTAGGTGTGAGCAATTGAGCTTGCCAAACTTGACGCCCGAGAGGCGCATGAAAAAGGTTGCGAGGCGATCCGGCAGCTTGTCTTTACCATACGGCGTTACGGACATGATGACAGGATGTGGCCCGTCGGCCGTTGGCCTGAACAGGTTCGCAAACAAACGCACGCCATCGCATCAGCACCGCAACATCACCCTCGATATTGATGGATGTCATATCTGCTCATGTCGCAATGTATATCACTGGTTGAGCGTGTGCTGCTCTGCCGTCGCCACCTGTTACAGTGCTAGGTGTGCCACATAAACGGTTGTTTAAACATATTGTTTGAAGGCGCACGCATGGCCGAGTTGGAACGGCTTCCTCTAGCTTCGGTCACAAACGAGGCAAGGATCCGAGTTTGTTCTTGGCGGATGACGTTAGCGCTTTATCGGAAGCGCGCTTTCAGGAAAAAGTGTACACGATCACGGTGCTCCGGCGCGCCTTCGATAAAGCCGTTAGAAGGAAGGCCGCCCGTGGTTGCGGCGGACGCGGACCCTATACAAATGCAATGCACGACTGCGCATATCCCCAAATCTGCGGATTACTGAGTTCTGAGGTACATTGGATCGAATGGAAGAGTGACTGCGCTAGCCACTCCCCTTACTCTGATTTGAGATATTGCGAACCCAAGGTTTGACCGTTGGGCAATACGATCTGGATAATGCGCCCCACTGGCTTGCCATTTTTCACCGGCTCGACCGTCACCGTAACTTCGTCTCCCACCTTGATGGAGTTCTTGCTCCACCCTCTTTCGACCATATCGGCGGGATTATTGGCTTCCGCCGACCAATGCACAAGATTGCCGCTATCGTCTTTGACATCGAACTTGAGCACCGAATGAGGGTTCTGCCACAGCCAGTCTGTGACGACCCCCTTCAACACCAGCTTCTTTCCCGTGTCCATTGCGGCATTGCCGTGGTGTGCGAACGCGGGAGCCGAAACAAAAGCCATAACAGCCAACACCAGAATTGCGAGTAGCTTGGATTTCACGGATGCCCTCCTATTGAGGCACGACCAAAAAATACAATAGAAACTCTCTTGGGATGAACTCTAAGACAGCTTTTCCCGCGCGTCAAGGTTCTGATACGGAATCAGTCAAACGATACAAGCGCCGACACTACTTACCATTGAGCCCACTCGCGGGGTCCCCAATGGAATCGTTGTAATTTTTCACGTCCGTCGGCGAACAGATCATCTCCACTTGATACTTACCCCAAATATCGAAATCTGGGGATTGCAGCTTCATGGGAAACTTGTTCATGGCTACCCACGGTTTTGTGTACATCTTGGGGTCATCGATTGTAACGGTCCATTCCAAATGGTCATGGTCGACCCGATGGAACTGTTCTTCGATACGGGCATCGTCGCTGAGCGGGCGACCCGTCTCGTCGAGCCAGGCCTTGGGTTCCCCAAACACTCCAATGGTTTGGACCACGAGCGTGGTGTCGTCCGCCCACTTGCCGACGGAGTAGCCATACCACCGCTGCTCCGGAATTTCTTTCGGCAGCTCGCGATCAAGCCAGATCGAACGCCATCTCTTCTCATACTCGTACAGCATCGCCACTTCCCGGTCGTTCTGTATAAACTGCTCGTAGCGAATTTGATAGAAGTCGGAACGTGGGAATCCCAGTGGATCACATAGGGATCTCGGATCGTTGCTAAGCGACGACAGCACGGCTCTTTTGCCGAATAGCGGCTTGTGGGCCTCCAGCGTTTTCAGCCCCAAAGCGCTGTAAGGCGGAGTGTGTTCCGGCTTACCATCATCGGGGTACGACCAAACGCCATTCGCTTGAATACCGTCGCCCGCGGCTCTGGCCGGTCCCCAAATCCCAGAAATATCGTGGCGCGGAGCCGGAGCGGACGCCTTCTGATCCTTCGCCTGATCCTTGGCCTGACCCGCCGCAGCGCTTTGCTGCTGTGACCATCCCAGCTGGCCCAGTCCCAGACAGGCCAAGCCCAAAACTGCCACCAGGACCAAAAACTTCGACATTTGAAAAATTGTCCTTCTACACAGTCCCATATTGACGTTCAATTGCATCTAATCGACCTCCGCGAATACTGGTCTTAACGACTTAAAACATCAACCTCAAGCCTAACTGGACCTGGCGCGGTGCCCCCGGAGCGATCGCGATGCCGCCCAAGTTAATTGTCGCCTGGGACGTCCCGAACGTAGTTGGATTAGCGAGGTTGGCCGAGGGAACGGCATATTGGGTTTTGTTGAACACATTGAAGACCTCGAATCGAAACTGCGCGGTAAGCCGTTCCTTCAGTCTCCAATCTTTGGTCACCGACATATCGAACTCGCGCTCACCGGGCCCGAAGAGTTCGTCGCGGGCCATGTTGCCATAGGTTCCCTGCGCCGGTGGCACGATGACAGTGCTGCCCTGCATGTAGCAGCCATACTTATACAGGTTATAGAGTCCGCTATTTACCGGCTCCAATGGCGCGCCAGTGACTGCTGCCGATAACAATGAGGGCACGCTGGAATTTGTCGGCTCGTTCTGCGCAGCGCTGAGGCACTGTGCAGGCAGTGTGGTGTTGCAGCCCTTGCCGCCAAACGTGCTTCCCGTAACGCCGTAACAGGGGAACCCTCCGGGTTTCGGCGTGCTACCAAACCGGAAATCTTGGGGGCTGCCGATGAGTGTCCAGCGATCCAGAAGTGCGCCAGTTCCGCTGACGTCGTCAGTCGTGTCGTCGGTATTATACGGGATCCTGCTTAGCATGAAAACAACGGCATTGACTCTCCAGCCCTGCAACAATTGAGCCGGCGACTTGACGCCCGGGATGGCCCACGTCCCCGTCACCGTGAAGCGATGGAACGGGTTATAGGCGGCATTACCGTAATCCAGCCTGGGATTAGCGCTGGTTTCAGTCGCCAGGGCGCCGAACTCACCATCCACCACATCGAGCGAATGCGAATAAACGTACGTAGCGGTGAAGCTG
>Ga0182024_10022308_pt1 | contig 11419 bp, 9 predicted proteins | sample P32metaG_FD_120480 | JGI IMG/M metagenome (GOLD analysis project Ga0182024, IMG submission 120480) | Permafrost microbial communities from Stordalen Mire, Sweden - P3-2 metaG (Illumina Assembly) | ecosystem: Environmental > Terrestrial > Soil > Wetlands > Permafrost | place: Sweden: Stordalen... | reverse complement strand
GGGTCGAAGCTTCGCGGACTGCCTGCCAGACCATCTTCTCGGTGATGGGTTTATCGGCGCGCCGGTGGTTCACCGTGCCCGGAAACAAGTAAGTCTGCGGGCGCATCCAGCGATAGTATTCACGCAGAACCGGAAGCAGCTTTTTGCCCAAGGGAACTTCACGGTCGATACCGCCTTTGCCCTGTACGACCCGCAGCATCATTCGCTTGCTGTCTATGTCACTGACCTTGAGGCGGCACAGTTCGGCTCGTCGCAGACCAGTCGAATAGAGAGTCATCAACATCGTGCGGTGGTACAGATTACTGGCTCCGGCAATCAGCTGCGCCACTTCAGCCGGACTGAGAATCACCGGGAGGCGATACCGCTGCTTCGGATACGGAAGATCCTCTTTCATGTCTCGCCGCTTGAGGACCTTGATGTACAGGAAGCGCAGTGCGCAGATATTCAGAACGACAGTGTTCACCGCGAGCTTGCGTTTCTCCAGAAGATACGCGTGATAACTCCGGAGGTCGTCCGCGCCCAGTTCCTCGAACGGCCTGTTAATGTGCTGCTGGAAGTGTTCAACTGCCTTCAAATAAGAGTGAATCGTCGTGCCGGCGCAGTTGCGGCGGACCAGTTCCTCCCGCATTCGCTGCATGAGTGTTGTCACAGAGATCTCCTTTCTCTGTGACAACGCTATCCCTCAAACAACCGGAATCCTCAGGTCGGCCGTCGCGCCAGCGACTTCGTTCAAGTCCGGTTAGAGGAAGTTAACTCCAGATCAGGCGGGCCATGCCAGTTGGCCTACGTGGCTCCAGCGTTGGCATGCTACCGCTGTCGACGCCCAGGAGCAGCCGCGCGCCTGGCGATCTCAGCCAGGGACCGTAACGCTGCGTTGACGGCCGCCGCGTTTGGAAACACGTCGGAGACCTCCGGATCAAGGACGACGACGTTAGAGCTCGCTTGCAGTCGCGCGACATACTTACCACGGACCAACGCCCCGAACTCCGACCGTTTGTACCCCGGTCGAAGCGCATCTACAGCAACTCCCCTGGCAACTACTTTAGCCTTCTTCATAGATCTCCCTCTCCGCCCGTGTTGCCTCGCGCGCGGTGATGATTCGAATCGCGTCGTCCCGCTCCGTATGGGCCACCACCAGAAGACGACCGGAGGACGACATACCAAACGTCACGAAACGCCTCTCTTCGAGCGAATGATCGGGGTCACTACCCGTTGCCGACAAGGGATCGAAGAACACGCTCGCCGCTTCATCGAAGGATACGCCGTGTTTCCGAAGGTTCCCGGCAGCCTTTAGAGTATTCCATTCGAAGCGCACCCGGAAGTATCAACCTGCCTTCAGTATATCCGGCGTGAAATCATCGAATGCCGAAATTGGGAAATCGCCGCACGCGCCCCCCAGTCCGCTCATAGTCCACGTGACTACGCCGTGGGTCTTACGCGGGGGCAGCAGCTGGAGTCGCTACACTGCCCGCTGGTGTGACAACCTCAATCCTCTATTCCTGCCAGTTTCGCAGTCTCCTGCCACAAGCGCCGGGCGGCCTGATCGTCCTTAGCTTCCGCAGACGTTTTCGCCTCCTGGCACTTGTAGAAATAAGCGCCGCTCACCGTCGCAGGGGCGTCCGAGGAGGCCAGATAGATGAGAGTCTCAGCGCCTTTCTCGGGTGACATCGCGAACTTCTTGAGAAGCCGGAACACCCCAGAGGCAAAACCGCGGCTACCCTGGTCTCCGAAACGCGTGGCGACAAAACCGGGATGCAGGCAATTGGCGGTAACTCCGGTACCAGCCAGCCGGCGGGCGAGTTCCCGAGTGAACAGAATATTACAAAGTTTAGACCGGCCGTAAGCCCGAAAACCGCGATAGCCGTTCTTCAATTGCAGGTCGTCGAAGTTCAACCTGGCGCCCTGATGGGCTCCCGACGAGGTACTAATGACGCGAGCCGGAGCCGACGCAACCAGCCGTTCGCGAAGCAGATGGGTCAGGACAAAATACGCAACATGGTTGGTGGCGAAGGTAAGTTCCAGTCCGTCCTCCGTTACCTCCCGGTGGCTGAACAAAGCGCCGGCGTTATTGATCAGGACGTCGACGCGAGGCTCCGCAGCCGCGATTGCATGCCCCACTCGCTTCATTTCAGCGAGTCGCGAAAGATCCGCATAATGGATGGCGTGCTGCGCGCCGGGTCCCTTCGCGCGCAATCGCGCCAAGGTCATATCGCCTCTTGCCCGGTCGCGCGCCACCAAAACGATGCGGGCGCCCATACCCGCGAGAGTTTCCGCCGCTACCTGGCCGATACCCGAAGTACCGCCGGTGATCACGACGGTCTTGCCGTTCATTCGACGCGCACGCCCTTCCAAAAGGCGACACGACCCTGGATCTCACTTGCCGCAGGCAGCGGTGTGGCGTAATACCACGCCGCGCCCGGATTGCGTTTGCCTCCTACTACGATGTCGTAATAATTGGCGACGCCCTTCCAGCCGCAAATAGTGGTCTGGTCGACCGGTTCCAGATATTCCTTCCGCACCGACTCTATCGGGAAGTATTGATTCCCTTCCACGACGACGCAGTTATCGCTCTCGGCGATTACAGTTCCTTCCCAAGTTGCTTTTGGCATTTCCTTAAGATTAGCGTGCGCAAGACAAGCGTCGGCAAGAGTGCCGACGCGGCACGCAAAGTGCGTGCGCCACGTTGGTCCTCAGTTATCCGTCGGCGTCTTCAGCGCCTCATCGATTACCAGCACATCGAGCGGCGCTTTGCGCGACTCCAGTTTAAGCCCGACCTGTTGCAGGGCGTCGCCCAGCGCGCCGTCAGAAGTGCCGTCCAGCGCGCGCAGGGCTTCCGGAGGGACGACCACACCGCGCGCGATTGCGCCTCTGACCATCATGGCCCGGAAATCTTCCGGGGTGAAGTCGATGGCGAAATCGTAGTGTCCGTTGAAGCCAGTCATATCGACGATCGGGCGGTCTGCGAACGGTTCCAGGTTTTCGGCGAATTGCGCCATGGTCAGCTTCCTGGCCTCGAAGCGGTTATTCGCAAACGAGTAAGACGACCCGTGCCCCAGATTCACGCCGACACCCGCGGCTGAACCAGTGCCGGCGGCGTTGACGACGTCCTTCGGCTCGTCCTGATCCGCGCCCGAATCCGGCGGGATCTCTTTGAGCTTGAAGCCGCCTTTTCCGGCGACCAGGGCGTAAACGGCAAACTCCTTCTTCTCCCTGTGCACTTTGACGTGGAACCTGTCGGACAGCAGCGCCTGAAACATATCGGGAAGCTTGCCGGCGGCGCTGCCGGGCGGCAGAGTAGCCGTAATATCGTAGCGCTCGGACTCTATCCAATCCGGCCCGGAAATCTGCACGGCCTTCATTCTGTACGCGATTCCGACGTAGTCCTTGAATGAGAAGGAGACGCAGCGGACCTGGGCGCCGTCGATATTCATGCCCATGTTGACCCGTCCCTGGCCGGACGCGGTTGAGGGCCGAATGGATGCAACCTCAAATTCCGGAGGCTGCGGCGCCTGAGCAAAGCAGGATGACGCGAGAAGAATCGCAGGGGTGGTCCATCGAATCAGACTCATGCAACTGCATACTCCGGCCAAACGTAAAGGTTCGCCGGAGTTTTAGTTGGCCGTTGGCGTTTTCAGCGCCTCATCGATCACTAACACATCGAGCGGAGCTTTGCGCGGTTCCAACCTGAGTCCGACCTGCTGTAGTGCATCGCTGAGCCCCGCGCCGGAACTGTTTTCGGCTGCCAGGCGCATCGCTTCCGGCGGCAGTGTCACGCCGGCCTGAATGGCGGCCCTCATCATCATGGCGCGGGCATCCTCGGGCGTCAGATCGACCGCGAAGTTGTATTTGCCCGTCAGACCCGTCATATCGATGATTGGGCGGTCCGCAAAACGCTCGAGGTTTGCGGCAAATACGGCCATAGTGAGTTTCTTGGCTTCGAACCGGTTATTTACGAGTGAGTAAGAAGACCCGTGTCCGAGGTTCACGCCGACGCCTGCCTGCGAACCGGCGGCCGCGACATTGGTCGTGCCCTGCGGCTCATCCTGATCCGCATCGGAATCGGGTGGCGACTCCTTAAGCTTCAGTGTGCCTTTGCCCAACAGGAGCGCATAGACCGGAAATTCCTTCTTTTCATTGTGCAGTTTCACATGAAACCGGTCGGCCAGCAGAGCCTGAAGCATCTCGGGTATCTGAGCCGGCGTGCTGCCCGCGGGCAGAGTGGCCGAGATATCAAAGGTCTCGGAAGCCGTCCAGTCGGGCCCGGAGATCATCGGCGCCTTCGTCCTGTAGGCTCTGGCCAGATACTCCCGCAGCGATAGGGAGTTGAAGCGGACCTGCGCTCCGTCAATGTGCACGCCGAGGCTCACCTTTCCACCACTGTCGGCGTAGGATCCCGACGGCCGGATCGACGCCACCTCGAATTCAAGACGCGGTGGGGCCTGGGCAAACGATGAGGAAGCCAAGAGAATCGGGAGGGTAATCCTTACGGCAAGGCTCATGCAGCGATATACGACGGCCTTCCAGTAAAGGTTCGCCTCGTTTTTAGTTGGCGGTCGGCGTTTTCAGCGCGTCGTCGATTACCAACACGTCGAGCGGCGCTTTGCGCGCTTCCAGCTTCAGCCCGATCTGCTGTAGTGCGTCACCGAGCGCGGCGGGAGAACTGGCGTCCAGCATCTTCTGGGCTTCCGGAGGAAGGTTCGCGCCGGCCCATACCGCGGCGCGGAGCATCATGGCGATGTAATCCTCTGGCGCGACATCGAACGCGAAATCGTATTGACCGGCAAGCCCGGTCATGTCGACGATCTGGCGGTCCGAGAAACGCTCCAGATTTCCGGCAAATATGGCCATCGTTAACCTATGGGCTTCGAACCGGTTATTCGCGAAGGTATAAGACGACCCATGCCCGAAATTCACGTTGAGCCCGTTGCCTGAACGAGTGGTCGCGACGTTGACGGTTCCTTTCGGCTCGTCTTCTTTATCCGCATCCGGATTGGGCGGAGTTTCCTTCAACTTCGACACGCCTTTGCCGACGATCAGCGCGTAAACGGGAAACTCTTTCTTGTCCCGGTGCAATTTCATCTGAAACCTGTCGGCGAGCAGAGCCTGAAGCATTTCCGGAAGCTGCGCCGTCGTGCTGCCGGCGGGAAGGGTCGCAGAAATATCGAAGCGTTCAGTCGCCGTCCAATCCGGTCCGGAAATGAGCGTCGCCTTAATGCTGTAAGCGAATCCGAGATAGTCCCTGAGCGATAGTCCTACGACCCGGATCTGCGCGCCGTCGACGTGGACGCCGGCGCCAACCTGTCCCTGCGCGGACGGATCGAACCGCTTGATGGATGCGACCTCGAACTGCGGAGACTGGGCGAACGCTGAAGCCGCCAGAAGAAGCGCGAGAATAGCTCTGGGCATAAGTCAGTTCGCTGTCGGCGTCTTAAGCGCGTCGTCAATTACGAGCACATCGAGCGGCGCTTCATCGGCGACCGAGATTGAGGCCCCCGCGCGCACAGGTCACACTTACGCCGTTGCCGACGGCTGCGATGGTCGCGACGTTCGCCATCCCCACTGGCTCGTCTTTTTCCGGATCCGCATCCGGATCAGGCGGCAACTCTTTCATCTTTAACCCGCCTTTGGCAAGCACGAGCGCGTAAATCGGAAGCTCCTTCTTATCTTTGTGCAGTTTCACATGGAACCTGTCGGCGAGAAGAGCCTGAAGCATTTCCGGAACCTGCGCCCGGCTGCCACCTTCGGGAAGGGTTGCCGAAATATTGAAGCGCTCAGTCGCCGTCCAATCCGGTCCGGAGATCAACGTCGCCTTGAACCTGTAGGCAGTGGCCAGGTAATCCCGGAGCGACAACCCGACGCCCCAGACCAGCGCACCGTCGAAGTGAAGGCCGCCGGCCTGCCCCGGCACGTTCGGATCGAACAGCTTGATCGACGCCACCTCGAATTCCGCGGGCTTTGAAGACTGCGCCCGCGCTTGAGCGCAGGCCGAGGCCGCCACGAGAATCGCGAGTGCAAGCCTTCCAGTCGGGAACATGGAATTAAAATTGGATTGTGACTATGCGAATTCCTATTTTAGTCTCCTTGCTCGCTGTTGTCGCTGCCCTGGCCGCGACGGCCGAAGAAGGTATGTGGACCTTCGACAATCCTCCGCTCAAGCAACTCAAAGACAAGTACAACTTCACGCCCGACAAAGCTTGGCTCGACCATGTCCGGCTGTCCAGTGTGCGGTTGAACGACGGCGGGTCGGGCTCGTTCGTCAGTCCGCGCGGATTGCTGCTCACGAACCACCACGTTGCGAGAGGGCAGTTGCAGAAGAACTCCACCGCCGAGCATGACTACATCGAGAACGGCTTTTACGCCGCGACGCCCGGCGAGGAAATGAAGTCTCCCGATCTCGAAGTCAACGTTCTCATGTCGATGGAAAACGTAACCGCGCGGGTGCAGGCGGCTTTGAACGACGCAAGCGGGAAGAACGCGAAGACGCCGGAGCAGGAATTCTCCGCGCGGCGCGCCGCGATCGCCGGAATCGAGCGCGAGAGTCAGGAGAAGACCGGCCTGCGCTCCGACGTAGTGACTCTCTATCAGGGCGGCGAGTACTGGCTTTACCGCTATAAGAAGTACACGGACGTGCGTCTGGTATTTGCGCCCGAGCAGCAGGTGGCGTTCTTCGGCGGCGATCCGGATAACTTCACCTATCCGCGGTACGACCTCGACATGGCGCTCTTTCGCGTGTATGAAAACGGCAAGCCAATCGAGAGCAAAGATTATCTGAAGTGGAATCCGAAAGGCGCGGCCGATGAAGAGCTCGTGTTTGTCTCCGGCCATCCCGGGTCGACACAGCGGCTCGATACGGTGGCACAGCTCACTTTTCAGCGGGACATCGACCTGCCCGCGAGACTCAGGATCTATCACAGGCGAATCGCGGTACTGAACGACTATTCCGCGAGGGGTGCGGAGCAGGAGCGGCAGGCGGGTTCGCGGATCTTCGGCCTCGAGAACTCGCTAAAAGCGGTGAATGGCGACTACACAGGGCTGAAGGACGCGGCTGTCACGGGAGCCAAGCAGAAGGAAGAGGACGAGTTCCGGGCAAAGGTGATGGCGAATCCCCAGTGGAAAGCGGCATGGGGCGGGGCTTGGGATGCGATCGCGGGAGCCGAGAAGAAGGCGGCGGCGCGGATCAAGGACGAGGACTTTCACGGGCTCGATTCGGGCCTTGCCAATCTGGCGCAATCCATCGTCCGGTATGTGGCGGAAGTGAAGAAACCGGATGGCGAGCGTTTACCGGGCTATCACGATGCGGAATTGGACTCACTGAAGTTCCAGTTGTTCTCGCCCGCGCCGTTTTATCCGCAAATGGAGATCGCGCGAATTACCGGCGCGCTTCAGCTCGACGTCGAAGAAGCGGGGAAAGACGATCCGTTCGTTAAGACCGTGCTGAATGGCAAATCGCCCGCGGAAGTGGCGGCGGCACTTGTGAACGGTACTAAGTTGGCCGATCCGGCGGTCCGGAAAAAGCTGATCGAGGGTGGAGAAGCGGCTGTGCAAGCGTCGACCGACCCGATGATTGTGCTGGCGAGGAACCTCGATCCGATGCGGCGCGAACTCATCAAGTGGGAGCAGGACAATGTGGAGAGCGTGGAACAGCGCGCGGGCGAGCAGATCGGAAAGGCCCGGTTCGCGGTCTACGGGAAGACCACTTATCCGGACGCCACTTTCACGCTTCGCCTGTCATATGGGCAGGTGAAGGGGTATCCGATGAACGGAACCAAGGCCCCGTCGAAGACCACGTTTTATGGCCTGTATGACCGCGCGTACAGTTTCGATTTGAAGCCGCCGTTTAATCTGCCGGCGCGTTTTGCGGAGGGTAAGGGGAAGCTCGATCTTTCGACGCCTCTCGATTTCGCCACCACGAACGATGTAGTTGGCGGGAACTCGGGGTCGCCGGTGATCAATCGCCAGGCGGAGATCGTGGGGTTGATTTTCGACGGGAATATCGAGTCGCTGGTGGGGGACTATGTTTACAACAGCGAGAACAACCGGTCCATCGCGGTGCATACGGCGGGAATCACGGAAGCGTTGAAGAAGCTGTATAAGGCGGATGGGTTGCTGGAGGAGTTGGGGGTGGGGAGGTAGACAAGCGTCGACACGAGTGTCGACGCGGCACGCACGAGTGCGCGCGCCACGGTCTTTAGTTGAGGAAGTAGGTCCGGTAGAGGGTGTCGCGTTGTTTTGGGATGAAGCCCGCGTCGCGGATCATGCGGCGAAGTTCTTCTTCCGTGGCTTGGTGATGTGTGCCGGCCGCCGACACTACGTTCTCTTCGATCATGATGCTGCCTACGTCATTGCCGCCGAAGCGTAATCCGAGCTGGCAGATTTTCAGGCCGGGCGTGACCCAGGAACTTTGGATGTTCTCGATGTTATCCAGATAGATTCGCGAAACAGCCAGCGTTTTCAGGTATTCGACCGAGGTCGCTTCCTCTTTGATGAACCGGCCCAGTGACGTGAGCTCACGCTGGAATGCCCAGGGGATGAAGGCCGTGAATCCGCCAGTGTCTTCCTGAATCTGCCGAACGATGTCGAAGTGGTTCATGCGCTGTTCGATAGTCTCGCCGCAACCGAACATCATGGTTGCAGTGGTTCTCATGCCCAGCGAATGCGCCGTGCGGTGCACGTCGATCCATTCATTCGTGCCGCACTTCAGACGGCTGATGCGGTGACGGACCGCGTCGTCCAGAATTTCTGCGCCGCCGCCGGGGATGGAATCGAGACCCGCATCGCGCAGGCGGGCGATGGTGTCGCGCAACGAAAGGCCGCTCACCTCGGCGATGTTCGTAATCTCGGGCGCGGAGAAGCAGTGGCACCAGATGTTGAACTTCGCCTTGATGGCGCGGAGCAGGTCTTCATACCACTCGATCTTGAGATCGGGGTGCAGGCCGCCCTGGAACAGAATGCCCGTGCCGCCGAGGTCGATGGTCTCCTGGATTTTGTCGAAGATTACTTCGCGGGGGAGGATGTAGCCCTCTTTGTGGCCCATCGGACGATAGAATGCGCAGAAGCTGCAGTACTCGGTGCAGAAGTTGGTGTAGTTAATATTGCGGTCGATGATGTAGGAGACAACGCCGTCCGGGTGATACTTCCGGCGAATGGCATCGGCTTCCATCCCGAGGCCGATGAGGTCGTCGGACTGGAACATGTCGATAGCTTCGGCGCGCGAGATCATATAAGAACCTTCTATTCTAGTAAACTCACCGGCGCGGCCACAGGCGCAGCAGCACAGGTCAACTTATCCAGGACAAGGCCGACCATTCGGCTTCGCTACTGGTCAAGACCGCCAGTGCTACCTGGCTACGCCACCAAGCGCGCTAAATTTCGGGCGCACTGGGCGACGCCTGGCCAATATGTTTCCAGGTTGATGAAGCCTTTGTATTCGTCTTGGGCGAGCGCATCGATCTGACCCTGCCAGTCGATGTCTCCTTCGCCAAGCGGCTCCCAAACGGGCATGTGACCGTCGAGCGTGCAATCTTTCGCATGAACCAGCGCGACTCGCTTCGCATCGAGCATCTGGTATCCCGAGGGAAAAGGCTTCTCGCCCGAAATGTACGCGGCGGCCGGGTCCCACACAACCCGCAGATTGGAGTGATCGATCGCCGCGAGCACACCTGCCATCTCCTGGGCAGTGGCGATGTTACAGGCGCGATCGTTTTCGAGGGCGATGATCAGGCCGTGACGCCCGGCTTTGTCGGCCAGATCCTGAAGCAGATCCACCACGCGTTCGAAGGCCGTCTCGGGCTCGGGAACGCGCAAGCCCGAGAACACGCGGACGATCTTCGCGCCCGCCTTTGTAGCGATTTCGAAAGCGCGCTCCATGAAGCTGGATTGGGCCGGCCAGTCCTTCAGAGCACACTTCAGCAGCGGAGAAGCGATCGCAACTACTTCGAGGTGGTTCTCACGAAGCGATTTGAGCGCGCGATCCAGTTCTTCTTTGTCGACTTCCAGAATGTTGCGACCGTTGATGGTGCGCAATTCAGCCCCGCCCATGCCAAACTCGCGCATCGCAGGCGCGGCCACGGCGACATCCGGCGAGAGGACGTCAGTGACGGCTCCGATGTGAAATCGTTGCATTACAGCTTCATCCGTTCCAGCTTGCGGTACAGTGTCTTTCGCTCGATGCCCAGGATCGCGGCGGCGCGGCTCTTGTTGCCTCCCGTGGCGGCGAGCACGCGGCGAATCTGATCGGCTTCGGTCTCGGCCAGAGTTTCACCCGCCGCGCCGCCGGGTTCCATCGCGGAGACCGCGTCATGCACGGCCTCGGCATCGATGCGGGCATCGTTCAAGGTGGGCGGCGCGAGGATCGTGAGGCGTTCGATCAAATGCTGCAATTGCCGGATATTGCCTGGCCAGGTGAAGTCTTTCAGCGCTTTGAGGCCGGATTCGGTCAACTTCACGTTCCGGTTGTAGCGCGAATTGTACTTATTGAGGAAGTAATGAGTGAGCAGCGGAACGTCGTTGCGGCGCTCGCGCAGAGGGGGCATTGTTAAACGAACAACGTTCAGCCGGAACCAAAGGTCTTCGCGGAACTTGCCCTCTTCCACCATTTTCTGCAGATCGCGATTGGTCGCGACCACAACCCGCACATCCACTTTCTTCCCGCGGGACGCGCCCACGGGACGAATCTCGCGCTCCTGTAGAAATCGCAACAGCCGGGCCTGAAAAGCGAGATCGATATCGCCGATTTCATCCAGAAATACCGTGCCCTTGTTCGCCGCTTCGAAGACGCCGACGCGGTCGCGGTCCGCGCCAGTGAACGCGCCTTTCATAGCTCCGAAGAGTTCGCTTTCAATCAGAGTGGCGGAGATGGAAGTGCAGTCCACGGCGATGAACGGATGCGGCTCGCGGCTGCTGAAGCGATGGATCATGCGCGCTACCAGTTCCTTGCCTGTGCCGGTTTCGCCTTCGATCACTACCGTGGCGTCCGTCGGAGCTACCTGAGACACGGTCTTGTAAATCTCGACCATCCCGGGCGTGCTGCCGATCATTTCGGTCTCGGGCAGTTCTTCCGGCTCGATGTCGTCGTCTTCGAGATCCCGCGGCTCCAACGCCCGCCGGACCGTGGCGAGAAGAGTGTCGAGTTCGAAGGGCTTGGCGAGATAGTCGAACGCCCCATTGCGCGTGGCGGCCATTACGGTTTCCATCGAACCTCTCGCCGACATCAGAATCACGGGACAGTTCGGGTCGTGTTTCCTGGCTGCCAGCAGAATGTCGAGGCCGGTCCGTTCGTCGACGTAGATATCGGAAATCACCAGGGGATATCCACGATTCCCGAGGCAATTCAGGGCGTCGTGAGTGTTCGAAACCGCTTCCACCGGATAGCCCTCCAGCTCGAGAAAAGTGACGATGGTGGTTCGCACGCTCGCGTCGT
>Ga0182024_10022307_pt1 | contig 11419 bp, 7 predicted proteins | sample P32metaG_FD_120480 | JGI IMG/M metagenome (GOLD analysis project Ga0182024, IMG submission 120480) | Permafrost microbial communities from Stordalen Mire, Sweden - P3-2 metaG (Illumina Assembly) | ecosystem: Environmental > Terrestrial > Soil > Wetlands > Permafrost | place: Sweden: Stordalen... | reverse complement strand
TTGGGACGCGCCACGGAGTTCGCCTCTTCGGGCAGCAAGCTGTAGGCCGCAAGCGGAGTATGCAGCGTGCTTCGCAGGAACTCCTCGGCCCGCGCCAGCGCTGTCGCGCGATCGAGCACGGCACCCAGCGCCCCTTCTTCAATCTCCCGCGTGTATCCGCTGATGCGCCCGCCCGGATCCACACGCACGCGGAACTCTTCTTTTTGCAGCGGCTTGAAAAAGCGCGCGTCCCAGTACCAGACGCTTACCTGCGAGGAAGACATCAGGCGGTTGGCTTCTTCGAGGCCCACCTCGCGCTCGAGATAAGTCTTCTGCTCGTCATCCACGCCGAAAACAATGGTCGACTGATAGCCCTTGAGAGACGCTCCTTGCGCCATCGCAAACGCTCGCGCCTCCGCCAGCGCCGCGCTGCGCGTCACTTTGAAGTCAACCGCCGCTTCTGGGAAAGCCTTGAAGAAATACCGGTAGGCTACGCTTGCTCCCACAATGGCCGCGAGCAGCCAGAGCAGCAGCACGCGCATGTCCGCACGATTCAAGCGCCGCGCGTCGCGTCCCGGGGAGACATCGCTAAGTGATGTGGCAGGCAAGGCGGGCTCGGGCCAGCATCTCCTAAAAACACGAGTCAATCTTCAGGGGCCGCGTTCGTTCCCTTACAACGCCTCGTGCTCCGTCCTGTCCATCATCCACACCCTCGCAGCGAATGCAAGTTTCGCTTCAGCCCCGCCCGCCGCACCCGTCGCCGCCTGTCAGTTACCACCTCGATTGATAGGCCGTCGCACACACGAAAACCCGCCCCGTTCCTTCCATCCACGGCACTATCCCGTATAGACCACTCTCTGAACAAATGCCGCTCCTGCAACTATCGCAGACTCGGGCAGGTGCCACTGCCTCAGTCCTAAGTCTAATGCACCGATAGTGATGCAGCTTGCTGGTTGGCCGCACGTCGCCCCCATCCGCAAATCCGCACAACCACCCGATGAAATCTTAAAAGCATGCAGTGTTATAAATAAAGCCGCAATGAATCTCACCTCGGCCAGCGAAGTCGCTTACTTGAAAGGCGTCGGTCCGCAACGTGCCGCCGCGCTTGCCGCCCGGGGCATCCACACGGCCGGCGACCTCCTCGGCTACCTGCCGTTTCGATACGAAGACCGTATCCACTTCACTACCGTCAAGGAAATCGTTCCCGGTGGCACGTACACCATTCAAGGCACCGTTGCAGATGCTGGCATCTCCCGCTTCACTCGGAGGCGCGGCGCGCTCTATCACCTTTTCGTGCGCGATTCCACCGGCACGCTCGCGTGCAAGTTTTTTCATGGCGCCTACCTGCACGGCCGCTTTCGCGAAGGACAGCGCATCGTGCTCCACGGCAAAGCCGATCTCGATCCGCAGCGGAATGGGCGCATCGAAATGGTAAATCCGCAATTCGAGTTGCTGGGAACCGACGCTGCCGATTCCACCGAGGTCGGCCGCATCGTGCCAATTTACGAAGCCATCGGCGTGGTCAGCTCGCGCATGATCCGGAAAATCATCTATGCCCTGCTCGAAAACCTGGATCCGTCTCCTGCCGATCCGCTCCCGGCCGAGCTTCTGGAGCGCTACGCGTTTCCCGCGCGCCGCGACGCTCTGCGCTTCGCGCATTTCCCGCCGCCTGGGGTGCCGCTCGAAACACTCAACGCCTTTCGTTCCCCCGCTCACCAGCGGCTCATCTTCGAGGAGTTTTTTTTCTACCAGTTGAGCCTTGCGCTGCGCCGTCAGCAGGCTGAGCGCCAGCCCGGCATCGCCTTTCGCGTTCGCGAGCCGCGCATCCGTGAAGCCCTCAAGCGCATCCTGCCGTTCAAGCCCACCGATGCGCAGAAGCGCGTCCTCGCGGAAATTGCCGCCGACCTCGAACGGCCTGTTCCGATGAACCGCTTGCTCGAAGGCGATGTGGGCAGCGGCAAAACCATTGTGGCTCTCGAGGCTGCCACCATCGTTATTGAAAATGGCTGGCAAGTGGCCCTGATGGCCCCCACGGAAATTCTCGCCGTGCAGCATTTCCTCTCCGCGCGGCGAATTTTTGAACGCGCCGGCTACGTCGTGGAAGTAATCGCCGGAGGCCTCAAAGCCGCCGCCAAGCGCGACGTTGCCGAGCGTGTGAAGTCCGGCCAGGTACAACTCCTCGTCGGCACGCACGCTCTGCTCGAGGACCCTATCGCTTTCGCGAAACTCGGTCTCGTTATTGTGGATGAACAGCACCGCTTTGGCGTGCTGCAGCGTAAGCGCCTCATCGATAAAGGCGGGCTCGAAACCGGGCCGCTTGAAACAGGGCCGCTCGAAAAAAGCTCAATTGGACAGCCAATTGAAAAACCGGCTGACAAATCGATAGAGATAAACACGAACGGAAAACGCACCACGCCCGATGTGCTCGTCATGACGGCGACGCCCATTCCGCGCACACTCTCGCTCACACTCTACGGCGATCTTGACGTTTCAGTCATCGATAGCTTGCCACCCGGCCGCACGCCGGTCGATACGCGTTGGTCCTCGCCCGAACACTTGGCGGGCGTCTGGGATTTCCTGCGCCGCCAGGTCGCCGCCGGACGCCAAGCCTATGTTGTGTATCCCGTGATCGAACAATCCAAAACCGCCGAAGCTCGTCTGTCGCTCAAGGCCGCTATCGTCGAATACGAGCGCTTGCAAAAATCCGTATTTCCAAACTTGCGACTCGGCCTGCTGCACGGCCGCATGCGCAGCGATGAGAAGGATCGCGTCATGGAAGCGTTCCGCCGCGGCGAAGTGCACATCCTCGTTTCGACCACCGTCATAGAGGTTGGCGTGGACGTGCCCAATGCGACCGTCATGGTCATCGAACATGCCGAGCGCTTCGGCCTTGCGCAACTCCACCAGCTTCGCGGGCGCATCGGGCGCGGCGCGGAAAAGAGCACCTGCATTCTCATTGCTCCCAAGCGGCTGAGCGACGAAGGGCAACAGCGCCTGGAAACCATGGTCGCCACGAGTGACGGGTTCGCTATCGCCGAGATGGACCTTCAGCTGCGCGGCCCGGGCGAATTTTTTGGCACCCGCCAGCATGGTGCGCTCGGACTTGAGGTCGCCAATCCTGTGCGCGACCGCGAACTTCTCGAGATCGCTCGCCGGGAAGCGTTCGCCTTGGCCAGCAACCCGGAATCGGCGGGCGCGCGCCGCCGACTGCTCGGGTCGCTGGCTCCCGAGTGGCAGCGCCGTTACCAGCTTGCTTCGGTGGGTTAAGTGCACAGAAAGTTTCGGCAGGCGCCAGCGTATAAGGTTATAGAGAATTGTCGAGGCGGTGGGTCGTGCGCGTGATCGCCGGAAAATATCGCAGCCGCAGACTTCATGCCGCGCGCGGCCTCGCACTGCGGCCGTCGAGTGATCGCTTGCGCCAGACGCTTTTCGATATTCTCGCTGCGCAGATCGAGGACGCCGTTTTCCTGGACCTGTTTGCCGGTTCAGGCGCGGTCGGCATCGAAGCCCTCAGCCGTGGCGCGCGTCATGCCATCTTCGTCGAGGATCATCCTGCGGGCCTGGCGGTGTTGCGCCGCAATCTCGCATCGCTCGACATCGTCATTCACGAACATGTTCTTCCCGGCGCCCGCGTGCTCCGCAGCTCTTCGGTTCGCGCGACTGCATTGCGCACGACAATAGCCCCGACTGGCACAACCCCAATTGGCGCAACCTCATTCCCCACAGCTGCTATCGGCATGCCTTCAGCGCGCCCCGCTTCGTTCGCTAGTATCGAATTTGCCGGCACCGCCGAGATTCTTGCCCACAACGCCATCGCAGCCATCGAACGGCTCGACGCCAGCAGCGCGCGTGTGGATCTCGTGTTTATCGATCCGCCCTACGCCGACTCCGAGGCCTACGATTCCGTCCTCGATCTTCTGGGCGATTCGGATTTAGTGACGCACTCGGGCCTTGTCATTTTCGAGCATCATCACAAACGGCAATTGCCCGCGTGTGTGGGGCAGCTGGAACGCACCCGCATCCTCAAACAAGGCGACTCCGCACTCAGTTTTTATCGCGTGGTGCTCGCCGCCTAATGGGAAGAGGGCGCATCGATACAAGGGTCGCCATAAATAGTATGCGAATCGTTCCTGGGCGCGTTATTTTTGAAAAAGATTGGGAAATGACGAGTCGGATTTCTCGTCGTGCTGAAGTTGCGCGGGCGTGGCGAACTTCACTTTGCTGTTGCCAGGAAGTATCGTTGGATTCTGGAGTGTGCCGCGCAGCATAAACGGAATGATAAGCTTTCCGTTCTTGATTTGCAGTTTGCTGCTGCCATTGTTTTGCTGCTGGCCCGAGACGCTTGAAGCGGCGGAAGTTGTCGCAACATCTGCTGCAGCCGGTCCCACGAGAGCGCTGACTTGACCGTCGTAATTCAATGAGCCGTCGAAGCCGAAACTGCCGCGCAGGTCGGCGGTTCCGCGGGGCGAATCGAGATGCGTGTCGCCGCTCTCGATGCGTGCCCCGTTAACCGCTACATCGCCGCTGATTGCGGTAAACGTGGTATCGCCGCTCGCAGCTGCAACACTCGTGAGCGCCTGCGTGGCGCCGTACAGGCTGAAGCCCGCAATCCGGCCGTTCCGTATCGCAAACTGCCCTTTGCCCGAAAGCGACTTTTGCCAGGCGTCATCAAGGGAGCCAAAAAGTTGCAGATCGAGTTCGCCGGTCCCGGCGAACTTGCCCCGCAATGCCGGGGAGGTCACCACAATCTCGCCCACGTTGAGATTGCGCGCCTGCACGTTGATCGAAAACCGCTGCGGCGACTGCCGCCTGTCGGTGCGAGCCGATATCTGCAGCGATCCGTTCGCAAACCGCGCCGTCACGGGCCAGATTTCCATGCGATCGCTATACAAGCGCAGGTCTGCAGTCGCTGGCCCGGCAATTTGCGCTCCGGAGCGCACGCGCTCGGCCGACAGATGCCCTTCGGCAAGCAATTCACCCGTGCCTGCGGTGCCAGCCTGAGACGCGGCAGCCGGTAAAGGGGCCGGGGGAGGCTGGGCCGTCGCCGTTTTGGCGGTCTCCGTTCTGGCAGTCGTTTTGTCGGACTTTTGCGCACGCGAGGCGCGCGCAGAACTCGCATCGGTGACAACCGGAGTGGCGGTGTCATTGGTGGACTCGACAGAAGCCGGAATACGAAAAGGCTTCATCGTCGCTTCCGCCACCAGCGCATCGGCATCCACGTCGTCGGTGTGCAAATCGAACTTCACCACTGCATGTTCGACGTCGGCAATCGAAAAAGTGCCGTTGAGGCGTGAGGCTTTGCCGAAGTCCGCTGAAAAGGTCGATTCCAAACGACCATCGCGCAGCGTCGCGCTTCCGCTACGAAACACGATTGGCCCATCCCAGCCCGCGAGCGTAAACCGGGCGCCGTCCAGTTTCGCGTCGGACTGCCAGTCCTTAACGCGCACAGGTTCGGCTGTCAGGTGGCGCAGCGTTACGTCGAACCCCGTGGCGTCCACCGTCGGCATCACGTGATGGTCCGGCCCAATTCCGCCGAAAATTACTTCGGCTGCACGCAGCGTTATGTGTTCGATCTGAAAGACCGTGGCTCCCGGCGCGAGCTTCGGTGCTGCGCCCCGCGTGCCGATGCGATCATCATACGGCGGCCCGGGCGCGGTATCTGCCACGGATGAACCAGGCTCTGAAGCTATGTCGGACGGAAAAGTGTAGTTATCGGCTCCGCGCTGATCCTGCAGCAGCGCTAGTTTAGGCCCGATGAAGTCGATCGCCTGGATGCGAATCTCGCGCCGCAGGACGAGCGGCCAGAACGCGAGCGTTCCGCGAATCCCGGCAGCCGACATGAATTCACCCGGAGAAAACCCGTGCGGATTGCCCATACGGAATTCTTCTACCGTGAAACCCACCGTGGGAAAGACCCGCACGCGAATTTTTCCCAGTGTTATGGCCCGGCCTGTCTGCGCGCTCAATTGTGCGGAGATATCCGAACGATAGCGATCGACATCGAGAAAATACGGCGCGATGAGGCCGGTCACCAGAGCAATCGCCACGATCCCGCCGCCGATTAGAAAAGCAGTTCGTAACCACGCACGGCCGTGGTGTGGCGACGGCCGGCGAATTGTCGGAGGCGATTGGTTCATGAAACCGGACTCGTCATTTGACGGAGATGGTCATGGCAATTTGATACCAATGGTGATTGAGATGCGATTGCCATTGTTCGCCGGGACAGCTCCTGAAAGTCCGCTGATCGCGCATCCCAGTGACAATCATGCTGGCAAATTGCCATTGCTGGAGCAAGGCCATCCAGCGCACGCGAGTGATCGACACAGGCATAACACGGTATTCGCGTTCTTATAAAAAATTCTCGCACCCAGGCGCCACTTTAATCAGGCCGCTGGTCGGTTATACTGGGCTCCATGCTTCACCAGGATGCCAGAACAGAGGTTCCGCTCTCGATTCTGGCAGGGCGCCCGCCAGTGGTGCCCACAGCCCGGCCAATTGCATCTCCGCGTCTCGCGCTCGATTGGAAAAAGCGCAGAGAAAATTTCACGGAAAGCATTCGCGCACTTCTGCAAAGCCCGCCCCCACCCAGAAAATTTCTCGGCGATCCGTACTTCCGCGACTGCTGGGTATCGGGACGCGGGCCACGAGAGGCGTTCCTGATTGCTTTAGGCGGGCATGCCATTTTTGTGTTGCTGCTTCTGGCGCCGCTATGGAATTTGATGATGACCGTGCCCGCGCCTGCTGCGCGCCAGCGCGAGCAGATCACCTGGTATGGTCCGGTGAATGATTTGCCACTCATCCTGCCCGCATCCGCGCCTGTGAAGACCCACACAGCCGCCAAACACCCGAAGCCACAGCTTGCGAAATCGCCAGTCACAGCATCGCAAATACCAGCACCGTTGCCCGGGGCGGACGCGTTTCATCCCCGACAGACCATCGTGAATGCGCCCATGCGTCCCAATCATCCGCGGCAGACGTTGATCCAGCTGGCTGCACCACCGGAACCGCCCAAGATTCTCCCGGCGCTGCCGAACATCGTCGCCTGGAATGCGAGCGTGCCGCCCTTGCGCATCGATCCAGCAGAGTTGGCGCGCCTGCAGCCCAAGATTCGAATGACGCGTGTAGCGGAAGAGGTGCCAACTCCTGAAGTACCGGGTGAGCTACCGAGCCAGGAACGCCAGCTTAGCGCGATCCGTATGGAGGCAGCGGACGCAAGCATTCAGAAACCAGCGCTGCCGGTCGGTGCGTTGCCGGCACCACGCGCGAAATCCGTAAAGGTTGCGGAACAATCTGCGCCAAATATGAATGCTGGCGATGCTGGTGACGCAGGCGGGCTGCAACTGATCGCACTCTCGGCGGCCCCGTCGCCCACGGTTCCTCCGACTGTTCCGGCGGGCAATCTTTCCTCGAGCGTGACGATTTCTCCCGACGGCACAGTGCGAGGCGCGCCCAGCAGTGGCGAAGGACCGGCGCGCACTGGCGCCGGGCCGCCGGGCCTGACCATTACCGGCGGCAGCGCAGACAAATCGCGTGTTTCAGGGTTGGGCGGGACCAGCGCGCGATCGCGAATCGCGACGCCAGCCGTAGAGACACCGCCGGCTGCAAAAGCCTCCGAAGGTGCGGCGGGCAAGAGTTCTCCGGCAATCGTCTCAGAAAATTCTTTGGCGCCACGAATGCGCCCCGGCGCGGTGCCGGAAGCATTGCTGGGCGATAAGCGCATTTACACGCTGCACGTCAACATGCCGAACCTGACGAGTGCAGCGGGCAGCTGGATCCTAAGCTTCGCGGAACTCGCGCCTGCCGAGCCCCAGGTGAACGCGTACACAAGTCCTGCAAACTTGGCCGCACCCGAACCGCTGCGAAAGGTCGACCCGAAGTACCCACCCGAACTGCGCAGGGAGCATGTGGAAGGTGAGGTGGTGCTGTACGCGGTGATTCGAGCTGACGGAACCGTGGATAGCATTCAACTGGTGAGAGGCATCGATCCCGCGCTCGATGCCAACGCGATGCAGGCGCTGGCCCAGTGGAAATTCCGGCCGGCGGAACGCCAGGGCGAACCCGTTGCACTGGAAGCCATCGTGCACATACCGTTCCGCGCTGCGGCGCCCGCGTTCTAAATCAGATTTCGAATTTCGACGGGCTGTTCCGCGCAAGTTTGGAACCGGCAGACGGGATATTTCGCGTCAGGCCTGAAGCGACTCCTCGAGGAGCTTCACCAAAGCGTGGAGCGTACGGTTGACCGGCACTGGGACGCCCAACTCTTCTCCACGACGCGCGACGTAGCCGTTCAGTGAATCAATTTCCGTGCGCCGCCCGCGCTCGATGTCCTGCAAGGTAGAAGATGTGGCCGCTCCGTATTTCTTGAATGTTTCGACCACGCCAGCGGCGTCGGCACTGTCGGCGGGAAGCAACACGCCGGCGGCTTGCGCAACGTTGCGTGTTTCGCTGAGGGCGTCCGCCACCACGCGCCAGGCAAACTCATTTCGCGCCGCGACGGAATAGGGCGCGCGACCCAGCGCCGTCACGGCATTTCCAGCGCAGTTCAGCAGGAATTTTTTCCAAAGCTCGCCTTCGATATTGTCAGTGATGCGGCACTTGACTCCGGCGTGCTCGAAGGTTTCGGCAATGGCGGCAACTTCCTGTTGACGCTCGTCGCCGACGACCAGGTCGCCGCGCCCTTCATGGAGCACACGTCCGGGTTCGGGCAGCGATGCGGCGACATAAACCACCGCGGCAAATGCCGCGATATTCGCCGCGGCGCGAATCTGCGCGAGGTTATCGACTCCATTTTGGAGACTCAGCACCACGGCGTGGGGGGCAAGATGCGGCGCGATCGCGCGTGCCGCATCGGCGGTGCCTGTGGTCTTCACCGAAAAAAGGATTAACTCCGCGTCGCCCACCGCCGCCGGATCCCCTGAAGCGCGCACATGCACCCGCTCCTTGAAATGCTTGCTGTCGATGAACAGGCCGTCGCGCACCAGCGCTTCCAAATGAGCGCCGCGGGCGATCAGTGTCACGTCGGCCCCCGCGCGCGCCAGCATCCCTCCGAAATAGCTTCCTACGGCGCCCGCCCCCATCACTGCGATTCTCTGCATGGATCCTCCAAAGACTTACGGCAGCACAAGCTCGGCGGCTAAACCGCCAGCACCGATAACAGGCGATCGATATCGCGCTCGGAATTGTAAAGGTGCGGAGCGATGCGCAGCGCCCCCTCGCGGAGGCTGACGAATACTCCAGCGTCGCGCAGCCGATCGTACAGCAGCGGCGTGTTTTCCTGTTTGCGTGCCGCGATGCAGATATACGGTCCGCGAGAATCGGCGTGGGCAGGACTCGCCAGCACGCAGCGGTCAAGAGGCATGCGCGCGATGATTTCGGCGATGAGCCGCTGGATATGCTCCCAGACCGTGGCGACTCCCAGGCCGAGCAGGAATTGCAGCGAAGCATCGAGCGCGGCCAAATTAAAGAAGCTGGCCGTCTCCGGTGAATCCCAGCGGCGGGCGCCGGGCGCAAGTTGAAAATTGCCTGCCGGCAGCGTGTGGAACTCCGCAGCGCCGTCAACGGCCATCCAGTAGAACGGGCTCGCGCGCATTTGAGCGATGTGTTCGGGACGCACCCAAAGAAAGCCGGTGCCGTAAGGACCGAGGAGCCATTTGTAAGCCGAGCCGGTGAGGAAGTCAGCGCCCAGCGAAGCCGCATCCATGGGCATGGCGCCCGCGCACTGCGCAATGTCGACCGCGATCAACGCTTGCCTCTGGTGACAGGCGGCCGCCACCCGAGCGGAATCCAGGCGCACCGCATTATCAAAACGCACCAGGCTCGCCGAGACGAGCCGGGTGCGAGGGCCGATCCGCTCGATGAAATCGTCCGCATCAATAAACCGGCCGCGGGGCTCGACGATTTTCACGCGCAGCTTTCCAGCCTGCGCCAGGGGCACGAAAGCCGCGAAGTGCGCGGGAAACTCCCCCTTGGCGATAAGCACTTCGTCATCAGGTTCCCACTCCAGGCCGGAAGCGATTGCGGCCAAGCCACTCGAAGTGCCCGTAGTGATGGCGATATCGCTCGCTTGCACGCCAAGGATCTTCGCCAGTGAGGCGCGAACGCGATCCGGCAGTCCGAAGTACGTGTCGTCCGGTATGAGCTGAGGGAATTTTTTCCATTCGAGTGCCTGCTGCACGGCGCGCACGGCCACGCGCGGCATGGGACCTTGCGCGGCAACGTTCATGTAGGCCGCATCGCCAAAATCGAACCAGGCGTCACGCCAGGCGTTCATCGGTCGTGCCCGAAATTCATCGCGGTCTTCCTCAAGTAATGATCACGCTCAAAAATGATCGCGCAGATCGCGGAAGCGCGCCACGATCAGCAGCTTGCCGGGGCCACTGTGCAGTTCCGCCTGGTCGTGCTCCCAAGTCGCGAAGTGCGGCACCAGCGCCGCGTTCAAGCCCGCTTGCAGGCCCGGATTAATGTCCGTGCCCGGATTGTTGCCAACCATCCAGCCGTGTGATTTCACTACGTGATGACGGTTGATCAGAGTCTGGTAAGCCGCCACGCTTTTTTCCGCGACGATTTCGATGGCGTCGAAAAATCCTTGCAGGCCCGAGCGCTCGACCTTCGCCGCCTGCTCGGCAGGCTCGCCCTTGGTGAACAGAATCATGCGATGACGTGCGGCAAGATACGAAAGCGTTTCCGGCACTCCGTCGAGCACGCGCGGCGGGGTGCGCTCGAGGTCGTTCACCATACTTGAGACCTCCTCGAGTGCGCTGGGCTGCACGAGATTGCCGCCCAGCTTCACATAGGTTTCTTCGAGCGAGCGGCCAAAACTCCTGACTCCGTAACCGTGCTGGCGGATGTTCAGCCGCTCCGTTTCGTTCAGAATGCGGCGAGCGTAATCGCGCGGGTACCCGAAGGGTTCGACCAGCGCGTAGAAATGCTCGATGGTTTTCTCGAAGAAGACGTTACTTTCCCACAGCGTATCGTCCGCGTTGATGAGTAGCGTCATCCGCCGCATAGTGCGTGTCTTTCCAGAAAGCGCTCAGACCCCTATTGAGTACCAAGCAAGGATCGGCGTACGTTTCGCCAAGTGCCTGAGTTTTGCTCGGAGTGTGATGCTAAAAGCTGCTCACTACCAAGTTCGGCCGCGCAAAACGCTGCGAGCGGGCTGATCAGAGTCGGTTCGCGGCCAGACGCCAGTCCGGTTTCGCGGCCAAGAGCAAGGCTGAGTTCGCGACGCCCCTCAGCCGTCAAGAATCTTTGGGCTGCCCGGCCGCCAGCTTTTCCAGGATTTCGTGCGCGATCTTCTGCGTTTGACCGAAAGCCGCCAGGTAATCCTGAAATTCGCGGTTGATCTCGAGCGCATCATTCGCGCCCAGGCGTATTCGCAAAATCATGTCGCGGAGCCGAACCGGATGCGGCAACAGCGCATCTTCCTTGAGCTCTTCCAGCG
>Ga0182024_10022305_pt1 | contig 11420 bp, 9 predicted proteins | sample P32metaG_FD_120480 | JGI IMG/M metagenome (GOLD analysis project Ga0182024, IMG submission 120480) | Permafrost microbial communities from Stordalen Mire, Sweden - P3-2 metaG (Illumina Assembly) | ecosystem: Environmental > Terrestrial > Soil > Wetlands > Permafrost | place: Sweden: Stordalen... | reverse complement strand
CCAAAGAAGGCGATTCGGATTCGGTCATGGAAACGGCTTGTGGGCTGCACAACCTCCGAGTTGAGAACCGCAAGCGGCCACTGAAAAGGTAACGAAATTACTATTTCTGATAACGTCTAATCACTCCACTTGTCGTCGCACAGATCGAAGGCGACGCCAAAGACGTAGTGCGCTCTAATAAGGACCTCGAAAGGATCGCACGGAAGGTTGGCTTTCAACTACAGTCACTGAAAGCGCAGTATGACAGCGTAATGAGTCCGATTCGTGATGTCTGCTCGGCTTGAGCAGGTATCATCGCCTTGCGGGTGGACGTCTGCCAAATCGGAGGTTTACGACTTGCTATACCGGGTGCCGCTTCTGTTCAGTCCGCAGCCCGAGGGCGGGTTCACGGTCACTTCCCCGGTCCTTCCCGAGCTGGTGACCGAAGGGGACACGCTGGACGAGGCCTTCGCCAACGCGCAGGACGCCCTCGCCGCAGTGATTGAGCTTTACGCCGACGAGCGCCGCCCCCTCCCCGCAGGGGTGACTCTCCCAACGGCCGGGGAGATAATCTGGTCGGACGCCTTGTTGGAGGCCTCGTGATCTACCGGGAAGCCGCCCGGAAGCTAGCCGTGCTCGGCTGCCGGGAGGTTCCACGACGGGGCGGCGGGGTCCACCGGAAATGGACCAACCCGGCCGCCAACCGATCCACCGTGCTGCCGGACCACGGCGGCAAAGATCTCAAACCGGGTACGCTTCGAGCGGCGGTCAGGCAATTGGGCCTGGACTGGACCCTGTTCCGGCAGGCGTAAACGAGCCGCGCGGAACCATCCTGTACATTCGCCTAAGCATTCGCGCGGATCGCCCGGCTCAACCCTTCCGACCCCGTCAGACGTCGCCTGGCTTTAGGCGGTCCTGGGCCGCGTGACGGACGCGAAGGACGTTGACCATCTGCCCCGTGATGGTGAAGAGGATGCGGTACATGGTCCGACGCCGTCCGTACATCAACTCACGCAATTCCAAGCCGAGGTCGGCCGCCTCGTCGGCGGCGGGGTAGAGGGTCGGGTTGGTTTCTAGCTTTTCGACGATCCGAAACAGTCCCGAACGCCAGCGGGCGGCGGCCGCCGGGCTGCTACGGGCCAACCACGCCACCGCAGCCGCGATATCGGCTCGCGCCCGTGAGCGAAAGATGACCTGGAACGACATCGCTCACTCCCCAGGGGCAAGTGGGAGGTTGTGTTCCTCGGCTAACTTCTTCAAAAACTCACGGGCCTCCGTGCCACGACCTTCCCGCACATCTTCCAGGGCTTCGCGCAGGATCGCCAGTTCCTTCTCCCGGTCGTACGGCTCCGGCGGCGGGAAGAGGTCGTCGTCCTCCGCCAGCTCCACGCGCACCCGCGCCCCTTCGGGGAATTGCGTCCCCGCGTCCAGTACGACCACCCCGTTGACCACAGTACCTTCGAGCATCATCTGTCGTCCTCCCCGATCGCGCCCGATTGAATCGTAACACGCGGCCCGGCCTCGGAACGGTGGCGCCCATCAATCCACAAACGCGAACTCATTCGTCGCCAACAACGCCTGGGCGTATTGCTCCCAACGGCTTAGTTTGGGTTGCGACGCATCCGACCCGGCGCCCGGTTCCGGCGCCGCCAGGAACTCAAGCCCCATCTTAACGTCCCGCTCGGTCGCCGGCCGCCCGTAGAGTCGGACAAACGCCGTCTGAATCTTCGCGGCGTCGTCCTTCTCGCCGGCCAACTGCTTCACCAGGCCGCGCGCCTGCTCGGTCATGAAATCGCTGTTGAGGACGAACAGCTGTTGCAGCGGCACGGTCGTCACCGGGCGTTTCTCGGCCGTGAGGTTGGGGTCGGGGAAGTCGAACAGCCGGAGCAGCCCGTTCAGGTCGTGTCGGCTCACGGCGCCGTAAAGCGTGCGCCGGTGATTGCTCGCGGCGTTGAGGTCCGTCGGCGGGCCGCCGATTGTAGGGTCGAGGTTGCCGGCGACCGTCAACAGGGCGTCGCGCCACGATTCCACGTCGAGCCGGCGTCGGTTCATGCGCCAGTAAAACTGGTTCGCCGGGTCGGCCTTGCGGTCGGCGTCGTCGGCCGCGCTGCTCAGCTGGTAAGTCGCCGACAGCATGATCTCGCGGTGCAGCTTCTTGATCGACCAGCCCTCGGCCACGAAGCGCGTCGCCAGGTGGTCGAGCAATTCCGGGTGCGTCGGCGGCTGGCCGAGCTTGCCGAAGTTGCTGGGCGTGGGCACGATGCCGACGCCGAAATGCCATTGCCAGACGCGGTTGACCAGGACGCGGGCCGTCAGCGGATTTTTAGGGTCGGCAATAGCTTGAGCCAATTCCAGCCGGCTGCTGCCCTGTGTGAACGGTTTGGGGTCGCCGTCCGACAGGATGCGCAGGAAGCGCCGCGGGGCCGCGGCCCCTTCCGTCTTGGGATTGCCGTGTAAATAGATCTTCATGTCTTCGCCGGGTCCGTCGGCGAGGGTGTGGACGACCGGCGGCTTGGCCGGCGCCGACTTCTTGGCCTGCTCCAGCTCGGCCCGCAACGCGGCCAACGCCTGCTTCGCTTCCGGCGCCAGCTTGGCCTCGGCCTGCTTGGCGTCCTTGAGGAACTCCTTGATTTTCGCTTCCTGCCGCTTGATTTTCTCCTGCCCCTGGTTGTATTTGTCCACCACGTCGGCCGGGGCGAGCGGCGTTTCGACGTAACGGCTGCTCTTGAACACGCCGGCCAGGGCGTAGTAGTCCGCCGTCGCGATCGGGTCGAACTTGTGGTCGTGGCAGCGGGCGCAGGCCACCGTCAGGCCGAGGAAGCCGCGTCCGAGCACGTCCACGCGGTCGTCCAGTTCCGCCGCCTCCGCCGCCTTGGCCTCGCCGGCATCCATGTAGTAATGCGGCCCCAGCGCGAAGTAGCCCAGGGCCGGCAGCCGGTCGGCCGGGTCGCCGGTCTTGAGGAGGTCGCCGGCAATCTGTTCGGTCACGAAGCGGTCGTAAGGCATGTCGTCCTGGAACGCCTTGACCACCCAATCGCGGTAGCGGTAGCCGAAAGGATAAAGGCGCGCCTGAAAGGTGTGGGCCTGGTCCTCGCCGTAGCGAGCCACGTCGAGCCAGTGGCGGCCCCAGCGTTCGCCGTAATGCGGCGACGCCAGCAGCCGGTCCACGACCTTGGCGAAGGCGTCGGACGACTCGTCGGCGAGAAAGGCGTCGATCTCCTCCGGCGTGGGCGGCAGGCCGATCAGGTCGAACGTCGCCCGGCGGAGGAGCGTCCGCTTGTCGGCGGGGGCGACGGGATGTAGGCTATTCGCCTCCATTTTGGCGAGGATGAAACGGTCGAGCGGCCGCTTGTACCATTTCGCATCCTTGACGGCGGGAAGCGGCGGGTCGGCGACCGGGCGGAACGACCAGAACGCCCGGTCCTCCGGGCGGATCGCGTCCCCGGCCGTGCGGATCGTCGCCGCGCCGGTCGCGGCCGCCCAGGGCGCCCCCCGTTGGACCCAGGCGACGAGGACGGCGACGTCGTCGTCCTTGAGCTTGTACTTCTTCGGCATCTTCACCGTGTCGTTGTAGCGCACCGCGGTGATGAGCGGACTTTGCTCCGGCCGGCCGGGGACGACGGCGGGTTGTGAGGAATCGCCGCCCTTGAGCATGGCTTCACGCGAGACGAGGCTGAGGCCGCCCTTGCTTTTGCCGTTGGCGTGGCAGGAGAAACAGTGCGCGTCCAGCAGCGGCCGGACTTTCGTCTCGAAAAAGTCGAGGTCGGCGGCGGAAATGTCCGCGGCGGAGGCGCGGCCGGCCAAGGCGGCAACAAGAACGAAGGCGGCGCAAGCCCGGAGAGGTCGTTTCATGGCGGATCGCCTCGGTTCTCGAACGATCGTGCAAACCGCGGGCGGGAAGGTACGCGGGTCTTCGGAAGGAGGGGCGGCGCGGCGGCGGGCCTGACCCTGTCGGCAGTAGGATAAAGCGTAGCAGACTTCGGGCGGCGGGGAAACCGAAAAGCCGGCGAATTGCCGAAACGACGGCAATATTATCCGCGCGCCAGTTGCAGCGGCCGCCGCCTCGCCTGCTCCGGCCCGACGGCGCCGTCCGGTTCGACCGTCACCAGCACGCACTTGAACGCCGGCGTTTTCGACGACGGGTCGGTCGTCGTCGGCACCAGCACGTTGGCTTCCGGGAAGTACATCAGGGCGTTTCCGGCCCGCACGTCGAAGACGCGCACCAGAATGTTCGACAAGGAGCCGACCTCGCTCCGCACCGTCACCGGCTGGTCCGCCCGCAATCCCAGCCGGTCCACGTCCTCGCGGCTCATCAGGATCACGTTGCGCCGGTCCTGGCCGCGATAAATGTCCTGCTCCTCATACACCACGGTGTTGAACTGGCCTTCGGAGCGCACCGTCATCATCCGCAGCTGGCCGGGCGCCCCGCGCAGCGGCGGCGCGGCGTGGGCGTGAAACTTCGCCTTGCCGGAGGGCGTGGGAAAGCGCGACGTGTGGATAATGCGGCCGCCCACGGCGAACTCCTGTTTGCCGCGATCGACTTCCGCGATCCGCTCGTAACCGGGGATCACCTTGGCGATCATTTGACGGACATTGCACATCCCGCGCATCGCCTTCCAGTCCACCGGCTTGTCGCCGAGGACCCGCTCGCCCAGCGACGCCACCACGTCCGCCTCGGCGCGGGGGCCTTGCAGCCGGGAGGGGCCGCCGTCGCTGACGCGCACGAAGTTGAACATCGATTCCTGCGTCGTCGGCTGGGCTTCCTCGTCGCGCGCCAGCACCGGCAGGATCAGCGTTTCGCGGCCGCGGCCCCAGGCGTGGCCGGTGTTCAGCGTCGTACTCAGGTAAGTAATCAGATCGAGTTTGGCGATCGCCTTTGCCGCGAATTTTGAGTCGGGGTTGCTGCCGAAGAGGTTGCCGCCGAGGCAGAACGCCGAGCGGACCTCGCCGCGGTCGGCCGCCTTCATGCAGCCCATCGTGTCCAGGCCGGGCGACGCCGGCAGTTTGACGCCCAGCAGCGTCTCCAAATTGTCCAGCACCTTCTGCTTCAGCGACGGCGCCACGCCCATCGAGCCGACGCCCTGGACGTTGCTGTGGCCGCGGATCGGCAGCAGCCCGCAGCGCGGCCGGCCGGCCATGCCGCGCAACAGCGCCAGGTTCACGATCGACTGCACGTTGCGGACGCCGTGTTCGTGGTGCGTCACGCCCATCGTCCAGCCGAAGACCGCCGTCTTCGCCGCACAATACAGATCGGCGATTTTCTCGATCTCCGAACGGACGACGCCGGACCCCTTCTCGATCTCCTCCCACGTCGCCGACCGGACCATCCGCTCGTAGGCGTCGAAGCCCTCGGTGGCCTCCGCGATAAAGGCGCGGTCGACGGCGCCGCGCTCCAGCACCAGCTTGGCCACGCCGGTCAGCAGGGCGATGTCGCCGCCGACGTGCGGCTGGACGTAGAGGCTGGCAATCTTCGAGCCGAACAGCAAACTCCACGCGTCGGACGGCACGCTGAAGTTGACCAGGCCGAGTTCCTTGACCGGGTTGATAACGATCACTTGGCCGCCGCGGCGCCGGATGTTCATCAGCGTCCGCATCATGCGCGGGTGGTTGGAAGCCGGGTTGCCGCCGATCAGGAAAAACAGGTCCGTTTTGTCCACGTCCTCCAGGGCGACGGTGGCCGTGCCGCCGCCGAGCGAGCCGGACAGGCCGACGCCGCTGGCCTGATGGCAGTAAAAGGAGCAGTTGTTGACGTAGTTGGTGCCGTGCAGCCGGGCGAACAGCTGCAAGAGGAAGCCGGCCTCGTTGGACGACCGGCCGCTGGCGTAGAAGAAGGTTTCGTCGGCCGGCCGGCCCTTCAACTGGTCGGCCACGCGCGTCAGCGCCTCGTCCCAGCCGATGACGCGGTAGTGCGAATCGTTCGGGCCGCCGTACACGGGTTCGGTGAGCCGTCCGCAATACTCCAGCTCGCGCGATGTGAGGGTGCGCAGCTCGTCGATGCTATAGCGCCGGAAGAACTCCGGCTTGAGGCCTTGCTGCATGTCGGCGACCATCGCCTGCAGCGACTTCTTGCACACCTCCGGCCAGTGGCCGGCCTCGTTGACCATGCCGCCGCGCTGGCCGCCCATGCCGAGGGCGCATGTCTTGCAAGCGTTCCGCGACGACATGGCCTTCCACAGCGGACGCCAACCGACGCGATTGGCCATCCGCAATGTGTACAAGACCGCCGCCCAGCCGCCGCCGCTCCGCATTCGCCGCATGGCCGCACCTTCCCGCACGCCGACAACCGTTCCCGCTCATACGCGGCCGTAGATGTATTCACTCATCAGAAAGATCGTCTGCTCGTGGTCGGCGGTTTCGTGGGCGTTGAGGTCGCCGATGGAGATGACGCCCTCCAGGCGGTCGCCGTCGCTGACCACGGGAATGTGGCGGACGCGGTGGTTCTTCATGGCCGACTTGGCCTCGTCCAGCGGCGTCAGCGGCGAGCAGCAGAAGACCTCGGAGGTCATCATTTCGCCGACGGTCGTGGCCGCCGGGTCGCGGCGCTCGGCCACGAGCCGCAGCACGTCGCGCTCGGTCATCATGCCGGCCACGCGGCCCTGGTCGATGACGACGAGGCCGCCGATGTGGTGCTCGTTCATCAGGAGGGCCGCCTGGAGCACGGTCGCGCCCGTGCCGATCGACCACACCTGCGAACCCTTTTTCTGCAGAATCTCCCGGACCATCGCCATGACGTCGTTCCTTTCCAGACGGCGGGGGAACTCCCCGAACTGACGGACATCCATCACCCACGGAAGGGAACCCGCGAATGCGGGTATGAGAGAGAGTTTATCAGGAGGGGTTTCGCGGGGGAAGAAAAATGTTGAAAAACTTCAAAGAAAGGGTGTCCCTCTCGATTTTGGCGGCCGTCACTCCCCCCGGGTTCACGAGTACGTTCACCCGGGGCTTTATTCCAGTCGTCCTTCGGACTCCGGCCGTTGCACCGCGTCTTTGGAGCACCTTGTGCGACCGAAATAAAGCCCCGGGTGAACGTACTCGTGAACCCGGGGGAGAAGGGTTTTTCTCTGTCCATTCCTCCGCCGTCCCCGAATAATCATCTGCAGTCCCGCGTCCGCCCGAACCGGAAGGATGAAACCGATGCTCCGCTCGTTGTGCGCGGCCGCCGCCTTGATAGGCGTTTGCGGCGCCCTGGCCTTCGCCCTGGAACCGACCCGCGACCAGACCCGGCCGGCGCCGCCCCCGACGCCGCGCGTCCTGCCCGGCGTCCGCGCCGGCGGCGACGTGCAGCTGCCCAACGGCTGGTCGCTGCGGCCGGCCGGCAAACACGTCGCCCTCGGCGACTTCCCCGTCAACGTCGCCCTGCATCCCGGCGGCAAATGGGCGGCCGTCCTCCACGCCGGTTACAGCGTACACGAGATCGTCGTCGTCGGGCTGGGCGGCGATAAGCCGCGCGTCGTCAGCCGCGTCAGCCTCGATCAAACGTTTTATGGGATCTGCTTTGCGCCCGACGGCAAGACGCTGTTCGCCAGCGGCGGCGAGTTCGAGGTCGTCCACGCCTTCGCCTTCGACAAAGGCCTGCTGTCCGACCACCGCGAGATCGCCGTCGCGCCAGTGGCCGACAAGTTCGTCGTGGCCGGCGTGGCCGTGGACGCCGCCGGGCACACCCTCTTCGCGGCCGGCGCCTGGGGCGATGCGGTCGCCCTCGTGCCGCTGGACGACCCGGCCGGCCGCCGCACCGTTGCGCTCGACAAGGGCAGCTATCCCTACGCCTGTCTGCCCGACCCCAGGGGGGGCAGGCTGTTCGTCAGCCTGTGGGGCAAGGCCGGCGTCGCCGTCATCGACCCGGCGGCGGCGAAAGTCGTCTCGACCTTCAAGACGGAATCGCACCCGACGGAAATGGCCCTGTCGCCGGACGGCAAGACCTTGTACGTGGCCTGCGCCAACTCGTCGAAGGTGAGCGTGGTGGACACGGCGGAGGGTAAAAATCTGGAGACGCTGCGTTGCTCCCTGTACCCCAACGCCCCTTCGGGCAACACGCCCAACAGCCTCGCCCTGACGCCGGACGGCCGGATGCTCTTCGTCGCCAACGCCGACGCCAGCAACCTCGCCGTCTTCAACGTCGCCGCGCCGGGCGCCGCCGAGCCGCTGGGATTCATCCCGACCGGCTGGTATCCGACGTCGGTGCGCTACGACGCGGCCGACCGGCGCCTCTACGTCGCCGACGGCAAGGGCCTGTCCTCGCGGGCCAACCCGCAAGGCCCGAACCCCTACGCCGACAAACGGTTCGCAACCGTTTATCAATACATCGGCTCTCTGCTTCAGGGCTATTTGAGCGTCATCGATCTGCCCGGCCCGGACAAGCTGGCCGACTACAGCAAACAGGCCTATGCGTGCAGCCCGCTGCGCGCGGACCTGGCGCCGGTCGGCGACTGGCCGGACGACAACCCCATCCCGCACAAGGCCGGCGGCCCCGGCCCGATCAAGCACTGCATTTACATCGTCAAGGAGAACCGCACCTACGATCAAGTGTTCGGCGACGTGAAGGAGGGCAACGGCGACCCGGACCTGTGCCTGTTCGGCGAAAAGGTGACGCCGAATTTGCATAAGTTGGTGCGGCAGTTCGTGCTGCTGGATAACTTCTACTGTGACGGCGAAGTGTCGGCCGACGGCCACCAGTGGACGATGGGCGCCTACGCCACCGATTTCGTGGAAAAGGTCTGGCCGCTCACCTACCGCGGCAGTCCGCTGAAGAAGCTGATCGAATACCCGTCGGAGGGCAATGACGACCCCATCGCCCGGCCGGCCGGCGGCTACCTGTGGGACCGCTGCGCCGAAGCCGGCGTCAGCTACCGCGACTACGGCGAGTTCATCGCCAACGGCAAAAAGCCGGGCGACCCGGCCGTGCCGCGCGTCAAGGCGCTGGAGGGGCATTTCGACCCGGAGTTCCACGGCTGGGACCTCGACTACCCCGACGTGAAGCGGGCCGGGCGGTTCATTGACGAACTGCACCGTTTCGAGAAGGACGGCGGCCTGCCGCAATTCATCGTTTTGAGATTGCCGAACGATCACACCATCGGAACGAAGTTCGGCAAGCCGACGCCGCGGGCGATGGTTGCCGACAACGATCGGGCGCTGGGCCTGGTGGTGGAGGCGGTGAGCAAGAGCAAGTTCTGGAAGGACACGGCGATTTTCGTGATCGAGGACGACGCCCAGAACGGGCCCGATCACGTGGACGCCCACCGCACCGAGGCGCTGGTCGTCAGCGCGTACACCAAGCGCAACTATGTCGATTCGACGATGTACTCGACGAGCGGCATGGCGCGGACGATGGAACTGATTTTGGGGCTGAAGCCGATGAGCCAGTTCGACGCGGCGGCCCGGCCGCTGGCGAACGCCTTCCAGGCGACGGCCGACCTGACTCCCTACGAACACGCCGAGGCGCGGTGGGACTTGAAGGAAACCAACGGCGCCCAGGCGTGGGGCGGCAAGCTGTCGGAGGGCTTCGACTTTTCGGAGGAGGACAAGGTGGACGACCTGCAATTCAACGAGGTGATCTGGCGGTCGGTGAAGGGGCCGGACTCCGCGGCGCCGCCGCCGGTGCGGGCGGCGTTCGTGATGCCGCGCGGCAAGGCGGACAAGGACGATGATTGACGGGGGCCGCGGCGTATGGCGCCGAGCGGCGTCGAACGGCAGCGGTGACGCGCCAAATGGCGCATCATTTGGCGCGTCATAAGTCGTTGGCGGGACTGGCTTTTCCTGGGTTTGCGCCGATGCGCCAAGCCGGACGGCGCCTGGCGCGGCGTCGCGGCCGAGGCGAGCGCAAGGACGCCATGATACGGATGTCTGGTGCATGGATAAGCCCGTCGTCTCGTTGGGCGCGAACGGCGAGGTGCTCGCCGGGCGCGGGTGTCAAGGTAATAGTGTACACTAAATTAGCGCAAATACGAAGCGCAAAATAAGGGCCGATGGGCGCCGGTGGCGCATTTCCGCTCCTCTGTGCGTCGGCGGGCGCGAAACGGGCGTTTCGCGGACGGCGTTCCCGAACGGGAGTTTGGGAACGAGGGAAATGTACGACCTCCCGTTTTCCCGCCATGACCCGGAGGCGCGCCTCGTCCCTGGGAATCCGAGAACTTTTGATTGACGCGCCCCGGCCCCGGATGTACCGTAGGGAAAAGAGTCGAGCGCTCCGTCCGCACGGGGCCGAAAGCATGGGACCGCAAGAACGACCCGCCGTCGCTTCGACGCCGCCCGGTTCGCCTCGTTTGCTGGACCGGGTCCGGGCGGCGGTGCGCGTCCGCCATTACAGCTTGCGTACGGAAGACTCCTACGTCGCCTGGATTCGGCGGTACATCCTTTTTCACGGCAAGCGCCATCCACTGGAGATGGGGTCGGCCGAGATCAACGCCTTCTTGACGCACTTGGCCGTCGAGGGGCGGGTGAGCGCGTCGACACAGAACCAGGCGTTCAGCGCCTTGTTGTTTCTGTACTTGAAGGTGCTGGAGGTCGATCCGGGACGGATCGCCGGTGCGGTGCGGGCCGTCCGACCGAAGCGGTTGCCGGTGGTGTTGACGCGGGTGGAAGTGACGGGACTGCTGGCCCGGCTTTCCGGCCCTTACGGGTTGATCGCGGGGTTGCTGTACGGTTCGGGCCTGCGGGTGATGGAGTGCATGCGGCTGCGGGTCCAAGAGGTGGACTTCGGGCGGCAAGAGATCCTGGTGCGTCACGGCAAGGGCGGCAAGGACCGGCGGACGATGTTGCCGTCCGCCTCGGTCCCCGCGTTACGGGTCCAGCTGGAGCGAGTGCGGCGCCTGCACGAACGCGACTTGGCGGCGGGCCACGGACGGGTTCTTTTGCCCGATGCGCTGGACCGAAAATATCCGGCGGCGGCGACGGCGTGGGGTTGGCAATGGGTCTTCCCGTCGGCTCGGCGGTCGGCCGACCCTCGGACGGGGACGGTGTATCGGCATCACGCGCATCCGGGGGCGGTGGCGCGGGCGGTGTCGGCGGCCGGGCGTTCGTCCGGTTGCGTGAAGCAGGTGGGACCGCACGTGTTGCGGCACGCCTTCGCCACGCACTTGCTGGAGGACGGCTATGACGTGCGCACGGTGCAGGAATTGCTGGGCCACGTCAACGTGGAAACGACGATGATTTACACGCACGTGCTGAACCGGAGCCGGCTGGGCGTGCGCAGCCCGCTGGACGGCGGGAGGCCGGCATCGGGTCCGGTTTAGGGGATGGGTTGCGCCGGGCGCGACCCATCGCGGAAGTCCGTCGGCATCGTAAGGCGGCCCCGAGAAAATGGTTGCGGGGTGGGGGGCGCGGCCTTATGATGGGGGATAGGTTGCGCGGCTGGTCGAACCGGCGTTCGGTCGTGCGCAATCTAATAACGTGTTCGGCCGCCCTCGTCTCGGCTAGGATGCGGTGTTCCGCCGCATGAAACGTGT
>Ga0182024_10022304_pt1 | contig 11421 bp, 12 predicted proteins | sample P32metaG_FD_120480 | JGI IMG/M metagenome (GOLD analysis project Ga0182024, IMG submission 120480) | Permafrost microbial communities from Stordalen Mire, Sweden - P3-2 metaG (Illumina Assembly) | ecosystem: Environmental > Terrestrial > Soil > Wetlands > Permafrost | place: Sweden: Stordalen... | reverse complement strand
CCGTGTCGTCTATAAGGTGCATCCCCACCCTTTCGTCTTCAGCCCCGCTAGGGGGCATTTTTTACAACATTGCTTGAGTGGTCGTCCCGTAGCCCAGGGTTGGCCGCCGTAGGCGGGCTACCCTGGGTAGGAGTGTCCGAACGCCCTCTCAACCCCAACGGGGTTGCGTCGGCGTGGCGCCGCGACTGACGCAACCCCGTTGGGGTAGAAATCGATCGTTTGCTCTTGCACCCAGGGTAGGTCGCCGTCGCGACCAACCCTGGGCTAGAGGACAAAACCCCGTTGGGGTATGCGCGAGCAAACGACAACTCTTGCGGAACAAAAGACATCAATATTGCCGATCGCAATTTCGCGCGAAACACCATGATTTTGCTCAACCCAGGGCGGGGGTTAGTGGCTAGAGGACAGGGAGTACGGGCTCGCGCTGCTTTTCTTCGTACCTCAAGCCTGTAGCCTGTAGCCTGTAGCCTGTTACCTATTTCTAATTCCGTGATATTCCAACGGCATTTCGTAGTCTTTGCGCAAGGGGTGGCCGATCCAGTCTTCGGGGCAGAGGATTCGACGGAGGTTCGGATGGCCCAAAAAGCGGATGCCGGAGAGATCATAGACTTCGCGTTCGTGCCAGTCGGCCGTGCGCCAAATATGGCTCACCGACGGCACCTCCGGCAAGTTGCCTGGCTGATCGTCTTTCCATCGCGGCAACATCACCTTCAACACGATCGACACGCGATTCGGCACGCTCCACAGGTGATAGACCAATTCGAGATGCGGCTTCCAGGTGACCTTGGCCGCTTTCTTGGCGTCGGGCTCGAAATAATCGACCGCCGTGATGCAGTTCAGCATATTGAACCGCAGATCGGGCTCGTCGCGCAAATATCGCGCGACCTCCAACAGCCCCTCCGGCGAAACTTCGATCCAAGGATCGAGCGCCTCAAGATTCGCGCCGGTGATTTTCTCCCCGAACCGCTTCTTCAACCGTTCAACAAATTCCGGACCACGCATCGTTCATCCCCTCATCACCCCGTTTAACCCGGAGCCAACGGCGACGGCGGGCGGTACGGTTGACCGTCGCCGGTGGCTCCGGGTTAAACAACGCTCGTGCTGTCAACTATCAAATCGAATTTGACGAACCACTAGGCCGAAATCACAGGTTGCTGTTCGATGACGGCGGGCGGCTCCGGCGGTTCGATCCCCGTCGATCGCTCGCGGCCGACGGCCCGGACCCAATCCAAATCGCCCCGTCGCCAAACATAAGCAAAGCCGACCAGCAACACCCCGAAAAACGCCCCAATATCAATCATCGAAAGCCGCGCCAAAGTGGCCGCATCGGCCCGAATAGTCTGATCCGCCTGCTGCAACGCCGTCGGCGCATCAGCTTTATTCGTCGGACCCGCGCCCTTCGCCATCGAAACCGGCACCGTCGGATGCGAAACCCCCAGTTCCCGATACAACCCAACCGCCCCCGGCGTCAATTCAATCCCCCTCGTCCCTCGCCCCTCGCCCCTCACCCCTTCCTCTGCCCCCTCGCCCCTCGCCCTTTCCTCCCGCACAACCGCCATCCGCGGATCCATCAACTGCGTCGCCTTGCCGAACACCGTGGCCCAGGGGAAGAAAAACGCCACTTCGACATCGAAAATGATAAACAGCAGCGCGACGACGTAAAACCGCAGATCGAATTGCACGAAGCTGGAGCCGATCGTCGGCTCGCCGCATTCGTAGACTTCGAGCTTCTCGGAATTGGGAGCCCGCGGCCGGCAAAACTTGCCCACCAGTAGATTGGTGAACAGAAAACCAAAACCTGCAACGACGAACAGCAGCAGGTAGGCGGCAATCGCGGTGGGAGTGGCCATGATCGGCAGTGCGCGGCGATGCGTTTCTTGTTGTGGGATCGCCGCGGACCGATTCATCCACGGCGAGCCAAAAGGCTCGAATACGGCATTGTAAGAAACCGCCGGTGGATTGCAATGCGACGCCTACTTCATGCTCCAGCGAACAATCGACGCCGGCGGTCTCTTCATGTTGTCGGACAAACGCCATGCGTAGAAGGCTTGCCCCTTGTCGCTGAAGACGATGCCATTCGGTTTGAACGGAATCTTCGGCCCGACCTTTGTCCAACTCTCGCCGCCGTCGGACGAAATGTAAATCTGATCGCCGTTCGCTCCGGCCAGGCGATTGCCGGGCAATTCGATCGGATTGTCTTTGATCGTGTTGGAGACGGTCTTCCAGGTTTTGCCTTCGTCGGTGCTCTTGAGCAGTCCGCCGCCCCAGATTCGCTGCCAGTAGATCGCGCCGTCGGACGCGACCAGAGCCTGGCCGGCCGGGCCGAAATTCGAAACTTCCGTCCAAGTCTGGCCGGCATCTTCCGAATGGTAAATCCCCAGCGACGCTTTCGGCTTCCAGCCCGCGGTGTTGACGAGAAATGTTTTGGAGTCGATGACGACCGGATCGCTGCTGTGGTTCGTGTTGTCGGGCAAATGGCTGCCGATTTTCGTCCACGATTTGCCTTTGTCGGTCGAAAGCTCGAGGCTTTGCGATTGCTCGTGCAGGCCCAAGAGGAGCGTGCGGCGCTCCGGATCGGTGAAATCGACCGCGATGCCGTCGGAATGGCTCAGGTTGCCGAGTCGCTGAAACGTCTTGCCGCCGTCGTCGGTTCGAAACGGTGAATCGCCGTAGCAGCCGCTGACCCAGAAAATGGCGGGGTCTTTGGGATCGTAGACGATCCGATCGGGCCGGCTGCGGATTTCGTTGCCGCCGAGTTTCTTCCAAGTAGCCCCTTCATCCGCCGACATCCACAGGCCGGCCTCGCTCACGCCGGCGATGACCGCATTGCTGTGAGGGACGGTCGACATGTAGTGAACGCCATAAGCGCCCCACTTCTCGCCGCCGACATTGTGCGTCACATCGACCCACTCCGCCGCCCGCGCTTCGACGGCAACCAATGCAGCCGCAGCCAAAAGCGCGGCCAGAGCGAGCGCACTACGCAGTACAATTTTCATCGCTGTATTTCTCCGTACGCATTCCCCGCGGTTCAGCCCCCGCCGAGTCCGCCACTGCCGGTCGATGTCGTGGCGGCCGAAATTGCGATCGGACGAACCAACGGCTTCCGGCCATCAAAACCGGAGTCCCATTCGTGCCAGAAGAGCACTTCCGGTTCGTCGAGCTTCCAGCAGAGACAAACCGTCCGGCCGTCCATCACCGTCGGAAAATCGACCAGGCCCATCGTGCCATCCTTCGGCTCGGCCCCTAACGCCCGCAATTCGTCGACCAGTTCTCGCAAGCGACTTCCGTCGCGCTGCATTTGCTCTTCGGCCTGCACCAATTCCTGACGGTAGGGATCGTTCGGCTCGTCGGTCTCGCGGTCTTGCATCAGATGGGCCAATCGCTCGCGGCGCTCGACCACATCGCGGGTCAACTCGACAAGGTCGGTGACGATCGCACGGACGAGCGGCAGCATCGCGTTGACTTGCGCGACGGTGAAAAACTTTCGCGGCTCGGCTTTGTCGTCGCTCATGGATGCCTCTTCGACCGCGGCCGATCTGTTCGCAGTTCGTTCGTCGTTGGTTGGTGGTGCAAGGGGGTCAGGCACATTTTTCGGCGTCGCGTTAAACGGGAGCTCTTATCGCAATGAGCCGAAAAATGAGCCAGACCCCTGCTACTGATTCGGACCGCCGTGGACCACTTCGGCCAGCACTTTGGAATCGGCAACGGCCGTCGGATTCAAAGTCGATCGTCCCCAAGCGACCTCGACCGGCAGACGTGCAAAATCCACAAGGCAGCCATCCCGGCTGTAACAGCTTAGATCATGGGTCGCGCCCATGAAGATGCAATCCACCGGACAGGGTTCGACGCACAATGCGCAAAACATACATTTCGAATAATCGATCGTAAAACCGGTGATCCGGAATCCCTTGCCGGTGGTCACGCGTTCTTTTCCGATATAGATGCAATCTACCGGGCAGGCCTTCGCGCACTGGTCGCAAGCGATGCACGTCGTCAGGTCGTAGCGATGGAACCCGCGATAACGGGCCGCCACGGGAACCGGCAATTCGGGATACTCGAACTTTTCGGTGAAAGTGCGGCGGCCGGGCTCGTAGGTCTTCAGCCAATACCGCATCGTGACCCATAGGCCATACACGACGGTCGAAACGGCATCCCAAATATCGCGGAACCAGCTTCGCATCCGAATCGCTCCCCGAGAATTCGCCGACTGCATCCACGTTGTCCATTCACGGCAATCGGTCAACCGAATTATAGGCAGACACGCGGGGTCCGCAAGCGATGGATGCTTGCGCGGGCACAGTGAAGGAATGGACTCACGCGGAGCCGCGGAGACGCGGAGGAGCAGGGATGAGTTGATTGAACTGATTGGGTTCTTGTTGGGTCGGCTGCGTTGGCACGCTCGACTGATTCATCGATCTCAAAGCGGTTCGGTAGATTGCAAGCTTCGCGGTGGCTTGCCGACGTTGGATCAGACTCACTCATTGCTAATAGTGTTTGCTGGCACGTTGTGGGCGCATGATTTTCCCATTATGCCGGATTTCCAGGCTGGCTCTGCCCACGAATCGGTCGAAAAACGGCCGGCTGGACCCCGGTCGGCGTCAAGTCAAGCTGCGCCGATGATTGCATCCGCGAAAACCGATTTCAGCAGCGGTGCTGGCGACTGATTCAGATTCGCAAGTCGTTTATGAGTATTGTGTTATGAATCACAGGCGGCTCCGTAATCCGTCGAGTATCGAGCCGGTCGATCGAATTCATTCAGATTAGTAGTGACTAATCTCATGCCAAAAGCAACGAATGGGCGTCAAAAAATCGGTTCGCAGGGCGACATTTGCTTGACTCTACACTGCTGGCACGTAGAGTGAATTGAAGGAAAAGCCCGCGCGCAACCTTAGAAATGAGAGCCTGTTCAAGCCAAATCGCCCGAACAGGTTCCACGGTATCCGAGAACATTCGCCGATTGTTTTTGAGCGAATGAAAGGGACCTCGGTTGAGGCGCCAAGGGCTGGGGCGAAAGAAGGGATACACGAATGTTGGTTCTTTCGCGGAAAAAGAACGAGAGTATTGTCATCAACAACGACATTACGATCGTGGTGGTGGAGATTCGCGGCGACAAGGTGCGGCTCGGAGTGGATGCTCCGAAGGAAGTGCCCGTTCATCGCCGCGAGGTGTACGACGCGATTCGGCGCAACTCTCATGCCGACGAAGCATCGCCTGCCGGAGAAGCGCAAGCCGCCGAAGGTCAGTCCGTTAACGACAAGGACGTGGCCGGTTGATTTTTTCTTCTTGGTGAAGTCGGCGGCGATTCGGCCGTTTGACTTTCCGCGCGGCTGTTTTCTGTAGCCGCGATTGGCTTGTCGGACCAATGATTTTAGAATTCTGCCGATTGGCGCGAGCTGAAATCCGAATCCAAAGTCGAAAATTCTCTCGCCCCTAGTCCACAAGCGATTGGCCGTGTATCTTCTTGGCTTGCGCGGCGGTCGATTGGCGACAACCGTCGCGCGCCGTTTCGGCCCCGTCGTCTAGCGGTCTAGGACACCGGCCTTTCACGCCGGTAACACGGGTTCGAGTCCCGTCGGGGTCACTTTCCATTTAGAGCCTATCCGAAAACGGTCGGGGACTGGCTCATTTTGCGCTCTCCCCGTGAGCAAAATGTGCCTGTCCCCCTCTCCGCAGATCGTTTTCGGATAGGCTCTTAATCCTGCGCCTTAACGTGTTGATTCCATTGCCACGGCCCGGATGAAGTCGGACAAACCGTTGAAGCCTCGGTTGTGGGCCGCGGATTCCAGAATCGCTTTTTCCTCCGCTGTAAGGCGGACGTTCACTTGCATCGCGCGGACCCCGGATGTGGCCGGTGTCGGCGGCCGCTCGCCATCTTCCAACATCGACGCTACCGCGGAAACCATTGCGTCGCGGGTAGCAGCCACGCACTTGTCGGGCGTCTTGCCGTCGCCCATTGCGCCGGGCAACTCCAAGCCGCGGCCGAACCACTCGCCATCAGCGAATTCGCGGATCACTTGATACTGTCGGGCCAACTCGGCAGCCCGGCGCAGCACGTCGGCGGCAAAGGGGCGATCAACGGCCGTCGATGATTTTCTTGATTTGGCGCACATAGCAACGATTATTGGATGATCTCGCGGGCTCCTGCCAACCGCATGGGCGATCACTTGCGCCGTTTGTGGCTGCGAGCTTTCTTTTGAACTCTGCCGGTCGTACCTTTCGCCGTGTTCGCTTCGCGCCCGATGTATTCCATCGCGGCCCTTACAAGCAAACCGGAACGGCTGTCGCCGTGGCGCTCAGCGTAGCGATCGACGGCATCGAGAGTACGCTGGGGCATCGTGATATTGATGCGCTTGGCCCGAATGCGCAATTTTGATTGGTCGATGCCGACAATCGCCCATGTGCCATCGGCATAATCTGGATCGCGCTGGTGGACGTCGATTTTCGTCGGTGCCGGAATCGGTTGGCCTTCGTCGATGAGGCCCTCAAGATGCAACTCGATTGCTTCCCGAGCCATCGCGAGGGCCTCGTCGAGCGTCGAGCCGGCGGAGAAGCAGCCGGGCAGATCGGGCACGGTCACGCCGTAGTCCGACCCGCGCTCCTTGTGAATTACGATCGGAAAGTTCATCGCTTGCTCCAACCGGCTTGGCGGAAAATTGACTAGAGCGTCCCAATGGGCAGATTCTTTTCGGGATGCGGAACCGTGACCAGCCCAGGCCGCTCGGGATGCTTGTACTGCCGGTGGCTCCCCTTTGTCCGGACGCAGAGCCAACCATCTTTCAACAGCCGCTCGATAATTTCTCGGCTGTTCTTAACTCAATTATACACACTATACACCAACATCGGAATCCCGGCGTCGCCGATTTTCCGCAACCGTCCGTGTCTCGGCGCGGGAAAAGGCAATCGAACACGCGGAAACTCCGAGAAAAAGAGTGACGCGGGGGTTCACTTGCCTTTCTTGCTGCGCTTGGGCTGCCGAGGGGCTGGTCTTTTCTTCGTGGTTTGCTTCAGCGCACGGTCGATTTTGTCGATCGTCCGAATCGATGGCGAGTGCTTGCCCGATTCGATTCGAGCAATGGTTTCCACGCGCATGCCCGCCAGGCTGGCAAGCGATTCCTGACTGAGCCCGAGGGCCTTGCGTTCCCGAATGATGTCGCGCGCGATTGAAACACGAGTGAACTCGATAGCCGGCACGCGGCCATTCTCATCCGGCGTCGGCAATGCCGGCGGGTCGTCGCTATCCACAACAGCCTCACCGGCCAATCGACACAGCCGCTCATACTCGCTCTGTTCCAAGATCACCAGCCGCTTTCCGGCTACTTGCTTCCCAATCGCGCTCATGCTTCAGTCCCCATAGAAACGATCCCGGTGTCCAACTTTCTCGATCCGCGCTCCTTGTGAATTACGATCGGATAGTTCATCGGTTTCTCCTGCTCCAACCACATTTATACACGCAATTCGCCGTTCACGGGCTCCCGGCTTCGTAAATTCTCTCCTCCTCCGCATCTCCGCGCCTCCGCGTGAGAAACGACAATCGCTCACGCGGAGACACGGAGACGCGGACGAAGTGGGCAGCGAGCTTCGGTTGCCGTTGATTGGTCGCGGTCGTATTCTTTAATGGGGCTCTGCTTGACTTCGCTTCGATCCTTTTGGCAACTTCATGGGTTCACCCGCTTTCGATGCTCTGCTGGTCGTTTCCTTCGGTGGGCCGGAGGGGCCGGATGATGTCATGCCGTTTCTGGAGAATGTGCTGCGCGGAAAGAATCTGCCGCACGAGCGGATGTTGGCGGTGGCGGAGCATTATCAGCGGTTCGGCGGCGTTAGTCCGATCAATGCTCAGAATCGGGCGCTGATTGCGGCGCTCGAGGAAGAATTGAAGATGCACGGGCCGCAGTTGCCGATTTATTTTGGCAATCGGAATTGGACGCCGCTGTTGCCAAATACATTGCGGCAGATGGCGGTCGATGGGATTCGCCATGCGGCGGCGTTTTTCACTTCCGCCTATAGTTCCTATTCGGGTTGCCGGCAGTATCGCGAGAATATCGCGGCGGCGCAGGCCGAGGTTCGGGCCGGCGCTCCGCAAGTCGACAAGCTGCGAGTCTTTTTCAATCATCCGGGCTTTATCGAGCCGATGATCGAACGGGTGGCGGCGGCGTTTGCGCGGATTCCGGCCGAGCGGCGTGAGGCGGCCGGATTGGTTTTCACGGCCCATAGTATTCCGCTGGCGATGGCGCAAGGATGCCGTTACGAAGAGCAACTTCGAGAAGCGAGCCGATTGGTTGCCGCCGGTGTTGGACGCAACAAGTGGGAACTCGTTTACCAAAGCCGCAGCGGGCCGCCGAGCCAGCCTTGGCTCGAGCCGGATATTGGCGAGTGGCTTGAGAAGGCGCATACGGCCGGAATGCGCGATGTCGTCGTGGCGCCGATCGGGTTTATCTCCGATCATTTGGAAGTCGTTTATGATCTAGATTTTGAAGCCCGGCGGCGGTGCGAGGCGCTGGGATTGAATATGGAGCGTGCGGCGACGGTGGGCACGCATCCGCGGTTCGTGCGGATGATCCGCGAATTGCTCGTCGAACGAATGAGGCCCGGCGCCGAGCGGCTGGCATGTGGAGATTTTGGGCCGAGTCATGATGTTTGCCCGGCCGATTGCTGCTTGCCGGGCGTTCACACTAACCCGAAGCGTTAGCGAGGGCGGGCCGCCGATTCGCCCTCGCTAACGCTTCGGGTTGGTATTGCGCGGCGTCACACTCGCTCAATAATCATCGCCACGGCGTTGCCACCGCCGAGGCATAGTGCGGCGAGGCCGCGTTTCAGGCCGAGGCGTTTGAGGGCATGGAGCAGCGTGACCAACACGCGGGCACCGCTCGCTCCGATGGGATGGCCCACGGCGATCGCGCCGCCGGAGATGTTTGTTTTTTCCGGATCGAGGCCCAACGGCTTTGCACAGGCGACGCACTGTGCCGCGAACGCTTCGTTCAATTCGATCAGATCAATATCGGCGAGCGTCAATTTGGCCTTCGCCAACACTTGCTCGATCGCGCTGATCGGCGCGATGAATAGGTCTTTCGGCGCGACGCCGGATGTTGTCGCGGCAACGATCCGGGCCACGAGCGGCGATTCGCTGGCACGCGCGATTTCCTCATCTACTACAACAACGGCCGCGGCGCCGTCGCTCAACTGCGACGAATTGCCCGCAGTGACGCTGCCGTCGCTGCGAAACGCCGGGCGAAGTCGTGCAAGCGTTTCGAGCGTGGAATCGGCTCGCGGGCCTTCGTCTTTGGTGACCTGCACTTCGCCCTTCTTGCCTGGCACCGCGACGGGAACGATCTCGGCCTCGAAAGCCCCGGCAGTTTGCGCGGCCAGGGCCCGGCGATGGCTCTCGGCGGACCAGGCGTCTTGATCGGCACGGCCGACATCGTGGCTCGTGGCGATATATTCCGCTTCCTCGCCCATCGCGACATCTTCGAAAGCGCACCACAATCCGTCGTGCAGCATCGAATCGAGCACGGATTGGTTGCCGAATTTCCAACCCTCGCGAGCGCCGGTCAACAAATGCGGCGCGCGGCTCATGCTTTCCATTCCGCCGGCAACGATGATGCGCGCGTCGCCGGCTCGAATCGCCTGATCGGCCAGCATCACCGCTTTGAGACCGGAGCCGCAGACTTTGTTGATCGTCAGCGCGGCGACCGTGGGAGGCAATCCGGCCGCCAGCGCAGCCTGCCGTGCCGGCGCCTGACCGACGCCGGCCGTCAACACGCAGCCCATGATGACTTCGTCGACGTCGTCCGGCCGAACGCCCGCGCGGCGGATCGCTTCGCGAATTGCCGCCGCGCCGAGCTGCGGCGCGGGCAACGCGGAAAGCGAGCCTAAATATTTTCCAATTGGGGTGCGACATCCAGAAATGAGATAGGAACTGGTCATGCGCTAATTATGGGGAGACCGGCAAGGCGCGGCGAATTCCGTAGCTCGCCACTCCGTGGCGAAGGCCTTCGGCCGCGACGGAGTCGCGGACTAAGGCCTCGATATCAAGAATCCGCGGCGGTAAGCTTAAGACGCACAAGGATTTCGCGATTGTCGCGGATGACGTGCAAATCCACTTCGTCGCCGGGGCGGTGGCTCTCGATCGCGTCCAAAAAGTCGTCGGCGGTGAGTGTTTTTTGGCCGTCGACGCCGACGATCATATCGGCGGCGCTGCGGTCGACCGTCGTGCTGTCGTAGGTAAATGGCCCTTGGCGCTTCCGCTGCTTGACGATCTTGAATCCGCGCAGGCCGGCTTGTTCCGCCGGGCCGCCGGGGGCCATCGTCGCGATGTAGAGCCCGCGGCCAGCTTCGGGCTGATAAACGCGGGTGATTCCCGTTTCCGGACGGATCACCTTGTGCAGTGGGCTATCGATCAACTGCGTCGCCACACGGGCAATGATGCCCACGGGAATCGCAAAGCCGACGCCCGAGTTCTGGCCCGAGCGGCTGGCGATTGCCGTGTTCATGCCGATCAAGCGGCCATGCGTATCGAGCAGCGGTCCGCCCGAGTTGCCGGGATTGATGGCGGCGTCGGTTTGGATGACCGATTTGATGCTGCGATTGTTGCGGGCCGGCAGCGTGCGGTTGAGGCTGGAAATGATTCCGGTGGTCAGCGTTCGTTCGAGCCCAAAGGGATTGCCGAGGGCGAACACGCGCTCGCCGACGCGCAGATGGGTCGAATCGCCGAAACGGACCGGGAACAACGATTCCGCCGGAGCTTCGATGTGCAACACGGCGACGTCGCTGGAAATATCTCGGCCGACGACGTGGGCTTCGTGCGGCGAACCGTCGAACAGCGTGACCTCGATTTCGTTGGCCCCTTCGATCACGTGGTAGTTGGTCAGAATGTTGCCATGCTTGTCGAGCACCGAGCCGGAGCCGGCCCCTTCCTGCGAGTTGTCGAACATCAGGAATCCGGCCGAGCCGGGGATTTTGGTGAGAATGTTGACCACGCTCCGATTGACGTTGTCGTAAACGGCGACATTGACCCGCTCTTCCGGCGTCAGATCGTCATCAACCGTCGGCCGGACGGGAACGGCCTGCGGCAAAGCAACGTTTCCGGGGGCTGGCAACGGCGTCGTGCGAGGAACCGGCGCGAATTGCGGACCCGGCAAGGGGGGCGGCTCCGCGGCGGTGAGCTGCGAAGGGACGTGAGGCTGATTCCACAGTGCAACCGACAATGCCGCGCCAAGCATGGCGCTGGCCAGGCATAAAACAACGTTCTTTTGCATGACAATCGTTCCTTGGATGATTCAGGGGGTCAGGCACATTTTTCGGCGTAACCGTCGATTGTGGTTCCTATCGCCGCCGGCCGAAAAATGAGCCAGACCCCGAGCGCGGAATTGCCTATCCGAATCCTATAACCGGACCGGTCCGGAGCCTAATAAAAAAATATCCAAT
>Ga0182024_10022303_pt1 | contig 11421 bp, 12 predicted proteins | sample P32metaG_FD_120480 | JGI IMG/M metagenome (GOLD analysis project Ga0182024, IMG submission 120480) | Permafrost microbial communities from Stordalen Mire, Sweden - P3-2 metaG (Illumina Assembly) | ecosystem: Environmental > Terrestrial > Soil > Wetlands > Permafrost | place: Sweden: Stordalen... | reverse complement strand
GCGTTCAGCCAGGAGAGCCTGCGCTACGTGCGGCTGACCGACATCGGCTTTCGCGTGCCACCGGCGCTCGAGCCGCTGCGCGGGCAGGTGCTGGCAATCGTCGAGCAGCTCGAGGAGTTCCAGCGCGACGCCGCGCAACAGCTCGGCATCGACGACGAGGGCGTGCCCTTTCACGTCAAGAAGGAGGTCACCTCGGCGCTGCGGCGCCTGGCCCCGATCGGCCTTTCCACGGACATCATCTGGAGCGCCAACCTGCGCACGCTGCGCCACGTGATCCAGATGCGCACCGCCGAGGGCGCCGAGGAAGAGCTGCGCAGCGTCTTCGACGAGGTTGCTCGCGTGATGGTCCGCGAGGCGCCGCTGATCTTCCAGGACTTCGAACGCAGCGCCGACGGCTGCTGGGAGCCGCGCTACCACAAGGTCTGAGCCCCGGGCCGGGCGCCGCACGGCACCCGGCCCCGCAAGCTCAACCGATCGTCACTCCTCGGGGGCGGTGGCGATCGCCTCGCCGAGGCGCGACACCACGTCCGGGTCGCGCAGCGTCGTGACGTCGCCGAGCGCACGGCCCTCCGCGATGTCGCGCAGCAGCCGGCGCATGATCTTGCCCGAGCGTGTCTTCGGCAGATCGTCGGCCCAGATGATCCGCTTCGGACGCGCGAACTTGCCGATCCGCTCGGCGACGGTGCCGCGGATCCCCTCCTCCAGCTCCTCCGTTCCCTCGGTCGTGCCCTGCAGCGTGACGAAGGCACAGATCGCCTGACCGGTCTGCTCGTCGGACTGGCCGATCACCGCCGCCTCGGCGACCGCCTCATGGGCGACGATCGCCGACTCGACCTCCGCCGTTGAGAGCCGGTGACCGGAGACGTTGACGACGTCGTCGATCCGTCCGATGATCCAGAAGTAGCCGTCCTCGTCCAGCCGCGCCGCATCGCCGACGAGGTAGGTCTCCTTGCCGAAGCGCGAGAAGTAGGTCTCGATGAAGCGCTCGTCCTCGCGGTAGAGCGTGCGCAGCATCGACGGCCACGGCCGGCGGATAACGAGCAGACCCTGCCCGCTCTCGACCGGCTTGCCCTCGCTCTCATCCACCACCTCGGCCCGGATGCCCGGGAACGGGTGGGTCGCCGAGCCCGGCTTGGTCGCGGTGATCCCGGGCAGCGGTGTGATCATGATCGCGCCGGTCTCGGTCTGCCACCAGGTGTCGACGATCGGGCAGCGCTCGCCGCCGATCACCTTGTGGTACCACAGCCAGGCCTTCGGGTTGATCGGCTCACCGACCGTGCCGAGCAGCCGAAGCGAGCTCAGGTCGAACTTCTGCGGGTGCTCGATCCCCCACTTGATGCAGGTGCGGATCGCCGTCGGGGCGGTGTAGAAGATCGTCACGCCGTAGCGCTGGATGATCTCCCACCAGATCCCCTTGTGCGGATAGTCGGGCGCCCCCTCGTACATCACACCCGTCGCGCCGTTGGCGAGCGGTCCGTAGACGATGTAGGAGTGGCCGGTGACCCAGCCGACGTCGGCCGCGCACCACCAGACGTCGGTCTCGGGGTGCAGATCGAAGATGTAGCGGTGCGTCGCGCTGACACCGGTCAGATAGCCGCCGGTCGTGTGCAGGACGCCCTTCGGCTTCGCTGTCGATCCGCTCGTGTAGAGGATGTAGAGCGGGTCCTCGGCCCCCATCGGCTCGGCGGGACAGCTCGGATCGGCCTTTTCCATGATCTCGTGGTAGAAGACGTCGCGGCCGGCCTTCATGTCGACGTCGGTGCCCTTGGACGCCACGACGATGATGTGCTCGAGCGTCGCCAGGTCGCCCATCACGACGTCGACCGTCTGCTTGACCGGGGCCAGCTTGCCCTTGCGCGAGGCGGCGTCGACCGTGATCAGCGCCTTTGCGTCGGAGAACTCCATTCGCTCGCGCACCGCTTCGGCCGCGAAGCCGCCGAAGACCACGTTGTGCGGGGCGCCGATCCGCGCGCAGGCGAGCATCGACACGACGACCTCGGGGATCATCGGCAGATAGATCCCGACGATGTCGCCCTTGCGGATGCCGAGGTCCTTCAGCGCGTTGGCGAAACGCTCGACGTCGGCGAGCAGCTCCGCGTAGGTGATGTCGCGCGACGAGCCGTCCTCGCCCAGCCAGTGCAGGGCGATGCGGTCGCCGCGACCGGCCTCGACGTGCCGGTCCAGGCAGTTGTATGAAACGTTCAGCTCGCCACCGACGAACCACTTGTAGAACGGCGGATTGGAGTCGTCCAGCACCGTGTCCCACGGCTTGGACCAGTGCAGCTCGGACGCCTGACGCGCCCACCAGCCCTGCCAGTCGGCCTCAGCCTCGGCGTAGATCGCCGGGTCGCTGAGCAGCGCATGCTCGCGAAAGCCCGCCGGCGGCTCGAAGGTCTTCACATCCAGCAGCGACGCCAGCTCGCGTTCGAGCACCAGCTCCTCGGCATCAAGCCCCGTGTGTTCAGTCGCCATCTGCATCCACCTCCCTTGTTGTCAAGACGAACGAGGGGTGCCGCGGCGCCATGCCGCGACACCCCCCGATGCGTGCTGCCTGCTGCCTTAGTGGCTGAGCGTTGCGGGATTGTTGAGTGGCTTGTTGAGCGGGAAGACCGGAGCGACCGTCTTCCCGAAGGTGCTGTTGATCACGTGGGCAAACGCCGTGTACCACGCCACGACCGCGGTCGCGACACCGAGGTAGCCGCCCCAGTGCGTGGCGGTCGTGTGGTTGCCGCTTGCGCCGATCGCGAGCATCACGAAGGTCACCGTCAGCAGGGTGAAAATGAGCAGCACCGCCCCGCTCACGCGCAGCGCGGCAACCGTCATGAAGGCCGTGAAGATCGCCCACGCCCACAGATAGAGGCCGAGTGCGTGGCCGATGTTGGCTGCGGGGAGGCTGCCGACGTTAAACGTCACGAGCAACCAATAGGAGATCCAGAAGGCACCGAAGGAGCTGAATGCCACAGCCCCGAACGTGTTCCCGACCCGGAACTCCCACATGCCCGCCAGCAGCTGAGCGATTCCACCGTACGCGAGCGCCAGTCCGAGCACCACCGGCTCGTCGGCTCCACTGACCCAGTTCGCGTTGATCATCGACAACACGAACGTCGTCATCGCGAATCCCGCGAGCCCCAGCGGCGCCGGATTCGCGGGCTTCCACGAACTACTAGCTCCAGACCCTTCCATGCGGCCTCCTCTCGTCCCGCCCTGCGACGGCACACGCCGCACGGCGCGGATTGTTTGAACCATCCCCCGACAGCTTGAACTGCCCTGCAGTACCGAAAGCAACCCTGCGATCGTGAGCATAACCACAAGCTCGGCGCCGCTGGGACTTTTTTTGGGGCGTTCACCCCAACATAAGCTCGCTCAATTCGCGGGCCGGCGTTGCGGGGCGGCCGACGGCTCTTGTGCGACACCCCGCCGCCCGGGACCGCGGCCGAACCGCATGCTTCAGCGGCGGCGCTTGCGTTTCTTGGAGGCCGACGGCGACGGGCCGCTCGGCGCCGCGGGCGCCGGCACGGGCGGCGAACTGGCACCGCCACGGCGCATGCCCCGGGCCGGCTGGCGCGGCTGGCGCGGCTGGCGCGCCACTCGCTCCCTGGCCGGCCAGGGACGCGGCTCGAGGACGCTCCACGCCTCCGGCAGCGGGCGCCCGCCGAACTGCATCAGCATCGCTGCGAAGAACACGAGCCACAGGGCCTGGATCACAGGCAGCGGCGTCAGCGGGATCAGGAACAGGACGCCGCCGATGATCCCGACGATGCCCATCATCTTCGTCAGCAGCCCGATGCGCATCGCCCGCAGCGAGATCATGATGAAGGCTGCGGCGAGCGCCAGCGTGCCGACCGTCAGGATCAGCTGGAACGCGACGCGCAGCCCACCGGCGGTGGCGGCGGTGATCGCCGCTGCGTCGCGGGCGCTGTGCGAGAGATAGCTGTGCGCGCCGAGGATCAACGAGATCTCGAAGGCGGGCAGGAAGACGGCGAGCAGGATCGGCCCGAACAGCGCGAGCTGGCTGGCGATCCTCGACGGCGTCGGTGAGCGCGCCATCTCCGCGGCCGCCAGGTAGCGCAACGGCACGAGCATCCCGAGCGCTCCCAGGTTGCTGATCACAAACGACGCGATCAGCGCGTACTGGTGGCCTACCAGGAACTGCTCGTGGATGGTGCGCGGGTCGACGCTCGCGGCCGCGAGCCCATGGAACGCCGGCACGAGGCCCTGCAGAACCCCGATCGTCGGCTCCTTGGCCCCGACCACCGCGACCCACAGCTGACCGCCGAAGAAGAACAGGCCTGCCGTCAGCGCGCAGGCGGCGACGCGGACGCGCTGAGCGCCCTCCACTGCGAGCTGGCGCTCGGCGTCGGCCATGATCGACGAGAGTGTAATTGGACCGCGGTCGCTAGGCTTTCAGCATGGAGGGCTTCGGCGGCCTGTTCGGCGATCCAGATGAGCTGCAGCGGCGGATGGCGGAGTTCGCCGAGCAGATGCAGGGCCAGCAGCGGCTCGCGTGGGCTGACAACGCGATCAAGCTCGCCGTCGACATGACCGTCGCGGCGATCAACCGGATCAACCTGCAGGGCACCGCGGAGCAGCAGGCGGCCCAGATCCGCGAGGTGATGGCGCTCGTCTTCCCCGAGGCCGTCACACTCGTTCGCGAGGCCCGCGCCGGGCTTCAGTAGGCCCAGGCTCGTCGCCGGCGCCGCCCTCGGCGGCACGATCCGCGCGGCCGGCGTGAATCGCCTCCTTGAACGACCGGAAGCGAAAGATCGTGACGAGCGCGATGAAGCCGACGCCCGCGGTCAGCGCGGCGATCGCGATCTGCTGCCCGACCGAGTAGGCGAGGACGACGGCGGAGCTCGCGGAGTGCTGGAAGACCTTGACGAACAGCGCCTGCTGGATGCCCACCCCGCCGGGCGCCAGCGGAATCATCCCCGACACGGCGCTGACGCCGAACACCAGCATCACGTTCCCCACCGAGCCGCCGATCCGGAACGCGTCGAGGAAGAACCAGAACGCGCCGGCGCGGCAGAGCCAGGCGACCGCCTGAAACGCGACGACCTGGCGCAGATAGCGATGGCGGTCGCGCAGGATCGTCAGGCCCTGGCGGATGCGCTCCCAGAACGCGACGACGCGCCGTGAGAGCACCGCGAAGGCGACGATGCCGAGGATTGCCAGCGCGGTGATCAAGAACAACGTGAGACGGAAGTTCGACGCCAGGAAGGACAGGTCGAACGCGTTCAGCTTGGCGAAGTCGGGCGGCTTCGGAAAGACGCCCTGGGTGAAGGCGAAGATCAGCACGAAGACGCCGATCACCGCGTCGAACGGAGCCTCGGTGTAGATCGTTGCGGCGACCGTCGCGTAGGTCGAGCGCGGGATCGAGTTCTTCGCGAGGAAGACCTTGATCACGTCGCCGCCCCGCGCCGGCACGACGTTGTTGAAGCCCACCGCCGCGAAGTAGGCGCCCCAGATCCGCCGCCACTGGAAACGCTCGTGCGGGTAGGCCGCCCGCATGCTGTTGAAGATCGCCCGCGAGCGCAGCGTCAGGTTGAGCGCGAACAGCACCATCGCGAAGATCAGCGTGCCCCAGTGAACGGCGGCGAGGTCCGAGAAGAACTTGCCGACCGCACCGAAGAACGAATCGATGCTCTTCGAGAACGATGCTGAGGCGAGCACGGCGGTCACCGCCGCCAAGCCTACGGACTGCGCCCGAAGACGCCCTGCTACCCCGCCCCACGGCCCCGCTGCGCGCCGGCGCCCGCGAGCGCAGCGCGGCAATCAGAGCTCGTCGTCCAGATCCTCCGGCAGCCCGTCATCGTCGGCGAGGTCGTCGTCGTCCTCGTCGTGCTCATCCTCGTCGACGTCGTCGAAGCCGAGGTCGTCCTCGCCGAACAGGTCGTCGTCCTCGTCATCCTCGTCGGCGACGCGCAGCCACTCGCCGGGCCGGCTCGATGTTGAGATCGAAGCGTGGGCTCCGGCGAGCAGGCGCTCGAGATCGTCTATCTCGTCCAGCAGAGTGACCGTCGACATCGGGGTTCCTTTCCGTGTTTGCCGGCCCCGCAGAGGCTCGGTTTGGATGTCGTGCTCGCAGCGCACGCGTAAAAGCTAATGCGCCGCGCGGGCACGTGACGCAACGCCGCGCACCCGGCGCCGCCAACGGCGCTACAGCGCCGCAAGCGCCGCGAGCACCTCGTCGTCGTGGGTGCTCGGCGTGACCTTCGGGATGACGTGCGCGACGACCCCGTCACGACCGATGATGAACGTGGTGCGCGAGTTGCCCCAGTAGGTGCGACCGTAGCGCGACTTCTCCACCCACACGCCATAGCGCTCGGCGACCGCATGATCGCTGTCGGCAAGCAGCGTGAACGCCAGGCCGTGCTTGTCCGCGAACTTCCGCAGCTTCGCGACCGAGTCGGGGGACACCCCGAGCACCACCGCGTCGGCCCGCGCATACTCGCCGCCGCGGTCGCGCACGCCACAAGCCTGCACGGTGCAGCCCGGCGTGTCGGCCCTCGGGTAGAAGTAGAGGACGACGTTGCGGCCCCGCAAACCGGAGAGGCTGACCGGCTCGCCGTCCTGGTTCGCGAGCTCGAAATCGGGGGCGCTCGTGCCGACCTCGATCATCGGCGAATCGTATAGGCCCCAGGAACGTCTTTCACAATGAGCGTGGCCCCGGGGTGCAGTCCGGGCGTGCCCGTCATTCTGAAACCCGTTCTAAGCGTGCGCCATGACCTCGCCGACCTCGACGCTCTCGACCACGACGGACATGGGGGGCCCACCCTCCACCATGCCGACGAGCATCCGGGCCGAGTCCTCCGAGTCGAACACCACGATCGATGTTCCCTTGTCCTGCGAGAGGGCGACCCAGTAGCCGGCGACGAAACCCGGTGCTGCCGAGACATTGGGCACCAATTCGCTCAGCTCATCCCGAGCGGCCTGGAAATCCGTGAACTTGACGTTGATGACGACAGCGTGCATGGCGTCCCTTCCGCTCGCGATATGGGTGCGGCGATCCTACCGCTCTCAACAGGGGCGGTCGACACGCAGGCAGGGGGCGCGGAGGCAGTCGCCACGGAGGCAGTCGGCGGGAAGCTACCGAGGCTCCCCGCATGCATCGAGCGTAGGCTGAACCAAGCCTCGAAAGGCATCGACGCGTACGCGATCGTTCGCGATGTCGACGTGCTGGTGGGGCCTCGTGTCCGCGTCGAGCTCTCTGGTGGCGTCGTGAAGGGCGATCTTCGCAACGACGTGCCGCCGGTTCGAGCCGATGACTGCGACCACATCGTCCGCATTCACGGGCACGCGCTGCCCGGCGATGTCACGGTCCGACTCTCGCCGAGTCAAGAGGCAGGCTCCTAGCGGTAGGCGCAAACTGCGAGGCGCCGTAGCGGCAGACGGCGAGACCCTGCTAGCTTCCCGCCGCGATGAGCGCGGCCGCGCAGACCCTCCTCGCGATCGTGCTGCTCGCCGCGGCGGCGCTCAAGCTGCGTGACAGACGTCGCAGCGCCGAGGCGCTGGCCACCTATGGCATCGGCGGCGCACGGGGGCGTGTCGCAGCGCTGGGCGTGATCGTCTCGGCCGAGGTGGCGGTCGCCGCCGCGCTGGTCGCCGACGCAGCCTGGGCGCCGGACGCGTCCTGCGCGCTGTTCGCGGGTTTCGCGCTCGCGTCGACCGCCGCGGTGGCGGCCGGGCGCAGCGGACGACCGTGCGCCTGCTTCGGCGCCGGCGCCCGGCTGAGCCGCATCTCGCCGCTGCAGGCGCTCCTCCCGGCCGGCCTGGCCTTCGCGCTCGCTCGAGGCTGGCTGGGCGTGGCGCCGTCGAGCTACGACCGCTGGCTGACCGCGGGTCTCACGCTGAGCCTCGTCGCGGTGGTCGTGATGGGCGCGGTCGTGCTCGCGCTCGCCCGCGAGGTCGGCGTGCTGCGGCTGTCGCTGGCGAGCCAGGGCGCGCTCGAGATCCCGGATGAGGGCCCGCGCGTCGGTCAGCGCCAGCCGTGGGCTGCGGCCCTGGCATGGAAGCCCGCGACCCTGCTCGGTTTGGCGATCTTCAGTTCGGAGGGGTGTCCGATGTGCGTGAGACTGCAGCCGGCGGTCAGCTACGTTGCCGCCGACTCGCTGCTGGCCGTCAGGATCTTCGACGAGGTCGCCGACGCGCCGACCTGGGCGGCGGCCGCGGTCCCGGGGAGCCCGTATGCGGTGGCGCTCGACTCGGCCGGTGTCGCGCTCGCGAAGGGGACGTTCAACAGCCTAGTCCAGCTCGAGGGGATCCTCGCGACGGCCCGCGAGCGCGAAACGGAGCTCGCTCTTGCGCGCTGAGCGGCCGCTGAGCGACGCCGTGGTCGGCCACAGCAGCCGTCGCGGCTTCCTGGAGCGTCTCGGCGGCGCGGTGATCGCGCTGGCCGGCGCGAAGACGATCGCTTCGGCGGCGCTGCCCGCGGACGCCGACGCGTACCTCTACACGAACTTCTGCGGCCACACGTACACGACCGGCAACTGCCCGGCGCCGACGGGGCTGCCGCGGATCGACCAGAACGGCTACCCGTTGCGTGCCAGCGACGGAGTCCCGGTTGACGACCTCGGACGCCCGATCAACGCCGACGGGCAGCCGATCGGCGCCGGCGGAGCCGTGCTCAAGGATGCGGACGGCGTGCCGCTCGCGCCCGCGCCGCGCACGAAGGTCTGCGAGACGGCCGGCAGCGATTACGGCATCAAGCTGAGCCTCGACGGCTCCTGGTACCGCTGCTGCGGCGGAAGCGTGCGCAGGATCCGCGACTGCTGCGGCATGACCGACGTGCGCATCAACGGCGACGCGGCGCTGGCCGGGTACTGCTATCCGGGCCGCCACGTCTTCTGCGTGACCTACTACCAGACCTCGATGCCGTGCTGAGCCTGCTCGTCGTGCTCGGCGCGCTCACGGCGCTACTCGCCGGCATCGCCGGCGCCTGGTCGCCGTGCGGCTTCTCGATGGTCGACACGATCGGCACGGCGCTCGGCGACGCACGCAGGACCGTGATGATCCTGGCGACCGCGACCTTCACCGTCGGCGCGCTTGCGGGCGGAGCGATCACCTTCGGCGGCCTCTCGCTGCTCGGCGAACTGCTCGGCCACGGAGCGGAGGGGCTGCGCGACGCGCTCGCCGGCGCGCTGGCGCTCGCCGCCGCGTTCGCCGACTGGCGCGGCTGGAAGATCGCGCCGCAGATCCGCCGCCAGGTGCCCGAGCGCTGGCGCTGGAGCATGCCGCTGCCGCTGGCATGCGGGCTCTACGGCCTGCTGCTCGGCCTCGGCTTCACGACCTTCGTGCTGAGCTTCGCCGTCTGGGCGCTCGCCGGGATCAGCTTCGCCGCGGACAGCGCGATCTTCGGCGTCGCGGTCGGCGTCGCGTTCGGAATCGGCCGCGCGCTGCCGGTGCTGTGGATCGCGCCGCGGCTCGGCAGCGAGCGGGGTGACCGGGCGCTCGAGCGCCTGGCGCTCGAACCACGCCTGTGGCTCGGGCTGCGGCGCCTGGACGCGATCGGCCTGGGCGCGTGCGCCGTCGTGCTGGCCGGCTCCAGCGCACTGGCCGCCGCGCCCAACTTCGCGACGGATCCGTCGACCTACGGCGGGTCGCTCGCCTGGCAGAAGATCGGAGGCGACGGTTACCTGTTCGCCAGGTCGCGGACGGTGAAGCTTCCCGGCCGCCTTCCGGCGCTCGGCGGCGGAAAGCTCGCGTACGTGTCGCACGGCCAGATCGTGATCTCCGCGGGACTGTCCTCGAGCTCGCCGGTCACGATCGCCCGGCCGGCGAACGCGACGATCGACGCGCTCGCGCTCTCAGCTCGGTGGCTGGTCGTGCGCGACCACACGACGACCGGCCTCGCAAACCTGTTCGCGGTTTCGCTGCGCCACCCGGCGAGGCGCCGCTACCTCGCGGGCTCGACGACCCCCGGGGCGATCGGCCGCCCGACGATCGACGGCGCGACGGTCGCCTGGGCCTACTCGGACGCGCAGCACAGCGGCATCTACGCCGAGAACCTGCGGACCGGCGTGGGCAGCGTCCTGCGCCTGGCCACCAAGAACGTGCAGTACTCGAATCCGGCCCTCGATGAGGGCCGGCTGCTGTACGTGCAGACCGACCGCTGCGCCCAGCAGCTGCTGCTCGGGCTGCCGTCGGACTCGGCGGCCGGTCACGACCGCGTGCTGCTGAGCCTGCCCTCGACGGTGCTGCGCGACCCGGGGTATCAGTCCGGGTACATCCAGAACTACAACAGCGCAAGCCTGTGCTCGAAGCGCAAGACGGGCGCGGGCGGCACGACCACGCTCGGCTCGACCGCGCTGACCCCGGCGAACGCGTACGTGAGCGAGTCGCCTGTGGGTGACGTCGACCGTACGACGATCGTCACGATCGCGCTCGGCTGATCGGGGTGCTCGCGCCGGCGGGACCGCCGGCAGGGAATGGGTTGGCAGCGAACTTCCCCAGGCGGGGGTGAGCGCGCTCAGGTACCTTGAGCGAGGGTATCTGGCTGCGGATCACAGAGGTCGCGCGATGCGACGAGAGGGGAAGATCATGGGCTCCAGCACACGCGTCGGGCGCAGCGCGCTCGGTCGTCTTGGTTCGCTTGCGACGGTCGTGGCGGCCGGCGCGGTGATCGTGATGGCGGCGTCGCCCGCGATCGCGTCAGCCGCCACGGGCGTCACCGGTTACACGATCGTCCAGGGCGCCTCGACGGCGATCACCCCCGGCGAGACGGTGAGCGGCAGCGCGACCTGCCCGTCCGGCAAGGTGGTGGTGAGCGGCGGAATCAGCGCCCACAGCCCGCTGACGTTCGTCAGCGCCTCCTGGCCGTCAAGCTCGAACGCCTGGACCGTGATTGCCACCGACACCGGCATCGAGACCTCCGCGGAGCATTTCACGGCCTACGCGGTGTGCGTCGACCAGAGCTCCGTTCCCGGCATCCACATCGCTGAGAGCGGCCCGCCCTTCAACGTAGGCGACGTCGGCCAGGCCTACGCATTCTGCGCCGCCGGCGAGGTTCCCGTCGGCGGCGGGGAGCACACCAGCGACGGCGCCACGTTGATGACGATCTCGCAACCCGCCCTTGGCCCCCCATACTGGTTCGCAAGCGTCCTGTACACCGACTCGAGCGCGTCCTTCAACACCTACGCCGTCTGCATCCCGAGCACCGACGTCAGCAGCTACACGATCGGTAGCGCGAGCTACGGCGGCTACGGCACGTTCCTCGGCCTGCTCGGCAGTCCTCCCGGTGCGGCGCTGACGGCCGTACCGCCGGCGGTGACCGACACTGCCGGCGCCCCGTACTGCGGTAGCGGCCAGCTGGCCGTCGGCGGCGGTGCGTTCAGTCACGACTGGCAGAACGGTGGCCGCATCAGCTCGATCTACCCGGACTCGAGCGGGAAGTACTGGGTGGCCACGGCCACCGACGTCGCGCCG
>Ga0182024_10022302_pt1 | contig 11421 bp, 7 predicted proteins | sample P32metaG_FD_120480 | JGI IMG/M metagenome (GOLD analysis project Ga0182024, IMG submission 120480) | Permafrost microbial communities from Stordalen Mire, Sweden - P3-2 metaG (Illumina Assembly) | ecosystem: Environmental > Terrestrial > Soil > Wetlands > Permafrost | place: Sweden: Stordalen... | reverse complement strand
GTTCCAGACACGGCCTGTGCTTCGTGGCTGTACGGTGTGATGTAAATGTCGGCCGCTGAGACCAGCGAAGCCATCTCCTGAGGAGTGAAGAAGCGGTTATGGAAAACCACGTTCTGCTCAACTCCCAGTTTCCTGGCCAAGGCTTGTAACTGAATTCGGTATCGGTCGCCCTCTCGGAGCCTGACCTGGGGGTGAGTAGCGCCCGCGATGATGTAGATAACATCACTGTGCTGGGACAAGATGCTCGGCAAAGCTTGAATCACGTTTTCGAACCCCTTGTTTGGAGACAACAAGCCAAACGTGAGCAAGACAGTTCTTCCTTCGGCTGAAAAGCTTCTTTTGCAGACATCCGGATCGACAAAGGGCAAGTCGGGGATGCCATGAGGAATAAGGTCTATCTTCTTGTTTGGAACTTTAAATACATTCCGCAAGAAGCGAGCCGAGTGTTTGCTCATCACAACAAGTTGATCGGAACGTGCGGCTATTTCTTCCATGACGAGTCGTTGGTCGATGTCCGGCTCACGAAGGACCGTATGTAGGGTTGTCACGACAGGCATTTCCAAGTGCTGCAAAAGCCGTAAGACATGACTTCCGGATTTTCCTCCGAAGATCCCATATTCGTGCTGCAGACACACGAGATCGACCTTGGCTGAATTGAGAAACTCCGCGGCCCCTTGATACGACGACAGCTCCCCCTCGGTTATTGAATAGCGTACTCGCACGGGATAAGCGTATGACGATCGCGCATCATTGACAGCAACCACCATCAATTCACTTGCCGCGGACTCGGCAGCGATGGCATCGCACAAGTCTGTCGTGAAAGTCGCAATTCCGCATTGTCGGGGAAGGTGGTTCCCGACCACAGCGATGCGCAATTGACGAATCCGGCTTGGCGCCACGAGCATAAACGGTGTCGACTTTGTTCCGACTACCATTGGCCGCGTTTCGTGGTCTGTCATGACACCGGGTCGCGAATTGAACAAAAAGTTAGGCGCGGACATTGCAGACTCCTTAGGTTATCTCATGGTTGGAATGGCGCCCCATCCAGGAGGAAAGTGAATCTTTAGGTCTTCCCGAGCACGCCTAACCAGGCCTTCACAGTCGGGAACCGATCTGCTACCAGTCCTTTCTAGACAACGAGCGGCCCTGTGTGCTGTTCACAATTGACCGGACTTCTCGGCGCCTGGTCTTGGATATTACTCATGCTGACCGCGCATCAGCCAGCCTCTGCCCGAATCAGACGACAAATTTCGGTGCAGCGGAGGGATAGACCATGCATGCAACAGCCGTTGAGAAAATCACACCCCAATCGAATAAGCCTCTAGAAACAGCACGTCGGATTGTGCCGCCTGCAATCAGCTTTCTGCTGAGGTGGGGCCTCTTAGCCATGATTACACTTGGCTTCGTTCTGTCGATCGTTCTCAGCCTGACTCAAAAGTGGCTCTGGATGCGGCAGCTTGACTACGTTGGCATATTCTGGACGCTTCTATCTGTAAAGTGGGGGATCTTTGGCCTGGCTCTATTCGTTTCAATCCTCTATCTGTGGATCAATCTCCGCTTTGCGGCGACGAACATCGATGTGCTGCGGGGAACCAGCTTCTTTAGCAAGGAGTTTACTCACCCCACCGACGCCACCAGGACGATCGACTTCGATGTCAGCCCCAAGCTGCTGATCTTTGCTATCGATGCGGGTATTGTGATCCTTTCCGTTTTTTTTGCGCTCGCTGTTTCAGGGCAATGGGACACATATCTCCGCTTTCGCTACGGAGGACCATTCGGGATAGCCGATCCTCTTTTCGGTGTCGACCTTGGGTTTTATGTATTCCGCCTCCCGTTCTATGAATTGCTGCAGGGAAGCATTACTGTCCTAACGTTGTCGGCTCTTGCGATTCTTATCTTTTGCGCCTGGTTCGGAATACGGCAGTCAAAGACCAGCGGAATGCACACGGTGGGCGATGGTACCGCTCGGCATGCTATCGTGCTTCTCTTCATTCTTGCGTCGAATTTCACTTGGGGCTTCATTCTGGATCACTACGAACTGGTCTATTCAACCCTTGGCGTTGTTCATGGTGCCGGCTATGCGGCAGCACATGTCACAAGAGTCGCCCTTTGGGTGATGACCGGCGTGTCGGCGCTCGCATGCGTGCTATTGGCATTCGGCTTTTCGCATCCAAGAGCGAAGCAGGTGATCGCGGGCATTGTGGCTTACTCGGCGCTGTATCTGGTTTCGGTATTGGCGCTGCCATACCTGTTTCAGACATTCGTAGTGAAGCCCAATGAGCTAAGCCTTGAGGCGCCCTATCTGAATCATTACATCGACTTCACGCGGAAGGCCTATAAGCTCGACGGCATCCAGGAAACTGCCTATCCAGCTCTCACCGACCTGACTCCCGAAGTAATCGCAAGGAATCAGGATACGGTCCAGAACATTCGTCTCTGGGATTCACGGCCTTTGCTCCAGACTTACCAGCAGACCCAGGCGATTCGCCTCTATTACGAGTTCTACAACGTAGATGTGGATCGGTACCATCTGCCCGATGGCTACCAGCAGGTGATGCTTGCATCCAGGGAACTGGCGGCACAACTGCCCTCCGAGGCGCAAACATGGGTGAACGAAAATCTTCAGTTCACCCATGGCGAGGGACTGGTAATGAACTCGGTTTCTAAGACGACAGGGGGAGGCCTTCCGCAATACCTTGTTGACAACGTCCCAGCCGAATCGCAATACGGCCTCAGTATTACCCAGCCTGCCATTTACTTCGGGGAAGTCGCGCCCGGGTACAAAATTGTCTCAACCGGGATTAAGGAGTTCGACTATCCCAAGGGCAATGAAAACGTCTATGCGAGCTACCAGGGAAAGGGCGGAATCCCGCTCGACAGCATCTGGAAGAGGATTCTGTTTGCATGGACGCAAAAGGACATCAATGTTCTGCTGACCTCCTATCTGACTCCGCAAAGCCGAATTCAGATATGGAGAAGCGTTCAAGAGCGAGTTTCCCAAGTTGCACCCTTCTTGCTTCTCGACCATGACCCGTATGCTGTAGTGAGCGCGGGGAAGCTGTACTGGATTCAAGACGCGTATACTGTCTCGGACCGTTTCCCCTATTCAAACCCTCAGACATCTAGCTCGGCGCAGGGGATGAACTACATCCGCAATTCCGTAAAGGCCGTTGTGGACATGTACGACGGAAGGGTATTTCTTTACGCAATGGATCCGAAGGATCCTGTTCTCGGCATGTACGAGCGTGCATTTCCCGGAGTATTCAAAGATCTCAATGAGCTCTCAGCGGATCTGAAGGCCCACCTGCGCTATCCAGAAGACCTGTTCGGAATCCAATCCACACAGTACGAGACTTTCCATATGACCGACCCGCAGGTTTTCTACAACCGCGAGGACCTCTGGGTTCCTCCGCAGGAAAAGTACGATGGGGCGGTCAACCCAATGGACCCTTACTACATGTTGATGAAGCTTCCTGGCAGCGGACAACTTGAGTACCTAATCATGACTCCTTTCACGCCGCAAAAGAGGGACAACATGATCGCCTGGCTGGCCGCCCGGTGCGACTTCCCCGACTACGGGAAGATGCTTTTCTACGAGTTACCCAAAGACAAACTGATCTTTGGACCGAACCAGATCAGCGCGATGATCGACCAGAGCACGACCATTTCGCAGCAGCTTACTCTCTGGGATCAGAAGGGATCGGGAGTCATTCGCGGCAAGCTCATCGTCATTCCGATCGAGAACTCATTCCTCTACGTCGTTCCTCTGTATCTGAAGGCTGAAGGGACGAACTTCCCTCAACTGAAACGGGTGATTGTTGCGACGGGCGATAAGGTCGTGATGGAACCGACACTCGACGAAGCGCTAGGCTCGTTGTTTGGGACCGCACCGGCACAGCCGGGTCCTTTGGCCGGAAAAGAAGCGGGAGCGCAGACGCCGCTACCAAAGGCGACGCGGGATCAGGCGGAGGCTCAGCTCGCAGAGGCGCAGAAAGCAATCAACGCGCTCAAGCAGTTGCTGGCAAATCCGGCTCAATAGCTTTACAAGCTGAAATGCCCTTGAGTGGACAGGCTCAGCTATCCGGAACTGGAACAGGAAGCGAGCATGCCCAAATGAATTCGCAATTGCTGAAAGACACCGCGAAGCCGCTCTTCGCCGATCACAAGGGCCTGCTTGCGATGGATGAGAGCAACAGGACTTGTAACAAGCGCTTCGAAAAGCTTGGAATTCCGCAGACTGTCGAGGCACGAAGAGCTTACCGCGAGTTGATTGTGACCACTCCAGGGCTGGGTGAGTCGATAGGCGGCGCAATCCTCTACGACGAAACGATCCGGCATCGGATGCATCGTGACTGGCGCTTCTGGATAGGCGCTGTCTTCATGGCTGCAGCGCTTGCTGTCTATGTTCTGAGCGGCGATCTGGCGTGGGTCCCAAATGGTCATCGGCAATCTGCGATGCCTGCGAATGCTGCGAATTGAGTCTGACCTCACCTACCGTATCGATGTAGCGCAAACAATGGGTAAAGCACAGTTGTATCCTCTCCGGTTCGACCCAATCTATCAGTATCGGTTGTGGGGTGGCCGCCGCTTGGCGAGCTTGCTCTCCGCGCCGCTTCCGGGCGATGGACCTATCGGCGAAGCGTGGGTGCTGAGCGACCGCACCGATCACCAAAGCCTGGTTGCGAATGGACCGCTTAAGGGCCAGACGCTTGGGCAAGTGATGGAGCTGTTCCGAGAACAGCTGATGGGGAAGCTGTCTTCGCGCTTCCGCCGTTTTCCATTGTTGCTCAAGTTTCTAGACGCGCACGAGATGCTCTCCGTACAAGTCCATCCCAGTGACGCGCACCCAGAGCTGATTCCAGCGGGCGATACGGCAAAGACCGAAGCGTGGGTTGTGATTGACGCTGAGAAGGGGAGCCAAATTTATACTGGCCTGAAATCGGGTACAACTGCCAGCAATCTGCGGCGGTCTCTCGACGATGGAATCATTGTGGACCACCTTGTGAGCATTGCCCCGAAGCCGGGCGATGCCGTATTCATCCCTGCGGGAACGGTTCACGCTCTAGGCAACGATGTCGTGGTTTTCGAGGTTCAGCAAAATAGCGATGTGACTTTTCGACTTTACGATTGGGGCCATATCGACCCGGAGACCAAGGAGCCGCGGCCACTCCAGGTGGATCAGGCTTTTGCCAGCATTGAATTTGGAGCGAGCGATAGTGGCCTGGTCGCGCCCCGCGTGGAGACTACCACACCTGTTGAGCGTGAGAGACTCTTCGATTGCCATGCCTTCCTGTTGTGGCGAGTCCTTGGGCAAGACCCCTTCACCGTTGGAGCGACGGCAGAGCCGCGCCTGTTAGTTGGCATCGAGGGATCAGGCCAGATCATGCACAATGGCACTCCCTACGCGGTTGGGAAGGGAGATGTTTGGCTCTTGCCAGCGGAGGCCGGAGAGTGCGCGTTTCAACCCAGCGTAGAGATAACTCTGCTGGAGATCGCGATCCCTTGACGATGCAGGAAATCGTCCGTGCAAGAGGATCTCAGTATGGGAGATGAATGAAAAAGCTCATCGTGTTCGATTTGGACGGCACCCTCGCGCCCAGCAAGTCGTCTCTTGCTCCACAGACTGCGGCGCTTCTGCGTGACCTCTTGGAAATCATCAAAGTGGCGGTGATCTCTGGAGGCGCGTGGGCGCAGTTTGAGAAGCAGTTTCTTACCGATCTTCCCCAGGACAGTCTCCTTGCGAATTTGTCTCTGCTTCCAACCTGTGGAACAAAGTTCTTTCAATACAACAGGAGGTGGACGGAACTGTATTCAGAGGATCTTACGACGGGACAAAAAAAGAAGATTATCGATTCCCTGCATAAGGCGGCGGGAGAAGCGGGCTATCGCGCCAAGAAGATATGGGGAAAGGTGATTGAAGACCGGGGAAGCCAGGTCACATACTCCGCATTAGGTCAGAAAGCGCCTTTAGCAGAAAAAGAAAAGTGGGATGCCGATTTTGCCAAGCGGAAGAAGATCACAGCGATCCTGGAGACTCTTATCCCGGAGTTTTCCGTCCGTATGGGCGGTGCAACTTCGATTGATGTGACCAAACCGGGCATAGATAAAGCGTACGGCATAAAAAAGCTTCGAGAAACTCTCCACCTTTCATCGAATGAGATGGTCTACATCGGAGATGCTCTGTTTCCGGGCGGGAACGATTTCCCGGCGGAAGAGGCGGGTGTCGTGTCGATTCCTGTCAAAGGGCCCGACGATACCAACCTGGTCATCAACACCATCCTTGCTTGCCTGGGAGACAAGTGAGCATGGCTGATGGAGCAAGCGGGCGAGGAGATTCGATGAACGGCTTCAAGTTGCAACGATTGGGCATGATCATGGAGCCGGAGCCCGGTAATCCGCATGAAGTGGAAGGGGTTCTCAATCCGGGAGCCGTTCGAGGCCCTGATGGCGAACTGTATCTCTTCCCGCGGTTGGTCGCGAAGGGAAATTATTCGCGGATCGGGATAGCGCGTGTGCGATTCAATGAAGCCGGCGATCCGGCGGCCGTCGAAAGGCTGGGCATCGCTCTCGAGCCGGAGGCCGATTATGAAAGACGGCCCAACGGCAGCGGTGGCTGCGAGGATCCACGCGTGACGTTTGTGGCGCCCCTTCAGCGATACCTGATGACTTACACAGCATGGTCGTCCCATGGACCACGCATTGCCCTAGCCGTATCGGAAGATATCTTTCACTGGAGACGTCTTGGGCTCGCTACTTTTGCCTCCGCAGACGGCATCGGCTTCGACAACGTAGACGACAAAGATGCCAGCCTCTTCCCCGCGGTGATTCCCGACCCATCTGGGCAGCCGGAGCTGGCCTTGCTCCACCGGCCACTCTTTCGAGGCACACGTCCGGAGGAGACCGCCTGTAGACCTGCGACCCGCGGAGTAGATATCGATCGGGAAAGCATCTGGATTTCTTACTGCCAGATGACACTGGACCGCAGGCCCTTTCACGCCGGCAAGTTCGCGTTTCATCATCGCCTGGCATCTCCGGTCTCGCCCTGGGAGCGGCTCAAGATCGGTGGCGGCACTCCACCCATCTTGACTCGACACGGCTGGCTGATCATCTATCACGGTGTAAGTGAAATCGAGGCACCCGGATCGGACGGGCATAGCTTGCGCTATTCTGCAGGCGTAATGATATTTTCCAAGGAGCATCCGCTCGTCATTAGCTACCGTTCGCCGGAGCCTGTGTTAACGCCGACGCTTCCACAGGAACGCGATGGGACCGTAGACAATGTTGTGTTCCCCACGGGCATCGACCGGCGGGACGATCTTGGAACGCCAGATCGCTTCGACATCTACTACGGGATGGCGGACAACCGGATCGGTGTGGCACGCCTTGACCTGCCGGAACAGATACTGTCGGGGGCAGTCGTAGACGCGCCGGAGACAACAGTGTAGGTCGCTGGACCTCAATCGGCCGCCGGTTAACTGTCGGTGAACATGGCCTTCTGCGGATGCCCCTTGGCAAGCGGAGCCGGGGCCGTGGCATCAATAAAGTCCTTCGTCCACTGCCAGTTCCTGATCTCAGGCATATCCTCCAGGTGTTCACGGATATAGACGTGGTGGCGTTGCAATTCTTGGTTGAAGAAATTGATGGCATGCTCGGCTTGCAAACGGAGGCGAGGGATATGCTTCAATGCGTCGAGCGCCAGGTGGAAGCGGCTCATTTCGTTGAGAACGACCATGTCGAATGGCGTGGTGGTCGTTCCGCGGTCCATGTAGCCGTGCACGTGGAAGCGGCCTTCATTGGAGCGCCCGTGAACAAGGGTATGAATGAGCCAGCGATTGTTGTGGAAGGCAAAGATCACCGGCGCCGTCTCGGTAAAGAGCGCGTTGAATGACATTTCATCCATACCGTGCGTATGCTTGTCGGGAAACATCAGAGTCATCAAATCGACAACGTTGACAACGCGCACCTTGATGCCCGGCACATGTTTCTGTAGCAGCCATGAGGCCGCGCAGATCTCGATAGTAGGTACATCGCCGGCGCAGGCCAGCACTACATCCGGCTTCCCCCCTTCATCGTTGGTTGCAAACTTCCATGTGGATGCGCCGCGTGAGCAATGCTCGAGAGCCTCATCCATGTTCAACCACTGAAGCTGCGGCTGCTTGCCGCAGGTGACAACATTCACGTAATTGCGGCTCCGCAGGCAATGGTCAAAGACGCTGAGGAGGCAGTTGGAGTCCGGTGGATAGTACACGCGGATCACTTCGCTCCTACGCGCCAACGCGTTGTCCACGTACCCGGTTGCCTGGTGGCTGAAACCATTGTGGTCGTTGCGCCATGCATGACTCGTGAGCAGAACATTGAGAGACGCGAGCGGCCTGCGCCAGGGATAATCGCGGCATTGCTCGAGCCACTTCGCATGCTGGGTCGTCATCGAGTCGACCACCTGCGCGAAGGCTTCGTATGATGACCACATGCCATGCCGGCCCGTGAGCAGGTAGCCTTCAAGCCATCCCTGGCAGAGGTGCTCGCTCAGCACTTCCATGACGCGGCCATCGGGACCCAATTCATCGTCGATCGAAACAATCTCGGCCATTGAGCACCGCTTGGTGGCCTCGAAAATGGAGTTGAGACGATTCGAATTCGATTCATCGGGACAGAACATGCGGAAGTTTGTCAGATTCATTCTGAAGATGTCTCGGAAGAAATCTCCGAGTTTGCGCGGCGCTTCGGCCAGAACCTGACCGGGGCCGGGGATCTCAAGCGCATAATCTGTGAAGTCGGGCAGCCCGAGGGTGATCAATTCGCGTCCACCATTCACATGTGGATTGCCTCCCATGCGGCGGTTACCTATGGGCGAGAGGGCTGCAAGTTCATCGATGAACTTGCCATTCTCATCGAATAGTTCTTCGGCTTTGTAACTCTTCATCCAGGCTTCAAGGATCTTGAGATGCTCTGGATTCTCACGGACCGTTGCCAGCGGGACCTGATGCGCGCGGAATGTGCCTTCGATGGGTATTCCATCGACTTCCTTCGGGCACGTCCATCCCTTGGGCGTGCGCAGGATGATCATGGGCCAGACGGGTTGCTTCTTGAATCCGTTTTTGCGAGCCTCTTGTTGAATTGCCCGGATCTGGGAGTAGCAATCTTCAAGGGCTTGGGCCAAAAACTGATGTACGACCTCCGGGTCATCGCCCTCGACAAAATAGGGCTTGTAACCACGGCCTATGTAAAGAGCCTTCAAGTCGGCGTCGCTCGTCCGTCCCTGGGCGGTTGGCCCCGAGATTTTGTATCCATTGAGATGAAGGATCGGCAGGACGGCACCGTCTCGCACCGGATTGACGAAGTTGACCGACTTCCAGCTTCCTTCCAGAGGACAGGTCTCGGACTCGCCATCTCCGACGACGCAGGCCACAATTAGGTCCGGATTGTCGAAAGCCGCGCCGAACGCGTGAACCAGAGAGTAACCAAGCTCCCCGCCCTCGTGCATGGAATTCGGCACGTGGGGCCCGCAGTGGCTTGGCACGCCGCCCGGTGTGGAGAATTTGCGGAACATAAGCCGCAGGCCGTCTTCATCGTGTGTGATCTCCGGGTGAACCTCGGTGTATGTGCCTTCAAGATAGGAGCAGGCATTCAGCGAAGGGCCTCCGTGACCCGGACCCGAAATGTAAATGATGTCCGCATCGTGCTCTTTGATCAGCCGATTCAAATGAACGTAGATGAAGTTCTGTCCAGGCGAGGTTCCCCAGTGACCAAGCAGCCTCGGCTTGATCTGTTCTGCCTTGAGCGGCGAGCGAAGCAGGGGATTGTCAAAGAGGTAGATCTGGCCGATGCAAAGATAGTTCGCGGCGCGCCAGTAGCGATTCATCTTGTCCAGCATCTCGGGCGAGAGCGGTCCCTTGGGCTTTGGCGCTTTTTCTTCAGTCTTGCCGTCGGCCGTAATCGCCGTCGACAGGGTCACGTCGAAGATGAAGCCGGAAGAATTGCCATACTGATCGAAGTTCTTGCTGAAGGGTTGAGGTGTTTCGTCCTTCTCAACTTTGATGGGGAGTTCGGTGGCGGCCATCGTAGGTTATCCTTTCTCGTTCTCCGCAACTGCTCACATCCTGGCAGCGGCTTTCAGACTTCAGGTTGTTTCGCTTCTGGCGTGATACGGTCTCTCATCACTTAGCTAGCATTTTGCGGATTGATTTCAATTCGGCCCGATGCTTGTGGGTTGTTGCGGGATAGGACGGTTTGAGTCCCCTCAGCGCATCAAGAACGATCTGAGAGACGATCAGACGGGCGTCTTCCTTATCGTCCGCGGGAACAACATACCAGGGAGCGTGATGCGTACTGGTTGCGCTTAGGCATTCTTCGTAAGCCTTGACGTAGTCCTTCCAGAACTTTCTTTCATGAATATCTGCGAGACTCAACTTCCAGTTCTTCTCAGGATCGTCGATGCGCGCCAGAAACCGCTTCCGCTGCTCATCCTTCGAGATGTGCAGGAATACCTTGACGACGCGCGTGCTGTTTCGGTCAAGGTGTTTCTCGAAGTCCAAAATAGAGCGATACCGATCGTCCCATTTCGACTTATTATCCTGTAGCTGTTTTGAGAGCCCTTCGTTGCGAAGTTCCTCCGGATGCACGCGGACGACGAGCACTTCTTCGTAGTAAGAACGATTGAATATGCCGATGCGGCCGCGCTCGGGCAGACGGTACGCGGTGCGCCAGAGGAAATCATGTTCCAGTTCTTCGGCGCTGGGTTGCTTGAAGCTGAAGACTTCGCATCCCTGCGGATTGATCCCGGACATGACGTGCCTTATGGCGCCATCTTTACCGGCGGCGTCCATGCCCTGGAAGATGAGTAGAAGCGCATGACGGTTGGCTGCGTAGTGAAGTTGCTGCAATGCGCTGAGATCCTTCACGTGCTCTTCAAGCAGTTTTTGATAGTGCTTCTTCGATTTGGTCAGTGCCGGTGCGGCAGTGGGCCAGTCGCTCAGGTTCAGCTTCTTGCCTGGCGGCACGTGGTAGGTCTTCGAATTGATCGTCACGGTGTTCACTTACCCCTGCAAATCTGGTTGGCTACAGACAATTCACCCCAAGGCCTGGCGGCGGGGCAATGAGTCGCACCGGTGTTTGAAACTCTCCGAATCAGTATCGACTCGGATTGATCAGGAATCTGAGCAGTTGTGCACAAGACAGGCTGAAGTAGGAACTGTGATGGAATTGATAAAGATAGGTCGTCGGCCCCAGGGAACCTCTGATTAAGTCTTCCGCCGGGCAATCCGGCCCGGCCGCATGGGCCGCGGAGGACGGACGTCAGCATGCAGTACCACCGGTTTTTCATCCACGCAAACTACCGGCTCCTTTTCCGACAATGGCTTTTCATATAGAGACAGCACATCTTCCATGCGGGTGATGTACTCCTCATTTAGGTCCGCGACG
>Ga0182024_10022301_pt1 | contig 11421 bp, 9 predicted proteins | sample P32metaG_FD_120480 | JGI IMG/M metagenome (GOLD analysis project Ga0182024, IMG submission 120480) | Permafrost microbial communities from Stordalen Mire, Sweden - P3-2 metaG (Illumina Assembly) | ecosystem: Environmental > Terrestrial > Soil > Wetlands > Permafrost | place: Sweden: Stordalen... | reverse complement strand
GGTCGCGAAGGTGACGACCAGGAAGATCGTCGCGAGCACCGGCGCGCGCATCGCGATGCCGCCCATGTCGCGGATGTCCTCGGAGCCGCCGGCGCGCGCCGCCAGCAGCGCCACGATCAGGAACAGCGGCGCGACGACGATGCCGTGGTTGACCATCTGCAGGACCGCGCCCTGGGCGCCCTGCGGCGCGAGCGCGAAGATGCCGAGCGTGATGAACCCGAGTTGGGCGACGGAGGAGTAGCCGATGACGAGCCGGGCGTTGGTCTGTGTGAACGCCATCGCCGAGCCGTAGAGGATCGACGCCAGCCCGATCAGAAGCAGCAGCGTCTGGAAGTGAACGGCGGCGTCGGGCAGGATCGGCAGCACGATCGCGAGGAAGCCGTAGGCGCCGACCTTGGACAGCACGCCGCTGAAGATCGAGAGCACCTCGATCGGCATCTCGCGGTACCCGTCGGGCATCCAGCCGTGCAGCGGGAAGGCGGGCATCTTGACCAGGAAGGCCGCCGCGAACAGCAGGAAGATCCATTCCTGGGTGCCGCGGCCGAGCCGCGAAGCCTGCAGTGCCGAGTAGGTGAAGTTGATCGCGTGGCCGCTGTCCTGCGCGGTCAGCACCGCCAGCGCCACCGCTCCGGCCAGCATCAGCAGTGAGCCGACCATCGTGTAGATCACGAGCTTGGTCGTCGCCGCGACGCGCCCCGGGCCGCCGTAGATGCCGGTCAGCAGGTAGAAGGGGATCAGCATCAGGTCGAAGAAGCCGACGAACAGCGCGAGATCCTGGGCCAGGAAGGCTCCGAGCACGGCCGACTCGGCGATCCCGAGCAGCAGGAAGAAGAGCTCCGGACGCGCCTGCGAGCGGAGGTTCGCCGCGATCAGCGACAGCGAGAAGACGAACGCCGTCATCGTCACCAGGAACAGGTTCAGCCCGTCGAGGCCGAGCTTGTAATGGATCCCCAGCGAGCGGATCCAGACGACGTCGATGACGTGCGTGAGCTGCCCGCCGTTGCCGTTGAAGCCGGCGATCAGGGCGATCGCGATGCCGAGCGCGCCGAGCGATCCGAGCGCGGTGGCGGTGCCCGCCGTGCGCCGCCCGCCCGCGATCGCGCCGACGAGCGCGGCGATTGCGGGTAGCCATACGAGGATCGAGAGCATCAGGCGCCTAGCTCTGCAGGAGGAAGTAGAGGGCCACGCCTGCGACTCCGAGCAGCATCAGGCCGGCGTAGACGCGCAGCAGCCCGCTCTGGCTCGCGCGCACGAGCGCCGAGCCCGCGCGCACGAGCCCGGTGCTGCCGCCGATCAGCGCGCCGTTGACGAAGACCCGCTCGAAGCTGTTCTGCGCGAAGCGCCCGAACCAGGCGCCGGGGCGCACGACCAGCGTGTCGATCAGCTCGTCGAAGTACCACTTGTTCTCAAACAGCGTCGCCGGCGCGGCGAAGCGCGCGCGGATGCTCGTCGCGAGCCCCGGCCGCAAGACCCACACGTAGTAGGCCGTCGCGATGCCGCCGAGGCTCACGACCGCGCCGAGGATCAACCCGATCACGAGCACAGTGTTGGAGGCGTGGCCGACCAGTGTGGAGTCCGCGAAGGTCGGCGCCAGGAAGTGGTCGAGCCAGGACGTCGACTTCGGGATCGCGACGATGCCGCCGACGATCGCCAGCAGCGCCAGTGTGCCCATCGCGGCGCGCATCGGCCACGCCCGCTCGGCGACCACGTGGTCGGGGCCCGGGAAACCGACGTCGGTGTCCTCGATCTCGCCGTTGGCGGGGTTGGTCGGCGCCTGCGGGTGGAACAGGTGCCCGTGCTCGATCAGCTCCGCGGCCTCCGGACAGGGGTCGCCGAGGAAGGCGCGGAAGATCATGCGGAAGGTGTAGAGGGCGGTCAGGAAGGCGCCGAGGTAGCCGGCGCCCCACAGCGCCCAGTGCCAGCCGCCGCGCCCGGCGACGAACAGGAGGATCGAGTCCTTCGAGAAGTAGCCGCTCAGCGGCGGCACGCCCGACAGCGCGAGGCCGCCGATGATGAAGCAGCCGAAGGTGAACGGAAGCGCGCGGCGGAAGCCCGACATCCGGTCGAGCGACTGCGTGCCGCCCATCGCCGAGATCAGCGAGCCGGCGGCCATGAACAGCAGCGCCTTGAAGAAGGCGTGCGTCATCAGGTGGAACAGGCCGGCGGTGTAGGCGCCGACCGAGACGCCCATGATCATGTAGCCGATCTGCGACATCGTCGAGTAGGCGATCACGCGTTTGAGGTCGGTCGCGGCGAGCCCGATCGTGCCGGCGATCAGCAGCGTCAGGCAGCCGATGATCGCACCGACGTCGCCGGCCGCCGGGGCCAGCTGGAAGAGCGGGTGCATGCGCGCGATCAGGTAGACGCCGGCGGTGACCATCGTCGCGGCGTGGATCAGGGCGCTGACCGGGGTCGGGCCCTCCATCGCGTCGGGGAGCCACGTGTGCAGCGGGATCTGCGCCGATTTGGCGAAGGCGCCGACGAGCAGGAGCAGGCAGCCGGCGGTGACGTCGCCGCTGCCGTGCGCGAACACGTGCGGCGCGGCGCGGAAGCTCGCGAGCATGTCGAAGGTGTGGGTGTGGCGGAAGATGAAGAAGGTGCCGAGCACCAGCCCGATGTCGCCGAGCACGTTGATCACGAACGCCTTGATGCCGGCCGAGGTCGCGGTCGTGCGCCGGTACCAGAAGCTGATCAGCATGTAGGAGGCGGCGCCGACGAAGGCCCAGCCGACGATCAAGAGCACGAAGTTGCCCGCCAGCACCAGCAGCAGCATCGAGAAGACGAAGAAGTTGAGGTAGGCGAAGAAGCGCGAGTAGCCGCGGTCGCCCTGCAGGTAGCTGACCGAGTACAGGTGGATCAGCATCGAGACGCCGGAGACCACGCAGATCATCAGCACCGACAGCGGGTCGACGAGGATCGTCGCGCGCGCGTCCACGCCAACGCTGCCGGCGATCGTCCACAGCGTGGAGGTCAGCTCACGGTGCGACGGGGTGGCCTGCTGCAACTTCGCGAGTGCGATCAGCGCGAACACGAACGAGACCGCGACGGCACCGGTGCCGAGCCAGCCGGCGCTGCGCCCGGGCAGGCGGCGGAACAGCGCGCCGGTGACGATCGTGCCCGCGAGCGGCGCGGCGAGCACGAGCCATGCTGCGGTGGTTGCGCTCATCCGGACAGCTCCCGCATCTCATCGACGTCGACCGGCAGGCGGCGGCGATGCATGGCGACGATCAGGCCAAGGCCGACGGTGACCTCACAGGCGGCGACTACGACGACGATCAGCGCGAAGATCTGGCCGTCGCCGTTGCCCCACATGCGCGAGAAGCCGATCAGCGCGAGGTTCGCGGCATTGAGCATCAGCTCCAGGCAAAACAGGATCACGATCGGGTTGCGGCGCACGAGCACTCCGCCGGCGCCCATGCCGAAGATCAGCGCGCTCAGTGTCAAATACCAGGCGATGCTCACGGCTCGACCACCTCGACCGCGCCGCCGGCCTCGTGCATCGTGCCCGTCCCCTGCGGTCGCAGCCCGAAGAGGTCGGCGAGCTCGAGCGCCGGCGGTTGGCCCTCGACGCCGTCTTCGAGGCCGTGGCGGCGCCGGGCGAGCGTGACGGCGCCGATCGCGGCGACCAGCAGCAGGTAGGAGGCGATCTCGAACGGCGCCAGAAAGCGCGTCAGAAGCAGCGTGCCGATCTGCCCCGGCGTGCCGAAGCCGGCGTGGTAGGGAGCGCCGTCGTGGTTGATCGCCTGGAGGCCCGAGCCGAGCACGGCGATCAACAGCTCGACAACCAGCGCGGTGCCGCAGGCGAACGCCCCGAGCGCCGCGATGCGCCCCGGGTTCGCCCCGACCGCGGGCACAGCGTCGCCGACGTAGGAGACGACGAAGACGTAGAGGACGATCACGGCGCCCGCGTAGATGATCACCTGCGCAGCAGCCAGGAACTCGGCGCGCAGCAGCAGGAACAACGCCGCCAGGGAGATCATGTGGCCGGCCAGCGCGAGCGCGCTGTAGTAGGGGTTCTTCAGCGCGATCACGCCGATTGCTCCGGTGATCGCGCCGATCGCGGCGATGAAGAAGACGAGGGTTGACATCAGCTCAGTTGGCAGCGTGGTGGCGAAGCGCCCGGCACCCTATTCGCCCTCGGTGCGCAGCGGCGTCGCCTCGATCGGCTCGGCCAACAACATCTCCTTGGTGAATATGAGGTCGGAGCGGCTGTAGTCGGAGAGCTCGAAGTCGTGGCCCATCGTGATCGCGTCGAACGGGCACGCGATCTCGCAGTAGCCGCAGAAGATGCAGCGGCTGATGTTGATCTCATAGACCGCCGCGTAGCGCTCGCCCGCGGAGACGCGCTCCTCCGGCGTGTTCTCGGCGGCGACGACGCGGATGCAGTCGGCCGGGCAGGCGGCGGCGCACAGCGAGCAGCCGACGCACTTCTCCAGGCCCGAGTCCTCGAAGCGGTGCAGCTTGTGGCGCCCGCGAAAGCGCGGGTAGACCGGAACCTTCTGCTCGGGGTACTGAATCGTCGTGACGCCCTCGGCGACGCGCGCGAGCGTCGTCTTGAGGCCGCGCAGAGTCTCGCCGAAGGCGCGGTAGGCGCCGCCGGCGGCGCCCGGCGCCGGCGCGCGCTGGACCACGACCTGGTCCTCTCCGGGCGACCAGCTCACGAGTGCACCGCCACCACGACGATCGCCGTGACGAGCGCGTTGAGCGTCGCCAGCGGCAGCAGGATCTTCCAGCCGAAGCTCATCAGCTGGTCGTAGCGAAGGCGCGGCAGGGTCGCCCGGATCCAGATGAAGAAGGTGACGAACAGCATCATCTTCGCGAGCACGATGAAAGGGTCGACCCAGGTCGGGGGGTGGATCCCGAAGGGCAGCAGCCAGCCGCCGAGGAACAGCGTCACCGCGATGCCGGAGACGACGAGCATGTTCAGGTACTCGGCGAACAGGAACGCGACCATGCGCGTGCCGCCGTACTCGGTGAAGTAGCCAGCGACGAGCTCGGCGTCGGCCTCGACGAGGTCGAACGGCGAGCGGTTGGTCTCGGCGAAGCTCGCGCAGGTGAAGACGATGAAGCCGACGAACTGCGGGATGAAGTACCACATGCCGCCCTGGGCGTGGACGATGCGGGTCAGCGACAGGCTGCCGGCGGTGATCACCACGCCGATCAGCGCGAGTCCTTGCGAGACCTCGTAGGAGATCAGCTGGGCCGCGGCGCGCATCGCGCCGAGGTAGGAGTACTTCGAGCCTGAGGCCCAGCCGCCGAGCATCAGCCCGTAGAAGGCGATCGCCCCGAAGGCGAAGACGTAGAGCGGCCCGATCGAGGGGTCGATGCCGTAGAGGCCGACGCGCGAGCCGAAGATGTCCGTGGTGTCGCCGAACGGCACCAGCGCGAACGCGGCGACCGCGGTGATGATCGAGATCACCGGCGCCGCGTAGTAGAGCGGGCCGACCGAGGTGACCGGGCGCGAGTTCTCCTTGGTCGCGAACTTGACGATCTCCGCGAGCGGCTGCAGCAGCCCGAACGGGCCCACGCGGTTGGGGCCGTAGCGGTTCTGGAAGCGCCCGAGCAGCTTGCGCTCGTAGACGATCACCAGCGGCAGAATCCCGAGCGCCACGCTGAAGATCAGGAGCGCCTTGATGATCTGGATCCACCACGCCTCGTAGAGGGTGTCGAGCGCGAGCGTCATACGAGCGCCTCCTCCACCGACGGCTCCTCCTCGGGGGGCTCCGGCTCGACCGGCTCGGGAATCGGCCCGATCTCGACGGTCCCGCCGCGCAGGTGGTTGGCGCTGTCCGCCGTGATCGCGCGCTGCAGGAACGCCGTCCCCGCCGGCGCGCGCTCGCGCACCGCGACGCGGGCGCGGACGGCGGTGCCTGACGCATCGGTGACCGCCATCTCGGCGCCGTCGGTGAGCCCGAGCGCGTGCGCGTCGGCGGGGGAGACCTCGACGCGCTGGGAGGGGTGCAGGAAGGCAAGCGCCGGCGATGCCGCGACCTCGAGCGATGCCCAAACCGAGCGATATGAGCCGGCCGCCAGGGCACCGGCGCCCAGGCTGGGTAGCGGGCGCGGCGGCCGCGTCTCGATCCTCTCGCCGGGCGGCGGAAGCGCCGAGGCCTGCTCGCGCTCCGGCCAGCGCACGCCGCGCCCCGCCAGCTCCTCGAGCGTCAGGCCGGCGTAGAAGGAGACGGCGTCAAACAGCGCCGCGCTCGCCAGCGGGCCGTTGGCGAGCGCGGGCTCCGAGCCGAGCCGGGCGGCGAGCTCCGCGAGGATCCACCATTCGCCGCGGACCTCGCCCTGGCGGGCGATCGCAGGGCGCAGGCGCTGCAGGCGCCCGTCCGGGTGCGTGACGGTTCCCTCCTTCTCGGCGGCCGCCTCGGCCGGGAAGATCACGCTTGCGTGCTCGCGCAGGCCGTCGGTCAGGAAGGCGGCGTGCGCGACCACGGTCGTGGCGTGCTCGAGCGCCTGCTCCCAGGCCGGGCGGTCGGGCAGCTCGTGCAGCGGGTCGACGCCGAGCAGATACAGCGCGGTCAGCTCGCCGCCTGAGAGCGCGCCGGCGATCGCGGGTGTGTCGAGGCCGACCTCGGTCTGTGCGAGGCCGGGGCCGACGCCGCAGGCGGCGCCCGCCTCGCGCAGCCCGCGTCCGTTGGCGGCGTCGGGGACCCCGATCATCCCGGCCCCGGCGGTCGCGGCGAGGCCGAGCGCGTCGGCGAGCTCGAGCAGGCCGCCCGCACCGCCGTCGAGCAGCCGCTCGCCGTAGAGGATCACGATCTCCGCGCCGGCCTCGCGCAGCGCGGTGGCAAGCGCGGCCAGCGCCTCGGGGTCGGCTCCCGCAGCACGAGCCGCCGCGGCGGCGTCCTCGCCGCGCGCCGCCACGGCCAGCGCGGCGGCGGCCTCGGCGCCACGCCCCGGGGCGTAGCGCAGCGCCAGCGCGCTTGGGTCGAGCGCGCTGGGGCGCTCGCTCGCGACGAACAGCTTGACCTGGTTGCGCCGCACGCCCTTGCGGATCCGAAGCTCGAGGATCGGCGCGTCGTCGAGCGGCTCGCAGTCGAGCACGAGCACGGCGTGCGCGAACTCGAGGTCCGAGACGGTCGCGGCCAGCGTGGGCGCGGCCAGCGCGCGCCAGGCGTCCAGAGAGACCGCGCCGGCCGGTCGCGAGTCGATGTGGGGCGAGCCGAGCACGTCGCGCAGCAGCCGGCCAAGCAGGAGGCCCTCCTCGTTGCTCGCGCCGCCGCCGGCGATCGCGGCGCTCCGCGCGCCGGCGCGGCGCAGCCCGTCGGCGGCCTCGCTCAGGGCGCGCTCCCAGCTGACCTCGCGCAGCTGTCCGCCGTCGCGGATCAGCGGCGCCGTGATGCGCTCGTCGGCGTGAACCGCCTGGTAGGCGAAGCGGCCCTTGTCACACAGCCAGCCGTCGTCGACCTCCTCGTTGTCGCGGGCGAGCACGCGCAGGACGCGCTCGTCGCGCACCGTCAGCGTCACGTTGCACTGCGCCGGGCACAGCGTGCAGAGCGTGCCCGAGCCCTCGATCTCCCAGGGACGGGCGCGAAAGCGGTAGGGGCGTGAGGTCAGCGCGCCGACGGGACACAGCTCGATGATGTTGCCGCTGAACGGCGCCACGTAGGGGTGCCCGTCGAAGGTGCCGACGAAGGAGTGCGTGCCGCGCTCGAGCAGGATCAGCTGGTAGTCCTCGGAGATCTCCTGCGAGTAGCGCACGCAGCGGTAGCAGAGGATGCAGCGCTCGCGGTCGATCGCGATCAGCGGCGAGAGCTCGAGCGGCTTGCGGAAGTGGCGCTTGGGCTCGATGAAGCGCGAATGGCCGTCGCCCCAGCCGAAGGTGATGTCCTGCAGAGGGCACTCGCCGCCCTTGTCGCAGACCGGGCAGTCGAGCGGATGGTTGATCAGCAGGAACTCGACGACGGCCTGCTGCGCGACGACCGCGCGCTCGGAGCGGGTGTGCACGACCATCCCGTCCTTGACCGCGGTCGAGCACGCGGTCTGGAGCTTGGGGATGCCTTCGATCTCCACCAGGCACATCCGGCAGGCGCCGACCGGGTGCCCGAGCTTGGGCTCGTAACAGAAGACCGGGATCTCGACGTCGCCGAGCTTGGCCGCATCGGCCAGCATCGTGTTCTCGGGCGCCTGGACCTCGCGGCCGTCGATCGAGAAGGTGATCGTGGCGGGCGCCGGGCGCGGCATCAGGCGACCGCTCCGGCGATCTGCCGCGAGAGCATGTGCGCCTCGAACTCCTCGCGGAACTTCACGATCATCGAGCCGATCGGCATCGCCATCGCATCGCCCAGGACGCACAGGCAGTTGCCGATGATGTGCTCCTGGACCGAGGCCATGATGTCAAGGTCCATCGGCGTCGCCTCGCCCGCGTCGATCCGCTCGAGCATGCGCACCGTCCAGTTCGTCCCCTCGCGGCAGGGCGTGCACTTGCCGCAGGACTCGTGGCGGTAGAACTTCGCGAGCTTCAGCGCGACGTCGAGCACGGGCGTCGAGTCGTCGACGACGATGATCGCGCCCGAGCCGAGCATCGTCCCGGCCTTCGCGAGCGAGTCGAAGTCGTAGGGGACGTCGAGGTCCGCCTCGGTCAGGACCGGCGAGCTCGAGCCGCCCGGGAACCAGAGCTTGACGCGGCGGCCGTCGGGCGGGCCGCCAGCGAGATCGAAGATGATCTCGCGCGAGGGGGTGCCGAGCTCGATCTCGTAGTTGCCGGGCCGCTTGACATGGCCGGAGACGGAGACGACCTTGGTGCCGGCGGAGTTGGCGACGCCGAGCTTGGCGTACTCCTCGCCGCCGACGGCGATGATGTGGGGCATCGTCATCAGCGTCTCGACGTTGTTGATCAGCGTCGGCCCCTGGTAGAGGCCCTGGATCGCCGGGAACGGCGGCTTCAGGCGCGGATTGCCGCGCTTGCCCTCGAGCGAGTCGAGCAGCCCGGTCTCCTCGCCGCAAATGTAGGCGCCGGCGCCGCGGTGCAGGACGATCGAGCAGGAGAAGTCGCTGCCGAGAATGCCCTCGCCGATGTAGCCGGCCGCCGCGGCCTCCGCCAGCGCCGCGTCGAGGATCCGCGCCTGCGCCTCGTACTCGCCGCGGATATAGATGAAGGTGCGTGTGATGCCGGCGCCCCGCGCCGCGATCAGGATCCCCTCGATCAGCATGTGCGGGCACTTCTGCATCAGCTCGCGGTCCTTGAAGGTGCCCGGCTCGGACTCGTCGGCGTTGCAGACGAGGTACTTGTCCATGTCGCCCTTGGGCAGGAAGGAGGACTTGCGCCCAGCCGGGAAGCCGGCGCCGCCGCGCCCGCGCAGTCCGGAGGCGTCGATTTGCGCGACGATCGCCTCGGGCTCCATCGCGAGCGCCTTGCGCAGCGCTTCGTAGCCGCCCCGGCGCTGGTAGACCTCGAGCGTCGCCAGCCCCGGTTCGTCGATGTCGCGCAACAGGATCGGCGCCTGGCTCATGCGCCGCCCTCGCTGTTCGCGTTCGGGTCGGCGGTGCGGCGCAGGGCCAACGCGAGCTCGGGGATCGGGTCGCGCCCGGCCGCCAGGTCGTCGACCAGGCGGCGCGCGTCGGCCAGCTCAAGCGGCCCGTAGTACGCATGGTCGACTGAGACCATCGGTGCGATGTCGCACGCCCCGAGGCACTCGAACGCGCGCAGGTTGATGTTGGGGTCATCAGCCGCCGCCGCCTCGAGCGCGGCGTAGAGCTCGTCGGCGCCGCGCAGCGAACAGGAGATGTTGGTGCAGACGTAGACCGAGTGGCGGCCGACCGGCTCGAGCTCGAACATGTCGTAGAAGGTCGCCACCGACGTCAGGTAGGCCGGAGTCACAGCCATCACGCAGGCGACCTGCTCGATCGCCTCTGGCGAGCACCAGCCGTGGCGGCGCTGCGCCGCTGCGAGCGCCGGCAGCGCCGCCGAGTGACGGTCGGGGTAAAGGGCCATCGCCGCCTCGATCTCGCTGCGCAGCTCGGCCGGGACGGCGACCAGCGCCGGGTCAGGTACGCCCGCGGGGTCCTTGTCGAGGTCGGCGGCGCGGTCCCAGCCGGGCACGCGCGAGCCGTGCGCGTAGCGCGTGACGGCCATCAGCGGTCGATCCCTCCGAGCACCGGGTCGAGCATCGCCAGCGTCGCGATCAGATCGGCGATGTAGGAGCCGCGCACCATCGGTGCGGTCGCCTGCAGGTTGACGAAACTCGGGTCGCGCATGTGCACGCGCGCGGGCTTCGAAGAGCCGTCGGAGCGCACGAAGCAGCCGAGCTCGCCGCGCGGTCCCTCGATCGGGTAGTAGACCTCGCCCGGCGGCACGCGGAAGCCCTCGGTGACGAGCTTGAAGTGGTGGATCAGCGCCTCCATCGAGGTCGCGAGCTCGTGGCGCGGCGGCAGCGCGACCTTGCGGTCCTCGGTGATGTGCGGTCCCTCTGGGAGCCCGTCGAGCGCCTGCTCGATGATCTTCACCGACTCGTAGATCTCGGCCAGGCGGACCGCGAAGCGGTCGTAGTTGTCGCCGACGGTGCCGACCGGGATCTTGAAGTCGAAGTGCTCGTAGGAGCTGTAGGGCGCGGCCTTGCGCAGGTCCCAGGGGTTGCCGGACGCGCGCAGCAGCGGGCCGGTGACGCCCAGCGCGAGCAGCGAGGCCTCATCGAGCGGGCAGGTGCCGCGCAGCCGCTGGAGCAGGATCTCGTTGCGGCGCAGGAGGTCGCCGTACTGGTCGGCGCGCCCCGGCATGATCTTGATGAACTCGCGCAGCTTCGCCTCCCAGCCGCGCGGGATGTCCTCGATCACGCCGCCGACCTGGAAGTAGCGCGTGTGCATGCGCTGGCCCGAGGAGAACTCGAACAGATCGAGGATCGTCTCGCGCTCGCGGAAGCAGTACCAGAACATCGAGATAGCGCCGAGGTCCAGCGCGCTCGTTCCGAGCCACACCAGATGGGACATGATCCGGTTGAGCTCGAGGTGGATCACGCGCAGGTACTGGGCGCGAGCGGGCACCTCGCACTCCAGCAGCGTCTCGACGGCGCCGCAGAAGGCCATCGCGTTGAAGTAGTAGCCGAGGTAGTCCATCCGCTCGATGACGGGGATCACCTTCCAGTAGGCCTTGTCCTCCGCCGTCTTCTCGATGCCGGTGTGGACGTAGCCGATGATCGGCACGAGGTCGCGCACGATCTCGCCCTCGAGCGTGACCAGCAGGCGCAGCACCCCGTGGGTCGCGGGGTGGTGGGGCCCGATGTTGAGCGTCAGCAGCTCGACGGTCTCGCCACCGCGCTGCTCGGAGATCTGGGTCTCCAGCGCCGACATCGTGACCGACTCCTCGCGAGCGCGGTACTGCGAGTGGGTGCTCACCGGGTCCACCCGGGGCTGGTCGCGTCGTTGTGGGTGAACAGCACCGGCTCGCCGCCGATCGGGAAGTCGCGCCGCTGCGGGTGC
>Ga0182024_10022300_pt1 | contig 11421 bp, 8 predicted proteins | sample P32metaG_FD_120480 | JGI IMG/M metagenome (GOLD analysis project Ga0182024, IMG submission 120480) | Permafrost microbial communities from Stordalen Mire, Sweden - P3-2 metaG (Illumina Assembly) | ecosystem: Environmental > Terrestrial > Soil > Wetlands > Permafrost | place: Sweden: Stordalen... | reverse complement strand
CCGCGGCGCCGGCGATCGCGGCCTTTCCGCTAACAGCCTCCCACGCCTCCTGCGCTGCCCGGCCAACCAGCACCACCACCGGCCGCGCGGCATCACTCTCCGTCGCTTTCCGTAAGTTGGGCTCGATCAACATGCGGGACTCCGCGCCTGCCGTGCTCTCTAGCGAATTACGCCGGCAAATCGATCTCGTAGCGAGCCACCAGTTCGTGCGCGGTCCGCGCGTCGGCCGCCCCGCGCAGCTCGGTCAGGAACGTGGCGTCGGCCAGCAGCCGACTCAGTCGAGCCAGCACCTGCAGGTGTCCCCGATCTTCGATCGACAGAATCAAGAAGAAGATGTCCGTCAGCGTATCCTTGGCTCCGCCGAAAGGAATGCCCCGGGCCGTCCGGCCCAGCGCCAGAAAAGGTCGATCCAGGATCGCCTCCAGCGGACGCCGCGGATGCAAAAGTGCCGCGCCATTGTCGAGCGCCGTGGGACACAAATCCTCGCGCATGCGGACCGCTTCGACCATTTTGGGCGCATCCCACAACCAGTGGGTCTGGGCGGCCAACTCGCACATCGAACCAATGACCGACTGCCGCGTCCTGGCCGCCAGCGGAATGGCGATCGCTTCGAGTGGCAGCATGGCGGCGAGCGAGACTTGCGCCTCGACCATCCCCCCCGGCGGACGCCGCAGCGCGGTTTCCATCTGTTTCAACTCGTCGTCGGTCGACAATCCCATCCGCTCTTCCAGCCAATGATGGATCGTCGCCGGCGAAAACCGCCATTGTCCGCCAACCCTGCGCCCCGGCAATCGGCCCCGGTCGGCCAACTTAGCCACTTGGACCGGATCGACGTGCAAGTAGGCCGCCAGGCGTTCGATGTCAAAATCGTCGTCGGCCATGATCTTCGCTTTGATGGTTTCCGGAGCCGAGCGAAAAGAATTCGCCGTTCGATTCTCTCGGTGGTACTTAGCTAGCAACCTACACCAGTCCACGAAAGGACACCAGCGCCAGGATTCATTCGGGCTCTATTCGAAACGATGCCAGCAGCCGGTCCGACCAGTGCTGCGCTGACAGCAAATAAAGCGAAGCACGGTACGGTTCCGGACCGACAGAACCAGTTCTCTGTGGGATACACTACTTCGGATTTCGGCGTCATGGCAGGAAGGTGAGGTTAGGATGACAATTCACCTGGGGCTTACCGACAACACCGATCACTTCGATTCGACCGAGAATCTGGCCCTCAAACGACGGATCGCCAACCACCTGCAGCGACGATTTCCGAACCTCGACACGATTGAAATCGAGGCGCATCGCGGCACCGTCATCCTACGGGGAACCGTCTCCTCGGTCGCCCGCCGATGGCGGTGCGTCGACTCGTGTCGTTACGTGGCAGGCGTAGTAAACGTGATCGACCGGCTCGTCATATTGTATTGCCTGCCTATGTTCTCCAAAACATTGCGGGCGGTTGGAAACACCCAAGACGATTTCCCTCGCATAAAGCCACACCTGAGAGATGCCATCAGCGATCATCCATGACGGCAAAACGTGGCCGGCCAGTTCCTTGAACTGGTTTGCTCGTTTGCCCTGGGGGGCAAAAATCTTTGCCCTCGGTGCTTCTGGAAGGCAAGCTCCGTTGTTCTAGCGCGACATTCGATTTTTTCGATTGTCGAGTAAGGATGCTCGCCATGATCCGCTATTCGGTCCTCCTCCCGCGGCTAAACGCCGGCCACCAACTGGCGTGTCAGCTTCCCGAACTGTGCCGAGTGCTCGACTTGCTGGTTCTCCCCTACGAGGTGATTTGCATCGATCCCGTGTCGCCCGGCGTACGTGCCGCGATCGGGCCACTCCTCGGCCAATATCCATCTTTGCGAGTTCTGACGCTCGATCACCCGCGCGGGCTCGAAGCCGCGCTGACCGCCGGCATCGCCGCCGCTCGCGGAGAGTTGGTGATCGCCATGGGGCCGGGCGCTCAGTACCCCGTGCATCAAATCCCAAACTTGATTGCGGAATTATCGCGCGCCGACATTGTCTTTGCTCGTCAACACCTGGTCGGCTGGGCACACGCCTGGCAAAAGTTAAGCGGCCTCGCCGGCCGGTGCTTGTTCGGTCTGGAAGTGCGCAACACCGACAGTTTGTTTTGGGCGGCCCGGCGCGAAGCGATCGCCGGACTCAGTTTGCCCCCCGGCAACGCGCGAACGTTGCCGTGGCTGGTGGCGATGCGAGGGTTTCGAATCGGCGAAATCTCCGTCCAGCTACCGTCGAGCCGTCCGCCGGCCGACCATGCCTGGCCCCACCCTGGCGATCTGTCGGCGGCTTGGAGTTTCCGGCGGCGTGATCGTCGTCGCAAGCGACCTGGCAAACGAGGTCTCGTCGGTAAGAAAGGCAATTTAGCCATCGCAACCTTCCAGGGTCGCGTCATGCCGATTGATCTCCACGCCATCAAACCGGCAATCTAGCCAGTCTGGCGAGGCGGAGCCCGTCTCTCCGGCTTTCGTCTTACCGATGCGCCGCACCGGTGGTCAGACCGTTGGCGTCGGTCGGCGATCGGGCCGAAAAACCTGTCTTGACACCCGCTCGGAAATCGCCAGAATCCGCCCCACCAAATCAGAAGCCTCGTGGGCGGCGGAGCGGTGGCCAGGATGCCCCGCAAAACGCCGCGACCCGAGTTTTCCACGCAAACCGATTACGCGAACATCCCTTGGGCGCACCACCTGGCAAGGAGGCCACCGGCGCCGTGCTGAACCCCGCACTCACCTCTGGCGTCTCGCTCGGCGACTTGTTCGCCGGTGCCCAGTTTCTGGGAGCCGGCGAAGTGCGCGTCGAGTCGTGCAGCGTCGATTCGCGCCGTTGTCGATCCGGCGATTTGTTCGTCGCGCTGGCCGGTGTGTCGCACGACGGCCACGATTTTGCCGCCGATGCCGTGGCTCGCGGGGCAACCGCCGTCCTCTGCCAGCGGCCGATCCCGGCCCTCGCCGTGCCGCAATGCGTCGTCTCCGATAGCCACACCGCCCTCGGTCATCTCTGCCAAGCCCTGGTCGGAAACCCCAGCCGGCGGGTGCGCGTCGTAGGAATCACCGGCACCAACGGAAAAACAACGACCACGGCCCTCGTCGCCAGCGTGCTGCGAGCGGCCGGCTGCGGTGTCGGACATCTCGGCACCCTCGGCTACTCCGACGGTGTCGAAGTCGCGCCGGCAACGCTCACGACTCCCTGCGCTCCAGAGCTGGCAAAGTGGCTGGCCCGCATCGAAGCCAACGGTTGTTCGCACGCCGTGATGGAAGTTTCCAGCCATGCACTGGCCCTGGGCCGCGTGGCCGGCGTCGAGTTCGACGTCGCATGTCTGACCAACATTTGGCGCGACCATCTCGATTTTCATGGCAGCCTGGGCGAATATCGCCGGGCCAAAGCCCGACTGTTCGAACATCTACGGCCCAGTGGATTGGTCGTGCTCAATGTCGACGATCCGGTCGCCGCCCGTTTCTCGGCCACGCTCGATCGTCCGGTGTTGACCGTTTCCATGCGAGGGCCGGCCGAAGTGACCGCCACGGTCGTCGACCGTTGCCGCAGCGAACAAACCATTTTGATTACGGCCGGCACCCAAACCGCCGCCGTCCGCACCGCCATGATCGGCGATCATCACGTCTCGAACTGCCTGGTGGCCACCGCCGTCGGACTGGCCCAGGGATTCGAGTTGCCGACGATCGCGGCCGGTCTCGAAGCGGTTCAATCCGTTCCCGGCCGGCTCGACCGGATCGAGTGTGGCCAGCCGTTCGGCGTGTTTGTCGACTACGCCCATACGCCCGACGCCCTGGCCACTGTGCTCGATACATTGGCCGAAGTGACCGAGGGCCGACTGATTTGCGTCTTCGGGGCCGGTGGCGATCGCGATCGCGAAAAGCGGCCGGCCATGGGCAGCGCCGTTGCTCGCCGGGCCGACCTGGCGATCATCACCAGCGACAATCCCCGCGGCGAAGAGCCGGCGGCAATCGCTCGCCAGATTCTGGCCGGCACCGATCAGGCCGATTCCCGGGCCGACGTCGCGGTCGAACTCGATCGCACGCAGGCCATCCAGCGGGCATTGGCCCTGGCCGAAAGCGGCGATTGCGTCCTGATCGCCGGCAAAGGACACGAAACGTATCAACTGGTGGGCAAAGATCGGCTGCCGCTCGACGACCGCCAGATCGCCCGCTCTTGGCTTTACAACATCGGCGGTGCGGGCTCCGCAAGCTTGCCTTCCGGATCGGTTTCTAACTGAGGCTCGTGTGATGCAAGGTCTAACCGTTTCCCAGTTGCACCAAGTGGTCGGCGGACGTTTGCGCATGGCCACCCTGCCCCCGCCGGCCGGAGAGGCCGCGCCGGTCGGGCGGATCGTCATCGATAGCCGCCAGGTCGAACCGGGCGACACCTTTTGGGGACTCGCCGGCACCCAGCACAACGGTGGCAGCTTCGCCGAAGACGCCTACGCTCGTCGAGCGGCAGGCGTGGTGGTGGCGGGCCGCTATGTTCAGCCGGCACCCGCCTGCTGGAGCCTGGAAGTCGACGACGCGTCGGCCGCATTGACCCGCCTGGCCACTTGGAATCGCGACCGATTCACCGGCCGCGTCGTCGCGGTAACTGGCAGCGTCGGCAAGACGACCACGCGGCAGATGATCCACGCGGTGTTGGGCCAATCGCTCGACGGTTCGGCCAGCCCACGAAATTACAACAATCACCTCGGTGTGCCGCTGAGCCTGTTCGAGCTCGAACCCCGTCACGACTATGCAGTGCTCGAAGTCGCGGCCAGCCGCCCCGGCGAGATCGGCACCTTGGCCGAATTGGTCCGGCCCGAGATCGGCGTGATCACCCGGCTGGGCGAAGCCCATCTGGGCGGCTTCGGCAGCCCCGAATCGCTCGTCGGCACCAAACTCGAACTGCTCGCGCACCTGCCCCAAGGTGGCTGGGCCGTCCTGTCGGGCGACGACGAGCGGATGCGCCGCGCCGTCGACTGCCAACAGGCAAACATCGTTTGGGTCGGTCGATCGCTCGACTGCGATCTGGTGGCCACCGGCGTCCAAAGCAAAAACGGCCGGCTCCACTTCATCGCCGACGGACATCCGTTCGACGTCCCGGTCTGGGGACGCCACCACCTGGCCAGCGCGCTGGCGGCCATCGCCGTGGGCAAGATCTTTGGTTTGTCGCGGGACGAAATCTCCGACGGCCTGGCCGGCTTCGAGCCGCCGCCACAGCGCTGCGAGATCAGCCAGATCGGCGACACCACGATCATTAACGACACCTACAACGCCAGCCCCACGGCCATGCGTGCCGCGCTCGAGCTGCTGCGAAACTTCGAGGCCCCAGGCCGGCGCGTCGTCGTCTGTGGCGACATGCGCGAACTCGGCGAGCACTCCGACGAATTCCACCGCCGCCTGGGTGACGAGGTCGTCACGCTCTGCGGAGCCGATCTGCTGGTGGCCTGTGGACAACACGCTCACGAAGTGGCCGCCGGCGCCCGTCAGGCCGGCATGTCGCCCACCTGCGTGATGGCCTGCCGCTCGCCGCAAGAAACTCTGTTTTTGTTGGATCAAGCGCTCGCCCCCGGCGACGTCGTACTCGTCAAAGGCTCGCGGGCGCTGGCCATGGAACGCCTGGTCACCGCGCTCGAAGCCCGCGTGTTGGCCAGGGCCGCCTGAACCGAACCATTTCGCGCCGCGCTCGCGGCGAGTCTGAAACCGAATTCGAGATCACGCATCACCAAAACAATGTTAGGAGTTCCGTCGTCGGTGTAGAGTTTGCGGGAACTCGACACTACCCTCCCTCCTGGGTTGAGGCTTTAACTTGTCAGGCCAGCGGTTACTGGGTCGATCGCTCTGACGAGTGCTTCGCGACGGAACTCATGACTGGCACCGGGGTGGCTTTGGTCACCCCGGTGTCAGGGAACACGGCCGGGCGGGGCGCCCCAAACAGCGTCTCGCCCGGCCATTTTTTTTCGTCTTCGCCGGCAACCCCGGCTTGCGTTTCAGAGCACATCGTGCGGCCGATCGGCCTTGCGGCTCCTCCACTTGGAAAGGAGACACGTCAGGGATGCTGTTGTGGTTTCTCGACTGTCTCGCCCGCGCCACGCTGGGGCGGCCCGTTTGCCAATCGCTGGAAAAAACGACGCTCCGCGGCGCCCTGGCAGCCGTGATCGCCTTTGCCTTCGCGCTCGTTTTTGGACGGCAGTTGATCGCCTGGCTGCGCGGGCGCTTTCGCGAACCGATCAAAACCGCCTCGCCGCGCGTCGCTCAATTGCACGCCGCCAAAGAAGCCACGCCGACCATGGGTGGCCTGTTCATCGCCGCCGGAATCGTCATCAGCACGCTCCTGCTGACCGACATCGGCAATCCGCTGGTCTGGCTCGGCGTGGCACTCACCGTCGCGCTGGCCGCGCTGGGCGCGCTCGACGATCTGGCAAAACTTCGCAGCGCGGCCCGCGGTTTGTCGCCACGCGCAAAACTGGCCGGTCAATCGGTCATCGCCCTGGCCGTCGCATTGGCCGTCTATGCCCAGCACCGTCACACGCCCGGTGCGCTGGAGCTCCATTTCCCGCTCGTCGGGGTCAGCTTGTCGCTAGGGCTATGGTTTGTTCCGCTGGCCGTCCTGGTGTTGGTCGGATCGTCGAACGCCGTCAACCTGGCCGATGGACTCGACGGACTGGCCGGCGGCTGCCTGCTGCTGACCACCGCAACCATGGCCGCCTTGGTCTATGCCAGCGGGCATGCAGGCTGGGCCGAATATCTCGGCGTCCCTCACATACCCCACGCCGCCGAAGTCGTCGTCTTGGCGGCTGCCGTGGTCGGCGCAATCCTGGGATTCTTGTGGTTCAATTGTTATCCGGCTTCGGTCTTCATGGGCGACACCGGTTCGCTGCCGCTCGGCGGCCTGCTCGGCTATTTCGCGATCGTCTGCCGGCAGGAATTGATGCTGGTGGTCGTCGGCGGCGTCTTCGTCGCCGAGGCGGCCAGCGTGTTGTTGCAAATCGGCAGTTGCCGTCTGCGCCAAAAGCGTCTGTTCCGCTGTGCGCCGCTGCACCATCATTTTCAATTTCTTGGCTGGGCCGAAAACAAAATTGTCGTTCGCTTTTGGATCGCTTCGGCGCTGGCCGCCATCGCCGGCCTGGGGATCGTCAAACTCGACGCCCAGATTGCCGCGGAAACAACCGCGCAGCCCGCCGGCCAAATTGCAGCGCAGCCCGCCGGCCAAATTGCAGCGCAGCCCGCCGGTCAAATTGCAGCGCAGCCCGCCGGTCAAATTGCAGCGCAGCCCGCCGGTCAAATTACCGCGCAGCCCGCTGGAAGAAACACCAGGCAGCCCGCTGGAAAAAACACCGCGCAGCCCATAGACCAGCCGGCCGTCGCCCACGGCCAGCGCGAACCCAACCTCCTCACCGCTGGTCAAAACCGCCATGTTCACTGAGCCACAACACATCGTCTTTGCCGGCGGCGGCACCGCCGGCCACCTCTTTCCCGGCCTGGCCGTGGCCCACCTGCTGCGCCGCGCGGACCGGCGCGCGCGGATTACGTTTGTCGGCACCGGCAAGGCATTTGAGCGGCAGCACGTCACCGCCGCCGGCCACGAATACCTGGTCCTGCCGTCGCGTCCCTTTTCGCGACGCGTGCGCGAAGCGCTGTTGTTTCTGGCCGACAACGTGTCGGGCTATTACGCCGCCCGCCGCTTTCTGACGGCCGAGGGCGTAACGCTCGTCGTCGGACTCGGGGGATACGCTAGTGCCGCCACCACCCGCGCGGCCAAGAACCGGCACATCCCGTATGTGCTGCTCGAACAGAATGCCGTCCCCGGCAAAGCGACGCGCTGGCTGGCCCGCGGTGCTCAGGTCGTTTGCGCCGCGTTTCCCGAAGTCCGTTCGCATCTGGCCCCCGGCTGCCGCGTCCGCATCACCGGCACACCCGTGCGCCGCGAATTCCTGCGCAATCGTCTGTCGGCTGAAGAGCGGCTGGCCGGTCAGTCCCAAACACCTGCGGGCGGTGCCGAAGCCGATTCGCCACTCACGTTCAGCGTGAGCCCAAGCGCAACGGCCGGCGCCGGCCAGCGTCAGCCGCGGCTGCTGGTGTTGGGCGGAAGTGGCGGCGCTCGCGCGCTGAACGAGCACGTTCCTCCGGCGATCTACAAGGCTCAAGCGGTTCTCGCCGGTTGGGAGATTCTGCATCAAACCGGCGAACGCGATTGCCGTTCGACCGCGGCCCTTTACGAGAAACTGGGAATCGCCGCCCGCGTCGTGCCGTTCTTTGATGACCTGCCTCGTTGGCTTGCCGGCGCCGATTTGGCGATCAGCCGCGCCGGCGGTTCGACGTTGGCCGAGCTGGCCATCTGTGGCGTTCCGGCGATTCTGCTCCCCTATCCCCGCGCCACGGGCGATCATCAGCGCAAGAATGCCGACGTGTTCGTCGCCGCCGGCGCCGCCCGCATCGTCGACCAGCGCGAAGTGATCGGCCGTCTCGACAACGCCCTGGCGCAATCGCTGGTCGAACTGGCCGGCAATCCCGCGTTGCGGCAGCAGATGGCCCAACGTCTGGCCCGCGTCGCCCGTCCCGATGCCGCTCGGCAAGTCGCCCAGTCGATCGCCGACATTCTCGTTCGCCGGCAAACCGCCGCGGCCTGACGCGGCCGCTGGTTCGTTGCTTGGCTGCGCCCGGTCGGCTACGATGGCCCGGACACATCTCTTTTGGCCAACGTACCAACCCATTCGTGGCGGCGCCGGCAATGCCCTCTCGTTTTGCTGTACCCTGCCCGGGCGTTTTATGGTTGGGTCTGGCTTGGCTGTTGCTGCTTATCGGCGCCCCCTACGAGACGGCCACGGCGGAGGAACCGCCTTCGGAGAGCGCTCCGTCGTCACCGGCTCAGCCGGCCGCGGACCCGTCGACAGGTGCTCAGCCGGCCACGGCACTGGCGGGCGACCTGGTGCGGGTGCGGCCGGAGAAGGACCGCCAAGATGAAACGGACTTGCTCAATAAAATTGATTTGGCAACGGACGTCGTTTATTCAACGGCCGAAAGTCCGGTGCCGGAATCGGAGCAGTTCCAGTTCGTCGACGGAGTGTTGCGGACGCCGGAAAAAGGAGACGCCCGGCTCTGCTTGCCTCTCAAGGCGCCGAAGTTCTACCGCTTGTCGCTCGACACGATCCGCAGGGATGAGGCGGCCGATCCGCCGATCGGCATCGGAGCCGTGATGGACGGCCACCAGTTCTTTGTCGAAATACGGATGAACACCGTCAAGCTCAGCCGGTTCTATGACCGGGAAATTGACAAGCCCCTCGTCGCGCAAAATGCACAGTGGCACGCCGAGGAACCCGCGGGAGTGGCCGAATTACTCATCGGCAATCGCGCAATGCTCGTGAAAAATCGATTTAAGTTTTTGGAATGGATGGCGGCCGGCGCGGCGTTATCGCTCGATGAGAAATGGCGGGTGCCGGCGACCGACAAGATCTTTATCGCATTTCCCAACGGGCAATTCGATCTCCGCTCGGTCAGGCTCGAACCGCTCGCGCTCTCGCAATGGACCAAGCAGGCCATCAAGCTCGTGCCGGACGGTGATATCGCTTCGGCCAGCAAAGCTGCGGTGGCCAATATCAGTGCCAAGATCGAGCCGCTTCCCGAGTTGGATGCGCTCCAATCGACAATCCTGATGCGGGCGCGACGCGGCGACTTCGACGAGCTGGAACGATGGGCCGCGCGACTGCAAAAAGACCAGCCCGTCATCGACGACAAGTTCGTCGCCGAAGATTTCTACCATTGGCTCAGCACGGCCTACGTCTCACCGTTGCCCGCCGGGACCCATGGAAAGATGGAGGGCTCTTTTCAAGCACAATTCGCCTTCATCGACGCCTGGATCAAACAGAAACCCGACTCGGTCGCTGCCCGGATCGTCAAAGGGCGCACGTATATCGCCTACGCCTGGGACATCCGCGGCGGCGGGTTCGCAAACGAAGTCCCCCCGGAAGCCTGGGAGCCCTTCCACGATCGATTGCAATCCGCCGAAGACACGCTGAACGAGGCCGCCCGGCTCACGCCTGCCGACTCTTGCGTCTTTTCCACATTCTTGAAGATCGGAAAGGCGCTGAACTGGTCTCAGAAAAAAATGGAGCGCACAATCGAGCGCGGGCTGCAGGTGTCGAAAAAAAACTTCGTGCTGATTGACGGCATGGTCATCAGTCTATTGCCGCGTTGGGGCGGCGCGCCGGGCGACTTGGGAAAATTCGCCATGCGGATGTCCGAGCGCATCGAGGGGGACGACGGGCTCTACGTTTACATCCGCGTCGCTCGCACGACGCAGTCCGCCGAGGTGACGCTCAAGCGGAACTCCGACGACCCCAAACAATTCGCACGATCTCACCGCGATTTCACCGATCCCAAGGTCGTTTTGGACGAGTTTTCGGCCGACAAGCTGCGGGCCGCCGCTGCCGTTTTGAAGAAGCGTCATCCCACGGCGAAACGATCGATGAACTACGTCTGCTGGGTCTACTGCGTTTTGGACGATCGCGCTGCGGCCAAGGAGCAATTCGCCCAAATCCTCGACAAACCCGATTTGGCCGTTTGGGGATCGCGCGACGAATTCGACCATTGGCGCCGTTGGTGCGATGAGTCGGTCGCCGAACCGTCGCAATATCTTCCAGTCGAGGGAGAAGAGATCGCTCATCTCCAAGCCTATTCCGACGGCGCGACCAAAATTCGTTTTCTGCTCGACGATCGAACCCTGATCACCGGCAACCCCACGCCGGCGAGTGCGATCAAATTCTGGGACCTCGGCCAGCAAAAAGTCGCGCGTCAGTTCGACTTGCCGGACGACCTTGGCAATCTGGCCGATCTCTGGCTGCTCGAACGTGGCCACCTATTCGTGACCATGAGCGACGGCAATAAGACGACCATCGTGGAATACATGCCCCCCGACTACGCCAGACACGGGCGCTATCCGGCGAATATCTTCGGAAATCCGTTCAGCCTGATCTCCGACGACGGGTTGACCGCCGCGTTATTCACCCCGGGCGCAGTCTCGATCGCCAATCTCCGCCAAAAGACGCAGAAAGACTTTCCCGTTCCGGAGCTAACGACCGCGGAATTAAGCCGCGACGGCAACTACCTCCTCGGCGTCGGCGACAAAATCCGTGTTTGGGACATTTTGGCCGGCACCGAGTTGTTCTCGATCGACGCGCGCCCCAAACTGTCGTGCTTCATGCGAGACGGCTCGGGAATTATTTATGCGACCGACGACAAACTGGTCGTTTGGAATATTGCCGATCAGCAGCAGCGGTTTTCCATTCCGCTCAACCCGCAACACGCGGTCCAGGCAGCGTGCAGCACCCCCGACAGCCGGTTCTTGGTGACCGCCGAGCGTCGCGTCGCGATGGACGATGGCAACGAGCGACACGTCGTCGCGCTTTATGATCTGAAGCGGCCCGAGCCCATCCAT
>Ga0182024_10022299_pt1 | contig 11421 bp, 9 predicted proteins | sample P32metaG_FD_120480 | JGI IMG/M metagenome (GOLD analysis project Ga0182024, IMG submission 120480) | Permafrost microbial communities from Stordalen Mire, Sweden - P3-2 metaG (Illumina Assembly) | ecosystem: Environmental > Terrestrial > Soil > Wetlands > Permafrost | place: Sweden: Stordalen... | reverse complement strand
TTCGTCCAGGGGGCGTTTCTGATGTGACGCGCCCCACGGCTTTCCATCGGCACGCAGAAAGACCCGATCAGCGCCAAAACGGCTTTCGGTCAAATCCCGAAAGATTTCCTGACCCTCATCGGTCAGAACGACGTGACGAACCTTTCCCTTGCTGAGTCGAATCGCGATTGTGCCGCTGTCACGGTTAAAGCTTTCGCATTTGAGACGGGTAAGTTCGGAGTAGCGGCAGCCCGAAAGCAAGGCTGCCTGGACCAGCCTGCGGAAGTCCGGTGGACAGAAATTGACCAGCCGCCGGCATTCGAGAACGCTCATGTAGCGTACAACAGCCTCATCGACTCGTTTGAACGGCCGGACTTTGCGCCAGACGATATCACTGGCAACGCGATCGGCGTAAAAGGCGCGGTTAAGGGCGGCCTTCAGCACGGTCATGATCCGGTTGGCGCTCGCCTTGCGGGCGCGGCGGGCGTCGTCATCGTCTGGGGTTTGGCGCGTTGCCGGCTCGGACGCCGTCCGCTTGCTGCGGACGCGCTTGGGCTGGGTGGCGAGGTTATTGCGCCAAAGGTTCAAGCGATCGGTGGTCAGCTTTTCGACTTGGATCGGGCCGAGTGCCGGCAAGACCCAGGCGTCCAGAACGTATTTAGCGCCCCGCACAGCGGTGGGCGACTTCTCCGCGGCAATTTCGCCGAGATAGTCGTGGACCGCATCCGCGACCGTATATGGCCCGTTGCGAAGCCTTCCCTCGAGAACCAACCGCTGACGGCCGGCCCAACGCTTTGCGTGCTCCTGTGCCTGCCAATAGTCGAGGACCTTGACGCCATCGGCCTCAAGGGTGTCATCGGCTGAGCCAATAGCTTCTGTCGCGTAGAGGCCGCCGCCCCGGTAGTGACGTGCGATCCATGAGCCCGACACCGCACCGCGGTAGTAACCAAGCCGAAGACCCTTGGCGATTTTTGCAAAATAAGGTGTGCGGCGAATGCCCAACCGGGTTCGGGCGGTTCGTGTTTCCAGAGACGAGTTTCGGGCAGAACGGGCCATGCTCGTGAGTTCGGCTTCTTCAACTTTTCTTCAAAAGGCGGTCGTGAATCGTCAAACACACTAACGTACGCGTGCGAACTAAGCAATTGAAGTTATTATGTTTATCTACGTCCGCTGACGTTCGTCAAAGTGCGACCTGAGTCTCTCTCAAGGCTGAAACAGGGGTTCAATTCCCCTAGGGAGCGCCAGCAAACTCAGGCACTTAGGTAGCCATCAGCAGCGTTCGTTGAATAATGGTTGAATAAGACGCTGGTGAACAGCGGCGAACGCTTGAGGAATTTGCTACCGACATTAGCAGACTAGCCGAGCAGCACTTGCAGTGCATGAAGGTCCCGCCGATCCCAGATTTCGGCAGTTTCTGTCTCACGCCAGACCCGCCTAAATCTTGGGGGCGGCACGAATCGTTTCATCAAGGAGAGAGGGAAAAGCCCTGAGCTGACCGCACGGTATGGGCCGTCAGCTGCGCCTCTTCAACTGTATCGATCCCTTGGTGTTGCGATCAGTCCAGTAGTGACCATTCATTTTTTCCGGCGGAGCGCCGACAATGCGATAGCGGAACGCGCCGTAATGTATTTCGGTTTCATTGCCGCGCGCGTGAATATTAGGGTCACTCTGATAAACTCCAATGAATTCATACGCACCATCATTATGACGGATCAGACGTCCTGCGAGCTGAAAAGATCTGTTTGTATTCGGTTCCTGTCCCGTTTCTAATCGAATAGATAACGACGAGTAGGTTTGCGTGATGGTGGCTGCGCCGGTAATAGCCTTGTTCTCTCGCCCTCCTTGTTCCAAGTACGATGACAGCAATTCGGCGGTCCATTCGCCGGTGAGATCAGGTGTTTTGTGAAACAGCCTGAATGGCCACCACCGCCATAATGCTCGGTCGAAAGCGGTCAAGATCGCGGTGACTATCAGAACCGTAACCGAAAATGGCTTGGCGTACTGCCAGGATAGGTCTACTCCGAAAAACCAGAGGGAAATCCCCCAGACAGAGGCGGCCACGATTATGATCACAGAGATCGAAAAGCCTGATGGCATGCATGAATCTCATGGCTGAGGAAATGGACATCGAGGCAGTGCTTCGGAAGGTACATTCTCAGGGCCTTCCCCGCTACCCTTTGTTGGTCGTCTTCTTCACGGGAGGCGAAGAGCCGCCAGACTGTGTTTCGATGCTTCGCCAGCCGATGCCGAACGGAGGTTTTGCTCTCGGTGAGGACTTCTGCAACAGAGTCCAAGAAGCAATGGCGAGCAATGAAAGCGCCCACGATGGAGCCGTTGCATTTGGCCGTATAGGGGTGTCCGACGCCTACAAGTGCGCAGGATGGTCGTACCGCATTGTCGCAAGGCAAGCGCCCCATGCCGCAGAGGCAAACAGAGGAGCCGCCTACAATAGTGCGATATCGTTGTCGTTGAGTGCCGGTGTTGATCGGGTTTGCCTGTTTTCTCGCTCTGAGCTTGAAGTCTTTTCCGGCGGGAAGCGAGCAGTCTTTCTGAAAGTTCGGTAGCGTCGGGATGCTAAAGGATTTCGGGCTCCAGTTCGACGGCTTCGATCTCGTTTCAGCTGTGGCGGCGGTACGGAAGAAAGTTCGTCGCCCGTTGGGCTCAGGGCGAAGCTCCATTCACCCCGCGCCGATCTTTTACTGGGTGATCTGATAATTGCCCCGGAACGTGGCAAAGTCTTCTCCGACGCCCATCACTGTCTCCCAACAGCACCTTGCCGCAGCCGGCGTTCGAATATCTTGATCATGTTGTGCCTGCTCCGGGTGGCTGGCTTGACGCAACCTGCGCCGCCGGAGGCTGCTTGGCGGCAAATTTGGTCTCCTGAAACTTCACGTGATCAGCCAGATTGTCCGGCGAATAATCCATCGCCTCGTAGAAGTGGGGGACGCGTTCGGCGGCAGCCCGCTTGTAGACAGAAGAATGCAGGACCGCCTGCGGATCGACATGTCGGAGACCCTTTGGCCAGCGAAAGCCCCAGAAGCCCGGCTCCCGCTCGTCGTGCTGCGGACCTAGCGGATCCGGGCGAACCTGCAAGAGCAGCGGGTTGACCTTGATGCCGTGGCCGGTTGGGCCGGTTTCGTCGGGCAAGTTCACGGCAGCATGCGTCATCCATTCCAGCGAGATATCGGACAGCCGCGATTCGTTTTCCAGGTAGCTGCCGCCGACGTCGGAGTGGTTGCCGGCAAACCATACCTGCTGCAGCCAATCCGGATCGGTGTCCTTGCGTGGCGGACCTTTGTTGCTTTTGCTGCCCCACTTGACGATCGCGAAGTCCGCGCGGTTCTCATCGATCGAGAGCGCGTGCCGGGCGTATCGGACGTCATTGTCCAAATGAGGATCGTAGAACTTCATCTTCGGTGATGTGAAATGTAGCGTCTGCCAGAACGAATAGTCCTTCAGCCCGGTCGCGTAACGCAGATGGGAAACGACGTACCAGATGCCGGCGCCGGCCAGCGCCACGGCGGTCAGCAGCCAAAACGCCGCCCAGAACGGTAACAGCATCGATAGCAGCCAGCTTAGGAGCAGTATGAGGACGACGGCGCCGCCGAACATCGCCGCCGAAAGCCGGTAGCTTCCTAACGATGCGACAGTATCGAATACGCCGATGAAGTAGGGGTTGGCGTTCGGCAATCCCGCCGCATCGGACTTGTATTTTAGGCGAAACCGGAGTGCGATGGCCTTGCGCTGGTCGACGTATTTCTCGTCCGCCGGCGAACTGACATGCTGGTAAACGTTCTTGACAGCCTCGCTTGCGATCTTCTTGACGGATTTCGCGTCACGGCGTAGTGGCGTCCTTCCGTCCCCCATTGTGGTCGGCACCCCGCACAGCGACAGCACCGCGGCGAGGCATCGCACGGTGTAGGCCCCTCTGGAGAAACCGATCACGAAAATCCGGTCTCCGGGTTGCCACATGCTCAGGATCGCCGCGTAGCAGTCGACGATGTTGGTGGTGATGCCAAGCCCGGTCGCGAGGCTGAAGAGATTGTGCAGCCAGCGATAGGCCCGGATGATGAAGAAGGCGCCTTCCGGCGGCATCGAGCCGAGACCGGCATCGTAGTACGTCACCTGTTCGGCTGGATTGATGGAGGTGTCGGGACCGCAGCGCGTGGCGCGGTACAGCTTGTAGACGTTGCTGCGCCGTTCGTCCGGGCGTAGACCGCCGACCTGGCCGGTACCGTCCGAGAAAACGATGATGTTTTTGGCCATCGTGCCCCCCTGCGCGACCTTCAGTGATAAAATTTCGGCGCCGGCGGACGGTGCGCCAGCGTCGTGATGACTTGCGGATCGTTGCTGAGCGCCTGGTAACAGCCGTCAGCCATGCCGAGCAGCGTTTGGCGGCGACTAGCGGTCGCGAGGTCAAGCCCGAGATCCAAGACCTGTTCGTGCGACGGCTGCGCGTCGAATCGAACGTAGCGCGGGCCGAGCTGATGCTTCAGCATGAAGTCGACCAATTGCTGCTGGGAGGACAAGATGGTGGAGATCAGCCGGTTGTTTTCGAGCCAGAGTTTTTGTCCGAAATTGCGACCGAGCGAACTCGGCAAGGAAAATTTGCTGGTCGTGGTACCGATGCTGAGGACACTGATGTCCTCGATCTTCTGATTTAGGAAATGGACCGCTTCATGCACGGCGCACATGTCCGGAGCGTTAACGACGACGCCGCCGTCGATGAAGTTGCTGTTGTCGATCTTGGCCATCGGGAAATAAAGCGGGGCCGCCGCTGTCGCCATCGCGACGTCTGCCGCCGACAGCTTGCAGTCGTTCATGAAGTTGGGGTGATGCGCCGTTTTGAACATCTGGACGCTGCCCTTCGTCATGTTGACGGAAGGAATCAGGAGCCTGGTCCGGGCATCGCCAAGCCGAGTGCCTTTGCCGACGACCTCCTCGATCTTCTCACGGAGAACTGTTCCGTCATATTTGGGAAGGCGCCATTGAGACCAACGTGCCTTCCATTTTGCCGGGCGCCACCTGGGCGGCTCGCCCCTGGTGAAGATTTCCTCGCCATGGTCGAGAAACATCTTCCGGATGGATTCCGCGCTCTTGCCAAGACCTAGGCCCAGGGCGATCACGCCGCCGATCGAGGTCCCGGTGATGAGGTCAAAGCAGTCGCCGATTGGTCTTTTCGCCTGCTCTTCGAGCTTTGCCAGGATGGCGCTTGTGAACAGGCCACGATAGCCGCCGCCGCTGAGCGCAAGTATCTGAAAAGTCACTGAAATTTATCTCCCCAGAATGTTCCGCCGCCGGTGGTTGCAAAAATCGGACACCCTTACCATATGGATGTTCGATTTATGTTCTGCAAGATTTTAGCGACTCAGGATACAATTCTCTAACCGCGCGGCTGTGCGACTGGGTGATGGTTCCCCGGGTCAAATCCTCCCTCGGTTTCATGAGGAGAAGGATTCGATGGCCAACGCATCTGGACTGCTTTACCGCCGCGGCGAAACGCCGTCGTTCCTCGACAACCTGCAGATCACCGAAGCATGCCATTCGGAGCTGAGGGCGGCGCGGACGAAAGTCCGGCAATGCCTGCGGGCGGAGTTCGTCAAGGCCAGCAAGGCCGACGTCGGCTTCACGGTCCGGCCGCGCTTCTTCACCCAGGGCAGCTTCGCCTACAGGACGATCAACGACCCGGCATGGACGCCGCCGCAGCAAATGGACCTGGACGATGGCACCTACCTGCCGATGACCTTCGTTCAGGGCGCGAAGCCCTCGGTGGCTGCCGCGGCCTTCTTCACGATCGTCGACCGCGCGCTGCAGGTGCTGGCGAAGGCCGAGGGTTGGATTTTCGTCAAGAAACCGACCTGTGCGCGCCTGATCATTTCCGAGTATGCGCACATCGACGTTCCCCTCTACGCGATTCCCGACAAGGAATTCAGGCTGCTGGAAAAGGCCGCACAAGCAAGAACCTTTGACGGCGCGTTCGACGCCCGGGCTGACAGTATCGACCGTTGGGATGCGCTGCCTTCCGATTCCGTGCTGCTGGCACACCGTGAGGAAGACTGGGTGGCGTCGGATCCGCGCCAGATCAACGACTGGTTCGTCGGCGCGGTCGACGTGTACGGAGAGAGGCTCCGCCGCATCTGCCGTTACCTGAAGGCATGGCGCGACCACAACCGGCCGCATCTCGATCGCGTTTCGTCGATTCTGTTGATGGTCTGTGCGTGGCGGGTGTTCGACGATTTCGGCCGGCCGAACGTTCCCGAGCGGGACGATGCCGCACTCCTCCTCGTTGCCCGCCGCCTGCCCATGCTGTTGGCCGGGCCGGTCGAGAACCCGACTGACCCCGAAGAGAAGGTCGATGCCCGCCTCGAAGATGCCGACAGGCGCGTGGCCATCGTGATGGCCGAAGGACTCGCGAAGGAGCTGGGCGAGATCGTCGAGAAATGCTTCGACCCGCAGGAGGCCGTAACGCGCCTGAGGGCGCTGTTCGGCGACCGCATCCCCGATCGCCCCGATCTCATCGACGTGACGAAGGCCGCTTACGCTGAAGTACGGTCTCACGATCGCCGAATCTCGGCCGCACCCGTCGTCGGCAAGTCGACGAGTGCCTGACAGGCGCACGAAATCGATTGGGCGCGTTCACGATGCGCTGGTGCAGCGCCACTTCGTGCGCGACCATACAAGATCGGGCTTGCACTACCGCGGCGTGCTCGATGAAACGGGACTGAAGGTCCCCGTTGTGGTCTCGGTGACCGATCTTGATTTCGTGACCCCACCGGTCATTAGGCTGGTCGATCCTGGCGCCGGATCGGCCGGCCAGGTGCCCCATGTTCTTAGATCGGATGGCACGTTCTGTTACCTCGACGGAAAGGCGATCGTACTCGACAGATACAAGCCCGCTGAGACCATGATCCAGTGCCTCGAACGGGCCGACAAGATCCTGAGAGATGCCGTCCGGGGACGGCTCGACGAGGACCTGGTCGGTGAGTTCGGCGCATATTGGGCGAATGGCACCGTCTTGATGGATCTTCCGGAAGGGTTCGAAGGCGACGCGAAGATCCAGATACTCAAGTTTGACAGCCTTTCTGGACGCGAAGAAATCCTAGTGTCTGACGGGGCTTCCAGTTTTGTCACCCTGCACAAGCGTAATGGCGGCAAGGACCCGGAAGGCCTGCTTTGTCCTGTGCTACGCGTTCCGGCGCTATCCTTCGATCCGAAGCAATCCTGGCCGCCCAAGAATCTGGCAGAATTGAACACGTGGATGACGAGCGCGGCGCCGACGGCGGTCGGAGCGATCGAGAATGCGTTCGCCCGCTCCACGGGACATCACCAGTGGATTTGCTTGTCGGCACCGAACGGTCGCTTCTTCGTGTCGGCGGAGATCGCCAAGGCATATAGGACGCCGGAGCTTTTGAAGAACCGGCGCGCTCACATTGGCGAGACGCTCCGATATATGCAGGGAGCGGTGAAGATTTCGGGCTACGTCGGCGTGCCGGTCGACGAGGAATACGTCTTCTCGAGGAACATGGGTGGAATGACGAATCTGGCCGGAAAGAAGATACTGCTCATTGGATGCGGGACGGTCGGCGGCTTCCTGGCGCAACACCTCGCTCAAAGCGGCGCCGGCGCCGGCGCCGGAAAACTGACCTTGGTCGATAACGACAAGCTGAAGGGCGCCAATCTTGGCCGTCATTTGCTTGGATCGCCGTTTCTCGACCGCAACAAGGCCGATGGTTGCGCAGACTTTCTTCGCGAGCAGCTTCCCTATCTCGACGTCACCAGCATTCCGCGCTCGATCATGAATGACACCACTGTTCTTGGCAGACAGGATCTAATTATCGATGCGACCGGCGAGGAAGCATTGTCGATCGCCATCAACGAACTTGCCGTCACAGCTCGGCCGGATTTTCCGCCCGTTTTGTTCGGCTGGCTGGAGGGAAACGGCGCGGCTGCCGTGGTCTTCATGACCGGAGACCCTGGCCTAGCCTGCTTCAAATGTCTCAAGGTTGAACTGGCCGGCGTGCCCAGGTTTAAGCTCATGCGCGGCGACGTAAAGGTGGAGACGGGACGCAATCTGGCGTGCGGGGATGCGCACTTCATCCCGTTTCCGGTTTCCCGTGCGGCGGTTTCGGCGGGGCTCATCTGCGACGTTGCCCTTGACTGGGCGAACGGCGGTGCCGGCCACAAGTGGCGATCACTCACGCTCGACCACCAACGCGCCATTCAGATCAAGGACAGCAATCCGAAGCGTGTCGACAACTGTCCTGCTTGCGGCAACATTGAAAGATGATTTTTCTCTCAGACGGTCGTCTGGTGATATTGGCGGACGAGGTTGTGGGCGAGATTAAGCGTTTCACCGCACCGGCTGAGACCGACCTGGAAGCCGGGGGCATCCTGTTGGGATGCTATCGCGGTCCGCACCTAGAGATTCTAGAATGCACCACGCCCATGCCTCTGGATACGCGCGCCAGATATGGTTTCGTTCGCCGCGACCCGGGCCACCAGCGCGCCGCCCTCGCGGCTTGGAACGCAAGCGACCGGACCGTGAACTTCGTGGGTGAATGGCACACTCATCCCGAGGAAAATCCAACTCCCTCGCGCGTTGACCGCGACACTTGGGCGGATCAGATGGGTCGGCGCAGAGATGACGCCCTAGTCTTCGTGATCGGTGGCCGCGCTTCATTTTATTGTGGTTGGGGCCAGAATCGCCGGCTTGTGGCGATGGCCGCCGTGGCGTGATCCAGCGCGATTATTTCCCGGATTCTAGGATCTCTATGCTTTCTTGGTGATCGCGCAGGCCAAAGCTCGCGACGATGCGAACGGAAACTTCGATCTCGATACCGGCATCGCTTACGCGAAGATGCTGCGCGACTATCCCTTCATCAAACGAGCGCCCCTCGGTAGGCGCCGGGAGCCTCTGTGGGCTGGGGAATTGTGAAGGAAATGGGGAATTGTGAGGGAAAGGCGCCCCTGACCAAAAAAACAGAGGCTCAGGCGTCAGAGCCTGGAATGAAGGTTGTGAATAGCGAGGATACGCGGAAATGTTCCCATGAACGTACCGGGAACGGCTATAGTTCCCGTTGCAGGTGCCGAGTCGGCCCAACGCAACGGACGGGTAATGGTGGAGACAGAAGAGCCCAAGGTGTGTCGCATCCTCAGCCTCGATGGCGGAGGAGCGAAGGGATTCTACACGCTGGGGGTCCTGAAAGGCATCGAAGGAATGGTCGGTCCGCTGCACCAGCGGTTCGATCTGATTTACGGGACCAGCACGGGCTCTATTATCGCGGCTTTGATCGCGCTGGGGCACCCGGTCGATGAAATTCTAGAACTCTATAAGACGCACGTCGTGGAGGCCATGAAGTACTGGCTGCCGTCCAATAAGACGGCGGCGCTGAAAGCCCTCGCCGCGGAGGTATTCAAGGACAAAGATTTCACGGCGATAAAGACCAACGTTGGCATCGTGGCCACGCGTTGGGCGTTCGAGACGCCAATGATTTTCAAGTCTTCCATCGACCAGGCGCACGGTGACAAGCCGAATTTCGTGCCGGGGTTCGGCTGCAAGATAGCGGATGCGGTGCAGGCGTCTTGCTCGGCCTATCCATTCTTCAAGAAGAAAACCGTCACGACGAGCGGCGGCGAGGCGATTGTTCTCATCGATGGGGGATACTGCGCGAACAATCCGACGCTGTACGCCATCGCGGACGCGACGAACGCGCTGAAGTTCGATCGCAAGCAGATACGCGTGGTGAGCGTAGGTGTCGGAGAATATCCCACGCCGAAAAAGAACGTGTTCAGCGCGATGCGCTGGATTGGATATCTCTTCACGGTTCGGTTGCTGCAACGGGTTCTCGAGATCAACACGCAGTCGATGAACCAGCTACGGGATATTCTCTTTCGAGACATCGAAACCGTTCGGATAAGCACCCGGTACACCGAGCCTGAGATGGCGACGGATCTGTTTGAGCATGATTTGGGAAAGCTGGACCAGCTTTGGCAGCGAGGGCGGCAGTCGTTTCGCGAGTATGAAAATGCATTGAGAAAGATTTTATAGGAGGGTCGCGTGGCAATTCCAGAGAGTCAGCTTGAGACGTGGATGCATATCGGTGCCGGCCCCGAGTCCACGGCAACGTATCAGTCGATTAAGGGCGTTGTCGAACACAAGGACGCGCCGTACTCGACCCGCCGCATCGACTCGTTTCTGCAAGGGTCGTACGGCAACGATACAAACGTCTACGGCGCAGACAGCGACGTAGATATCGTGCTGCGCACCAGAGGCCTGTTCCACTACAACATCGATGCGCTGTCGGGGCCGGAAAAGACGGCGTTCAAGGCTGTGTATCCGACGCCCGCGGAATACACTTTGAAGACGCTTAGGACTGACGTAACGGCATGGCTCTACAAGCAATACGAAGGCGACCTGGACACGTCAGGCAAGAAGGCGCTGCGCCTGAAGGCGAATGGCACGCGCCGTAGCGCGGATATCCTGCTTGTGGCGCCACATAAGAAGTATTCGCGCTACTACAGCGAACAGGATCATGAGTGTGTCGAGGGCGTGTTGTTCATCACGACCGACGGGACCAATATCGTCAATTATCCGAAGCAGCATTCCGAGAATATGACGCGGAAGCATCAGGCGACGGGCGAATGGCTCAAGCCGACCGTGCGCATCTTCAAGAACATGCGCAATCGGCTGATTCGGGACGGGAAGATAAAGAGCGGTGTTGCCCCGTCCTATTTCATCGAGGGCATGCTGTACAACGTGCCGGTGGACCAGTTCGGCGTGAGCTACGTGAACACGGTCGATAAATGCTGGGGCTGGCTCAACAGTCCGCCAAATGCCGGCGACCTCATGTGCGCTAACGGCATCCATCCGCTCATTCGCGACAACAGCCAAACCTCGTGGCCCATCCAGGGCTATCTCGACTTCTTGGCGGAAACTCAGAAGCTCTGGCTCCAGTGGAAGTAGGCTTCTGATGGGTAGCCAGACGGCGGACGAGGCGAAGGCCGCGAATAAAGCTGTAATGGGCGAGCCACTTGGCGCGTTGTACTCTGCGCTCTGGCAATCGGTCGCGCTCGTGCATGTGTACTGGAAAGAGTACGTCGAGCTGTTCGGCAGCAAGCCCGAGCGCATCGACCTGCTCAATCGCGCGGCTCCAGCCTTCTTCCACATGCTTCAAGACGAGTTGTGGGAGCTGGCGCTGCTTCGCATCTCTCGTCTTACTGACCCGCCAAAGACTGGCCGCGCCGGAAAACAGAACTTAAGCATCCAGGCACTCCCGGCGTTGATAAGCGATGCAACGCTGAAAGCTCAAGTGACGCAACTCGTCGCGGACGCCGTAGCGGAAACCGCATTTTGCCGCGACTGGCGAAACCGACGCATAGCTCACAGCGACCTGTTGCTGGCGCTCGACCAACCGACCACGCCGCTAGCGGATGCGAGCAGGC
>Ga0182024_10022297_pt1 | contig 11422 bp, 7 predicted proteins | sample P32metaG_FD_120480 | JGI IMG/M metagenome (GOLD analysis project Ga0182024, IMG submission 120480) | Permafrost microbial communities from Stordalen Mire, Sweden - P3-2 metaG (Illumina Assembly) | ecosystem: Environmental > Terrestrial > Soil > Wetlands > Permafrost | place: Sweden: Stordalen... | reverse complement strand
CAAGAACGATTTTTTCTGTACCTAGCGCTTGCCTTGCTGCTTCTGGAAACCGTCCTAGCTTGGTGGTTCGGCTACCGCGCATCGTAAGTGACCCGAGAAATGCAAAGTAAACCAACACCACAACACAGTACGCGCGAAACCGCAAGCGCGCTTCGCCACGCCGTCCGATATTGAAGCGCGCTTGCGATTTCGCGCGTCGTCCCTGTCCCCTGTCCCCTGTCCCCTTCCCCATGTCCGGCACTCTCCCTCCCTGGCTAGCCCGCTACTTCGGCGTCGATGCCGGCACTGCCGGAGAAGGCACCGTCTGGCGGCTCGAGCATTCCTGGCCGTGGGAAGCCTGGGTGACATTGCTTGCCGTGGCCGCGATGATCGCGCTGGTGGCGATCGTCTATGCTCTGGAAATCGGTCCCGCGGGCCGCTTCCGCCGCATTGTACTCGCGGCATTGCGGCTCTCCGCCATCGGACTAGTGCTGATGATGATCGCCGGTTGGGTATTGGAACTGAATCCGACGCAGCTTCCGTATCTCGTCGTGCTCGTCGACGATTCCGAGAGCATGAAAATTGCCGATCATTACGACAATGAATCGTTGCGCGCCGATATCGCGCGCCGGATCAAAGCGATGGGCTTCGACGACCTGACCCGTTTGAACCAGGCCAAGACGCTCCTGCTGGAAGACGATGCCGCGCTGCTCCGGTCGCTCGATTCCCGTTACAAATTGCGAGTCTACTTCTTTTCCGAAATCGCACGGCTCCAATCGGGCAGTGTCACCGAGCTCCGTGACGCAATCCGCCGGCTGCAACCCACCGGCAAGGCGACGCGCCTCGGCGACTGCGTGCGAACCGTGCTCAGCGACCAAGGACTCAGCGGCGTGGCCGCCGTCGTGCTGATGACCGACGGCATCACGACCGACGGCCAGCGGCTCGTCGGCCAGGCGGCGCCCCGCGGCGATTCGAGCGCTGCCGATAGCCTGAGTGCCGAAGGTGGAGCGGCCGACGCTGCCCGCGCTAAAGGCATTCCGATCTTCGCCATCGGGCTCGGCAGCGATTCTCCGCTGCAAGATCTCGAACTCGCCGATTTGCAGGTGTCTGACGTTGCGTTCGTCGACGATATGCTGACGTTCCGTTTTAATCTGATCGCCACCGGGTATGCCGGCAAGCAAGTCGAAGTACGGCTCAAAGACAAGAAGTCGGGCGCGGTCCTCGCGCGGCAAACCGTCACGATTCCCGACAGCCACAAGCCGCAAGAACTGACGTTGTCGCATCGGCCCGACAAAGTCGGCCAATTCGACTACGTCGTCGAAGTCGATCGCCTTCCGGATGAAGTGCGTGACGACAACAACCAACTCGAACGCCAAGTCAGCGTTCGCAAGGCGCAAATCCGCGTGCTGCTGGTGCAAGCCTATCCGAACTACGAATTCCGTTATCTGAAGAATCTGTTGGACCGCGACACGACGATCGAGCTCCATACGCTGCTGCAGGACGCCGACGTGGAATACGCCTCCGCCGACAAGACGGCTCTCGCGGTCTTTCCGGTTCGCCGCGAGGATCTCTTTGATTACGACGTGGTGATCTTCGGCGACGTCAATCCCGCGCTTTTGAGCACCACGGCGCTGAGCAATCTTTCCGACTTCGTGGTGCAAAAAGGGGGCGGACTGGTGCTGGTCGCCGGACCGGCCTACAACCCGCTGGCTTACCGTGGCACGCCGCTGGCGTCGCTGGTGCCGGTCGATCTGGTCACCGCCCTGGCTCCCGACCCGCGCCTCGCGATCACCGAGGGATTCACGATGCGCCCGACCACGGAAGGGCTGAACGAACCGAATATGCAGTTGGGCGACACGCCCGCCGAAACCGTGCAAATCTGGCAGAAGCTGCCGCCGCTCTATTGGCTGCTCGAAGCGCAGGCGAAGGAATCGGCCGAAGTGCTGGCCGAACATCCGACGCGCCGCGGCCCCGATGGCCGGCCGCTGCCGGTGATTCTCCAGCGGCGGGCCGGCGCCGGCATGGTGCTCTTCCATGCGACCGACGAAACATGGCGCTGGCGCTATCAGGTCGGCGATGTTTTCTTTGCCCGCTATTGGATTCAAACGATCCGCTATCTCAGCCGCACGAAGCTGCTCGGCAAGGATCAGGTGGCTCGCCTCTCGACGAGCCGCAAGCAATACGCCCAAGGCGAACCGGTCCGCTTGCGATTGGAGTTCACCGATCCGCGGCTTTCGCCCGCCGACGGCCGGGATGTGACTATCCTGCTGCGGCATGGCGATCAGAACGAGCGGCAGTTGAAGCTCCCTCGCAGCCCAACGAATCACGAGCTGTTCGAAGCGACTCTCGATCCGCTCGCCTCAGGCAGCTATCAGGCGCTGGTGGTCGATCCGCCGCTGCCGGGCGAGCCCTCGGCCAGTTTTCAGATCAAGGTTTCGGAGGTGGAATTCGAGCACACGCAGATGGACGTGACGGAGTTGCAAGGCGCCGCCGACAAGACCAAGGGCCATTTTTATACGTGGCAAACTGCCGGCACGCTGCTCGACGACCTGCCGGCCGGCCGGCATGTGCCGATGAAGCCGACCAGCCCGCCGATGGAACTTTGGAACCGCTGGCCCGTCTTACTATTGCTGCTGCTGCTCCTACTCGCCGAATGGACGCTTCGGAAACGCTGCGGAATGATATAATTGCCGGTGCCACGAGCCCGTAGCGCAGAAGGATTCCTTGTCGTTCTTCGTTCCTGACCCCTGGCCCCTGATCCCTGACCCCTTCTTCCCCCATGCACCCCCTCCAGCACCAGGTCGCCGCGGCGCGCCGACGGATTCGCCGGTTGTTGGTGCTTCATGGTCTGGGCCGGGTCGTGAGCATTGTGGTCGCTGCAATCGCGGTCCTGGCGATCGCGGATTTTGTGTTGCGGATCGACGACCGCGGCGTGCGGTGGATTTGTTCGCTGACCTTGTTGGCAGCGAGTCTTTGGGCCGTGCTGCGGTATTTGCTTCCCGCGCTGCGGCAACCGCTGCGCGACGTGGTGGTGGCCGGCCGAATCGAACGGCATTTCACCGGTATGGGCGATCATCTTTCCAGCACGATCGAGTTTCTCCACGAGCGCGAAGACGATCCCTTCGCTGGCTCGGCCGAATTGCGGCGTGCGGCGGTGGCACAAGCCGAGGCGGAGATCGCGCCGCTCGATTGGCGCACGGCCCTCGATCGCCGGCCCGCATTGCGAGCCGTGGCGGCGGCTTGCGGGATCGGTCTGATTGCCGGCGCGCTGGTGTTGGTAAGCCCGGCCGATGCACGGATTGCGCTCACGCGGTTGACAAATCCGCTCAGCGACGCCGCGTGGCCGCCGAAGAACGATCTGGCATTCACGCACAGGATCGACCGCGTCGCATTCGGCCAGCCGTTCGAAGTCGAACTCAAAGACCGCACCGGCAATCTGCCCGACGTCGTGAAAATCCACTATCGCAGCGAAGCTGATGACGGCGCTACGAAGGTGGAAACCGAAACGATGCAGCGGATCGGCGACCTAATGGTTGCCCGCAAGGAACGAGTCGCTCGGCCGTTCGATTATCGGGCCGAAGGTGGCGACGACCATAAGATGGCGTGGATTCATGTCGATGTCGTGCAACCGCCGCGAGTCGATTCGCTCGCGATTACGCTGCATCCGCCGGCCTACACCGGCTGGCCTGTTCAGCCGGGCGAGCGGCGGATCGTCGCGATTCGTGGAACCGGTGTGGAACTTGCCGGCCGATCGAACAAGCCGATCGAGTCGGCCGTCTTGCATGTGCCCGGCGGTCAGGGCTTCGCGGCGGTCATCTCGTCCGATGGTTTGGGTTTTTCGATTCCGCCGAAACCGGCTGAGATAATAAACAAATCAGCCACGGTCTCGGAATTGCGGCCCGCGCATCAATTGTTCATTGTCGATCGCTCCGGGCCATATTGGTTCGAGCTTCACGATCGCGAAGGCCTCGTCGGCGGAGAGTCCGACAAATGGAACGTCCAAGCGATCGTCGATCAACCGCCGTCGGTGTCGTTCACCCAGCCGGCGGCCAATCTATTGGTCACACCGGCGGCGACGGTGAACATCAAAGTTGCCGCGAAAGACGATTTGGCCCTGGCCTACGTCGAACTGAGATACACTCGCTCTGATCGGACTGATTTGGGCGAAGTCGCCATCAATCCATCCCTGTACGAAGGCCCCGACCACTTCCCGATTGTAACCGCGCCGGTGCTTCCCGGCTCGACGCCAGCCGACAGCCGCACACTCGATTTCGCCTGGCAATTGGGCCCATTGACACTGAAGCCGGGAACGACCTTGCTGCTCACCGCCGCGGCAAACGACTACGCCCGTCAAAAAACAACCGGCTCGCCGCGGCGAATCTCGATCATCACGCCGGAGGAATTCGAAGACCATCTGACCGCGCGCGAGTCGGTCATCTTGAATGAATTGGCGCGGCTGCTGAAGCTCGAGCAATCGTCGCGGCAGGAAACGGCCGCCCTGGAAACGCAGCTTGCAAACCTCGGCCACTTGGCGAAAGCCGATCTCGATCAGCTTCGAGCCGAGGAGCTAAACCAGCGACAGGTTCGCCGCGGGTTAGTCAGCCCGGCGGAAGGAGTCCGTGCGTCGGTCGTCGCGCTGTTGGAAGAATTGGCCAGCAATCATATCGACAATCCGGCATTGGTGCGGCGGATGCAAGGAATCGCGGATGGCTTGACGCGCCTCGATCAAAACGAACTTCCTTCGGCCGAGCAATCGCTCACCGCCGCGCTCAAGGCCGCGGAAGACACGCCCGAGTCGGCATCCCTTCCGCCCGCCGCTTGCCAGTCGATTGCCGACGCCGGCCGGCAGCAAGATGCAATCGCCAGCGCTCTGGAGGCAATGCTCGGCGATCTGGCCGAGTGGAATAGCTTCCGCGGTTTGGCGCGGCAACTGGCCGAAATCCGTCGCGATCAGGCCGATTTGGAAAAATCGACCAAGGAAATCGGCGGCGCGACGCTGACGAACGACATCCACGATCTCAGCCCGCAACAGCAGGCCGATCTCAAGAAGCTGGGCGACCGGCAAGTCGATCTTGCCCGGCAGTTGGACAAAGTGACGCAGCGGATGGAGCAAGTCGGCGGCCAGTTGGCGAAGGCCGAGCCTCTTTCCGCCCAGTCACTATCCGACGCTCTCGACATCGCCCGCCGGCAATCTCCCGGCGGCCAAATGCGCGACGCGGCGGATAATGTCGCCCAAAATCGGATCGGCCAGGCGCTCGGGCAAGAAGCCTCCGCCGGCGCGGTGCTGGACGAAATGCTCGACATTTTGGCCAACCGCCACGATCAAGAATTGTCGCGCCTCGTCGCCAAGTTGCGTGAAGCCGAGACTCAGCTTGCCGGCCTGCGAAAAGAAGAAGACGGCTTGCGCAAGCGACTCAAGGAATTGGCCGCGGCATCGGGCTCCAAAACAGGCGACCCTAATGCAGCAGCCGAGCGGAAAGCCGAGCTTCAGCGATTGGCCCGACAGCAGCACGATCTCCAAGAACAGGCCCAGCATCTTGTCCGGCAACTGCAGCGGCTTCAAGCACAACGGGCGGCCGACGCCATGGCTCAAGCCGCTGGTGAAATGAATCGTTCCGGTCAGTCAGCCGAGAAGGGGGATGCCGCCGATGCCGACAGCAACGCCGCAGCGGCCCAAAAGGATCTCGACGACGCCCAGCGGGAACTGGCCGCGGCGCGGCAAAAAGCCGAAGCCGATCTGGCCCGTCAGCAGCTTGCCCGTTTGGAAGATTCGTTGAAGGGGCTGGTCGAAATTCAGCAGCGAAACCTCAAAGATTCGAGTGATCTCGAAACAACTCGCAAGAAAAACGGCGAACTAACGCGTGGGCAGGCCCAGTCGGTTCTCGACGTGGGCCATCAGCAACAGTCGCTCTCCACCGACTGCGAGCAATTGGCCGCCAAACTGGTCGGCGCAGACGCATTCCAAGACGAGCTTCATTCGGCGGCCAGCGGCATGACTCGCGCGGCCGAGCGGCTCTTGGATCGCGACACCGGCGCCGAAACGCAACAGATCGAACAAGACGCGCTCCAGCGGCTTCAAGATTTGATCGAGGCCATGAAGCAAGGCGCGCCGCCTGCGAACCAGCAAGCCGGGAGCAAGAGCGGCCCGAATGGCGGCGGCGGAAAGTCCGACAAGAATATCCGCTCGCTCGCCGAAGTGCGTCTGATCCGCTTGATGCAAGACGATCTGAATCGCCGCACGCATCGCCTCGACGAAGCGATCGGCCCAGGCCGAGCCCCCACGGACGCTCAGCGCCGAGAGTTTGCCAATCTGACCGAAGAGCAAGGCCGTCTGGCCGAGTTGATGATGAAACTGGCCGGCGACGCCAGCGACGAATCGCCGCCCATCAAGAAAGAGGCCGCCCCATGAACCGCCGCCTGCCCGTAGTTTTTCTCGCCACTTGCCTTACAACCTGCATCCCGCTTGCGGTTTCGCAAGTCGCGCCCGCGGCCGACCCTCCGTCCCCCGCGACCAAACCCGCCGCCAAATCGCTCGACGACGAGCTATTGCAAGGCCTGGATAATAAACTTCAAGGCGGCGCCGCCGACAAGCCGGCCGCGGATTCTGCAAAGAAACCGGCGGACACGCCGGCTCCCCACGCGCCGGACCAAAAGCCCTCAGCCGAGAAAAAACCCTCGCCGCTCGTCGATCCGCTCGACGAGCAATTGGAGAATTCGCTCAATGCGGGCGAAGACCTCGGCAGCGCCGGCGAGGGCCAAAAAAATCCATTGGCCAAAATCGTCGTGAAGATGCGGCAGGTCCAGCAGCGTCTAGCCGAAAACAAGTCCGACAGTCTCACGCAAAATGAGCAAAAGCGCATTTCCGACGAATTGAAGTCGCTCGTCGACCAACTCGCTCAGCAACAGCAGCAGCAACCGTCGAACTCTTCCGCCCCTCAGCAATCTTCCCGCGAGAAGCCGAAACAGGGCGGCGCTCCGCCCGGCCATGCCCCTGGCGATCCCGACAAGCAGCCGTCTCGCGACAGTTCCCCCGGGGTTCGGCGCAACCACACCGACCGGCCCGATCCAGAGACAGCTCGCGAAGTAGTGACGAAAGAACTCGATCGCCTCCATCTGCCCGACAAAGACCGCGAAGAGATGCTCCAAGCCCCGCCCGACGAATTTTTGCCCGGCCACGAATCCTCGATCGACCAATACTTCCAACGGCTCATCGAACAAGAAGACGAACGGCCGTAAGCAGACGAAGAATTTAACCACGGATGACACGGATCGCACGGATACTACGAAGCAGAAGAATTGAGAATGATGAAAAGGGTTTCTGTTGTTCACCGACCGTTTGAGTTTGCCGCTTGCTGCCGTCTTGTTCGTCTCCAATTTGTCATATCCGTGTAATCCGTGTGATCCGTGGTAGGGACTTCTTCGTAATGGAGATCGCGATGTTCACTCGCCGCACATTCTTGCGATCCGCCTTCCGCTGTGGTCTCGGCGCTGCCGTTGCCGGCGGTTCCCTCGTTCATGGCCCACGCTGGCTGTTGGCCCGCGATCGGGGAACCGACACGGAAAAGTCGGGCGCGGAAATGCTCACGCCCAAGACGACCGAAGCGATCCAAAAAGGCCTCGACTTTCTCGCCGCCCATCAACACGACGACGGCGCGTTCGGCGCCGGCGGCTATGGCCGGAATGTCGCCGTTTGCGCCCTTGGCGGCATGGCGTTCATCGGCTCGGGCAGCACACCCGGCCGCGGTCCGTACGGCAAGCAGGTCGATCGCTGCGTCGATTTCATTCTTTCGCACACGGAAGAAAGCGGCTTCATCAACGTCACGGCGTCCGCCAGCCATGGACCGATGTATGGCCACGGTTTTGCCACGATGTTTCTCGCCGAGTGCTACGGCATGACGCAGCGCGCCGACATCCGCGAGAAACTCACCCGCGCCGTCGAGCTGATCGTCAACACGCAGAACACCGAAGGAGGCTGGCGCTATCAGCCGATTCGCGAGCCGGCGGCCGACATCTCGGTGACGGTCTGCGAGGTGATGGCCTTGCGCGCGGCCCGCAATGCCGGCCTGCATGTGCCGAAAGACACGATCAACCGTAGCATCGCCTACGTCAAGAAGAGCCAAAACGAAGACGGCGGCTTCATGTACATGCTCTCCGGCGGCGGGCCGAGCGCGTTTCCACGATCGGCGGCCGCCGTCGTCGCGCTCTATAGCGCCGGCGTCTATGAGGGTCCGGAGATCGAAAAGGGATTGGAATATCTGAATACTCAGATGCCCCGCGGCGACGATTTCGGCCGCGACGGCCATTATTTCTACGGCCACTACTACGCCGTGCAAGCGATGTGGCAAGCCGGCGGAGACTATTGGAAGCATTGGTACCCAGCCATCCGCGACGCCCTGCTAAAACGACAATCCGACGACGGCTCCTGGATGGACTCTATCGGCTCCGAATACGGCACGAGCATGGCGCTGATCATCTTGCAGATACCGAATAATTATTTGCCGATATTTCAGAGATAGGCTACAGGCTTGAGGCAACAGGCTTGAGCGACGAAGAACGAAGAATTGTGATGCAGGCGTCTCGCCTGCCTGCGGAAGTGAGAGCTAGCTCAATGAAACGGCATTCGTCTCTTCGTCACTGGCCACTAGCCACTAGCCACTGGCCGCTCTTCTTTCTCTTCGCCACAATCGGCTACGCAGCGCCCCCCGCCATTCTTCCCGAGGCCGTGCCTGTTGACGGAGCGCCCTTTAAGGCTCGGCTGATTGGGGTTGATGCGGATTGGGGGCTGACGATTGAGGGGGCGATTGCAAGTTCGACGCCGAAGCGGATGGCGGCGGTTGATTTGTGTTGGTGGGGGCGATTTGTCGAGCCGCGCGGGCAGACGCAAGTTCTCTTGATCGACGGCACGCTGATCGCCGCCGACGTTGCCGACATGAACAAGGAGCGCGCGCTGTTGGATTGGAATTCTGGCGGGACGGTCAAGCTGCCGCTCGAAATCGTCTCTGGAATCGTATTTCATCCGCCGGCCGATCCGCAAAGTGCCGATGCGCTGTTGGCCAAACTGCCGACCGCCGGCGGCGACGCGGATCGATTGCTTCTGGTCAACGGCGATGCGGTCGGCGGCGAACTTCTTTCGCTGGCCGACGATACGGTGCATATCCGCACCGCCGCCGGCGAACTGAAAGTGCGCACCGACAAGATCGCTGCCGTGGCAATGAATTCCGCGCTGGCCGCCAAGCCGCATCTCGCGAGCGCCCGAGCATGGCTCGGTTTGGCCGATGGTTCGCGGCTGTTGGTTTCGTCGCTGGTGCTCGACGGCGCCAAGGCACAAGTGACGCTGGCCGCCGGTCCGCAGATCACGCTCTCCGCCGACGACCCTTCCGCCATGCAACCGTTGGGCGGTCGGACCGTATATCTATCGGACTTGAAGCCCGCGAGCTACCAATACATTCCGCTCCTGAACCTCACCTGGCCCTACCACGCCGACCGCAACGTCCTCGGCACCCAGCTTCGCGCCGCCGGGCGGTTGTATGTAAAAGGCCTCGGAATGCACAGCGCCTCGCGTCTGACGTATCTTCTCGAAAAGCCGTATCGCGCATTCGCCGCCGAAACGGCCATCGACGACCAAACGGCCGGCCACGGCAGCGTCGTCTTCCGCGTCTACACCGACGATGGCAGCGGCAAATGGCAACTCAAATACGACGGCCCAACCGTCCGCGCCGGTGCCGCCCCGCTCCCAATCTCGGTCGATCTCACCGGCGCGAAACGCTTAAGCCTCCTGGTCGATTTCGCCGACCAAGGCGACGTGCAAGGCCACGCGGATTGGCTGAATGCAAGATTGCTGACGGCAGCCGTCGGCGCGATCAAGTAGCGGGAAAACCCCATTATGAGCCTAACTTCGTTCCTCGCGATGCCCGAGGTAAAGGCAAAAATGGCGGTGTTGCGACCCAAAGCGACGCGTAAGATCGGCGTGCCGATAATGGTCCAACCTCGAAGCAACCACTACACTTTGGTCGGCACGGCGTTCGACTATCTTATCCGCTGCAAGATTCAGCGGCGGGCGCCACACGCCGTATCCAGGGGGCTGGTGGCTGCATACGCCCCGCACATCTTCTATAAATTGGCCAAGGCCGGGATGGAAGGATTGGCGATATATCGCGCAATTGTGCAGCCAGCCAAGTCCTACCTGCCGCCGGAAGAGGCGGCGGGACGTACTCTTCGTGTTGTGGTTGACGCCAAACCAGTGGCTGCCGGGAACGCAGAGCAGGCGCGTTTGGCCGCGAGCCACGGCGGTCACAATCACCGGGCGGCCGGTGAGTAGGTCGATGTCGCCGGAGAATTGCCCAGGGTCATGAACGACAATGACTCCATGGCCGTCGGTCGGATTTTGGATTTCGATCCGACCAGATTCAACAACGTACAAATCGATCTCGGCTTGACCGGCCCGAAAGACTATGTCGCCCTCAGCGTAGTCGCGCGCGGTTGCCATGGACTTGACCATCGCCAGTTCCGCGCTAGTAAGCCGGGGAAACGCGACTTCTTCGATCTGAGCCATTCCGAAGTCCTCGATGCGGCGATGATTCCGCTAAGGCCTTGCTAAAAAGCGTGGACCAGATTTTAACGTGTGCTTGAGGCTTCCGGAGGGCGAATGGTCCATGGGGCCATCCGCTTGAGGATTCCGTCTCTCACGATCAGCGTGTGAAACAGAATCGCCCCAAAGTGTGCAAGGATTGTCAGGAAAAATAGGTACGCGAGGATCGTGTGCGCCTTCCGCAACACCGCATACAACATGGCATCGTGCGGAAGGATAAAAGGCAGATGCAAGGAGCCATAAAGGACGATCGGATAGCGCGCTGCCGACAGCATTCCCCAGCCGACGAGCGGCAGGACGAACATCAGGCCATACATCACGTATTCGGACGCTGCTGCCGCACGACGCTCCGCGCGCGACATCGTGGCGGGGAATGGCGGAAGCCTGGTGAATTGCCGGTTCACGAAGCGAACGACGACCAGGATCAGGATCGCAATGCCGAGCGGGCGATGGATCGACACGAGCACATGGTAGTTGGCCAGCGAGGCGACCATGGTCACGCCAATGCAAAGCATCGCCAGGATCATCGCGGCCATCGTCCAGTGCAGCAGCCGGGAAAACAGGGCGAATTGGCTTCGTTCGGTTGGCATCCTCATTCTCCTCAATGTACATCGGCTGGCGTGATCGCGCTCGGCTGCTTCGCCTCGCCCTCGCGCCGCGTAAACGATTGCGAGTAAACCGCCGACCGAGCGCTCAGCAGCGGATCATCCGACGGAGCAATACCCACTGGCAACACCAACGGGTCGAAGTTAATGTCCGTCGCCGCACTGTTCTCTTCGGCCTCGGCTTTTTCGATCGTCAGGGTTCCCACGTCCACTTTTTCCCGCGCCTCCGGCCAGACGAGGGTGGCGTCGT
>Ga0182024_10022296_pt1 | contig 11422 bp, 4 predicted proteins | sample P32metaG_FD_120480 | JGI IMG/M metagenome (GOLD analysis project Ga0182024, IMG submission 120480) | Permafrost microbial communities from Stordalen Mire, Sweden - P3-2 metaG (Illumina Assembly) | ecosystem: Environmental > Terrestrial > Soil > Wetlands > Permafrost | place: Sweden: Stordalen... | reverse complement strand
GCCGAGAACTCCGAACGAAGCGCGCGCCAGCACCGGAAACGGCACTCCATAACGCGCGCCCGGATGCGAGTTCAACAGCATCGGAATAAGAACGATTGTGTTACCGAGGAAAACCGTAAACACGGCCTGCTTCCAGTTCATTCCGCCCTGGATCAGGCTGGCGGCCAACATGTACGTAAGAATATTGACTGACATGGATACCCACAACGCGGCGTAGTTGTAGGTTCCCCAGTGCCGGTGCTCGCGACTGGCGGGCGCGAGGTCAGGGTTGTAAAGAGGGCTGGATTCAATAGCAGGGCGCAGCCCTTCTCTGGTAGCCATCGGAATCAGTCAGCCGCGACGGCGCGTCCACTTTGCGCAGTTAGTGCATCGTAAGTCTCGGGACGCCGGTCACGGAAAAATTGCCAGGTCTTTCTTACTTCCGCAATCATGTCGAGATCGAGATCGGCGACCAGCGCTTCATCTTTGTCGCGGCTAGCTTGAGCCACGATTTTTCCGCGAGGATTGCAGAAGTAGCTCTTGCCGTAAAATTCGCCAATGTTCCACGGCTTCTCTGTACCTACACGATTAATTGCGCCCACGAAATATCCATTCGCGACTGCGTGCGCGGGTTGTTCAAGCTCCCAAAGATATTCGGAAAGTCCGGCGACCGTTGCGGAAGGATTGAATACGATTTCGGCGCCATTCAATCCCAAAATGCGCGCGCCTTCAGGAAAATGGCGATCGTAGCAGATATAAACTCCGACGGCCGCATACTTGGTCTTGAAAACGGGATAGCCCAGGTCGCCCGGCGTGAAATAGAACTTCTCCCAGAATCCGGGATGGACGTGCGGGATGTGGTGTTTGCGGTATTTGCCCAGGTAGGTTCCATCCGCATCGATAACCGCGGCTGTGTTGAAATACATGCCCGGCATCTGCTCTTCGTAAACGGGCACGATGATCGCCATGCGGTGTTTAGCCGCGATCTTCTGCATCAATTTTGTCGTAGGCCCATCGGGGACGCGTTCCGTCAATTCATACCAGCGAATGTTTTGCTCGGCGCAGAAATAAGGTCCGTAAAACAATTCCTGCAGGCAAAGTATTTTGACCTTCTGTTTCGCCGCCTGCTCGATCAGCCTAAGATGCTTATCGATCATGGCTTTCTTGATCTGCGGGAGCGAGCGGTCGCTGCTCAGCACGTTACTTGCCTGAATGAGGCCACAGCGCACTATGCGCGACATAGATGAACCTCCGCGAGAGGGTAAATATAGCAGACGTTCATAAGGTTTTCTTGGGGCTTCATTGAACTTGCTGCGATGCGACCGTAGTAACCGTTAGGACATCAATGTCGTGAATCTCGCGATTCGTTGCTGCATGTATCGGTTATTCACGGCAAATTCGCGCTGTTTTCACCACCTTGACTGGCTCCGGTGTGACTGTTAGATTTCGGTTCCACACACAAGTTTCGGGGAGCATTGTTCTGAGGCGGAAGCGAAGTGCGCGGCATGTTCTCGACGGTTCGTCTCCAGTCGATCCAGATCCCACAGTTAGCACTCGACGTGACTTCCTGATCCGATGCTGCCAGGGAGCTTCGACCGCGCTGCTTCCGGCAGGATTTCTCGGCCGGGCTTCTCCTTTTGCCTTCGATTCGCGCAATACATTCTCGCCGTCGGATACGGCAGAGTTTTATTTGCATCCGCACTACCGCTCTAAAACTTCGCTGGATGCTGCCGTTCTCAAGACGCAGTCTGGACTCGACGACTTCATCACTGAAAAATATCACGACCAGATCGCAGCGATTTTTGAACAATGGAGCTTGGGCTTGCTGCGGTCTCCCAGCAACACCAGCGCCGTCGAAACGATTCTTACGTCTGACTTCTTGGGATCATCTTTTCGCCCGGTCGAATCGCGGCTGGTGCGTTCGAGTGCGACGCTGGAAATTCGGCAGAACAAGTGTCTGGACGACAGACTTCTCGGACGCGACGCGTTCATCCAGGAATTGCAAGCCGCGATGAGTTTCTTTTCGCAAATTGTGACCGCCGAGTTTCAAGTGGTGACTATCAGCCTGATTCCCTCGAATGCGAGTACTGCACAAGGCCTTCCCGACGGCTTGCGCACTCGAATGCGTTACGAGATTGTGGGTTCGGGGCGTGACTTTCATCGTGGCCAAAGAGTGGGTTACTGGGAGCTCGATTGGAAAGCAACCCCGGCCGGCAGTTTTAAGTTGAAGACGTGGCGCGCGCTTGATGAGACGCAAAGTGACGCCGCCAATCCGATCTACGTTGATATTGCCGCCCAAGCTTTGGGAAGCAATTCGAGTTTCGCATCGCAGTTGCAGCGGGGAAGTGATTACTGGCGCACGCTTCTTGATGGCGCGTGCGGGATCGATATTTACGGTCACAACGGCGTGTCCGTCGGCGATATCGACGGCGATGGCTTTGACGATCTTTATGTTTGCCAGCTTGCAGGCCTGCCCAACCGGCTCTATCGCAATCGTGGCGACGGAACGTTTGAGGATATTACCGAGGCATCAGGAGTTGGTATCCTCGAGAATTCGGCTTGCGCTCTATTTGCTGACATCGACAATGATGGCCGCCAGGATTTGATTGTGGTGCGCACCAGTGGCCCACTCTTATTTCTTAACGAAGGCGGCGGCAGATTTAGCCAGCGTCCCAGCGCGTTTCAATTCGCGACGCCCCCGCAGGGCACTTTCACCGGAGCAGCCATTGCAGATTATGATCGCGACGGGTGGTTGGACATCTACTTCTGCCTCTACATTTATTACCAAGGCACCGACCAATACAGATATCCCTCCCCTTATTACGATTCGGAAAACGGTCCTCCGAACTTCATGATGCGCAACAACCGCGATGGAAGTTTCCGCGATGTCACGGCGGAGTCGGGCCTCGACCGCAACAACACGCGCTACAGTTTTTGCTGCGGATGGAGCGATTACAACAATGACGGCTGGCCTGATCTCTACGTGGTGAACGACTTCGGCCGCAAGAATCTTTATCGCAACAATGGTAATAGAACTTTTACCGACATTGCTGCGCAGGCGAAGGTTGAAGACATCGGCGCCGGCATGAGTGTCTGCTGGCTCGATTACGACAACGATGGAGCCCAAGATCTTTACGTTGCTGATATGTGGTCGGCGGCGGGCATGCGAGTGGCGATGCAAGATGCTTTCGGCAAGGGCACGCCAGAAGAAGTGCGAGAGCTGTATCGCAAACATGCCAGAGGCAATTCTTTATTCCGGAATAATCGCGATGGCACTTTTCAGGATACGAGCGCATTGGCGGGAGTTGAAATGGGCCGCTGGGCTTGGTCGAGCGATGCGTGGGACTTTGATCACGACGGATTCCCGGATTTGTATATTGCGAATGGCATGATTTCCAGTCCTTCGGGTAGAAGCCATGCCGAAGACCTGAACGGTTTCTTTTGGCGCCAGGTGGTTGCCAAATCTCCCGTCGATGCCAAGCCCGCGTACGACTATGAACAGGGATGGAACGCGTTGAATGAACTCATCCGCTCGGACTACAACTGGAGCGGCTTTGAGCGGAACACATTCTACGCGAATAACGGGGACGGAACATTTTCTGACGTCTCAGGCGTTGTGGGTCTCGATTTTGTCGAGGATGGCAGGGCATTCGCGCTGGCCGATTTCGATCATGATGGCAGGCTGGAAGTATTTCTAAAAAATCGTAATGGTCCGCAATTGCGCCTCTTGAAGAACGTGGTGGCAAAACTGCCGCCGTCGATCGCTTTTCGTCTGCGCGGCGACAAGAGTAATCGTGACGCAATCGGCGCAGCCGTGACGTTGGAAACAGAGTTCGGTCGCCAGACGCGATTCCTGCAAGCGGGCTCAGGATTTTTATCTCAGCATAGCAAGGAGGTATTTTTTGGGCTGGGCGAAGTCAAAGGCTTCGTGCGAGCTTCTATCCGCTGGCCGAGTGGGCTGGTGCAGGAGTTGCATGATCTTCCCCTCAACCATAGAGTCTGGGTCGAGGAGGGAGCGGAACCAACTCGGATGGAAGCGTTTAAAACGACGCTGCCAGGTTCGCCATCCGCATTTTTAGCGAGCCAAAGCGGCGCCAGTGACATCGAGCCGATTCCAAGCGCAGTTGAAACGTGGTTGATTGCACCAATAAGCGCGCCGGATTTTTCTCTTCCTGATTTGAACCGAAAGACTCGGACACTTGCCGCCTTGCAAGGCAAGCCAATGTTGCTTAATTTCTGGGCGATTGGGTCTGGGGCCTGTCGGGACAATCTAAAAGTTCTGAATGAAGTGCATAAACATTCAGCCCTCGAAATGTTGGCAGTGAATGTCGACGATGCAAACGATGCAGACAGCGTACGGGCGCTGGCGCGAGAACTGCAACTTTCTTTTCCCATTCTTTTGGGATCGGACGACGCCGCAGCTGTTTACAACATTATTTATCGGTATCTGTTCGACAGGCATCGCGATCTCGGCCTTCCTAGTTCGTTCCTGATTAGTGAGAAGGGTGAAATCGTCAAGATTTATCGGGGGTCGGTAAATGGTGAGCATATTGAAAACGACTTTCGGCATATTCCGCAAACTGCAGCGGAGCGATTAGCCAAGGCACTCCCTTTTTCGGGAGTGAGTGACTCGTTGGAATTCCGTCGCAACTATTTATCTTACGGTTCAGTTTTCTTCCAGAGAGGCTACTTTGATCAGGCCGAAGAGTCATTCCGGCTGGCTCTAAGTGCCAATCCGGCGAGTGCAGAGGCGCTTTACGGCTTGGGTAGCGTTTATCTAAAGAAAGGGAACGCTGCGGAAGCGCGGCAGAGTTTTGAACGCACTATTAAACTTCACGCCAGTTATCCTGAAACCCTGCCTAACGCATGGAACAATCTGGGATTGCTGGCGACGCAAGAGGGGCGCACCGCTGAAGCGATCCCATATTTTCAAGAAGCTCTGCGGCTGAGCCCCGATCATTTAATCGCGCTGGATAACCTTGGCAATGCGTATCGCCAGCAGCAGCAATGGGACGAAGCGCGCAAAGTGCTGGAGCGCGCAGTTGTCGTGGGACCGCAGGATGCAGAGGCGAACTATAGTTTGGGAATGGTGTTTGCGCAGATGGACGATAGCGATCGCGCGTATGAATATCTGCAGAAAGCGTTGAAGATTCGTCCAGTTTATCCCGAGGCGTTGAACAATCTCGGCGTACTTTATTTGCGGACGCAGCGCAGAAATGAGGCCGTCGCAAGTTTCGAAGAATGCATTCGCGTCGCGCCCGCTTTCGATCAGTCCTATCTCAACCTCGCAAGGGTTTATAGCATCGAGGGGACGGCTGACAAAGCGCGGACGGTTCTGCTTGAACTTCTCAAGCAGGACCCTGAGAACGCGCAGGCGCAGAAAATGATCGAACAATTACCGCGATAGTGGAGAATAAGCGTTTCGCCGTTTGGCCGGGCGAGGACGCGCGGCCTCCACTTAATGCTTCGGCGTGGGTGCGGTCAATAAATCTACGAACATTTTGTAAAACTTCTGGAGATCCACATCAACCTGAATTTCAACGGGCCGGACGTCGACCTTCGGCTTGTCCTGCTCTGCCCACGTCAGCGTATCGCCGTAGCCCGCGCCTTGGTCGAGATTGATGTCCATGAAGCGCGTTTCTTTTTGCGTAATCAGACTGGGATCGAGCCACGCAGCTGCGGCCAGTTCATCCCATAAATAATTGTATTCGCCATGCAGGCGAGCGTACGTCCCGACGTATCGAGCTGCCGGCGAGTCGCTGGCTTTAATTCGGTTGATCAGTTCAGGTGTCAATCTCGTCTTCACAGAAATGTCTACTGTTGTGCAGACGATTTTCTTCCACGGTGCGAGCAGAATGATGTGAGCGGCTTCCGGATCGAACCAAACATTGAATTCGCGCCGTGGAGAATTGATGAACTCGGGATCCGTGGTTTGCGGAGCCAGACTGGCGCCCATGAAAACCAGTTCCTTGGCCAAACTTGCGAATTCAGGATCTATGGAAATGGCCAGAGCAAGGTTCGTCATCGGCCCACCTTCGTAAATTGTAATTTCATCGGGAAATTTGTGGACCATGCGAATGAGAAAGTGGGCGGCGTCTTCGTCTGCCGGTTTCGTCGTGGGCAGACCTTCGGGCATGTCGCCGAGTTGGTCCGGCGAATGATAGAGTCGCGGCGTCCACGCTCCCAGCCAGCGCACAGCGCCATAACGTTCTTCCCACATTTCCGTTTCCTGTTTTCGGCGGACGAGCGGATATTCGGCGCCGGGCACGACGGGAATGTCGGTTCGTCCGATGACTTCGAGCATGCGTAAAGTATGAGCGACCTCCGCCTTGAGCCACTGGTCGCCCGTCACCACGGTGATGCCTAGGATTTCTGTCTGCGGAGATTGAATCAGCAGGAGCATCGATTGCTGATCGGTTCCGCCGGGCCCGGCGGCATCCTGATCGATGATGATCTTTCTTTTTTGTCCCCAGCAGATGAGGGAAGTCATCAAGAGCACGGCGGTTGCGATAAAACCAATGCGCGAAAGTTTCATCATCACTTCAATGTTGCGAAGCTGGAAAGCGCGCGGCATCCGCGTTAGGATAACAAACTCGGACTGGACAAAGTTGTTACAGCGGGAGTGGAAGGGAATTGCGAGTCAATTGCGGATGACCGCATTGATCGCTAGAATAGCGACTCGCGGGCGTCTCTATGCTTCATTTGCGGCTTTATTTGCGCCAAACGGCGGCGTGCGTTCTGGTCCTAAGCGCACTTCTCACACCGCTTGCGGCCGCCCAAGGACCATCTGGTCTTGAGCCATATGACAACCAAGCCGGCTCCGCCTCATTGCAAGGCTACATTCGAGATTCGCGCGGTCAAGCGATCTCAGGGGTCGCCGTTTACTTGCGTCCGAACACTGGAACTCAAACTCTGACAATCCGCACGGATGCCGATGGGGCTTACCGATTTTCTGGACTTCGCGGAGACGTTTATACGCTTCGAGTAGTGATGGCCGGATACAACGAAATAACTCTCGCCCAATGTGTGGTCGGCGCAACAGGGACGAAGCGCGTCGATCTGACACTTGTTTCAACCACACAAGCCGGTTCGGCAATCGCGTTACCAGCAGAAAAGCCGCAGTTTTTCGATGAGCCTAAATTCACCGTCGCGGGAGTGACGGAAGCTATGAATCCCGGTGGACATGGGTCGAACACGATTTTGCGTACGACTGACTCTTTGGCGAAAGACACGGTTTTGCTCGGCGGAAACTCGCTCAACGCGCAAGCCCGGAATCCTGATCCGTCTGCTCACAGCAGGGAAGAGGAATCTTTGCGTAAGACCGCTGATCGCGAGCCTGACAACGTCGAGGCGAATCGGCGGCTTGCAAAATTGCTGATCGAAGAGGGAAAGGCACGGGAAGCGCTGATCTATCTGAAACGAGCTTCACGGATTAATCCTAGCGATTATGAAACGACATACGCCCTTGCTTTCGCTCACGCGGATACCGGTCAATACGAACGGGCGCGCACTGAGGCACAAAGTTTGCTCACGCGGCAGAACAACGCGAGCCAAGAACAGGCCGAGCTTTGTCGCTTGCTCGGCGACGTCTATGAGAAATCGGGGCGACCTCTCGATGCGGTTCGGGAGTATCAGCAGGCGGCAGAACTGAATTCGAACGAAACTAATCTTTTCGATTGGGGAGCCGACCTACTGCTGCATCGCGCGTATGAGCCTGCTCTGGAGGTTTTCACCAAAGGAAATCATCTGTTCCCACGTTCGGCGCGGATTTTGGCTGGGCTTGCTGTCACCGCATACGCACGTGGCGCTTACGAGGAAGCTCTCCAGTATTTGTGCGATGCATCCGATCTCCACCCAACAGATGCGCAACCTTATTTGTTTATGGGAAGAATGCAAACCGTGCAGGCGGCGCAGCCAAGCTGCGTGCAGGAAAAGCTGGCTCGATTTGTCGCGCTTCAGCCCGCGAACGCACTTGCACGTTATCACGATGCGCTCAGTCTTTTGAGTCATCAGGAAAATTCGGCCGATGGCAAGAAGCAAGTGGAATCGTTGTTGAAGAAGGCTGTCGAACTTGATCCGAAGTTTGGCGCAGCCTATTTACAGCTCGGCATTCTCTATTCGGATCGCGGAGATTCTTCCAAAGCGATCAGCGCTTATCAAAAAGCGGTCAATGCTGATCCGGAGTTGAAAGAGGCGCACTATCGCCTAGCGCGAGCCTACAGCAGTGAAGGAGAAAAGTCGAAAGCTCAGACGGAGTTTCAACTCTACCGGCAGCTATCAAAGAAAGCGGAAGAGGACAGCGAGCGCCAGCGGCGAGAGATCCAGCAGTTTGTCTACACGCTGCGGGATCGAACCACTGTTTCGCCGCAGCAATAGCTTCGTAGCGCCGGCAGGATGCCGGCGCTACAAGAGTTCCTAGAATCTCAGCTTGAGCGCAAACTGTATCGAGCGCGCATCATTCACTGTTTGATTAATCGTCTCACTCACTACCCCAAAACTACTCGGTGTATTAATGTCCTGCTCTCCGGTACCGGCGATGCCCGGCAAAAAGAAATGAGGATGATTAAAGAGATTGAAGAACTCCGCCCGGAAATCCAGCCCCATGCTTTCCCAAGGAAGAGGGAAATGCTTGATCAGTGAAAAATCGGTGTTCACAAAACGAGGTCCGTAGACGGGAGCGCGGGGAGCATCTCCCAGTTCTCCCGCGGGCGCTTTCTCGAAAGCGCAAGGATTGAACCAATTTGAAAGCGTGTGAATGTGGGCAGGCGCAATGCAAGTCGGATTGGCTGCGACCCTCCCAGCGACATTGGGATTACCCACTTCGTTCGGTCGCTGCAACACTAACCCGTTGTAGAACAGGAAAACGCCCGACTCATCGGCGCTATCGACCACGAACAGTGGGAAGCCGGATTCGGCCCTTTCAATCACATTGATTTCCCAATTTCCCAACACCGCATTCGTAGCTCCGTTCCAATCGCCGCCAAAGCGCTTGCCCTTGCCAAAGGGCAGATCATAGAGAACGCTGGCAGTGAAGACATCATTCAGATTGAGTTGCGACAATCCCCAATCCAGTTTATTGGCTCCCGGCAGCGGCCAATATAGAGCGCCGGGACTGCTGCCCAGACCGTCGGGCATGCCGGAATCGAATGTGCGAGACCAGGTGTAGCCGAACAGAGCATAGAGACCGTGGCGCGTGTTCTTGGTCTCGGCTTTTACCTGGAGAGAATCGTAACGCGCATTCCCTATGCTGTTATTGCTGTCGACCGACTGGAACGGAAATGCGTAAGGGAATGAGGGAAATCCGCAGCCCAGAGTGTAGCCGGCTACGGGAGCGCTTCCGCCGGGGCACGCACTCGGCGAATTGATATTTTCGTTCACCTGGCTAACTAGAATGTGCGTGCTACGGGAGCCGGCGTAGCCCACCGTCAGTACCACATCGCCAGGGGCCTGATGCTCGATATTGAGGTTGTACTGCTGGACCATGCCCTGAACGAAATTGCGGTTCATGGACTGGATGGTTCCGGTGTAAGCGCCGGGGTTTACGGGTGCGCTGTAAACGGCGCCGCCTGGGACCGCGGTCGTAGAGGGCGTGCCTGCTGGGAGGAGAAAACCATTCGACAGACCGCAGCCAGTGCCGCCGAAAGTCGGACAAACGCCAGTGGGAAAGGGATCGACTTCAGCGTAATACGGCGGATTCTGCCACAACCCTTGTCCGCCTTGATTCCATGCGGAATCGTGGAAGATGGCATATCCGGCGCGTATCGCTGTCTTTGGGCCCATTGGCGTCCAAGCCAGTCCAATGCGTGGTTCGAAAGCAGTTTTCTGAAACTGGATACCAATGCGGTTATCCGTAGCGACGCAGTTGGTGCAGCCGCTCAACCCGGGGCTGCCGGATGGGATGTACCACTTGAGATTCTCAACATCAAAATTCGCCTGGCGATTTTCGACTTCGGTTTCGGGCGTAGCCAGAGCCCAGGCCACTCCGATGTTTACAGTCAGGTTGTTCGTTACCCGCCAATCATCCTGAACGAAGGGACGAAACAGTTTCCAGCGGCGGCCGACCGTACCTCCCAGGAATGTCTGATCGTGAGCCGCGAATGTCCCCAGGCTTCCGAGAAGCAGATCTCCCATATTGTCGCCAGTGGCTGCGCCGTCCTGAGAGATAAAGCCATCCTGGAAGGCATTGTTTCTTATATTCATTTGCTCCGCGCGGACGACCCCACCGAAGCGAATATTGTGTTTGCCACGAATCAAGTCGAGCGTATCCGAGGCCGAGTAGACGTTGGTACCCCCTTGGTAGGGAGCGTATCCGCGATCTCCCAGCGACATGTAGCTGGTCATCTGGAACGAAGTCAGGCCACAACTGATGCAGTCCTTGTTGGACTGGTTCAGGCTCGGCGGGTAACCGGTCACGCTATCGCAGTGGCTGCCTAAATCAGCGCCGGGAATGCCGATGGACGCGGCTTCGCAGGTGCCGGTGCCGAACGAAAGAATGTGGTTGAAAATCCGGCTGAAGCCGATGCTGGCCTGATTGATGGTGCGATCAGAAAAAACGTGCGTCTCCGATAGCGCGACGTTGCGCCCATGGTTGTCGATGAACTGGTTACTGCCAAAGGCGTTGACTTCAGCCCATGTCGGCGAGCCTCCGGGCACATAGTTCGTGGCCTGGTCGTAGCTGAAACGGGCAAAAATTGAATCCTTGTTGGAGAAATTGTGATCGAGACGTATGTCGCCAGTCCCCTCGTTGAGTTTCCTGATTGGCTGGTTGACGTAGTTGAAGCCTGAAGCCACGTTAGCCGCGTTAGGGGTTGGGTAAAGCTGAATCACTTTCGCGGCGACAGGATTGATCATGGCTGCTGGAATTACGCTGCAGTCCGCACCCAGCGGCTGTGTTCCATTGGCATTAACAGGCTCGGGTGTCGTTGTGCCAGGGATGCACTGGAAGTGCCTGTCTGCGTTAGCGGCCGGTGCGTAGGGATTGGTGAGGATGGGGAAGAAATTCGATCCCCGCGGATTGCCGAACGGATCCAGATTAAGGTTATAGTCACCCGTCGCGTCGGGAGTCACCATGGCGGTGGTCGGTACCAGTCCGGTGAAGGGCACGCCTAGACGCTGCATTTTGGCCTGATAATCGATAAAGAAAAACGTTTTGTCCTTTCGAATCGGACCGCCCAGGGAACCGCCAAATTGATTGAGATTAAATTTGTTTCGGGTCGGAGCGAAATAGTTGCGGGCATCGAGATCGGTGTTCCGAAAATATTCGAACAGACTCCCATGAAATTGGTTTGTTCCCGACTTGGTGGTGACCAGAACCGTTGGCCCTGCACGTTCTCCCCATTCCGCCGAGTAGTTGTAGGTTAGAACTTTGAATTCCTGAACCGCGTCGAGATTGGGAAAAATAGCGATGCCGCCTTCGTCCAACTGATTGTTGTCGTTGCCATCG
>Ga0182024_10022295_pt1 | contig 11422 bp, 8 predicted proteins | sample P32metaG_FD_120480 | JGI IMG/M metagenome (GOLD analysis project Ga0182024, IMG submission 120480) | Permafrost microbial communities from Stordalen Mire, Sweden - P3-2 metaG (Illumina Assembly) | ecosystem: Environmental > Terrestrial > Soil > Wetlands > Permafrost | place: Sweden: Stordalen... | reverse complement strand
GATGCGACCGCCCGCGCTCCGGAGCCCGCTGTGCGGCTCGGTTCCTGCTTCCCGTTTTACGGCGAGACGCTGCTGGTAGTTCCACCGCGCAGCGTCTGGCCCCCGCCTGCATCTTCAAAAGTTCGCTGGAAGGGCGCGCGATTCGTGCCGATGTCGGTGGTCGAAGATCTGGTGAATGGCCGCGCGGTTTCCGACGAAGGTTGGACCGTCGACGGCGCGAGCGAATGCCTGACGCCGCATGGAGCGGCGCCGTTTCGAGTCGCGGTGCGCTCGAGCGCGGCGGTCGATCGGCTGGGCGTCGCGATCGCGCCGCATTCGACCGCGTGCATCGAATTCGCGCCGAACGCGGGATTCTGGACCATCGCCTCGTTTGCAAACGACCAAGCCCGCGAGCAGTGGAGCGGCCGGTTGCAGGGTGCGTTTCGCCTGTTGGGCGATTCCGGTTTTGGCGGCGAACGCTCGCGCGGCTGGGGTCGCGCCGAGGTTTCGTTTTCAGACGACCCGCTTCCATTGGCGCAGACGCGCGCGGAAGGCGGCGAATCCGCCTGGTGGATCCTGTCGCTGTTTCATCCGGCATCGGCCGACGCGGTCAACTGGCAGCGTGGCAATTACTCGCTGATCACTCGCGGAGGCCGCATTGAAAGCGACGCAGGCTGGGGCCACGCCAAGGAATCGACGCGCATGATCGCCGAAGGATCGGTGATCGTCGCCGCCGTGCAGCCGCGCGGATCGGCGGTCAACGTCGCGCCCGGGGATTTCCCGCATCCCGTGTATCGCTTCGGATTCGCGCTCGCGATCCCGATCGCCATTCCAATTTCGGGGAGGCAGCCGGCGCCTGCCGAGAGGCAGCTTACACCCGCGGCTGCCGAGAGGCAGCTTATATGAGATACCGGCTCACCTGTCTCACGCCCACGCTCATCGGCGACGGCCAGAAGCTCGCGCCAATCGACTACATGGTGTGGAAGGACCACGTCAACGTGCTCGATCAGCGACGCATCTTTCGGCTGCTTGCCAAGGGCCCGCGCCTCGACGGGTATCTCGCGCAGCTCAAGAAGGCGGATAAGCTCGACTTCGCGTCGTGGGGCGGATTCGCTCAGAATTTCGCCGGTCGGCGGATTCCGTTCGAACATGCGACCTCGATTCCGGTCTGGGAACGCGCGCGCGCCGAAAATTTATTCATTCCGACGTTCGCGGTTTCGCTCTCCGGTCCATACGTGCCGGGAACCGCGATCAAAGGCGCGCTGCGCACCGGCGCAGTGTCGGATCGCTGGAGTGAAGCGAGCATGCGCGATCTCGCCGCCCGCCTCGGCGCAGAGGATCGTTTCCCGCGGAATCCCGCTGCCAAAGCTGAGGAAGCCGTGCTCGGCGGCGGTGGATCGAATCGAATGCGCCGCGTCGCGCCCGGCGATTCCGCGCCCATCACGCACGCGAACATGAAAGTGTACTTGATGCGCGTGGCGACGTTGATTGCGCGCGGGCCGGCCAAAGAAACGGACAAATTCGAGCTTGGCTGGAAGTCGCCGCGCGGTTCGGTCGATTCGCGGCGAATCGAGGAGTCGACACCCTGGTTCGTCGAAATGGCCGCGCCCGGCACGTCATTCGAAGGCGTCTGGCAGGAGCGGTCTGTGGGCGACCGGGCGAAGATCTTTCAGGCCGCGAATCGCCACGCTGCGGCGTTGCTCGCGCGTCATAAACAATATGCCGGCTCGACCGGGCTCGGCCAACTCGCCGCGACGCTCACTGGAATCGAAGAGAAAATCGAGACGCTGGGCGGGCGCGATGACGCCTGCGTGTTTTCGATCGGCTGGGGCGGCGGGCTGCTCGGGAAGTCGGCGTATCTCGATACGCAGGATGAGTCGTATCGGAAGATCCTCAAAGCCGTGCCGTTTTATCAGAGCGCGATCGAGACCGGCCTGCCGTTCCCCAAGACCCGCCGGATCGTTTTCGAAGCCGGACGCCCGTCGAATCTGGCCGGCTGGGTCCTGCTCGAGACAGCTTAGACTCATACTGATCCACATCGCCCTTTCGTAACGGGTTCGTTCGCGACAAGGAGGATCTCGCCATGGCATGCACGCAGACCGCCAGGGTCACCTGCACGAATCAGCAAACCAAGGAAATGGAGTTTTCGAGTACCGGCAACTGCGACGACGGAACCCCGTGTAAGCCCAAAGTGGAAGAGACCGACAAGAAGGGCTCGACCCGCCGGTATCGGGGGAAGCTTGGGAAGCGCGTCGACTATGAATGCGAGTGCAAACCGAAGGCGAAGTAGATCGATGGGTCTCTCGGATTGAGAGTACCGGTACTTAAAATCCGTTTGAGCTCTGACGGTTGCATGGTACTATCTATTAAGTACAGATTAGAGAGGGTTTACGATAACCCCAAGTCACAACGCCCGAGCGGAGGACGGGATCGCCCAACATGTACAACGCATTTTTCGGCTTCTCGGAAAGCCCTTTTAGTTTAAGTCCCGACCCAGCGTTTTTCTACCGAAGCGAGCAGCACGAAGAGGCGCTCGCCAATCTGGTCTACGGCGTGCAGGCGCGCAAGGGCTTCATCGTTTTGTCGGGCGAGGTAGGCACGGGCAAGACGACCATGCTCGAGTGCCTGCGCGATTATCTCGAATCACAGTATATCGAGTTCGCGTTCCTGTTCAATTCGCGAATCAACCCCGAGCAGTTTTTCGAAATGATCGCCTACGATCTGGATCTGCCGTGCACACGCACGTCGAAGACCGAGGTGCTGTTCGCGCTCAACCAATTGCTGGTGGAGCAGGCGCAGGACGGCCGCACCGTGGTGCTCATCGTCGACGAAGCCCACAATCTCGAATGGGAAGTGCTCGAAGAGATCCGCTTGCTCGGGAATCTCGAAAATCGCAACGGCAAGCTGGTGCAGATCATTCTGGCGGGACAGCCCGAGCTCGATCGCAAACTGGACGCCCCCAATCTGCGGCAGTTGAAGCAGCGTATCGTATTACGGTGCAACCTTCAGCCGTTCACGCTCCGCGATGCGGTGGAATACATCGTTTCCCGTCTCGAGCGCGCGGGCATGCCGGATCAGGTTGTATTTTCCGAAGAGCTGATGGCGGAGATTCATCTCCGCGCTCAGGGAATTCCGCGCCTGATCAACGCGATCTGCGACAACCTGCTGCTGACCGCGTTCGCACTCGAACAAAAGCTGTGCAGCGTCGACATGCTCGACGAGGTCTGCAAGGACATGCGCCTCGATTGGCCGGGCAGCCGTCGCGCGCGCGGCCGCGTCCCCGCCGAAAGCTACGAGCGCACGCCGTATTAGCGGCTAAACCTTCTCAGGAATCCGGAATGGCGCGCGATACCCGCGATCCTCATCGCGCAGCAAACCATTCGCCTCCGCATCGCCAATCACCTGCTCGGTCTCCGGATCGAAATTGAGCGTGCGGCCCAGCCGGTAAGACACATTGGCCAGATGCACCAGCGTCGCCGAGATGTGACCCTCCTCGGCCGGCCCCGTCAGATCCTGGCTCCGGTGGCTGCGCACGCAATCGATGAAATTCGCGAAGTGATTTTCCTTGCCGCGCCCGCTCGGACCCGGCTCCTGCTTCTCTCCGAGCCAGGACCGGTAGGCTTCGTACTCCTGAATCGCCAGGTATCCCTTGGACCCGTAATACAGATTGCCGATGGTGTTCGGTTTGTCGGCGGCGGGTCCCAAGCTTGGAGCGGCCGGGGCGGGTTTCGCGTCCGCGCTTATACCGGCCGGCGGCAGCGTGCTCGCGCCGCCGAAAACTCCGATCTCGGCTTCATGATTCGAGATCCAGTGGCGCACCTCGAACTCCATCAGCTTGCGCTTGCCGTCCGCCATATTGAATTCGTATGCGCAGTTGAGCACGTTGGGCGTCTCCTGATCGTCATCGAACATCACGTGCCCGCCGATCGCCGAAACTTTGTTCGGGAACTTCACGCCCAATCCCCAGCGCGCGATATCGACCTCATGAATTCCCTGATTGCCGATGTCGCCGTTGCCGGTGTCCCAGAACCAATGCCAGTTGTAGTGAAAACGGTTCATCGTGAAGCCGCGATCCGGCGCCGGCCCGAGCCACAGATTGTAATCCGCGCCCGCCGGCACGGCCTCCTGCGGCTTCCGGCCGATGGTGTTGCGCCATTTGTAACACAGGCCGCGCGACAGGTACACATCCCCGATCAGGCCGTCGCGCAGGTGATTGACGGCTTCGTTCAGGCCGATGCTCGAACGGCTCTGCATCCCGATCTGCACAATGCGGTCGTACTTTTTCGCCGCCGCCACAAGTTGCTTGCCTTCCCACCAATTGTGCGAGCACGGCTTCTCGACGTAAGCGTCCTTGCCCGCCTGGCACGCCCAGATCCCCATGAGCGAGTGCCAGTGGTTCGGCGTGGCGATCGAGATGGCGTCGATCGATTTGTCGTCAAGCAACTTTCGAACGTCGACAAACGTAGCCGGCTTCGGCAACCCGAGCTTCTCCATATCGGCGAGCCGCTTGGCGGTGACGCTCTCATCAATATCGCAGACGGCCGCGATTTCGACGTTGGGAATGTCCTTGAATCGTTTGATGTGATCATAGCCGCGGCCGCGCAAGCCGACGACGGCGATCCGAACGCGATCGTTTGCGCCCAGCACGCTCGCGGGAGCAAGCAGGCTCGCTACTGCGGCGCCTTTCAGGAAATCTCTACGGTCCACGTTCATACGACCTCCGGATTCATACGGCCTCCAAAAGAAAGCTCTCCGGCTAGAGAACCTTCAACAATCCTTCGAGCGACTCCCGCGTGCTTTCGACTTTATTTCCGTCCGCGCGCCGGTAATGCGTCTCGAGCGACATCGTCCCGTCATACTTGTCCCGATGCAGCGCTTCGAACTGGCCTTTGAAATCGATCGTTCCGCCGCCTACCGGCGCCCAGTCGAGCTTGCCCGTCTGCGCGTTCCTGCGCGAATCCTTGATGTGCATGTGAGGAAACAGACCCTTCACCGCTTCGTATCCATCCGGATAGGGCGTCTCGCCGAGCATGGTTGCGTTGCCGGGGTCCCACACGCCGCGCAGGTGAGGTGAATTCACGTCTTTCAAAATCCGCCCCAGCTCGCGCCCGGTTCCGACGTTGCAGGAGTGTTCGTTTTCAAGCACCAGCACGATGTCGTGTTTCGCCGCGAGGCTTGCCGCCTTCGCGAGGCGATCGCGAACGTATGGGTAGGCCTGTTCGGGATTCGCGACCCGCCAGTAGCTGAAGACGCGAACTTTTCGTGTGCCGAAAAAGCGCGCGAGGTCGAAGGATTTAAGTAGCAGCGCGTCCGCGTCCTCTTCGGTGAAGTTGGCATTGAAAGTGTCGCGCTTCTCGCTGGCTTTCGCCGGGAGATCGGGAAGATTCCACTTGAAAATCGGCGAGGCGATATCGCTCAACTGAACCTCGTGGCGCGCGAGCAGTTGCTTGGCGCGATCCAGGTCCACCTGCGGCGAGTTCATGAGGTTCTTGCCCCAGATCTCGCGCAGCTCGCACCAATGCAGATGATAGCTGGAGATGAAATCGAGCGCCTCGTCGAGATTGGTGGTGAGCTCGTCGGAGATGATGCCGAGCTTGAAGCCGTGAGTGCCGGTGGTCGCGCCGGCACCGTAAGCTATTTCGAGCGCCGCCGCGCTGGCTGCAAGCGACGTCTTGAACAAATCTCTTCGGGTCATACGAAACCCCTTTTATCATATACCGCATCCGAGGCGAAAACGAACCCAGAATCCGCACATCGGATCAGAACGACACTTTTACGCCAAGCTGAATAGCGCGCCCGCCGCCGGTGCCGTTGACACCGCTGCCGCTGCCAACTGTGCTGGTCACGTACCCGAAGGTGGCGCTCGTGAGCGAACCCTGTGGATTCGCGAATTGCGGCGTGTTGGTAAGCTGGAACGCCTCCCCGCGCACCTCAAGCTTGATACGTTCGCGGATTGCGAAGATCTTGAACAGCGACGCGTTGAGACCGAACAAGCCCGGCCCATACAGGGTATTACGGCCTGAGGTTCCAAATACCACGCCGACCGGCTGCGCGAAGCTGGACGTGCTGAACCACGGGTTGCCGACGTTGATTCCGTGCGGATAGCTCACCGGAGCGATTTGATTCGCGGTCTGTGTGCTCCCGGGCGAATTCAGCGATCCTCCGTTGGCGGTAATCGTGAATGGCGATCCGGAGATGAGTGTCAGGATACCGGAGACCTGCCAGCCGCCGAGAACGTAGGAAACAGGTCCGCCGGTCAGCCATTTCTTCCCTTGACCGAACGGCAACTGATACACGTAGGTCTGCGTGAAATCGAACCTGTGATCGAAGTCGGCGGGCGCGTAGTTGCGCTGCTGGTTGATGAAAAACGTCAAGCCGCCGTCGTCGTCGGATTGGAAGTTCATGGCTCTCTGCCACGAGAAGGACGTGGTGACCAGGAGGCCGCTCTGGTAGCGGCGGTCGAGCTTGACTTGCATGGCATTGTAGCTGGAGGAGTACGCGGCGAAATACTGATTTGTGGCCGCCGTGCGGTTAAACTCCGCTCCGGGCTCGCCCGCGGTGCCGCTGCCGATGACCAAAGCCGAGTTGATGTTCGGCGAAGCCACCGAATCCACGCCGTGATTGCCGACGTAGGCCACGTCCAGCGTGAAATGGTACGGCAATGCCTGCTGCACCGCGAAGTTCCAGGATTCCACGTACGGATTTTTCCAATTTGTTGGAATATAGACGTAGGTCTGCGCGTCGAGGGTTCCGCTGTTGGGAATCTGAATAATTCCGTTCGAGGGAATCGTGATCGGAACGGGCAGCGGGAAACCGGCTTGGAACGTGGCCGGCGATACGCCGTCGGCGAGCACTGCGGGTCCATATCCGTTGCCCACGGGATTGTAGGCGTTGTTGGCCCTCACCGGATAGTTGTAAGCGTAGGTGTTGTCAGTGAACGGGATATAGCTCATCCCGAAACCGGCGCGGATCACCGTGCTGGGCGTGAGGCGATAGGCGATTCCCAGTCGCGGCGCCCAATTCTTATACCGGGTCTGCATGCCCAGATTCTCCGGATTGCTGCCGACGCCCGCGATCACCAGGGTGTTGTTGACGGGATTGTAGTTTGAGAAGCCGCCGGGGAACTGCGGCGTTCCCGGCGGGTAGAATTCCCAGCGAATCCCCAGGTCGAGCGTCAGTTTCGAGGTCACCTGCCACTTGTCGCCTGCAAACGTGAAGAACTGCCATTCCCGGTACGCCGGGAAGTACGTGTTGATATCCCGGCCGACAGAAGTGGGGCTATCGAGCAGGAGGCTTGCCATAACATTCGCCCATCCGGTCGAAGAGGCGGGACTAGAAAGCGCAGTCTGGTTGGTGCCGAAAGTGTACACGCCGCGCGGGCTATAGGTCTGGTCTTGCAGTAAGTCATCGCGGATACGCCGCAAATCCGCGCCGAACTTGAAGGTGTGATTCCGCCAGGTCTTGGTCCACGTGTTAACCGCATCGACGTTCGCTTCCGCGCGGACCCACGGCAGGCTGGCGGAATATCCGATCAGCGGTGAGTTAGCGACGAACGTGTTGTTGAGAACGATCCCCACCTGGCCGCTGGTGAACGGGCTGATGTTGACGCCAGGTATCCCGAGGTTAGTGGCGTCGTTGGAGCCATAATCGGACGGATTCGCTGCACTGTGATAATGTGCGACTCCCAGGCGCGCCTCGGTGACCAGCGTGCTGGAGAAGATGTGATCGTAGTTCAGGCCGGCGCTATAGGTTTTCTGGACGCCGATACCTTCAAACGCCCCGTTTGCATTGCCGCCCGCTGATCCGAAAATCGGCGCCTGAAAAATTACTGGTCGCGCAAAGCTGAACCGGCCGCTCAGACGGTCCTTGTCCGTCAAGTTGTAATCCATCTTGGAATCGATCGAATCCGTGGTCTTGGTGAACGGAAGCGCCGCATAATAATTGTTGGCGGGAGCGGCAGCGTTGAACGGCTCGTTCGGTGCGGGCAGCAGCGCCAGAATGGCTTTCGACACCGGATTGATCATCATGGGGGGAATGATGTTGCCCTGAAACGGGAGACGGCCGGCGCCGGTCTGCGGGTTGCCGGTAAGGGGATTGTAGACCACGTGCGAGTCCGCGCTCAGATCGCCTGTGCGCGCTGCCAGTGAAGGAATGGTCTCCAGCGTCGCGGCGCCTTCATGGTCCATGACTCTCAAATAGTCCGCGAAGAAGAACAGCTTGTTCTTCTTGATCGGCCCGCCGATGTTTCCGCCCACGTAGTTGTAATGGACGGGCGGAGTGGGAGAACCGGCCGCAGCGACGAAGAAGGTGCGCGCGTCAAGATCGGTGTTCTGAAGAAACTCGTAGGCGGCGCCGTGAAACTGGTTTCCTCCCGACTTCAAGATCACGTTCGTTACGGCTCCGGTGGCTCGCCCCAACTCAGCGTCGAAGTTGCTTGTGGAGATGTCCACCGTCTGAATGGCTTCGATCGGCGGAATCAGGATCTGGAGCAGGCCGGTGCGCTCGTTGTCGTCGGTTCCTTCGATCAGGTAATTATTGCCTTCACGCAGTTGCCCGTTGACTTCGGTCTGGAGCGAGCTCGATGCGTTGAAAAACTGGGAGTGCTGAAAGGTCGCCGGAGTGGTGCCTGGAACCAGGTTCAGTAGACTCTGAAAGTTGCGGTTGTCGCCGAGCGGCGCGTCCTCGACCAACTGGACTTCGATCTTGCGGCCGGTATCGGCGCGGTCCGTCTCGAGCAGCGCCGGCGCGCCTGTCACTTCAACGTGCTCAGTTACGTTGCCCGCTTGCAACTGCATATCCACCCGAGTGCTGCTGTTCACCAGAAGCGCAACGTCCCGCCGCGTTTCGGTCTTGAACCCCACCACCTCGATCGCCACATTATACTGTCCCGGAGGCAGATCGGGAAAGGTGTAATTCCCGCTCTCATTGGCCGCGGCGGTGTGGCTGATGCCGGTGTTCACTTCGGTGATCGTCACTTTGGCGCTGGGCACGATGGCCCCCGTCGCATCGGTGACCGTGCCGAGCAGCGTCGCGTTGACTGCTTGGCCGTAAACGTTCGTGGCTAAGAAGAAAAGAAGCGCGCAAATCGCGCCGGCTTGAAGCAGACGAGTCTTCATGGCTGCACCCCCAACGTGGACTTTGCAAGGAGCTTAGAGTGTCGGGTCCGGCGGAGCAAGTGAATTCACCGTAATTCTCGTTAAACGTCTCAGAGAGTGATATACTCCGGAGAGCACGGGGACAAGGGTTGTGGAGCAGACTCCGGTATACCCAACAACGGCGCCAGGTTCGCGCGAGCTATTGCATCGGGTAGCCCGCAGCGCGCCATTCGAAAAATCGAATCGGCTGCGCGAATTGCTCCTGTTCTTAGGAGAGCGCAGTCTTCAGGATCCCAACGGCGTCCTTCGTGAGCAGGAGATCGGAGTCGAGGTGCTGGGACGCCCACCAGACTACGACACCAGCCACGACACGCTCGTAAGGGTCCAGATCTCGCATCTTCGCAGGAAGCTCCAGGAATATTTCGCTTCCCAGGGGCGGGACGAGCCGCTCATCATTGACATTCCCAGGGGCCGCTACGTGCCGGTATTCCGGTCGCGCGCCGAGGCGCCTCCCGAAGTCGAGTCCAAAAAGTCCGCCGCTCCTATGCTCACACCGGTTTTTATCGGACTTGCGATCGGCCTGAGCCTGACGGGGGCGGCTTGGGGAGGCTTCGCTGCCTGGAAGCAGGGGGTGGAAGTGCGGCGCGCGGAGCGGCCCAACGTCGACGCGCTTTTTAGCCAGCTCTTCGGCAATGGCCAGGCAACCTACCTGGTGCTTTCCGATGTCACTCTAATCGAATTTGAGAACCTGATTGGCCGCAAGGTTCCGCTTTCCGAATACGAGGCGCATCAGTTCGACCGGCTCGCCGCGCAGTACATCCGCGATCCCGTCCGGCGGACATTGGCAGAGGGGTTCATCGATCGTGTGACGACGTCGGTTTCCGATGTGCAAGTCGCGCGCGATTTTGGCGTTCTAGCTGCCGAAAAGCACCTGCCCTTGAACGTCGTTAGCGCGCGCGATCTGTCCTCGCCGCTCGTGTCATCGCAAAACGTCATCCTGCTCGGAAGCTGGCGCGCGAATCCGTGGGTCGGTTTATTCGAAGAGCATTTGGCCTTTCGGACCGACTATCAGGAAACGCCTTCGAGCGTACGATTCCTCAACGTCTCGCCACTGGCGGGCGAGCCGAACGCGTTTCAAGCGGAATGGAGGCGCTACGGTTATTGCCGCGTAGCTTTCATGCCGAATCCGAACCACAACGGGAATGTTCTGCTGATTTCCGGAACCGATGTGGTCTCGACGGAGGCGGGGGGACGATTCTTGACTTCTGAAGAATCGGTCCGCGAGCTGCGGCACAAACTCGGAGTGAAGTCCGGCGGCGCAGTACCCCATTTCGAGGTGCTTTTGCGCACTCAAGTGGTCAACAGCACGATTCCGTGGTTCGAACTGGTCGCGTATCGGCCGCACTGAGGTTCATCCGGCAAGACCCGCCAACACGCCTTTCAAATATCCGATCGAATGCTGCGCGCCAGGCAGCGGATTTTCGCTGTTGATCTCGTATTCGAGGTTCACGCAGCCGCGATAACCAACCTTTCTGAGCTGCTTGAAAATCGCGACCACCGGCATCACCCCGTCGCCCACCTGGCATTGGCTGTCCTTGTCGCGTCCGTTCGTGAGATCTTTCATGTGCATGTCGAACAGCCGCGGGCCCGCATTTGCGATCTCTTGAACCACGTCGGCGCCGCCCCGCATCGAATGGCCCACGTCCAGGCACATCCCCATGCGCGCGTCCATCCCTCTCACCGCGTCCAGAACGACCTTCGGAACGGGAAAATTAGGGTCTTCCGGTCCATGCGTGTGTATGGCGACCCGGATGTCGAACTCCTTCGCCAGTTTCTCGATCGCCGGCAGCGTCTGGTGCGTCGGCGCCGTCACCAGCATGGGGATACCGCAATCGCGCGCGTATTGAAAGTAGCGTCGCAGCACGGCTGGATCGTCAACTTTCAAATCCGTATTGCCCGCGCTTACGATCGTCAGGCCGGCTTTCCTGAATTCGCCGGCTGCTTTCACCAGTTCCTCAGGCGTGAGCGAATACGCCAGATGGACGTCCTTTACGCTCACATAACCGGCCGACAACTGCTTCATCATGTCGATCGCCATTTTTCGCTGGAATTCCCGGAAAGTGTAGGAGCAGATTCCAATGCGGAAGTCCGCCCCGAAATCCTCGGCGGCCGCCTCATACGGGATCGCATCCGCCACGGCGTCGCCGGCACCAACGGCTAGAGCCGCGGGAATCGCGAACATATCTCGTCTCGTCATCGAGCACCTCCTGAATCAGGCCTTCCATCGCGTCCGTTCCTGTCGCACGAATTTATTATCCTGCTTCACCGCTTGACGGCGCGAGGGGCTT